>Ga0209913_1000449_pt1 | contig 35189 bp, 23 predicted proteins | sample PersoiDNA2013203_FD_185805 | JGI IMG/M metagenome (GOLD analysis project Ga0209913, IMG submission 185805) | Permafrost soil microbial communities from the Arctic, to analyse light accelerated degradation of dissolved organic matter (DOM) -... | ecosystem: Environmental > Terrestrial > Soil >... | reverse complement strand
TGGCCTACACCACCTCACCGGACAGCCCGCACGGCGTCAAGGTCGATCTCTACTCGCTCGGTTATCGCATTCCGCTCTACAGCATCGGCGACAGCCTCGATTTCATCTACGGTAAATCCAGCGTCAACACGCCGGGCGCATCGCCGACACTGGGCGGCGTCCTAGGCTTCACCGGCAAGGGCGACGTCTACGGTTTCCGCTGGAACCATTTCTTTGCGCGCCAGGGCGAGACCAGCACCAAGCTGGTGTTCGGCGTGGACTACAAAAAAATCGATTCACGTTGCAGCATCGGCGGCACGGAAGTCAGCGTTGCACCGCCGACGCCACTGATCGCGTCTTGCGTGCCGTACACCACCATGCCGTTCAGTGTGACCTATAGCGGCCAGACACGCGGCGTCGGCCAGAGCATCGACTACAACATCGGCATTGCGCGCAACTGGGCTACCGGCACGGCCTACACCAACACCCAAGGCGGCAACCGCGTCGATCGGTATTCTTACCTGACGCCGGGCAGTCGCAACACCGTCGACGATTTCATCATCCTGCGCGGCGGCGCATCGATCTTCAAGGGCTTTGCCAGCGACTGGCAAATGCGCATCGCCGGCACCGCGCAATATGCCAAAGACCCCTTGGTCTCTGCAGAACAATTCGGCCTGGTGGGCGCCTCCACCGTGCGCGGTTTCACCGAACGCGCAGTGGCTGCCGACAGCGGCGTGATCATCAATGCCGAAGTCTATACGCCGGAACTGGTCAGCAAGGGCAACCTGCGCCTGCTGGGCTTTTACGATATCGGCCGCGGTTACAACAATAACGTCGGCAGCAGCGGCATCCCGTCCAGCATGACCGTGGCCAGCCTGGGCTTCGGCGCGCGCTATGCGCTGGGTCGCGACTTCAACGTGAAACTGGATGTGGCGCGGGTCGCCATTGCCGGCACATCCCTGACGGAAAAACGTGGTGACTTGAACGCGCATGTAAGCGCGACATTGGGGTTCTGACATGACTAATCCAGACCAAAAGACTGCTGTCGGCGAGGGCGCCGTACGCATAGAATTGCTGCCGCCGTCGTTCACGATGCGGGTCGGCAACCGTCGCCTGACGATGCGCTGGCGTGCGCGCAAAGCGGTGCCGACTTTGTTGAGCAGTTTGTTGCGTCGTTCCTGGCGCGCGATGTTTGGCAATTCGCTGCGTATCTCCATGACGGCAGCGGCAATTTGCGCAGCGTGGAATGTGCCGGCGCTGGCGGCTGCGCCGCCAGTCAACACCTTGCCCACCGGCGGCACCGTCACCTACGGCAATGCCACGCTCACGCAAAACGGCAATACGCTCAACATCAACCAGACCAGCGGTCAGGCGATCGCCAACTTCACCACCTTCAGCATCGGCGCCAACGCCACGGTCGACATCAGTCAACCGAGCGCGGCAGCCGCTTTCCTGGCACGCGTGACCGGTTCCGATCCTTCGCTGATTTATGGTTTGCTGAAATCCAACGGCACCGTCGCGCTGATCAACCAGAACGGCATCATGGTCGGCCCCGGCGGTGTGGTCGACGTGGCGCGCTTCATCGCCAGTACGCTCAAGATCAGCGACAGCGATTTCCTGGCGGGTCGCCTGAGCTTCAACGCCGGCGCGACCGCCGGCGACGTCGACAACCAGGGCACCATCAAAACCGCCACCGGCGGCAGCGTCTATCTGATCGGCGCCAACGTCAGCAACAGCGGCATCATCCACAGTCCCAACGGCGAAATTCTGCTCGCTGCAGGACAGACCGTACAACTGGTCGACACGGCCACACCGGGCGTCTCGGTCAACGTCACCGGCACCACCGGCAGCGTCACCAATCTCGGCAGCATCACCGCTGAAGCGGGCCGCATCGGCATTGCAGCCGGCCTGATCAACAACAGCGGCAACATCAACGCCAGCAGCGTGGTCAGCGACGGCGGACGAATCTTCTTGCGCGCTTCGCAAAACCTGACGACCACGGCGAGCTCGCAGATCAGTGCCGACGGCGCCGGCAATGGCGGCAGCGTGGTGTTGTATTCGGACGGCGCAGCCAACCTCGATGGTGGCATTTCTGCCGTAGGTGCGCCCGGTAAGGGCGGCTATGTAGAGACGTCCGGCAAGCAATCGCTGGACGTGGTCAAAGCTCCCGACGTCGGCACCGGCGGCGAATGGTTCATCGATCCATATGATCTGACGGTGGTTGCGAGCGGAACGTCCACCGTCACCAACAGCGGTAACGTGATCACTTCGGTTGGCAGCAGCGCCACCATCGAAGCTGGCACCATTGCTACCCAGCTCAACCTCGGCAATAGCGTCACGCTGGCGACCGGTGCGGGCGGCTCTGCGAACGGTGGCAATATCACCGTCAATGCTGCCATCAATAAGACTAGTGGTTCTGCCGCAGCGCTGACGCTCAATGCCGATAACAACATCATCATCAACGCCGACATCACCAGCACGTCCAATAAGCTGGGGCTGAACTTAAACACCAACATCAACGGCGCTACGACCGGCACCCATTCGACCCAGGTCAATGGCGCGACGATCGGGCTTAACGGTGGCATCCTGAATGTCAGCGAGGGCGTGGCCGGCAATGGCAACGGCAACCTGTCGTTAAACAGCGGCTCTTTTCTGAATCTGAGCAGCAACCTCGTAGACAGCTACTCCATGCCGCTAGGTGGCAGCGTCAAGACCGGTAATCTGACCATCAACACCGGTGCTTCGGCGGCGAGCACTTTTGGCGCCAACGTCCTCGTCAACGGCGCTCTCCTCAACAATGGCGTGCTGAATATGCAGAATTCACAGCTCGCGACAGGCAGCATGACCAACGGCGCCTCCATGACGCTAGCTAATGTCAGCGGTTCGTTAGGTGCCGTGGTGAACACAGGAACGCTGAGTCTGACTAATATTTTCGCGGGAATCAGCGCCAGCAGCGTTAACAACTCCGGTACGCTGACAGCGACCGGTTCTTCGACCCTGAATACCGGTACGTTCATCAACGGTAACGGTGGTAGTGTCACGGTCAACGCTTCCACGCTCAACGCGACTACAAGTTTCAATAATCTAGGAACGTTGGGCGTGACTAACGGTTCGACGCTTAATATCGGCGCGTTGACCAACAACGGCGGAGCCACCGTGAGCGTCTCGACGCTGAATGTCAACACGTTGACCAATGCGGTGGGCAGAACGCTTACGTTGACCGACAGTAGCCTGAGCGCTACCGACACAATCACCAACTCAGGCCAACTCACCGTCACCAACGGTACGATCAACACAGTTAACGGGTTCACTAACGCAGTGAACGCTGTGCTTAACCTGAATTATCTGTCGAATGTTCATACGGGTAGTTTCAATAATGCTGGGACGGTAACAGCCAATGGTTCTGCTGGTTATGTCACGTTCGAGAATGGTTTCACCAATTCCGGCCAGATGAATTTCTCGAATCAGATCATGAGCAATGGTACGGTGAGTAATACTGGAACGATAGGCGTGACGGACTCCTATTTCAGAGTCAACGATTCAGTAAGCAACTCGGGTAGTTTTAACATTACCAACAGCCGGATCGAGGCATATAACGGGTTCAACAATAACGCGCAAGGTACGCTCAACGTCAACTACAACACTACATTCTTGACCGGGGCGGTGACCAACCTCGGGACGATGAGCCTCGATTCCACTGCAAATAAACCGAATGGCTACACGGGTCTCACTGCGATTGGAGTCAATAACGGCGTGACCAATTTCGGCAACATGAGTGTCCTTGGTCAAGTGACCAACGACGGCGTCGTCACAAACGGCAACAGCGATCACCTGACCGGCAACATCAGCATGGGCAGCGGTGCTTCGTTTAGCGGGGGTGATTGGCAAAATACCGGTAACCTTTCACTGGCATCCGGTGCAGTTATCAACGGCGGCGATTTATCCAATAATGGTCGCGTCGTGTTGAATGGGGCCAGCCTTGCCTTCAATACGGTCAGCAACAACAACGGTGCGATGCTTTCCGGTACCGGATCGATCGCCGCCAGCGGCCAGTTCACCAACAATGGCGTGTTGTCGCCGGGCGGAATCGGCACAGTGGGGACGCTTGGCATTACTGGCAACTTTACGCAGGGGGTCACCGGCGTGCTTAACATCGATGTCGCCAGCGATACCAGCTATGACGTCCTGACCATCAACGCGCCGACCACGGTAGGTCTGGGCGGTACGCTGCAAACCAAGTTGCTGGGCACTTATGTGCCATCGCTGAACACTCGTTTTACGCCGATTACTTTCAGCGACGCCAACGCCGGCTCCACCTATTTCAGCCACGTGCTCGGTGACGTAGTCAATACCGGCAGTGCCCTGCAAATGATCAAGGTCGACTACAAGGGCGCGTTGGCGCTGGCCATGAGCGGTTCTGAAGACCTGACCTTCAGCGGCGGCGAGGGGGGGAGCTGGAATGCTCTCACCAGCTGGAGTACCGGTAACCTGCCGACGGCGATCGACAACGTATTCATTAACAATGGGGTGGTATCGCACAATGTGGGCGGCAGCACCGACATCGTGAACAATCTTACTATCGGCAGCAGCGCACAGTTGAACGTTACAGCAGGTGGGTTGCAAACCACCAATTTGACAGCGCCTACCGCGAATATCGTCGTCGGTACGCCGGAAGGCCCGGGTGGCAGTCTCACCGTGACCGGTACGGCGCAGATCGGCTCGCTGTCGGTGTTGTACGACGGCTATTCGCTCAACGGTACCAGCAGTTCCATGATCAATCTCAACGGCGCTTTCTCACAAAACTACAACGGGATAATCAACAGTAGCGGCAATGTATCGCTGACGCAGACTGACGGCAACCTAACGGTGGGCAACATCACGGCGGCCAACCTGACATTGGCGTCGACCACCGGGGCCATTACACAGACAGATTCGCTGCACGTGACCAAACAGTTGTCGACTTCCTCAGTTGCCGGTACCACGCTGGACAACGCCAACAACAAGATCGCCGCCTATCTGGGCGCGAATAGCGGTAGCGGCGACATCGTCCTGGTCAATAATCTGGCGACAGCCGACACCAGTGTGGTGCGCCTGCTGGGCATCACCAATGCCAATGGCAACGTCGCGGTTGACAATACCGGCGCCATGGCGACCGTCGGCCCGATCGTGGTCTCGGCGGGGACTCTTTCTCTGTCGACGCATAGTCCGTTGACTATCGGTACTGGTGGTGTCAATGCATCGGGCAACATTCTGCTGTCAGCCGGCAATAGTGGTTCGCCATTGGATAACCTGGTCATCAACGGCGTGGTCGCCTCGTCAGGCGGCAATATCAATCTGTTCGCCGGCAATAGCGTGGCGGTCAATGCCAACATTACGACCTCGTCGCCAGGTCAGGCCATCTTCAATGTGGTCAATGGTGTTATCGGCTATGCGCCGGGGGTGAGTATTACCGATGTCAATGGCACAGTCATACCCGTGGCGGCAGTAGTTGCTCAGGTGGTGACGCCGGTCGTGACACAAACGATAACGCCCGCGTCGAATACGGTCATCAGCAGTACAAGCAAGCTTGATGCGACCACCGTCAACGTGGTGCCGCCGACAGTGCCTACTGCAAGCACTACGCCGGTGACGACGCAAACCATGACAACTGGCGGCGAGCCCGGGACCTTTGGTGGCAGCGATACGACAGAGTCCACCCCGACCACGTCGACGGGTACATCCAAGAGCTCGACCACCAAAGTCACCAAGATGTACTGCAACTGATATCTCGAGGACATCATCCAATGAAACAAGCTATCCAAACGAGATACCGCCTTACCCGGACCGCGCTGCGCGCGTGGCAACTGGTAAGCCTGTTGGCCCTGCTGAGCTGGGGTAGTCTGACCTTGGCGCAGGCGGTCGGTACGGTGACCCACTTGTCCGGTGTGCTGACGGTCAAGCATGCCGACGGCAGCACCGCGGTGCTGGCGATCCAGTCGAAGATCCAGCAGGGCGATACCCTGATCACCGAATCCAACACCTACACCAGGGTGAAGTTTCTCGACAATGCAGAAATCGTGTTGCGCCCGGGTTCGCAGTTGGTGGTGAAAAGCTATCTGTATGACGCCGACAAGCCGGCCCAGGACAACGTCGCCCTTAGCCTGGTCAAGGGCGGCTTGCGCGCTGTCACCGGGCTGGTCGGCAAACGCAATCACGACGCCGTCAGTTTCGACACGCCGACGGCGACCATCGGTATCCGGGGCACCCATTTCGGTGCGCTGTTCTGCCAGAACGATTGCGGCGGTGTGCCAACGTCAAGCGGCAGTACGCCGGCCAACGGCTTGCATGTGGATGTGGCGCAAGGTGCGATCGTGGTTTCCAACCCTGCCGGGCAGCAGGTGTACCAGGCCGGCTGGTTCGGCTATGTCGCCAGTGGGAGCACGCCTCCCGTGGTGGTGCCGCCGGTTCGGGGCGTTCCTTTGTTAATTCCGCTGTCGATCAGCAAGAACGCTCCGCCGGCCGCGCAGCAGAACGCCGCCGGCAAGGACGTGGATTGCGTCGTGCAATAGGGTGTGATGCGCGATGTGCGCCGGTTGCTGCTGCAAGGCGCCGGTACACGCCGGTGCACTTGCAGCGCCGAGGTGGTTTTAGAAGAGCAGCACCGACTCAGCCTGTAGCATGCTGAGCCTGCGCGCGCCGGCGCCTTGCAGCAGTTCTTTTTCGATCTGCTGGAACATGCCCGGTTTGGCGTGGGTGACGAGGATCTCAGGATTGCTCTTGAGTTTGGCCAGGTCGTCCAGCAACAGGCTGGGGCAGAAGTGCTTGGACAGTTTGGCGAGTTCGCGTTCACTGTCGGGAAACGCGGCTTCGACGATCAGGTAGCGTAGGTTGTCAATCGTGTTGACGGTTTCCCACAGCGCGTCGCAACTGGTGGTGTCACCGCTGAAGACCAAGCTGGCGTTGCTGCCCAGGTCGTGCAGGTGATAGCCGACGGCCGGCACGGTGTGGTTGGCGGGCAGTGCGGTGATGCTGCGTTCGCCGATCAGCAGCGACTTGCCGACTTCGATGGTGTTGAAGCGCAAAAACGGGTTTTCGGGCGAGGGGATTTCGCTGAAGTCGGGCCAGATCTGCCAGTTGAAGATGTGCTTGCGGATGATGTCTTGGGTGGCGCGCGTGGCGTGCATGGTTAGCGGTGTATTGCGCTGGTCGCCGACGCTGTCGAGGATGAAGGGCAGGCAGGCGATGTGGTCGAGATGCGAATGCGTGATGAACACATGGTCGATTGCAGCCAGCGCTTGCAAGGGCAGGTCGTTGACGCCGGTGCCGGCGTCGATCAGGATGTCGCCGTCGACCAGCAGGGATGTCGTGCGCAGGGTGTTGCCGCCTATGCCGCCACTGCAACCGAGAATTTCTACGCGCATCGTTTGGACTTGATTGAGATGATGATTGTTGCGACCGGAACAGATGTGTTCGTACGGAAATTTTTCCGCGGCCCCCCGTGTACTGAGTTTTCTTTTTTTCGTAAAAGATTGCTGTCCGGAAGCGGAATGTAGCAATCTGAACAACTAGTTTCGATGGTAAGTTATCCGCCCATCTAAATCAATAAAAAGCACCGGCGCTTCCGGTGAAACAACAGCGCAGCCTGACACCGGTCAAGCGACTGTCCACGGGGAGCAGCACCCGAACCAAGGGATTTTCAGCGTTCCATAGAGGGGCAGGCGCCCATCCTTGTCTCGTTACGATAACAAACGGGAAAAAATCGCTCTGCTTGACACTTTGTTGTCAGTATTGAAGCGTATCTTTCCAGAATCACAGCAAGCGAATACTTATACTGCGCCATTGTGCCCGGCGCAGGCCAGCTATCTCCATTGAGTCGACGAACAACATGAAAAACCAGCATCTCGATATCGCCCATCGCCTGGAAAAATTGACCGAGCTCAGCGTCGCGCTCAGCAGCAACCGCAATATTCCCCTGCTGCTTGAACGCATCCTGCAAACGGCGCGCAGTATCACGCTGGCCGATGGCGGCACGCTGTATCGCACGGTGGAAGATGAAGACAGCCTGGCGTTCTATATTTCGATCAATGACACGCTGGGCATGCATCAGGGCGGCAGCAGCGCGCAAAAGATCACCATCCCCAACATCCAGCTGACCAATCCGGACGGCACCAAGAACCTCGGCGCCGTGGCCGCCTATGCCGCCAACACGCGCAAGTCGGTGAATATCCCCGATGTGTACGAAGCCAAGGAATTCAACTTCTCCGGCATGCGCATGTTCGACGAGAAGTTCGGCTACCACTCGCAGTCTTTCCTGACGGTACCGATGCAAGACCATGAAGGCGAACTGGTCGGCGTGCTGCAACTGGTCAACGCGATTGATCCGGATACCGGCAAGCCGCATCCGTTTTCCCAGACCGACCAGTATTTCATCGAAGCGCTGGCATCGCAGGCGGCCATTGCGATCACCAACCAGCAATTGATCTATCGCCTGGAAAACCTGTTCGAACATTTCATCAAGCTCATCAACATGGGCATCGATGAAAAGTCGCCGCACACCGGCCGCCATTGCGAACACGTGCCGGAACTGGCGATGATGTTGGCCGAGGCCGCGCACAATACCAGCGAAGGTCCGGTGGCGGCATTCCAGATGACCGAGCGCGACCGCCGCGAATTGTGGGTGGCGGGCCTGCTGCACGATTGCGGCAAGATCACCACGCCCGATCACGTGGTCGAAAAATCGACCAAGTTGCAAACCATTTATGACCGCATCGGCCTGATCGACACGCGTTTCGAAGTGCTCAAGCGCGATGCCGAAATCGCCGTGCTCAAGAAAAAACTCGCGCTCGGCAATGCGCTCGATGCGGCGCAAAGCGACGCGCTCGACCGCGAGCTGCAAGAACAATGCGCGGCGCTTGACGCCGACCGCAACTTCCTGCGCAAGGCCAATATCGGCAGCGAAGGCATGAAGCCGGAAGACCAGGACCACGTCACTGCCATCGCCGCGCGCCAATGGTGCGGCCCGGACGGCGCTGTGATCTCCGCGCTGACCGACGACGAAATCACCAATCTGCGCATCCGCATGGGCACGCTCAACGACGCTGAGCGCAATATCATCAACAACCACATCGTGGTCACCATCAAGATGCTGGAGTCGCTGCCGTGGCCCAAGCAATTGCGCAACGTTACCGAATATGCCGGCGGCCATCATGAACGCATGGACGGCAAGGGCTATCCGAAGGGGCTTACGCGCGAGCAGATGTCACTGCCGGCGCGCATGATGGCGATCGCCGACATCTTCGAAGCGCTCACTGCCGCCGACCGTCCCTACAAGAAGGGCAACACGCTCAGCGAGGCGCTTGAAATCCTCGGCGGCTTCCGCCAGCGCGACCATATCGATCCGGACCTGTTCGACGTCTTCGTGCGCAGCAAGGTGTATCAGAAATACGCCGAGCAATTCATGCCGGCCAGCCAGATCGACGCAGTCGACCACAGCAAGATCCCGGGCTTCGTGCCCTGAGGCAGCGCACCGCAGGTTCCGCTCGATGAGCCGCGCCGTTGCGCCCGCATCCTTCTGGCGCCGCCATCTGCGCGGCGACTATTCACTGGCACGCTCCTATTGGCTGCACATGGTGGTGTTCGCTGCCTTGCTGCCGAAATTGCTGGGCATCGCCCTGGGCGCAGTGCTGGTCGACCGGCCGGCGCGTTACGGCGCCGCTGCGACCTTGCTGATGCTGTTGCTGGGCTGGGCGACCTGGCTGTGGGCGGCAGGCGGCACCTGGAGGTCGGCCGGTAAGCATGTGCAGCGCGGCGGCAAGCGCTTCTGGGCCGGGTTCGCCAAGATCATGCTGGTGTTCGGACTGATCGGCACGGTCGCCAATGCGATCAAGATTCAGGGCGCGCTCGGCGAATACCTGCGTACTGCACTTGGTTCGCAGTGGGGACCCGAGACCAGCTTTGAAGTGCGCGCCGACGGCCGTTCCATCCTGCTCAAGGGCGGCATCAATGACGATACCGCGGAACGTTTCGTCAAGGCGCTTGATGCGGCGCCCGGCGTGCGTACGGTGGTGCTGTATTCCAGCGGCGGCTGGGTAACGCAGGGCCGGCGGCTGGCGCGCATTATCGGTGAGCGCGGCCTTGACACCTATGTCGAGCAGGATTGCGCATCCGCCTGCACCATTGCTTTCCTGGCGGGCAAGAGCCGGGCCGCCGATCCTGCCGCTCGGATCGGCTTCCATGCCTTTCACTCGCTGGGCGGATTCGACGAGAAATTTTCCCAGTCCAGCGATGAAAAACTGGCGCGCGACACCTACGGCCAGGCCGGCTTGTCGCCGGCCTTCATCAGCCGCATCGTCGGCACCAGCCACAACAGCGTCTGGTATCCCAGCCATGAAGAACTGCTGCAGGCCGGCGTGCTCACGCGCACCAGCCTGGGCGGCGAAACTGCAACCCTGGCCACGCTCGCCGCGACGCGCGACCAGCTGGAGGAAGAATTCAAGAAATCGGAAGTGTTCGACGTGCTGTCGGTGAAATACCCCGGCGATTTCAAGCGCATCGTCGACGGTGCCTGGAAGCAGGTGCAGGACAAACGTCCCGACCGCGACGTGGTGCTGGCGGCACGCGCGCAATTGAACCAGCTGACCGACCGGTTATTGCCGATCGCTTCGGATAAGTCGCTGATGGATTTCCAGCGCCTGTTGCTGGCGCGTGCCGAAGCCCTGCGCCTGCAAAACAGCGAGGCCTGCGTCGCGACGTTGTTCCCAGGTGCGCAGCCGGTCTCAAGCAAGGCAACATTGCCGCAGGAACTCAAGGACCGCGAAGCGCGCTTCACCGCCGCGCTGATTCGCGACAGCAGTCCCGCCAACAAAAAAATCTACAGCAAGGAAGAAGCACAGCAGAGCGTGACCTATCTGCTGGCCTCGCTGACGCCGGAGCAGCAGCAACTGCTGCGCTCGCCGCAACTGCGCGCAGCCGCGCCGGGTCCGGCATGCGCGATGGTGATCGCCTACCTCAAGGCGCTCGACAGCCAGCCGGAAATGCTGCGCCGGCGTACGCTGCGCGTGCTGTATTCGCAGCATTGACGCCGATGGCGCCCTGCCGGGATCCTGCTGGAAAGCTGGCGTAAAATCTGCCTATTCAAACAAAAGGCGGATTCGTCCTGCCATCGACAAGGGGAATTGAATGCAAAAAGTCAGAAGACTTCTGGTGGGGCTGTGCGTGCTCCTGTTGGCCGGATGTGCCGCCAAGAGCGTGCAGCGCGGCGCGGTGCTCGATAGCGGCAACGGGAAAGGATACGTTGTGATTTCGGTATCGCATGATCTGGTCGGCTCCAGGAATACGGCCGGCACCTTCTACATGGACCGCAAAGGTTCGCTCGCCGACATGACGGTGTTGCGCACGCTCGGCGAAGCATTTCCAGGTATCGTCAAAGGCAGCCAATTCAAGGATAGCTATGGGCAGGTGCTGGTGCTGGAACTGACTTCCGGAAAGCATTCAATTGACACTTGGCGCGCTGCACGCCAGGCCGGCTACGAAATCACACCCGCTGTCGAGCCGCCGCCGCTGGAGTTCGATGTCGTTGCCGGCAGCATTCAGTATCTTGGTAACCTGCACCTGAACCTGGAGAGCGGAAAAAATCTGGTCGGCCTCACCGTGGTTGGTGATGCGCATCCAGAAGTGCGCGACATGCGTGCACGCGACATCGCGCAGGTCGAGAAGGTCTATCCGCAATTCAAGGATCGTATCGCCATCAACCTGCTACCGCTGGGACCATGGCCGGCTGAACATGCGACCGACAGGGTGATCTCGCCGTTGTTTTATCCCGTAACGAAGTAAGCGAGCCGATTAAGCCGAAGGGACGACAAGGTGCATCTGATCTGGCTGGAAGACTTCATCGAACTGGCGCGCACGCGCAGCTTTTCGCGGGCGGCGGAGAATCGCTTTGTCACGCATCCGGCCTTCGGCCGGCGCATCAAGGCGCTGGAACAGTGGGTTGGCGCCGAGCTGGTGGTGCGTACGCATCCGGTGTCGCTGACGCCGGCCGGGCAGTTGTTCCTCGATGCGGCGACCCATTCCACCGACGTGCTCTACGCCGCCCGGGCGCAGCTGCAGGATGGCTCCAGCGCGGTGGAGCAGACCTTGCGGGTGGCTACCGGGCGCACGCTGGCGCGTACCTTTTTCCCCGACTGGTATGAAAACATCAATCAGCGCTTCGGTCCCTTCCCGGTATCGGTGAGCACTGGCGGCGCGCAGGAGGTGATCTTGCGGCTGGGTGCGGGAGACGCTGACCTGCTGGTGATTTATTCCAGCCCGACCACGCGCTTGCTGATCGATCCTATGCGTTACGAATCGCTGACGCTGGCGCGCGAAATCCTGTTGCCGGTGGTGGCGGCTGACGCGCGCGGGCGGCCTAAATTCAAGCTGGCGCCGGCCAACGCCGCGACGCCGACACCGTGGCTGGGTTTTTCGCAATCGCTGACCTTGCGCGGCGTGTTGGCCAAGCACCTGGCTGGTTTGCCGAAAAAGATTTCGCTGCGCATGGTGTATGAAGCCGACTCGTATGAATCGATCCACGAGATGGCGCGTCGCGGCGTCGGTGTGGCCTGGTTGCCGCAGCGGCTGGTGCAGGAAGACGTCACCGAGCGTCGCCTGCTGGTGATCGGCGGGCAAGAGATGCGCGTCAACTTCGATATCTCGCTCTATCGCGTGCGCGGCAACGACAATGCGCTGGTCAATGCGATCTGGGATGGCGTTGCTTCGGACGCCATCGAACGCCCCTGATTTCCTGGCCCCACATCGTCTCGGCAGCAAAAAGCACAAAGCTGTGCCGAAACGGCAATAAGCAAAAAATCGTGCTCACTATACTCCCTCAAAGTTCTCGAAAGGCCTTCCGCTACGTCCGGAAAGCTGCTCACAAATAGAGTGCAACGCGCCCTATTTTCGAGCATTTCAACAGATGGCCTGCAGCCTTCGAGTCAATAAAATAAGCGGCGCAATCATGCAGCCATCGCAGCAGCAACGCGCCGCACTGAGAGAGAATGGGAGTCATGCATGTCAGCCGAATTCGAATCGTCGTCCTCTGCCGCCGGAGGACGTCAAGCCACCAGTACGCAGGCAGCCACACGCAAAAATCCCTGGAAAGAAATCTGCGCCGCCAGTATCGGCAATGCGCTGGAATTCTATGACCTGCTGATCTACGGCTACTTCGCTGTGGTGATCGGCAAGCTGTTTTTCCCGGCCCAGGACGAGACCACCTCGCTGCTGCTGAGCGTCGGCACTTTCGGCATCTCCTTTATCGCGCGTCCGCTGGGCGCCATTGTGCTGGGTTCCTACGCCGACCGCGCCGGCCGCAAGGCATCGCTGACGGCCTCCATCATGATCATGATGGCCGGCACCGCGATGATCGCGTTTGCGCCGACCTATGCACAGATCGGTATCGCTTCGCCGCTGATCATCATCGTAGCGCGGCTGTTGCAGGGCTTCTCCACCGGCGGCGAGTTCGGTGCGGCGACGGCCTTCATGGTCGAGCATGCCGACGCCAAGCGGCGCGGCTTCTTCGCCAGCTGGCAGTTGTCCACGCAAGGCCTGGCCACAGTGCTGGCGGCCGGCGTCAGCGCGCTGCTGAGCTACAACCTGACGGATGCGCAGCTCAGCGACTGGGGCTGGCGCGTGGCGTTCTGCTTCGGTTTGCTGGTGGGGCCGGTCGGCATTTACATCCGTAGCCAGATCGAGGAAACACCTGAATTCAAGAAGATTGCTGCTGCTGCCGCGCTGGCGAAAGCGGAGCAGTCGCCGCTGATGGTGGTGCTGGTGCGCGACCGCATCAAGCTGTTACTGGGCATCGGCGTGGTGGCCGGCGCCACTGCTTTCAACTATGTGCACAAGCTGTACATGCCGACCTATGCGCTCAAGCAATTGCATATTCCTGCGACCTCGTCCTTCATCGGCGCGCTGATCACCGGCCTGGTGCTGATGCTGACCGCGCCGGTGTTCGGCACCCTGTCCGATCGCTACGGCCGTTTTCGCGTGCTGACCATTGCCATGCTGGCCATCGGCCTGACTTCGTATCCGCTGTTCATGCTGCTCAACCTGTGGCCCACCGTGACCACGCTGATCATCGTGCAAGGCATCGTCGGCGTGCTGATCGCCGCTTGCCTGGGGCCGATCCCGGCAATGCTCTCTGACATCTTCCCGACCCAGACCCGCGGCACGGGTCTTGCACTGAGCTATAACTTCTCGGTGACCTTGTTTGGCGGCTTCTCGCCGTTGATCGTGACCTGGATGATCGCTGCAACCGGGAACAAGATGGCGCCGAGCTTCTATGTCATGGCGACCGCCTTGATCAGCCTGGTCGCGGTGGTGGCGCTGGGTCGCCGCATGGGCCGCAATGCCGTGCTGTGATCCGGTAACCGATTCTTTCATTTACTCAGGCCGGATGCGCTGCGGCACATCCGCTCACCTCGCGAGCCTGAACGCTGGAGCAATAGTATGAAAACCCTGGAACAAGTACGCGCACAACTGAAACATTATCCGGTCGAAGTGGAGTTTCCGAACATCGACAAATGGCAACACGGCAATACCGGTGTCGACTATGTGCACAGCATCGACAGCGGCATCGCCGGTCCGCACGTGATGATCCTGGCGCTGATGCATGGTAACGAAGTGAGCGGCGCCATCACCGTCGAGCGCCTGCTGCAAGCCGGCCTGAAGCCGCTCAAGGGCCGCATCACGCTGGGCTTTGCCAACGTCGAAGCCTATCGTCGTTTCGATGCGCGCAATCCTGACGCCACCCGCTATGTCGACGAAGACATGAACCGGGTCTGGTCGTCGTCGCGCCTGGACGGCGCCGAAGACAGCATCGAACTGCGCCGCGCACGCCAGTTGCGTCCCCTCATCGACACGGTCGATTACATGCTCGACCTGCATTCCATGCATGAAGAAGCGCCGCCGCTGATCGTCAGCGGCCCGCTCGACAAAGGCATACAGTTCGCCGCCGAGGTCGGCGCACCGGAACACGTCATCATCGACGTCGGCCATCCCAACGGCAAGCGCATGCGCGACTACGCCGGCTTCGGCGATCCGGCCAGCGCCAAGAACGCCTTGCTGATCGAGACCGGCCAGCATTTTTCGGCGCGCAGCAAGGACGTCGCGATGGATTCGGCCTGCCGTTTCCTGATCGCCACCGGCGTGATGCAGGCCGCCGCACTGAGCGCCTTCCTGTTTGCGGCTGCGGCGCCGGCGCAACGTTTTTTCCGCGTCACCGAACCGGTCGTGGCGACTTCCTTCGACTTTGAATTCGCCGAAGACTATCGCGGCATGGAAATCATCGCCAAGGCCGGCACCGTGATCGCGCGCGAAGGCGAGCACGAGTTCGTCACGCCGTACGACAATTGCGTCATCGTGATGCCATCGCTGCGCCAGCTCGGACCGGGCGTGACCGTGGTGCGGCTGGGGCACATCGTCAATCGTTAGCAGTCTGCATCACCTCCGGGGGAAATATGAAAGCGCTGGGAAAAATGAAGATCGGTAAACGGCTGGCCCTGGGCTTTGCCGTGATCATGTTGTTGTCGATGGTGATCGCCGCCATCGGCATCTGGCGCCTGCAAGTGGTCTCGGAGGTGACGCGCGCGATGGTGGAGCAGTCGGCGCGCAAGGAACGGCTGATCTCGAGCTGGTACGGCAGCCTGCGCGCCGGCATTGTGCGCACCATCGCAATTTCGCGCAGTGCCGATCCGACCCTAAAAACGTATTTCCTCGACGAGGCCAAGGCCTCCACCAACAACTCCACGCGCCTGCAAAAGGAAATCGGCGAGTTGCTCAGCAGCGAAGCAGAGAAGGCCTTGTTTCAGAACATCGGCGAACGCCGCAAGGTTTACCTGGCGTCACACTACCGCATCCTCGACCTGAAGTCGGCCGGCAACATCGACGAAGGCAATCGCATGCTCGATCAGGAGTTCGTGCCGTTGGCGAAGAGTTATCAGGAGTCGATGCTCAAGCTGCTGGAGCTGGAACAGCGCGATATCGACAAGACCACGCAACAGATCGGCGACATCGCCGCCGGCAGTCGCCAGCTGTTACTGGTGTTGGAAGCCATGGCGCTGGTGTTCGGTTGTCTGTGCGCCTGGTACCTGACGGTCGGCATTACGCGGCCGGTCACGATTGCGCTGGGTATTTCGCGCCGCGTCGCCGGCGGCGACCTGACGACGCAGATCAGCGGCACGGCGCAGCAGGGCGGCGACGAAGTCGGCCTGCTGCTGTCTTCGCTCAACGACATGAACGGCAGCTTGCGCAATATCGTCAGCAATGTGCGCAGCGGCACCGACACGATTGCGCTTGCCTCGCGCGAAATCAGCAGCGGTAACCACGACTTGTCGGCACGTACCGAGCAGCAGGCCAGCGCGCTGGAACAGACCGCGTCAGCGATGGAAGAACTGATCTCGACAGTGCGCCGGAATGCCGACAACGCCGACAACGCCAGCCGCCTGGCGGCGAGCGCGTCGGGCATTGCGGTGGAAGGCGGTGAAGTGGTCGGGCGGGTGGTGGCGACCATGAGCGCCATCAACAGTTCTTCACGCAAGATTGTCGACATCATCAGCGTGATTGACGGCATCGCCTTCCAAACCAATATCCTGGCGCTCAATGCCGCCGTCGAAGCAGCGCGCGCCGGCGAGCAGGGCCGCGGCTTTGCGGTGGTGGCCAGCGAGGTGCGCAGCCTGGCGCAACGCAGCGCGACCGCGGCCAAGGAAATCAAACTGCTGATCGACGACTCGGTCAAGAAAGTCGGCGACGGCAGCGTGTTGGTGGAGCAGGCCGGCGCCACCATGGCGCGGGTGGTCGACAGCGTCCAGAAAGTGGCCGGCATCGTCGACGAAATCAGCCTCGCCAGTCGCGAGCAATCGACCGGCATCGAACAGGTCAACGATGCCATCAGCCAGATGGATGAGATGACCCAGCAAAACGCCGCACTGGTGGAGCAAGCCGCGGCAGCCGCTTCGTCCATGCAGCAGCAGGCGGCGACGCTGGCACAACTGGTCAGCGTGTTTTCGCTCGACCATGCAGGAACACCGGCGCCCGGCTTGCCGCATTACCGTCGTTCGCAACTGGCCTGAGCCGGTCGTCCCGGGCGGATGCGGTAAAATGCGGGGGCGTCGTCGCTGGTTGCGGTGGCCGGCCCGGCTTATACCAAGCACACCCCGCTGCACCGCCTTCCACGTAACAATCTGACATCTCCATTTTCCTGAAACGCGCTCATGCCGAGCAGCGGTTTTTCAGCCGGTCGTCATTATCGTTTCGTTTTTGGCTGTTGCTGCGCAGGGCGGCTTGCGGGCATCAGATTACGGATAACGACAATGCGTTCTACAACTTCCTGGCGTGACGAGTGGTTCACGGACATCCGCGCCAATGTACTGGCCGGCCTGACCTCGTCCTTTGCGCTGGTGCCCGAGTGCATCGCCTTCGCTTTGGTGGCACAACTCAACCCGCTGCTGGGTTTGTACGGCGCCTTCATCATCTGCACTATCACGGCGCTGTTCGGCGGCCGGCCCGGCATGATTTCCGGCGCGGCCGGTTCGATGGCGGTGGTGATCGTGGCGCTGGTGGTGCAGCACGGCGCACAATATTTCCTCGCTACGGTGGTGCTGAGTGGCGTGTTGATGTTGTTGTTCGGCGCGCTGCGGCTGGGCAAGCTGATCCGCATGGTGCCGCATCCGGTCATGCTGGGTTTCGTCAACGGCCTGGCGATCGTGATTGCGATGGCGCAGTTGGAACATTTCAAACAAGGCACGCAATGGTTGCGCGGCACGCCCTTGCTGGTCATGGCCGGGCTGGTGGCGCTCACGATGCTGATCGTCTATCTGTTGCCGCGCCTGACCAAGGCGATTCCCGCGGCGCTGGCGGCGATCGTCGGCATCGGCGTGCTGAGCCAGGTATTGCAACTGCCCACGCGCACGCTGGGCGACATGGCGCATATCGCCGGCAACTTGCCGGTATTCCATTTTCCCGCGCTGCCGTTGACGCTGGAAACGCTGCGCATCATCGCGCCTTACGCCGTGCTGATGGCCATCGTCGGCCTGTTGGAGACCTTGCTGACGTTCAACCTCACCGACGACATTACCGAAACCCGCGGCCAGCCCAATCGCGAATGCCTGGCCTTGGGCGCGGCCAATGTGTTGTCGGGCTTGTTCGGCGGCATGGGTGGTTGCGCCATGATAGGCCAGACCATGATCAACCTAGGTTCGGGCGGCCGTTCGCGCTTGTCGGGTGTGGTTAGCGGCGTGATGATCCTCTTGTTCATCTTGTTCTTGTCGCCGTGGATAGAGCGCATTCCGCTGGCGGCGCTGGTCGGCGTGATGTTTGTGGTGGCGCAGCAGACCTTTGCCTGGGGCTCCTTGCGCGTGCTGGGCAAGGTGCCGCGTCACGATGCGCTGGTGATTGTCGCGGTGACCGTGATCACGGTGTTTACCGACCTGGCGGTGGCGGTACTGTGCGGCATCGTCATCGCCGCGCTCAATTTCGCCTGGCAGCATGCGCGTGAAATCCGCGCGGATGTCGTGCAGTCGGACGCCGATGCCAAAACCTATCAGCTGCACGGTACGCTGTTCTTCGCATCGACCACGCATTTTCAGGAACTGTTCGACTTGGCCCGGGATCCGCAGCGCGTGCTGCTCGACTGCCGCCATCTGCACCTGGCCGATCATTCGGCGATTGCCGCGCTGGAGTCCTTGTCGGAGCGCTATGCCAAAGCCGGCAAGCAATTGCAGCTGATGCATTTGTCCAAACGCAACCAGCAGTTGCTGCAACGGGTGGCCGTTGATGTCGCGGCCTTGGAAATCGCCGGCGCGCGCAACTAGACAGGATTCATTGCTGTTTTCGATGCAGCATCGGCGGCTTTGTCCTGATGGATGCGGACGATGCGCACGCTGGCAGGCTGCGCCACCAACATGCAAGTCTTGCCGGTGCGTTTGCAATGATCCTGCACGCGCCAGTAAGCGCCGTGGCTCAGGCATCCGGTCTGGCAAATTACCAGGTCGGCGGCGACGATGCTGGCTTCCAATGCCGCCATGTCGCCGGTTTCCACCGGCGCTTCCGGTCTGGCCGGCAACGACACCGTCGGCCGCAGTTTTTCACGCATCAGGTCTTGCAGGCGCTTGCTCAATTCTTGCACGCGGCGCGCCAGCGTCATGCGTTGCGGCAGGTCGGGAATCGCCGCTTCCAGTGCCGCACGATCTTCGTAGGCCCACGCCAGCGCAGTGTCGCGCGCGATGAGGGCGGCGCGCATGCGCATGGCCTCTGCCCTGAGCACGGCGATTTCGGCGGCCTGCTGCTGGATCAGCGCGCTACAGCGGCTTTGCACGCGCGCCAGGTGCGACACCATGGCGCCCTGTTCCTGCTGCAATCGCAGCAGGTCTTGACTGTGCATGTTCATCTGCCGGCCTCCTTGCGGCCGCATGCGGCCTGGTAACGGCGCGCGACTTCCGGCCAGTTCACCACGTTGTAGAAGGCGCCGATATATTCCGGACGGCGATTCTGGTAACGCAGGTAATAGGCGTGTTCCCATACATCGAGGCCGAGGATGGGCGTGTTGCCGTGCATGAGCGGACTGTCCTGGTTGCCGCTGCTTTCCACTACCAGTTCGTTTTGCGGATTCACGCTGAGCCAGGCCCAGCCGCTGCCGAAGCGCGAGATGGCGGCCTTGGTGAAGGCTTCCTTGAAGGCGTCGACGCCGCCGAGTTCAGCATCGATGGCGTCCGCCATTTTGCCTTCGGGCCGGCCGCCGCCGCTGGGCGACATGACCAGCCAGAACAGCGAGTGATTGGCGTGACCGCCGCCCTGGTTGATCACGGCGGCCTTGAGGTTGTCGGGTACTTCCTTGACGCGCGCCACCAGTTCTTCCACGCTCAGTTTTTCCCACGCGGTGCCGGCCACGGCGGCGTTGAGATTGTTGATGTAGGTCTGGTGGTGCTTGGTATGGTGGATTTCCATGGTCTGCGAATCGATGTGCGGCTCGAGCGCGTCGTAGGCGTATGGCAAGGCGGGCAGGCTATAGGGCATGGTTGTCTCCGAGGGGATACAGGGAGGCTGCCGGATAGGTGGCGCGGATGAAGCGAAGGATCTCGATTTTAGATGAGAATCGCGGCGCCATAACCCTACGCGAAGTAGGCTTTTGCAACGCAGGCAAGAGCGGAAATAAAAAATGCCAGTCAACAGCTGACTGGCACCGGGGTGGAGCAGATTACTACGGAGTCGCTAGAAGCCCAGGTAATCCATCTTGCCGATCTTCACACCCTTGTGACGCAGGATATCGTAGGCGGTGGTGACGTGGAACAGGAAGTTCGGCAGCACGAAGGTAAGCAGATAGGCCTGGCCGGTGAATTTCGCTTCCTGGCCGCGCAGCTTGATGACGATTTCGCGTTCTTCGCTGCCGTCGAATTGTTCCGGCTTCACGGTGTCGAGGAAGGCAATTGTCTTGGTGATGCGTTCCTGCAATTGCGGGAAGGTGGTTTCTTCATCGGCAAAGCTTGGCGGCTGGATTGCCGTCAGACGCGACGAGCCGAGTTTGGCTGCATCGCTGGCGCGCTGGACTTGTCCGATCAGTGAATACATGTCGTCATAAAGACGTGCGTTCAGGAGTGTTTCCGGATCGAGCTTGTTTTCTTCTGTATGGGCGGCAGCCTTGTTGAGCAAGGTCGACAGAATGTTCAACGCGCGGGTGAATACGGGGATGGAAGCCTGGTACATGGTGAGCGACATAGTGACTCCTGGAATAAATACGGCAAAGCTGCGGAAGGCGCCTTGCCCGTTTTGGATAACAAATGACATCAACGGCTGCTTTTTTCTGTCGATGATAAAGACAATACTAGAACTCATTTCATAAATAGGCGTGAGATGCGTTCTAAGCAACCGCAGGGAATAAAAAAAGCCGACCAGCTCGGCATGGGCAACCGCACCGGTCGGCAAGGGGACGAAACACCTCATGGCGGCCGCACTGCGATTCAGTGCGGCGCGCCCTTACATACTGATTACATCTTGTTGCCGGCAGCGTCGTTCTTTGCCTGTGTTTCCGTCGCTGTCAGCGGACCATGCCAGCCGCCGCCGAGTGCGCGGATCAGGTTGACGGTGGAGCGGGCGCGTTCGCCGTCGAGCTGGACTGCGGCGCGTTGCTGCTGCAGCACGGTGCGGTCGGCGTCGATTACGTTGAAGTAGCTGACCGAGCCTTCGCGGTATTGCACGTGCGAGAGCTTCGCGGCGCGGTTGGAAGCCGATACCGCGTCATCTTGCGCGCGGGTCTGGTCGCCCAGGATGCGCAGGCTGGCGAGGTTGTCTTCGACTTCGCCGAAGGCCGTCAGCACGGTCTGGCGATAGTTGGCGACATCTTCTTCATACACGGCGCGGGCGCGGTTGACGCCGGCATCGCGACGACCGCCGTCAAAGATCGGCAAGGTCAGTGCCGTGCCCACCAGCGGGCCGAGCAGGAAGGTGCGGCTGGACCAGTTGAACAGGTCGCCCAGCTTGGCCGATTCATAACCGAGGCCGCCGGTCAGGTCCAGACGCGGGAACCAGGCCGCGCGCGCCACGCCGACACGCGCATTGGCAGCTGCCATGGCGCGTTCCGCGGCAGCGATGTCGGGACGGCGCTCCAGCAGGTCGGAAGGCAGGCCGGCCGGGATGGTGACGGCCAGGCGTGTCAGCGGTTGCGGCTTGAAGCTGAACTCGGCCGGTGTCTTGCCCAGCAGGATGGCCAGTGCGTGTTCTGCATTGGCGCGCTGGCGGGCGATGCCGAAGGATTCCGATTGCGCGGAAGCCAGTTCCGACTTGGCGCGGGCGACGTCGACTTCGCTGATGTCGCCTTCATCGAAACGGCGTTGCACCAGCTTCAGCGATTGTCCACGCAGTTCCACGGTGCCGCTGTACAAGTCTTGCTCGGCATCCAGTTCGCGCAGCAGGAAGTATTGCTGGGCGACGTCGGCTTGCAGCGCCAGGCGCACCGAGTGGAACAGCGCTTCGCTGCGTTGCGCATCGGCGGTCGCCGCATCCACGGTGGAGGCGACGCGGCCGAACAAGTCCGCTTCATACGACACGCCCAGCTGGGCGCGGTACAAGGTGGTCGGCGTGGTGTTGGCGTTGGGCGCCAGGCCTTGCGAGGCCGGCGACTGGCGCTGACGGGTGGCGCCGAAGCCGGAGTCTATTTGCGGGAACAGGCCGGAGCGGGCATCTTGACGCAAGGCGCGCGACTGGCTCAGGCGGGCGGCGGCAGCCTTCAGGTTTTGATTGGCGTCGAGCGCCTGGATTTCCAGCGCATTGAGGCCATCGTCATTGAAGATTTTCCACCATTCGCCACGCGCCATGTCTTCGGCAGGTTGTGCGGTCTTCCAGTCGGAAGCGGCTTTGGCATCGGCCGCTTCCTTGTAAGCGACCGAAGTGTTCACGGCGGGACGTTCGTAAGTCGGCGCCACCGAGCAGCCTGCCAGTACCAGCATTGCTGCCAGTAAGACAGAACTGATCCGGACGGGCTTGAGCAACTTGTTGCCCAGGCCTCCGAGGTTATTGATTGAGAGTGCGTTCATTTTATTTTCCTTTGCTCATTGGCCGCGATTAACGACCGTCGTGCGAATCAGCCGGCGCGACATGTGAACCTGCGGTCAGCGGCGCTTCATGCTTGTGGGCGGAATGCAGTTTCTTGCTACCGCCGATGCTACGCAGCAGCACATAGAACACCGGTGTCAGGAACAGGCCGAACAGTGTCACGCCCAGCATGCCGAAGAACACGGCGATACCCATCGCATGGCGCATTTCCGAACCGGCGCCCGACGAGGTCACCAGCGGTACCACGCCCATGATGAAAGCGATCGAGGTCATCAGGATAGGACGCAGACGCAGGCGGCTGGCGTCAATCGCGGCACGGATCACGGTGCTGCCTTGCAGTTCCAGTTCGCGGGCAAATTCGACGATCAGGATCGCGTTCTTGGCCGACAGGCCCACCAGCACCATCAAACCGATCTGGGTGAAGATGTTGTTGTCGCCCTTGGTCAGCCAGACGCCGGTCAACGCCGCCAGGATGCTCATCGGCACGATCAGGATCACGGCCAGCGGCAGGGTCAGGCTTTCATACAGCGCAGCCAGCACCAGGAACACCAAGAGCACGCTGATCGGGAACACCCATACGCCGGCATTGCCTGCGAGGATCTTCTGATAGGTCAGGTCCGTCCATTCGAAACGCACGCCGCGTGGCAAGGTCGCTGCGGCAACGCGCTCGGCCGCTTTTTCAGCCTGATCCGACGAGTAGCCGGGAGCCGGGCCGCCGTTGATGTCGGCAGCGGTAAAGCCGTTGTAACGCACCACCATTTCAGGACCGAAAGTCTGCTTGACCTTGACCACGGACGACAGCGGCACCATGTCGCCTGCGGCGTTACGGGTCTTGAGCTGACCGATGTCGTCGGCCTTGGCGCGGAACGGCGCATCAGCCTGGGCACGCACTTGATAGACGCGGCCGAAACGGTTGAAGTCGTTGACGTACAGCGAGCCCAGGTAGATCTGCATGGTGTTGAACACATCGGTCACGGGAATGCCGAGTTGCTTGGCTTTCACGCGGTCGAGGTCGACGTCCAGTTGCGGCACGTTGATCTGATAGCTCGAGAACATCGGACCCAGCGCAGGTTCCTTGGCAGCGGCCTTCATGAAGGCTTGTGCCGCGGCGTCGAGTTCAGCGTAACCGACTGCACCGTGGTCTTCGATCTGCATCTTGAAGCCGCCCAGCGTACCCAGGCCCATCACCGGCGGCGGCGGGAACACGGCCGTGAAGGCTTCCTTGATGCCGCCGAATTTCTTGTTCAGCGACATGGCGATGGCAGTGCCCGACAATTCTTTGCTCTTGCGTTCGTCGAAGGGTTTCAGACCGACGAAGACGATCCCGGCAGACGAACTGTTGGTGAAGCCGTTGATCGACAGGCCGGGGAAGGCAATCGCGCTATCGACGCCCGGTTCCTTCAACATGATGTCGCTCATCTTGCGCATCACGTCTTCGCTGCGGTCGATCGAGGCGCCGTTGGGCAACTGCGCAAAGGCCACCAGGTATTGCTTGTCCTGGCCGGGCACGAAGCCGCCCGGCACGATGTAGGCGATGCCTACAGTCGCGGCCAGCAGCAGCACATACACGCCCATGGCCGAGGCCTTGCGCGAGATGACGCCGGTCACGCCCTTGCTATAGCCTTCAGAGGCGCGGTTGAAGAAGCGGTTGAAGCGGACGAAGAAGCCACCCAGGAAACGGTCCATCTGACGTGTCAGCCAGTCCGGCTTGGCGCCGTGACCCTTGAGCAGCATCGCAGCCAGTGCCGGCGACAAGGTCAGCGAGTTGAAGGCCGAGATCACGGTCGAGATCGCGATCGTCATGGCAAACTGCTTGTAGAACTGGCCGGTCAGGCCGGTCATGAAGGCCAGCGGTACGAACACGGCCACCAGCGTCAGCGCGATCGCAATGATCGGGCCTGACACTTCTTGCATGGCGCGGTAAGTCGCTTCACGCGGAGACAGTCCTGCGCCGATATTCCGCTCGACGTTCTCCACCACCACAATGGCATCATCGACCACAATCCCGATGGCGAGCACCATGCCGAACAGCGACAGGGCGTTGATGGAATAACCGAAGCCCAGCATCAGCGAGAAGGTACCGACAATCGACACCGGCACGGCCAGCAGCGGAATGATTGATGCACGCCAGGTTTGCAGGAAGATGATCACCACGATCACCACCAACGCAATCGCTTCGAGCAGCGTATGCACCACCGCTTCGATACTGGCACGCACGAACTGGGTCGGGTCATACACGATCTTGTATTCGACCGATGCCGGGAAATCCTTGGCCAGGTCTTTCATCGCGGCGCGCACTTGGGTTGACACGTCCAGCGCATTGGCGCCTGGCGCCTGGAAGATCGGGATCGCCACCGCAGGTTTGTTGTCCAGCAGCGAGCGCAGGCCGTATTCGGAAGCCGCCAGCTCGACGCGGGCAACGTCGCCCAGCTTGGTGATGGCGCCGTCAGGTGCACTCTTGAGGATGATCTCGCGGAACTCTTCTTCGCTCTTCAGGCGACCTTGCGCGTTGACCGACAATTGCACCGGCACGTCCGGCGAGCTGGGCGAGGCGCCGATCACACCGGCGGCCACCTGCACGTTTTGTTCGCGGATCGACTTGATCACGTCGCTGGCGGTCAGGCCGCGCTGCGCAACCTTGTTCGGATCGAGCCAGACGCGCATGGAGTAGTTGCCCGAACCGAACAGGCCGACTTCACCGACGCCCTGGATACGCGCCAGGCGATCTTTCACGTTCAGCACGGCGTAGTTGCGCAGGTAGGTGGTGTCGTAGCGGTTGTCCGGCGAGATCAAGTGGACCACCATGGTCAGCGTCGGCGAACTCTTGATGGTCGTCACGCCCAGCCGTTGCACGTCTTCCGGCAGGCGCGGCAAGGCTTGCGCAACACGGTTCTGCACCAGTTGCTGGGCCTTGTCGGGATCGACGCCGAGACGGAAGTTGACCGTGATGGTCAGGTTGCCGTCGCTGTTGGCTTGCGACTGCATGTACAGCATGTTTTCCACGCCGTTGATCTGCTCTTCCAATGGCGAGGCCACGGTTTCGGCGATGACCTTGGGGTTGGCGCCCGGATACGACGCGCGCACCACCACCGACGGCGGCACCACTTCCGGATATTCGGAAATGGGCAACTGGAACATGGCCAGCACCCCGGCCAGCAGCAGCAGTATCGAGAGCACGCCCGCAAAAATCGGGCGGTCGATAAAGAATTTTGAAATGTTCATGGGAATTCCCCGTTAATAATCTTTTGATGCGAATCTTTTGATGCGATCTTTTTTAGCCTGACGATGGGCCCGCCTCAAACCTTTTTGTCGGTCTTGGCGGCCGGCGCTGTAGTGCCGGCAACCTTGACCATCGGCACCAGGTTCGGCGCCACGGTGTCGCCGGGGCGCACACGTTGCAGGCCGTTGACGACGATGCGTTCACCGCTCTTCAGGCCGCTTTCGATGACGCGCAAACCGTCCTGGTTGGCGCCGACGCGGACTTCACGGTAAGTAGCGTGGTTGTCCTTGTCGAGCACCAGCACGAAACGCTTGTCCTGGTCGGTGCCGAGTGCTTTCTCGTCGATCAGCAAGGCTTCGCGCGGTGCCCCGCCGCCGAGGCGAATGCGGGCGTACAGGCCGGGCAGCAACTGGCCGTCGGCGTTGTCGAACACGGCGCGCACGCGGATCGTGCCGGAGGAAGTGTCGATGCGGTTGTCGATCGAACCGACCTTGCCTTCGCGCGAGTAAGCATCTTCATTGGCCAGGCCGAGGAACACCGCGACCGAGGTACCTTTGGCGCGTGCCGGGTTGACGTATTTGAGGAAGCTTTGCTCATCGACGTCGAAGGAGGCATAGATCTTCGACATCGACACCAGTGTCGACAGCGCCGGTGTGCTGGAGCCGACCGAGACGATGTTGCCGACGGTGACTTCGGCACGCGACATGCGGCCCGACACCGGCGCGGTGATTTGCGTGTATTCCAGGTTCAGCCTGGCCGAACGCAGGGCGGCTTGCGCTGCTTGCACGTTGGCGGCGGCTTCACGTGAAGCGTTTTGCTTTTCTTCGTAATCGCGTTTGGCGATGGCGTTGTCGCCCAGCAGGCGCTGACCGCGCGCTACATCCGAGGCGGTATAGGCGGCACGGGCTTCGGCGCCGGCCAGCTGCGCTTGGGCGCGTGCGACTTCAGCGGCGTAAGGACGCGGGTCGATGGTAAACAGTACATCGCCTTTCTTGACCATGGCGCCATCCTTGAAGTGCACGGCGGTCAGGGTGCCGGACACCAGCGGACGGATGTCGACGCGGTCGACCGCTTCGAGACGACCGGAATATTGCTGCCAGTCGGTGATCTGTTTGCTGACGACTTCGGCGACGTCGACGCCGGCGGCTTGCGGCGCCTGCTGTGCGACGGCGGTGGAATCGACGCCGATGGCCGACAGCGTGCCGGCCACGGCGATGGCGATGACGGTAAACACCGCGGCGGTGGCGATGTAGCGATTGCGGAATGTAGGATTGGTGGTATCAGACATGATGGACCTCATTAAGAAGGTTGGAATTGGAAGCTGGGGTTTGTGTGGCCTGTACCGGCCACGCTGAAGCGGCGACGCAGGAATTCGACGATTTCTTTAAGCAAGGGAATATGGCTGCGCAGCGCCTCGTGCGTAATGCCGGCAAAGCGCGCGACCTGGGTATGTACGCCGGCGCGGATCAGCGAGGAGGCGTACTTCTCCGCTTCGTGATGCAGTACGTCGCACTCGGCCGTGGCGATGAAGGCCGGCGGCAATCCCGCCAGGCGGCTGGCTTCCAGCGGCGCGGCGTAAGGGTGCAGGCGTTGCATGGTTTGCGGCAGGTATTGGCGATAGCGCAGCGCGCAGTCTTCGGCGGTCATATCCGACTTCAGGCGCTTGGCGTCGCCCAGCAGGGTCATGCTGGGATCCAGCATCGGGCTGATCAGCACTTGCGCGGCGAACGGCACGGCGCAGCGGTCACGCGTGATCATGGTCAGGCTGGCGGCCAGGTTGCCGCCGGCATCGTCGCCCGCGACCGCAATGCGGGTGATGTCGATATGCAACTCGGCGGCATTCTTGACGGCCCAGCAGGCGGCGGCATAAGCATCTTCCGGCGCGGCCGGGAACGGCTTGGCCGGCGCCAGCGCATAAGCCACCGACAACACCACCGCATGGCTGTGCCGGGCGATGTAATGCGCCTGCAGGTCGGCGTCGTCGAGGCCGCCCGAGACGAAACCGCCGCCGTGGAAGTACAACACCAGCGGCAGCAGCGGGGCGGACTTGCCCCGGGTCTTGGCCGCTGCGACCACCGGCATCGGCTGGTACAGGCGCACCGGAATGCGTCCGATCGGGCCGGGGACGGTGAAATTGCGGACAGCGGATTCTTGTAAGACTTCCATGATGGGGTGGCCGTAAAAGCCAGGTTCGCTAGAGTGAAGCGGATTGTGCGCCACAGCATGGGGGCGGATAAAGCCAGCAAATTCAACAACACTGTTCGCCATGGTCGAACAATAGGCGTAAAATGATCGAATTAGTTTGGTGAAAACGGCGGGCGAGCCACGGCCGCTGCGGTTCCCGGCAGTTTTTTGATTGGTCGGCCGGATCCTGAAAAAGCCCGCCAATGGCAGCAAAAGATGGCAAATTGGCAGTGAAAAACCTGCTTTTACCGCTGTTGCAAAACAATCGCCAACAGCAAAATGTGCAAATTCGACGACAAAATCGTCGTTGCCCAGGAGAATGAAATGGACAGATTTCAAGCAATGCAGGTGTTTACGGCCGTGGTCGACGCCAACAGCTTTACGCGCGCCGCCGACAATCTCAATGTGCCGCGCACCACGGTCACCACCATCGTCCAGGGGCTGGAAAGCTTGCTGCAGGTGCGCCTGCTCAACCGCACCACGCGCCGCATCAGCCTCACGCCCGACGGCGCGGCTTACTACGAGCGCTGCGTGCGCATCCTGGCCGAGGTCGACGAGACCGAAGCCTCGTTCCGTAACGTCACGCGTGGTCCGCAAGGACGCCTGCGCATCGACGTGCCGGCCTCGATTGGCCGCTTGCTGTTGCTGCCCAATCTGTGCGACTTCTATACCAAGTACCCCGACATTGAACTGGTCATGGGCATGAGCGACCGTCCGGTCGACATGGTGCAGGAGGCGGTCGATTGCGTGATCCGCGTCGGCGATTTGCAGGATTCCAGCATGGTGGCGCGCCGCATCGGCACCTTCCAGGCCGTCACTTGCGGCTCGCCTATCTATTTCGAGCGCCACGGCATGCCGCACAGCATCGACGATTTGCAAAACCACAAGTCGGTGCATTACTTTTCCAGTCGCACCGGCCGCACCATCGACTGGGACTTCATGGTCGACGGCGCGCCGCTCGAAGTGAAGATGGCCGGCAAGCTGTCGGTCAACGACGGCGACGCCTACGTCGCCTGCGCGCTGCAGGGTTTTGGCCTGGTGCAGGCGCCCTTGTACATGATCCAGCCTTACCTCGAAGACGGCCGCCTGGTCGAAATCCTGTCGCAATGGAAGCCGGTACCAATGGCGATTTCCGTGGTCTATCTGCACAACCGCCACTTGTCGCCCAAGGTGCGTGCTTTCGTCGACTGGGTCGCCGAACTGTTCGCCACCTGCCCGTTGCAAAAGGGCTGCCAGATGGGCATCGCCGCCGACGTCAAGGAATGCCACTTCGCCACCAAGCCGGAAAGCAACACTATCCGTGCCGTCATCGAACAGCACAACATCGCCGAAAGCGTGTTCTAAACAAGCTTCTCCGTCATGCGTTTTGCCATGCAGCGGCCCGCCTGAATTCAGGCGCGTCGCTGTTTTTGCGTGGTCGATCATTGGCATGTGCGTGGTCCTTGTTGCGGGTTGGTCGGGCCGGAATCGCCGGCATCGTCATCGACGGGACAGCACGCTGCAATGTGTAAGAAAGCAGCGCCTCCTTCCGCCGGAAAGGGCGAAAAGTGTCGTATCGGTGGTCTGGAAAAGTTAGTGAAGAGCCGAGGCGGCAGCGCGAAAGTTCGCATCGGTCGTCGGCGCTTCCGTGAAGCGCTGTCTTGCGTGGTCGGACCCAAAGCGGAACGACGGACAGTGTGAATCGTATGTTTTCGGTGTGAAGAGATTATGCGCGCAGTGCAGCAATATTCGTTTGCTGAAAGCTGTCGAATATTTGCCTGATTCTCCAATGTATTGATGGATTGGGCAGTTTTTGATCATTTCGAGCCGGATCGCACTCGTATTGTTCGTCCGGATTTGCGCGTCGGTCGGTAATGATGCCTAAATTGGGGGAATACGAGCAGACCGGTCCGGATGCTCCGCATACGTTACGGAATCAGGCTTTGTGAGGGGCGATCTGGCGTCAAAGGCAAATGCAATGGAAGGCGTCGTCGTGTTGCAGTTTGGCTTCAGGCAGATCGGAAATTCATTTGCGGGCGATGCTCGGATACCTAATCCTCTTGATTATTTGCCTATTTCTCCAGTCGGATGCGATGGAGATTCAGGCAAGTCGGCAATCTGGAGTAAGCTGAATGCTTCCACTCTCTCATCCGGAATCGCCATGGATCTGCACGATGCTCTTATTGTTAATGACCCCGATACCGGTGCCGGCAACGGCTACACCGCCGGCGCGTCTGCCGCCAACAGCCTGGATGGTGAAGCCGACGAGCGCCTGCACGCTGCACAGCGCGAGCTGGTGAGGCTGATTTCGCGACTGACCGAAGGCGTCGAAGGTTCGCTGGAGACCGACATCGAAGGCTTCTTCCTGCATCGCATCACCAATCCGCAGGGGCCCAAGCATGCGGTGCAGAAGCCGGTATTTGCGGTGATTGCACAGGGCGCCAAGCGTCTGTTCGTCGGCGACGACATCTATGACTACGATCCGATGCACTATATGGTGTCTTCGGTGGATTTGCCGATGGTGGGCAAGGTCACAGTCAGCAGTCCCGAAACGCCTTACCTTGGTTTGCGCATCGACCTCGATACGAAAGAAATCGGATCGTTGATCGGCGATGAGCATCTGCCGCAAGGTATTGCGTCGGATGCTTCACGCGGCTTGTTCGTCAACCGTCTCGACACCACGCTGCTGGATGCGGTGCTGCGGCTGCTGCGTCTGTTGGATACGCCGCGTGACATCCCGATCCTGGCGCCGATGGTCAAACGCGAAATCCTTTACCGCCTGCTGATGAACGGCCAGGGCGCCTTGTTGCGCCAGACGGTGCTGCAAGACAGCCAGATGAACCGCATCGCCAAGGCGATCCGTCTGATGAAGGAAAACTTCGTGCAGCCACTGCGGGTCGACGCCATCGCCCGCGACGTGCACATGAGCGTGTCGTCGCTGCATCATCATTTCAAGGTGGTGACGGCGATGAGTCCTCTGCAATACCAGAAAAACCTGCGCCTGCAGGAAGCACGCCGGCTGATCCTGGCCGACGATATCAGCGTGGCGATGGCGGCGCAGACGGTGGGATATGAAAGCGCATCGCAATTCAGTCGCGAATACAGCCGCATGTTCGGTACGCCGCCCTTGCGCGACAAGCGGCGCTGGCAAGAGGAAGAAGCGCCGGTGCTCTAAGACCTTGGGCAGCTTCCAACGCAATATCCGGCAAGGCGCTAGAATCATCTTCCCTGTTTGCACCATCCCATTCTTACCGGAGACCCACCATGCAATATCGACGCCTCGGCAAAAGCAATCTGAAAGTCTCGGCCCTGTGCCTGGGCACCATGATGTTCGGCGACCAGACCGCGATCGAGGAAGCACGCAACATCGTCGCCTCGGCACGCGAGCATGGCGTCAACTTCATCGACACCGCCGATGTCTACACCAAGGGCAAGTCGGAAGAAATGGTCGGCAAGCTGCTGCAAGGGCAGCGCGGCGACTGGGTGCTGGCCAGCAAGCTCGGCAACGCCATGAGCAGCGCACCCAATCAATCGCACTATTCGCGTCACTGGATCGTCACTGAAACCGACAACATCCTGCGTCGCCTCGGCACCGACTATCTCGACGTGCTGTACATGCACCGCGATTATCACGAAGAAAACATGGAAGAAGCGGTGCAGGCACTGGGAGATCTGATCCGCGCCGGCAAGATCCGCGGCTTTGGCGTCTCCAACTTCCGCGGCTGGCGCATCGCCGAGATCGCGCGCCTGTGCGAGAAGAACAACGTACCGTTGCCGCTGGTGTGCCAGCCGTATTACAACTTGCTCAACCGCATGCCGGAAGTGGAAATCCTGCCGGCTTGCACCAACTACGGCCTGGGCGTGGTGCCGTACAGCCCGATCGCGCGCGGCGTGTTGACCGGCAAGTACAAGCCCGGCCAGAAGCCGGCCGAAGACACCCGTGCCGGCCGTGGCGACAAGCGCATCATGGAAACCGAATTCCGCGAAGAGTCGCTGATTATCGCTGAACGCCTGCAAGAACATTGCGTGGCGCGTGGCGTCAAGCTGGGTCAGTTTGCGACGGCGTGGGTGCTGGCCAATTCGGCGATCAGCAGTGTGATCGCCGGCCCGCGTACCTTGTTGCAGATGGAAGATTACTACGATGCGGTCGAGCTCAAGATCTCGGCCGAAGAAGAGGCGATGATAGACGCGCTGGTGACGCCGGGTCATTCATCCACACCGGGTTACAACGACCCCAGCTATCCATTCTTCGGCCGCACCGCCGTGAAGTAAATCCGGCTCGAAGGCGCCGGCTCAGCTGGTCGTGGCGGGCAGCACGGCGTGTTTGGGTTGGCCGGGCTCGGGCTGGCGCTGGCGACGCTGCTGTTTTTGTTCGGCGCGGCGTTCTTCGTAGCGGCACAGGTTGAGCATCATGAAATGGCTTTGCAGGCCGGGGTCGCGCATGAACGAGCATGTCGGCGCCGGCAGGTTTTTCTTGGCAAGCGCGAGTTGCAGGCGGGCTGCGCCCGGGTCCGATGCGGGCGCGGCTTGCATGACTTGCCTGGTGCGTCCGCTTTCATCGATGCGCATGGCGCGTTCTGCGCTGGACATCACATCGATGCTGACGCTTCTGATAATGTGGGTGGAGCAGCCGTTGTTGATGCGCATGTCGTCGACATTGACGTCAACGCGCTCGAATTTGCGCAGGCGTTTGCCGTCTTGCGTGAGGTAGGTCACGCGTTCGCTGACCTCGGGAAAATCTTCAATCGGCAGGTTATGCAGCGCGGCTTCGTGCGCGCAGGCGCGATAGGCCTGCTCGGCGGCGCGCAAGTTGTCGTTTTGTGTCAGGGGACTCCAGCTGTCGGCTGTCTGCGCCGGCGTCTCCTTCTTCTTTGCCCCGATACGGCCGGGCTCCTTGCAGCCGGCCAGCAGCAGTGTGGCCGATAAACAGGCCAGCGCCATGTGGTTCCGTGAAAGCGTCATCATATTTCCCCTTGGTTCCCTTGCTTGACGAGGCCTCAACTCAAAGCGGGCGAGCCATTCGTCCATGTTTCCGGGGGGGATTATGCGAGTTAGCCGAGCAGGCTTAAATAGGACAACTCTTAAAAATACTTTCTTTGTCCTAAAAATAAAATAACTGCGAATCAAGTATCGATGTGTGGCTAGTTCAATGTCGAATGATGTTGAATTGCCACGGATTCTTATGTTGGTGCTGCCGCCGCACACGGCAGCAGCAAGCGCCTGTCGCGTACGTACTCAGCCGCGCAAGATGGTGAGGCGGCGCGTGCTCTCGGCGCGCAGCAGTTGCGCGTCGGTACCGGGCACCAACATGTCGACACCCGCGGCTTTCATGCGTTCCGCCATCTCGATGGAGCCGCAAAAGATGCCGACGTATTTGCCGCGCGCGTGCGCCAGCGCCAGCAGGTGGCGGATGCCTGCGCTCAGTTTGTCGTCGTTCCAGGCGTCCGGCGCCAGGCCCATTTCGATGGCGAGATCGCTGGGACCGATGAAGATGCCGTCGAGGTCCGGCACTGACAAGATGTCTTCGGCGTTGGCCAGGCCTTGGCGCGTCTCTATCATGGCCAGCGTCAGCACGGTGCGGTTGGCGTGCTCGAAGTAATCCTTGCCGCCGTACAGCACGCCGCGCGCCGGGCCGTAACTGCGGCCGCCGCGCGGCGAGTAATGACAGGCGCGCACGAATTTTTCAGCGTCTTCCCTGGTGTTGATCAGTGGGCAGATCACGCCGTAGGCGCCGGCGTCGAGCAGCTTGTTGATTTCGCCCAGGCTGTTTTCCGTGCAGCGTACCAGCGGCACGGCCTTGGTGGTGGAGATGGCTTGCAGCATCGGCACCGCGGTTTCGACCGAAAACAGTCCGTGCTGCAAGTCGACCGTGACGGCGTCGTAACCGCAATCGGCGATCAGTTCCGCCAGAAACGAATTGCCGATGGATGCCCAGCCGTTGAGTGCCAGTTTCTTTTGTGCGAACAGCGTGCGCAGTTGGTTTTCCCGCATTCCAGTCTCCTTGGTTAGTTATCGTGCGGATATGGTATGCGGATTTCGGCGATCACGCAGGTCGCCGAAAAAACGGCGTATTCATCTGCCGTAGCGGAACGGCGCAGCGTCGATGGCCGTCTTGCGGCCGCCGATCTGCGCCGCCAGCAAGGCTGCGCTGCCGCAGGCCAGGGTCCAGCCCAGCGCGCCCTGGCCGATGTTCAGATACAGGTTTTTCACCGGCGAGGCGCCGATGACGGGCACGCCGCTTGGCGTGGCAGGACGGAAGCCGGCCCAGGGCGACAGCTGCGCGGCGCTCTTGCCGCCAATGCTGCCGGGGAAGAGTTCATTGGCGCCGTCGGTCAATTCGCGGATGGCGCGCTCGGGGATGCTCTTGTCCATGCCGACCAGCTCGACGCGTCCGGCCACGCGCAGGCGATCGCCGAGGCGGGCGTAGACGATCTTCTTGGCGATGTCGGTGATCGATACTTGTGGCGCGGCCGATTGCGCCGCGGCATCGTCGAGCGGCACCGTGATGCTGTAACCCTTGAGCGGATACAGCGGCAAATGGAAGCCGGCCTGACGCGCGAACGCGGCGCTGTCGGCGCCCAACGCCAGCACGAAGGCGTCGGCGTCCAGCGCTTGCGCGCCGGCTGGTCCGTCTACTTGCACCGCGCCGATGGCGCCGTCTTTCATTTGGACCTGCGTGGCGCGGGTGGACGACAGGAAACGGAAGCCGGCCCTGCCTTGCATTGCGCTCACCAGATTCTGGCAGAACTGGGCGCAGTCGCCGGCTTCTTCACTGGGCGTGTAGACGCCGCCGGCCCACTGGCGGCTGGCGTTGCCCAGTGCGGGTTCGATTTCCAGGCAGCGCCCCGCATCGATGACTTCTTGCTGGCAGCCGTATTGCGACTGGAAGGCGACTTGCTTGCGTGCCCAGACCAGGCCGGCTGCATCGGTGTACATCACCAGCTTGCCGGCGGTGCGATGGCTGAAGTCGAAGGGAGCAGCCTGGTGCAATTGGGTCAGCTCATCACGGCTGTAAAATGCCAGTTGCAGCAGCTCGATGGTGGTGCGTTGCACGCGCTCGGCGTTGCAGGCGCCGAGGAATTTGAGCAGCCAGCGCCATTGCGCCGGATCGAGTTGCGGCCGCAGGGTGAGTGGCGAATCGGTCCTGAACAGGTAGTGCGGCCAATGCGTCCACACCGAGGGATCGGCCAGCGGCGCCACATAGGAATAGCTCAGTTGCGCGCCGTTGCCGAGGCTGGTGCCGCTGCCGGCCAGCGGATGGGCGTCGACC
>Ga0209913_1000448_pt1 | contig 35238 bp, 28 predicted proteins | sample PersoiDNA2013203_FD_185805 | JGI IMG/M metagenome (GOLD analysis project Ga0209913, IMG submission 185805) | Permafrost soil microbial communities from the Arctic, to analyse light accelerated degradation of dissolved organic matter (DOM) -... | ecosystem: Environmental > Terrestrial > Soil >... | reverse complement strand
GTCGACCGGCCAGGTGGCTTCCCTGACGACCAACCAGCTGGCCAACGGCCTGACCACCGCGCAAGTGGTGGCCCTGACGTCGACCCAGCTGACCGCCTTCTCGACCGGCCAGTTCGCTGCCCTGTCGACGAACAATATCGCCGTCATCGAAACGGCCGATATCAGCGGCCTGAAGACGAACGTCATCGCGGCCCTGAAGTCGGCCCAGATCGCTGCCTTCACCACCAACCAGATCGGTGCCCTGTCGACCGGCCAGGTGACGGCGCTGTCCACGGCTTCGATTGCCGGCCTGACGACGAACCAGATCGTCGCCCTGTCGAGCAACCAGGCTTCCGTGCTGAGCTCGGCGCAAGTGGGTGGCCTGTCCACCGAATCGCTGGCCGCCATGGAAACGGCCGACTTCGGCGCACTGCGTACCAACACCATCGCCGGCCTGAAGACCGCCCAGGTCGCTGCGCTGACGACGAACCAGGTAGTGGCCCTGTCCACCGCCCAGGCCGCTGCCCTGACCACCGGCCAGACCGCTGCCTTGAGCACCGGCGCTGTCGCCGCGATGGAAACGGCTGACGTGGCCGCCCTGAAGACGGGCTCGGTTGCCGCCCTGACCACGGCGCAAGTGGCTGCCCTGAGCACGAACCAGGTTGGCGCACTGGCCACGGCCCAAGTGGCGTCGCTGACGACCAGCCAGCTGGCCAACGGCCTGACGACGGCGCAAGTGGTGGCCCTGACGTCGAACCAGCTGACGGCCTTCTCGACCGGCCAGTTCGCGGCCCTGTCGACCAGCAATATCGCCGCCATCGAAACGGCCGATATCGGTGGCCTGAAGACCAACGTCATCGCTGCCCTGAAGTCGGCCCAGATCGCCGCCTTCACGACCAACCAGATCGGTGCCCTGTCGACCGCCCAGGTGACGGCACTGTCCACCGCTTCGGTGCAAGGCCTGACGACGAACCAGATCGTCGCCCTGTCGAGCAACCAGGCCGCTGTCCTGAGCTCGGCGCAAGTGGGTGGCCTGTCCACCGAATCGCTGGCTGCCATGGAAACGGCCGACTTCGCCGCGCTGAAGACCGGCACCATTGCCGGCCTGAAGACCAACCAGGTCGCTGCGTTGACGACTGACCAGGCCGTTGCCCTGTCGACGGCCCAGGCCGCCGCCCTGAGCTCGGCCCAGGTGGGCACCCTGTCCACCGCTGCCCTGGCCGCGCTGGAAACGGCCGATGTCGCCGCGCTGAAGACGTCGGCGATTGCCGGCCTGACCACGTCGCAAACGGGCGTGCTGACCACCAACCAGATCGGCGCCCTGTCGACCGGCCAGGTGGCTTCCCTGACGACCAACCAGCTGGCCAACGGCCTGACCACCGCGCAAGTGGTGGCCCTGACGTCGAACCAGCTGACCGCCTTCTCGACCGGCCAGTTCGCTGCCCTGTCGACGGCCAATGTCGCCGTCATCGAAACGGCCGATATCGTCGGCCTGAAGACGAACGTCATCGCGGCACTGAAGTCGTCGCAGATGGCTGCCTTCACCACCAACCAGATCGGCGCTCTGTCGACCGGCCAGGTGTCGGCACTGACCACGGCATCGCTTGCCGGCCTGACGACGGAGCAGATCGTCGCCCTGTCGAGCAATCAGGCTGGCGTGCTGAGCTCCGCGCAAGTGGCCAGCCTGGCGACCGAATCGCTGGCTGCGATGGAAACGGCCGACTTCGGCGCGCTGAAGACCGGCACCATTGCCGGCCTGAAGACCGCCCAGGTCGCGTCGCTGACGACCAACCAGGTGGTGGCCCTGTCCACCGCCCAGGCTGCCGCGCTGAGCACCGCCCAGGCGGGTGCCCTGACGACCGCCTCGGTGGCCGCGATGGAAACGGCCGACGTGGCCGCCCTGAAAACGGGTTCGATCGCCGCGCTGAGCACCGCGCAAGTGACGGCCCTGACGACCAACCAGGTCGGCGCGCTGGCCACGGCACAAGTGGCTTCGCTGACGACCAGCCAGCTGGCCAACGGCCTGACGACGGCGCAAGTCGTCGCCCTGAGCTCGAACCAGATGACGGCGATCTCGTCGGCGCAGCTGACGGCACTGTCGACCGGCAATATCGCCGCGATCGAAACGGCCGATATCGGTGGCCTGCGGACCAACGTCATCGCGGCCCTGAAGTCGTCGCAACTGGCGGCCTTCACGACCAACCAGATCGGCGCGCTGTCCACCAGCCAGGTGGCGGCCCTGTCCACGGCTTCGCTGCAAGCGCTGACGACGGAACAAGTGGTGGCCCTGTCGAGCAACCAGGCTTCGGTGCTGAGCTCGGCCCAGGTGTCCAGCCTGGCGACGGCCTCCGTGGCCGCGTTCGAAACGGCCGACCTCGGCGCGTTGAAGACCAGCACCATCGCTGGCCTGAAGACGGCCCAGGTTGCCGCGCTGACGACGGCGCAGGTGGTGGCCTTGACCACCGCCCAAGCCGCCGCGCTGACCACCGGCCAGGCCGGTGCGTTGAGCACCAGCGCTGTCGCCGCGATGGAAACGGCTGACCTGGTGGCCCTGCGTACGGGCACCCTGGCGGCACTGACCACCGGCCAGTTCGCTGTCCTGACGACCAACCAGATCGGCGCCCTGGCGACCGGCCAGGTTGCCGCCCTGACCACGACCCAGCTGGGTGATGGCCTGACCACGGCGCAAATCGTGGCGATGTCGTCGAACCAGGTGGCCGCGCTGAGCACCGCGCAGGTCAGCTCGCTGTCCACGGAAAACGTGGCGGCGATGGAAACGGCCGATATCGGTGCCCTGAAGACGGGTGCGATCGCCGCGCTGAAGACGGCGCAGCTGACGGCCCTGACGACGAACCAGATCGGTGCGCTGACGACCAGCCAGATCACCGCCCTGAGCACGGCAGGCATCAATGCCGCACTGACGACGGCGCAAGTCGTCGCCCTGAGCAGCAACCAGGTTGCAGTCCTGTCCACGGCACAAGTGGGCGCGCTGACCACCAGCAGCATCGCCGCGATCGAGACGGCCGACATCGGTGCCCTGCGCACCGCTGCCATCGCCAGCTTGAAGACGGCCCAGGTGGCGGCCCTGTCGACGAACCAGTTGACCAGCCTGAGCACCGCCCAGGTGGCGGCGCTGAGCACGGCGAGCATCGCCAACGGCCTGAGCACGGCACAGGTGGCATCGCTGACCACGCTGCAAGTGGCGGCGCTGACCTCCGGCCAGGTGGCGGCCCTGACCACGGCCCAGGTCGTGGCGCTGACGACCAACGAACTGGTGGCACTGCAAACGGCAACGGTTGCGGCACTGACCAGCGCGCAGGTCACCGTCCTGACGACGGCGCAGCTGACGGCGATGGAAACGGCGGACATCCGCGCCCTGAAGACGGGCGTGATCGCCAGCCTGACGACGAACCAGGTCGCATCCCTGACGACGAACCAGCTGCTGGCGCTGACGACGTCCCAGTCCTGCGCCCTGACGACGGACCAGGCCGCGGCACTGACCAACGCGCAGTTGGACGCCATTGCCGATGTCAGCAGCTTCCTGACGCCGATCGTGCTGGATCTGAACGGCAACGGCATCGACACCGTGTCGAAGTCGGCAGGCGTGCAGTTCGACCTGCTGGCCGACGGCGAGAAACTGTCGACCGGTTGGGTTGGCGGCGGTGACGGCCTGCTGGTCCTGGACCGTAACGGCGACGGCACCATCAACGATGGTTCCGAACTGTTCGGCGAAGGCACCACCTTGGCCAACGGCCAGAAGGCATCGACGGGTTACCAGGCGATGGCTGAGCTCGACAGCAACGGCGACGGTGCCCTGAGCAGCGGCGACGCGGCCTTCGGCCAGCTCAAAGTGTGGGTGGATGGCAACGCTGACGGCATCAGCCAGGCCGACGAGCTGAAGTCGCTCGCCGAGCTGAACATCAGCAAGCTGAATCTGGACGTCAAGCAGGACGGCGCGGTCAACAACGGCAACATCGTTGGCCTGACCTCGACCTACGAGACGACGGATGGCCAGACGCACCAGGCTGCCGACGTGTGGTTCGCCACCAGCAAGGTCACCAGCACCGTCAGCAGCTTGACGGCGGCGATCGCCTCCTTCGGCCAGGCCAGCCCGGCTCCGGCCAGCGGCACGCCGAAGCTGGACATCGCCTCGGCGGCAAGCAGCCTGGCAGGCAACGTGGCCAACATGGCCGGCGCGATGAAGTCCTTCGACGACGCGACCAAGCTGCGCAGCGGTGCCGAGAACATGGCATCGACCGACGACACGCTGCGCCTGAAGGCCCTGCAGCATGGCGGCAGCAACGGCTTCCTGGCCAGCCCGCAGAAGTAAATCGTCAACATCGCAGCAACATCGGGTGGGACCGGCGCAAGCCGGTCGCCAACCCGTCCTCCGAAAGGCGGCTAGGACTTTGGTCCAAGCCGCCTTTTTACCCTTCTGTTCCGGGGATCGAACGAGCGCCGAAGCCGTCGTGCCTGGGGTAGAATCATTTGGCGAAAACTTTCGTCTCCACAATGCCCGATAAATTTCCCCACACTGCGATCCAGTGTCTGACAGCCGTCGCGCAACACCACGGCATGCAGATCAATCCCGAGCGCCTGATCGACGATTACGCCCTCGGCGCCGAAGAGCCGAATGACGGCCGCTTGCTGACGATCGCCGGTGACATCGGCATGAAGGCCAAGACCGACAAGCTGACCTGGCAACGCCTGATTGCCCAGACGGGTGTGTTCCCCCTGCTGGCGCGCCTGAACGATGACAATATGGTCATCGTCGTCGGTGCCCAGGGCGAAGGTGCGGATGCGAAGGTGGGCGTGCTCAATCCGGCCGCCAACAACGGCCAGGTGGTGATGGTCGGCCACGACGACTTCATGCGCCACTGGACGGGCCGGGTGCTGTTCCTGAAGCGCCAGCACAAGCTGACCGATCCCACCCAGCCGTTCGGGCTGCGCTGGTTCATCCCGGAGCTGATGAAGCAGAAGGCCGCCTTCCGCGACATCCTGATCGCCGCCATCGTCATGCAGCTGCTGGCGCTGGCCTCGCCGATCTTCTTCCAGCTCGTGATCGACAAGGTGCTGACGCACCAGAGCCTGACCACCTTGTGGGTGCTGAGTGCCGGCATCGTCATCGCCCTCGTGTTCGATGCGCTGTTCGGCTACCTGCGGCAGGTGCTGATCCTGGCCGCCACCAACAAGATCGACATGCGCCTGACGCGCCGCGTTTTCGCGCACCTGCTGTCGCTGCCCATCGATTATTTTGAAACGATGACGGCCGGTATCATCACCCAGCACATGCAGCAGCTGGAAAAGATCCGCGGCTTCCTGACGGGGCGCCTGTTCTTCACGGGCCTGGACCTGCTGTCGCTGATCGTCTTCCTGCCGATCCTGTTCTCCTACTCGTTCAAGCTGACCCTGATCGTGCTGGTATTTACGCTGGCGATCGCCGGCGTCGTGATGGCGATGATCCCCACGTTCCAGCGCCGCCTGAAGGCGCTGTACGCGGCCGAAGGCGCGCGCCAGGCCATGCTGGTCGAAACCATCCACGGCATGCGCACCGTCAAGGCCCTTGCCATCGAGCCGGCCCAGCGCCGCGACTGGGACCAGCGTTCGGCTGAAGCCATCACGATGCATTTCCGCGTCGGCCAGATTTCCATCACGGGCAATGCCGTCACCGACTTCCTCGGCAAGCTGATGCCGGTGGTGCTGATCGTCGTCGGCGCCCAGGGCGTCTTCGACCAGACCCTGACGGTGGGCGCGCTGATCGCCTTCCAGATGCTGTCGCAGCGCGTCACGGGCCCCTTGATCTCGATCGTTGGCCTGGTCAACGAATACCAGGAAACGGCGCTGTCGGTGAAGATGCTGGGCGAGGTGATGAACCGCGCACCGGAAGGCCGTGCCGGCGCCGGCGGCCTGCGTCCCGTGCTCAATGGCGAGATCAAGTTCGAGGACGTGACGTTCCGCTACCCCGGCTCGCAGGTCAATGCGCTCGACCGCACCGCCTTCACGATCCAGCCGGGCACCGTGGTCGGCATCGTCGGCCGCAGCGGCTCGGGCAAGACCACGTTGACGAAGGTGATCCAGGGCCTGTACGCGGTGCAGGAAGGCATCGTGCGCTTCGACGGCTTCGACGCGCGCGAGATCGAACTGTCGCACCTGCGCCGCCAGATCGGCGTCGTCCTGCAGGAGAACTTCCTGTTCCGCGGCACCATCCGCGAGAACCTGATCGTCACCAAGCCCGACGCCACCTTCGAGGAAATCGCCGAAGCGACGGCCGCGGCCGGCGCCGACGAATTCATCGAGCGCATGCCGCAGGGCTATGACACACTGCTGGAAGAAAATGCTTCCAACCTTTCCGGAGGACAGAAGCAGCGCCTGTCGATTGCCCGTTCGCTGCTGGCCAAGCCCCGCATCCTGGTGCTGGACGAAGCGGCCAGCGCGCTCGACCCCGAAAGCGAAGCGATCTTCATTCGCAACCTGTCCAAGATTGCCGTCGGCCGCACGGTGGTGATGATCTCGCACCGCCTGTCCACCCTCGTCAATGCCGACTCGATCCTCGTGATGCAGCGCGGCCGCCTCGTCGACGCGGGCCGCCACCAGGAACTGCTCACCCGTAGCGAAACTTACCAGCACTTATGGAACCAGCAAACAAGCCACCTGTGAATGTCCCGGAGCGGCGCACCGGGCGCCGGCGCGGCAGCGACGAGACCGAAGTCGACTTCCTGCCGGACGCCGACGCGATCGAGCGCAGCCCGTTGCCGCGCTATGTGCGGCTGACCCTGCACCTGCTGGTGGCCGCCTTCGTCGTGTTCATCCTGTGGGCCAGCCTGTCGCAGATGGAGACGGTCGTCACGGCCCACGGCAAGCTGGTCAACCCGACCGCCAACATCATCGTGCAGCCGCTGGAGACGTCGATCGTGCAGCGCATCACGGTGCGTGCCGGCCAGGTGGTCAAGAAGGGCCAGATCCTGGCCGAGCTCGACCCCACCTTCACCCAGGCCGACGAGCAGCAGCTGCGCACGCGCCTGCGCAGCCTGACGACCCAGGCCGAGAGCCTGCGTGCCGAACTGGAAGGGCGCCGCGGCGCCGGCGCGGGCCTGACCGGCGCCGACGATATCCTGCAGGCCCAGCTGGCCGGCGAGCGGCAGGGCAATTTCGAAGCGCAGAAGACGCGCCTGGCGGAGAACATCCAGCGCCTGCAGGCCACGATGGAAACGAACAAGCGCGACCAGAAGGTGCTGGAGCAGCGCCTGGCCTCGCTGGCGCAGATCGAGGCCATGCAGGAAAAGCTGGTGGCGGAAAACTTCGGCGCCAAGATGCAGCTGCTGGAGGCGCGCGACCGCCGCCTGGAAGTGGAGCGCAGCCTGATCAACGCACGCAGCCGCGATATCGAGCTGGCGCGCGAGCTGGCCTCGGCCCGGGCCGAGCAGTCCGCCTTCGACAAGACGTGGCGCCAGAAGGCGCTGGAGGACCTGCTCAGCGTCACGCGCGACCGCGACAACATCACCGAGCAGCTGACCAAGGCCGACAAGCGGCGCCAGCTGGTGAGCGTGTCGGCCCCGGCCGATGCCGTCGTGCTGGAAGTGGGCAAGCTCTCGCCCGGCTCCATCGTGCGCGAAGCGGAACAGATGTTCGTGCTGGTCCCGCTGGGTGCGACGATGGAAGCGGAAATCCAGATCGACTCGGCCGACATCGGCTACATCAAGGCGCAGGCGCCCGTGCACCTGAAGGTCGATGCCTTCCCATACCAGAAGCACGGCATGTTGGACGGCAAGCTGCTGACGATCAGCTCGGACTCGTTCCAGCGCGACAAGAACGACGCCGGCACGGGCACGGATGCGTACTACCTGGCCCGCGTGGGCTATGGCAAGTCGGCGCTGCGCAAGATCGAGGCGGGCGCGCGGCTGCTGCCGGGCATGACCGTCACGGCCGAAATCGTCGTCGGCAAGCGCTCCGTCATGTCTTACCTGCTGTGGCCGCTTACGAAAGCCATGGACGAGGCCATCCGCGAACCGTGACCGAACGACCGGATCGCAACAGGCCGTGAAAATTAATTTGCTGCCGTATGGAAAAACCCGGAAAATCCGCCCCTTGTGGAACCGCTGCCAACCGCCATGGAAATTGTTGATGTCTTGATTGTGGGCGCCGGTGCCTCCGGCGCCGCCGCGGCCTGGCGCCTCAGCGACACGGGCCTGCGTATCCTGTGCCTGGAGCAGGGCGGCCACATGGACCCGGCCGGCTATCCCAGCACGGGCCGCAACTGGGAAGCGCTGCGCCAGGGCCGCTTCAATGTCAGCCCGAACGTGCGCAAGCTCGACAGCGACTACCCCATCAACGACGCCGATTCGCCCATCGCGATCGCCAACTTCAATGCCGTCGGCGGCAGCACGATCCTGTACTCGGCCCACTTTCCCCGCTTCCACCCGTCCGACTTCAAGGTGCGCACCCTGGACGGCATCGCCGACGACTGGCCCATCGACTACCGCACGCTGGAACCGTACTTCGCGCTGAACGACCGCATGATGGGCGTGGCCGGCCTGGGCGGCGACCCGGCCTACCCGCCGATCGACAACCTGATGCCGCCAGTGCCGATGGGCCTGCTGGGCGAGACGATGGGCAAGGGCTTCAACGCGCTGGGCTGGCACTGGTGGCCGTCGTACAGCGCGATTGCCACGCGCAACTACCAGGGCCGCGCCGCCTGCATCAACCTGGGGCCGTGCAACACGGGCTGCGCGCAGGGCGCCAAGGCCAGCGTCGACGTGACGTACTGGCCGGTGGCCTTGCGCAACGGCGTGCAGCTGAAAACGCATTGCCGCGTGCGCGAGATCACCGTCGACGCGAACGGCCGCGCCAGCGGCGCCATCTACTACGACGCCGACGGCAACGAGTGCTTCCAGCCGGCGCGCCTCGTCATCCTGGCCTGCAGTGGCGTCGGCACGCCGCGCCTGCTGCTGAACTCGCGCTCGGCGCAGTTCCCGGACGGGCTGGCGAACCGCTCCGGCATGGTGGGGCGCAACCTGATGCTGCACCCGCTGGGCTATGTCGAAGGCACGTTCGAGCAGCCGCTGGACGGCAACCTGGGACCGCAGGGCTGCTGCATCCAGAGCCAGGAATTCTACGAGACGGACACGGCGCGCGGCTTCGTGCGCGGCTACACGCTGCAGATCCTGCGCGGTGCCGGCCCCATCGAGACGGCCCTGTCCGGCATCGCGCGGCGCGAGATCCCGTGGGGCGAAGGCCACCACGCCGCGTTCGACCAGCGCTTCGGCCACACCATCGGCATGGGCGTCATCGTCGAAGACTTGCCGGAAGCGCACAACACCGTCACGCTGGACCCGGAGCTGAAGGATGCACACGGCATTCCGGCCGCGAAGATCAGCTACAAGCTGAGCGAAAACAGCAGGAAGATGCTGGCGCACGGCCTGGAGAAGGGCAAGGAAGCGATGGCCGCCGCCGGCGCCGTGCGCAGCGCCGCCTTCGGCCCCGTGCGCAATACGGGCTGGCACCTGATGGGGACGACGCGCATGGGCACGGACCCGGCCACGTCCGTCGTCAATGGCAGCGGCCAGAGCCACGACGTGCCGAACCTGTTCGTCGTCGACAGCAGCGTCTTCGTCACGTCCGGCGGCGTCAACCCCGTGTCGACGATGCAGGCCGTGGCCCTGTATATCGCCGACCGGATCAAGGCGCAGCGGCATACCTTGCTGGAGGCGCCATGAGCGTACAGAACGAACTGGATCAGGCGCACGAGCGCATCCTGGACGCGCTGGCGGCACTGATCATTCCGGCCGAAGGCCAGCGCCCCTCAGGTGCCGACGTCGGCTTCGCCGGGTACGTGCGCCAGCAGGGCAGCCTGGGCTGGCTGCTGCCGGGGCTGGACAGCCTGGCGCAGGCCGCGAGCGAGCAGGGCGTCGCACCGTTCCATGAACTGGACCGAGCCCAGCAGCAGACCATCGTGGATGGCCTGAAACGCAAGCAGTTCCGCTTCTACGGCGAGCTGGCCAACCAGTTGATGCTGTGCTACTACCAGCACGAGCACGTCATGCCCGCCATCGGCATGGAAGCGCGGGCGCCGTTCCCGCTGGGTTACTACCCCATCGATGGCGATTTTTCACTGCTGGAACCCGTGTACGAGCGGGGACAGATCTACCGCGAGTGCTGAAGGAGCGTAATGTTATTGAGTGACAAGACTGCAGTCGTCACGGGCTGCAACCGGGGCATCGGCAAGGAAGTGCTGACGGTGTTCGCCGAACAGGGTGCGGACGTGTTCGCCTGCGTGCGGCAGGAAAACGCCGACTTCTCCACCTTCATCGCGGAGCTGGCCAGCCGCACCGGCCGCACCATCACGCCCGTGTACTTCGACCTGGGCGAACCCGAACAGGTCAAGGCCGGCGTGCGCACCATCCTGGCGACGAAAAAGAAGATCGACGTCGTCGTCAACAACGCCGGCATCGCGTCCGGTTCGCTGTTCCAGATGACGTCGCTGCCGGACATGAAGAGCGTGTTCGACATCAACTTCTTCGCGCCGCTGCTGCTGACCCAGGGCCTGTCGCGCTGGATGGCCCGGGCCAAGGCGGGCTCGATCATCAATATCGCCTCCACGGCCGGCCTGATCGGCGACGCCGGCACGACGGCCTACGGGTCCAGCAAGGCCGCGCTGATGTTCGCCACGCGCACGATGGCGACCGAGCTGGGCGAACACAATATCCGCGTCAACGCCATCGCGCCGAACGTGACGCGCACCGACATGTACGACCAGATGGACGAGAAGGCGCGCGACGCGCTGATCGCCGCCACGGCGCTGAAGCGCCCCGGCGAAGTGCGCGAGATCGCCAATGCCGCGCTGTTCCTCGCATCGGATCTGTCGTCCTATATCACCGGCCAGGTGCTGCGCGTCGACGGCGGCCAAATTTAATCGGGAGTTACTATGGAATTAGAGAAAATCGAGCAGATGGCCAAGCTGATGCGCCGCAAGATCCTGGACATCAGCCACACCTGCAACCACAGCGCCCACCTGGGCGGCGGCCTGTCCATGGTAGACCTGACGGCAACCCTGTACGGCGACGTGCTGCACCACGACCCGGCCAATCCGTCCTGGCCCGAGCGCGACCGCTTCATCCTCAGCAAGGGCCACGGCGTGCTGGGCTACTTCACGGCCCTGTTCGCGGCTGGCTTCTTCACGGAAGAAAAGTTCAACACCTTCCAGACCAATGAAAGCGACCTGATCGCCCACCCCGTGATGAACCTGGAGCTGGGCATCGAATCGTCGAACGGCAGCCTGGGCCAGGGCCTGTCGCTGGGCGTGGGCCTGGCGCTGGCGGCCAAGAAGCGCAAGCAGGTGCACAAGGTCTTCGTGCTGCTGGGCGACGGCGAATGCAACGAAGGCTCCGTGTGGGAAGCTGCCATGTGCGCGGCCCAGTTCAAGCTGGACAACCTGACGGCCATCATCGACTACAACAAGTTCCAGAGCGACGGTGCCGGCCCCTCCATCATGGACTACGGCGTGTTCGAGGACAAATGGAAGAGCTTCGGCTGGAACGTGCAGTCCGTCGACGGCCACGACATTCCCGCCATCCACCACGCCTTCACGAAGGCCGACGTGGCGGACCAGCCGAAGGTGCTGGTGGCCCATACCGTCAAGGGCAAGGGCATCGGCTTCATGGAGCACAACAACGAGTGGCACCATAACCGGCTGACCAAGGCCCACTACGATCAAGCCGTGCAGGCACTGGAAGGAAACTGATATGTTGGAAATTACGCCAAGCACCGCCCGCCAGTGGTCGCGCCTGGGTTCGCGCGGCATGTTCGGCCAGGCCATCCTGGCGCTGGCCGAGCACACGCCCGAATTGATGGTCCTGTCCGCCGACCTGGGCAACTCTTCCGGCCTGGACCGCTTCCGCAAGACCTACCCCGAGCAGTTCGTCAACGTCGGCATCGCCGAGCAGAACCTGGTGGGCGTGGCCGCCGGCCTGGCCAAGGAAGGCTTCACGGTGTTCGCAACGTCGTTCGCGCCGTTCCTGGCCATGCGCGCGAGCGAGCAGATCCGCATGAACATGGGCTACATGGACCTGCCGGTAAAAGCCGTGGCGATCGGCAGCGGCGTGTCGATGGCCTACCTGGGCAACTCCCACTACGGCATCGAGGATGCGGCCGTGATGCGCTCGATCCCGAACATGACGGTGGTGGTGCCGGCCGACTGCGCCGAGATCGTCAAGTGCGTATTTGCCGCCGCCAAGTTCGACGGCCCGATGTATATCCGCCTGACGGGCGTGCCGAACAACCCGATGGTGTACACGGAAGAATACGACTTCGTCATCGGCAAGGCCATCACCCTGCGCGAAGGCAGCGACGTCACCATCGTTGCCAACGGCACCATGGTGTACGAATCGCTGGAAGCGGCCAAGCTGCTGGAAGAGCAGGGCATCTCGGCCGGCGTCGTCAACATGCACACCATCAAGCCGCTCGACACGGAAGTGCTGGACCGCGCCTTCGCCGCGTCGAAGCTGATCGTCACGGTCGAGGAGCACAGCATCATCGGCGGCCTGGGCGGCGCCGTGGCCGAGTACAAGGCCGGCAAGCGCAACGCGCCGCCCCAGCTGACCCTGGGCCTGCCGGATGCGTTCGGCGCCACGGCCGAGTACAAGTACCTGCTGGACAAATATGGCCTGCTGGGGCCCCATATCGCCGCCAGCATCGCCACGCGGTTTGCCGAGGAAAAGGCGGCCTAGGCCGTCTGGTACGCAGGGGAACCATGGAACCGGACCGCGCCATTGCCGCCATGCTGGCGGAGCGGGAGAAGCGTGCACCGGGCCAGCCGGCGCCGTACCAGGCCGGCCACAAGAACTGGCTGGAAGAGGGTGACGCCCAGGTCGCGCAGCGACTGCACCGCGAGCGCGGCAGCAGGCGCCGGGAGGCCGTCGGGAGCGTTGTGCTGGTACTGGGAACGGTACTGGCCCTGGTGCTGGACGTCGGCTACGATCCGGTGGGGCTGGCCATCGCGGGCGGGCTCGGCTTGCTGATGCTGCTGCCGGCCTTCTTTTCGTCGCGCGACCCGGCGCGGCCACCCGGCCGGTTCGAGAGGCGCCTGGCCGGCTGCTGGCGGTGGTTGCGGCGCCTGGTCTGCTGCGGCGCCGGACTCCTTCTGCTGGGCGGGGTGTTGGCCAGGATGCCGGCCCTGCCGTTCTGGCCCAGCGTGGCCGTCGTCACGCTGGCGTGCTATCTGCTGTATGTCGGCTGGTTCGGCCAGGGCGACGACCGGCTGCGTTTTCGCGACGACATCGCCCTGCACAAGCGCAACAAGAAGCGCTATGGGTGGTGGTTTTAACGACGCTGGCACTGCCCGCGTTCAGGCTGCCTTGTCCGCGTGCATGTCCGCCACCGTGAAGCACGCGCGCCCCTGGGTCTTGGCGGCATACAGGGCCCGGTCCGCCGTCTCGCCCAGTTCGGCGAGCGTGACGGGGAACTTGCCAGCATAGGCAACGCCGACGCTGGACGACACCTTGCGCGGGCCCGTGGCCAGTTCGAACGGGGCAATGAATGCGGCAACGATCTTCTGCGCCACCAGGGCCGCTTCGCCCGGTCCCTTCAGTCCCTCCAGGATCACCGTGAATTCGTCGCCGGCCAGGCGGCAGACCGTATCGGTCACGCGCACCGCGTCCTTCACGCGGCGGGCGAACTCCTGCAGCACGATATCGCCTGCGGCATGGCCCAGGGTGTCGTTGACCTGCTTGAAGTGGTCGACGTCGAGAAACATCAGCGCCAGCCCGTTGCCGCTGCGCTGGGCCCGCTGCACGGCCGCTTCCAGGCGCTCCTGGTAGGAACGGCGGTTGGGCAGGCCGGTCAGCATGTCGACCCGTGCCAGCCGGCTCAGCTCTTCCTCGTGGCGCCGGGCCGCGGAGATGTCGGCACCCAGCACATAGACGCCGTTGTAGACGCCGTCGTGGATGTCGGGAATGCGCGTTACTTCGACCGTGCGCGCCTGCCCGCCCTGGCCGATGGTCATTTCGAACGTGACGTTGTCGCTGGCGTCCTGCAGCTTGTCGCGGTGTGCCAGGTACAGCTCGTCGCCCATCACTTCCCTGACCGTCTTGCCGGCGATGCCGCCGGCCTGCACCCCGAACCACGTTTCGTAGGTGGCGTTGGCGAAAGTGTAGCGCTCCGTGTGGTCGACATAGCCGATCAGCACCGGCAGGTTGTTCGTGATGGTGCGCAGGCTGCGTTCGCTCGCTTCCAGGCGCCGCGCCGATTCCTTCAATACCGTGACGTCCTTCAGCGCGATGACGGCGCCGATGCCGGTGCCGTCCTGGGCATGCAGGGCGCGGCCGCTGGCAAACAGGAAGCGCGCCCCGCCGTTGACGGGCTTGACGACGATTTCCATGTTTTCCACCAGCTCGCCATGCAGGGCGCGGAACAGGGGCACCTGCTCCGTCGCCATCGGGGTTTCGCCGTCGCCCAGGAAGAGGCCGTAGTGATCGGCCCATTGCGCGGGCGGCAGGGGGACGGACGGCAGACCGTGGATGTCGCGCGCGGCGCGATTGAACATCGTTACTTCGCCCTCGCGCGAGCACACCACGACGCCCACGTCGATCGAATCGAGGACGACATCGAGCAGTTCACGTTCCCTGGCCAGCGCGTCCTCGATTTCCTTGCGCTGCGAAATATCCTGGATGAAGGTGCCGAAGAAGTGCGTGTCGCCGGCATTGATCAGGCCGATCGTCATTTCGATGGGGAACTCCGCGCCGCTGCTGCGCAGGGCAAACAACTGCAGCCGCTTGCCGACCACGCCGGAGCTGCCGACCCGGAAGCGGCGCATGCCATCCTGGTGGGCCTGGCGGAAGCGGAGTGGAATGATGGTTTCCGTCACGGTCTTGCCCAGCACCTCCGCGCGGGTCCAGCCGAAGATTTCCTCGGCGCGGGGATTCCAGTCCGTGATGCGGCCTTCCGCGTCGACGCCGACGAAGGCATCGAGCGCCGTGTCGATAATGGCGCGTACGCGGTGCTCGCTCTTGCGCGTTTCTTCGACGGCCGCATGCAGTGCGGCAGTGCGCTCGGCAACGCGGTTTTCCAAAGAGGCGTTCAGTTCCCGCAGACCGGCTTCCTTGACGCGGACCTTGGCCAGCAGTTCATTGAGCGCGTCCTGCAGGATCTGCACTTCGGCCAGCCGGCTGTGCACGGGGGGAATCCGGTCCAGCTGGCCCGCCGTCAGCTCGCCGGCATGGCGCGTGATGCGTTCCAGCGGCCTGGCGATGCCGCGCGAAAGCAGCCACACCAGCAGCGACACGAGAACCGCCGCACCGATGCCGCCCCACAGGATCTTGGCGCGCAGCGCATCGACGGGCTGGAACGCCTCGTCGAGCGGCTGGCGCACCAGCACGGTCCACTCCAGGCCCGGATACGACTGGTAACCCCGGCTCTTGCTGTAGCCCACCAGGTAACGCCGGCCATCCGGCCAGGTTTCGATGACGGCACCGTTCATGCCGCGCCGGGCCAGCTGGAAACTGTCGGGCTGAAGTACCTTGTCCGTGTATCCGGACGGTCCCAGCAGCACGGCGCCGCCCTTGCTGAGGATCAGGGTATCGACCGCCTTGCGCTCGGCCAGCGGGCGCAGCACGGAGCGCTGGACGTCGGCGGCCCACTGCCAGCTCAGGTGCGTGCCCAGGACGCCCAGCATCTGGCCGTCGGCGCCGCGATAGGGGAAGGCGACGTCGAAAAAGCGCTTCGGCTCGCCGGTGGGATTGGGCAGCAGCTTGGCCAGCAGCACGGCTTCGTGCACGTCCAGCAAGTGCACGCCCTGCTTGGCCGCCTTGAACCATGGACGGCCGGAGACATCCTTCCCTTCCAACAAGGCGCCAGTGGCAATCTTTACCTGGCCGCTGTTGTCGGTGATGCCGATCCACGCGTAATAGGGATGGGTTTCCTGCATGCGCTCCAGCAGGGCGCGCTTGGCAGGCACGGAAACGTCGGCACTGGTAATTTCGTAGCGCTCGGCCATCAGCTGGACTTCGCGATAGCGCTCGTACATGCCCCGGTCCAGCTTGTCCGTCGTCTGGAACGACAATTCGGCCAGGTTCTGGCCGATTTCCTGCTCGACTTGCCGGGCCATGTTCCGGCCCACCACCTGCAGCGTGACGAAGGTCAGCAGCAACATGACTGCCGCCGACACCGCCGCCAGGGACGGCGCCAGGGCGATATGCTTGAAACGGGGCAGGGAAACCATGGGGAAAATCACATGAAAAAGAGGCGGTGCCTCATCGTATCATGCGATTCCTGTAGGAAACGTCATTGCGGCGCCGGCGCCTGCAGCAAGGCGCCGATGTGTCGTCAAATTGAAACGGGCGATGCCTTCGATGCCATACATTTTGCCGGCGAGGGCCGGCCGCCGTGGTCAGCCCGGCTTCTTCGGCAGGTACTGCTCCAGGATCTCGGGAATCGTGATCAGCATATCGGCCTCGCAGGCGATCTCGCCGTTGGTGCGGGCGATGCCGCGGCCCTTGCAGATGCCGCGCTTCCACGACAGCACTTCCGTTTCGATCTCGAATTTGTCCCCAGGCAGCACTTCCTTGCGGAAGCGCACCGTGTGCTGCAGCGCGTGCGTGACCTTGCCCTTCATGCCGGGCAGGGTGGTGATGGCCACCGTCAGCATCTGCGCCAGCGCTTCCAGCTGCAGCGCGCCCGGCATGTTCGGGGCGCCCGGGAAGTGCTGCGGGAAATACCACTCGTTCAAGGTCAGGTTCTTGAAGCCCTTGGCGCTCTTGCCCGGTACGACCCAGTCGACGTGGTCGATCATCAGGAAGGGATAGCGGTTGGGCTGGTAGTCCTGCAACTGGACGCAGTTCAGGCTGAAGCCTTCCATGTTTTCTCCTAGGTTCATTATTTGAATTCGATGATGCGCGACAGGCTGCGCACGATGTCGTAGCCGTCCCAGATGACGCCGATATCGAGCGCCATGCCGATCGGCACGATGCGGTCGACGCCGGACAAGCCGTTGCCGACGACGAAGTCGAGGCAGGCTTCGCGGCCCAGGCCGAAGTAGGTCAGGGTCTGGTACTTGGTGCTGACGATATGGGCGACGCGATCCAGGTGGTCCGTGTCGAACTCGTAGACCAGGCCGAACTGGCCGCGGAAGGCGTCCATGTCCGTGGGCAGCTGGTCCAGCGACAGCCGGTAGATGTAGTTGTCGTGGCGCGTGAAGCCGGTGACGTTGCCGAACTCGATGGCGCTGCGGCACAGCAGCATGTACTTGTCGACGGCATTGACGGGCTGCAGCGCGAAGCGGCCGGCCGTCTCGGCGTGCACGGCGTGCCAGAAGCGCTCCTTGGCCGCGTCCGTGATGCCGTCGCGGCTGAGCCAGACGATCAGGTGCGGCGACGAGCACGCCGCCTGGTCCATCAGGTAGACGTCGTTGTAGAAGCCCCGGGCCAGCGTCAGCAGCTCGCTTTCCGTGGCGCGCATGATGGCGTCCGTGTCGATGGCGCAGAACGAATAGCGGTCGGCGAAGGCGATCTCGATGCCCCGTTCCGGGATCGGCAGGCGGCGGATGCTGTTGATGGCCTGGTCGCCGCCCCAGATGATGCGGCCGTTGCACATGGCCGAGAAGGCGCCCGTGATGGCGTCGTTCTGGGCATAGCGCACGAAGGCCGTCATCGCGCCGATCCTTGCGAACTGTTCCATGGCGCACAGCCGGCGCAGCGCGGCGCAGATGATGTCGGTCTGGGCGAATTCGCGCGACGGCACCCGCACCACGTTGGCATTGCCGGCCAGCAGGCCGAAGGCAAACGAGAACGCGAAATTGACGGGCACGTTCGACGGCGCGATATGGAAGGTCAGGCCCAGGCCCAGGCGCACGTCGCCGCCGCCGTGGGCCTCCTTCAGTTTCAGGATATTGGCCTTGCGGCACCAGTAGGCGAAGCTGACGACGTCGGGATATTGGCGCGCCTCGGGCGCGGCCAGCAGCTGCACCGATAGTTGCTGCAGGAAGTTGCAGGCCGCCTCGGAATACGGTACCAGCGGCCGTACGCTCAGCTCGCCGTCAGCGGGCGCGACGAGGTAGTGCAAGGAAGGGTCAACCGGCAGCATAGGCATCGCTGCACCCCCTGACTTCGGCGCTCTGCACGCGGCCGTGCAATGCGAAATATTTGCCGTGGCGGCCGCACGGGCAGTCGTCTTCGCCCAGCACCGTGCCCACGTCCTCCGACAGGATCGAGTGGCCGGGGTAGCTGGCCGGCAGCAGCGACAGCAGCTGCACTAGTCCGGACTGGCCCGTGGGCAGCACGGAGAAATCGCGGTGGTCGCGGATCAGCACGTCCGAGAAGATCGACGCATGCAGATGGCCCTTCTCGCATTCCATGAAGATCGAGCCGGTTTGTTCCACCATGCCGTAATAATTGTAGACGTGCGAGACGCCGCAGACGTCGTGGATGGCCTTGCCGAAGGTGTGGCTGTCCACGGCCTGCTCGACCAGCTTCTTCCAGCCGCCGCCGTGGATCATGATGCCGCCGTCCAGTTCCAGGCGCAGCCCGGCCGCCTTCAGCGCCGTGTAGAAATGCTGCCAGATCATGAAGGTGAAGCCGAACAGCAGGGGGGGCGTGCCGCGGTGCTTGTCGATAAACGCCTGGATGGCCGGAATATCCAGCTGCATGTTCTCGTCCAGCGCGTACGTCACGTCATGGCCGAACATCGAGAAGCCCAGGATGCCGGCACCCCGCGCGGAGAACAGGTTGCGGTCCTTCAGCACGGCGCGCGAATCGATCACCAGCATCGGCATGCGCTTCTTGCCGATGAACGAGGACACGATCTTCGTCAGCACCTTGGTCTGGTTGGCCGACGTGTCGCGGTCCAGGAAGATCTTCGACACGCGCTGGCCCGTGGTGCCGGAGGACGTCATGGTCTTGACGACGTCGGCCCGGTCCACGCTCAGCAGCTCGTATTCCTTGAACAGGCGCACGGGAATGAAGGGAATGTCGGCCGCGCTGGCGACCGCGTCGCGCCGGTAGCCCAGCACTTCGACGATGCGGCGGTATTCCGGCGAGCGTTCGGCGTGGTGGTCGGTCAGGTCGGCCAGCGCGCGCTTGTACAGCGCGCCCTTGGCCTCGCGGTCGAGCGAAAACGGCGGCTGGTCGAGGATCTCGGTAAGCGAAAACACGGTGGGCCTCGTCACGGCAATGCGGCGTAGAGAATCTTGCCCGCGTCGTTGCGGGGGATGGTGTCGATATGGATCACGGTAAAGGCCGAAGCGTGGATGCCGGTGCGTTCGGCAACGAAGGCGCGGATGGCGGCGTGGTGATCGACATCGGTGGTGTAGATGCGCAGCTTGTCGTCCTCGCCGGCACAGGCGCAGGCATAGCCCATCTGGCCGACCATCTGCTCGATGTCTTCCAGGTTGATGCGGTTGCCGAACAGCTTGAGCATGCGCTTGCTGCGTCCGACGACGTAGTACAGGCCGTCCGCATCGCGCCGCGCCACGTCGCCGGTGCGCAGCACGCCGCCGTTGTCGTCGCCCCGCGCCAGGTCGGCGACATTGTCGGCATAGCCCAGCGCCACGTTCGGCCCGCGATAGACCAGTTCGCCAGCGGCGTCGGCGGCCGTCGGCGCGCCGCTGCCGTCTTCCAGGCTGAAGCTGCCGCCGGGAATGGGGATGCCGATGCTGCCGGCCTTTTCCAGCGCCAGTTCGGGCGGCAGATAGGACATGCGCGCCGTCGCTTCCGTCTGGCCGTACATGACGACGAAGCGGATCTTCTTCTCGACGCAGATGGCGGCGAATTCGCGCGTCAGTTCCACGCTGAGCTTGCCGCCGGCCTGCGTCATCGTGCGCAGGCTGGGCAGCTCCATGCGGCCGAAGCGCAGCCGCTTGAGCATTTCATACAGGTAGGGCACGCCGCCCATGCTCGTGGCGCCCTGGGTTTTCAGGAACTCCCAGAACGTCTTGTCCATCAGCGGCTTGTTCGTCAGCAGCAAGGTGGCGCCCCGCAGCAGGTGGCTGTTGACGATGGACAGCCCGTAGCTGTAGCTCATCGGCAGGGTCGTGATGGGGCGCTCGCTGCTGTCGATGGCCAGGTAGTCGGCAATGGCGGCGGCGTTGCTGGCGATATTCGTGTACGACAGGCGCACCAGGCGCGGATTACCCGTGCTGCCGGACGTCGTCAGCAATTGCGCCAGCTCGGGATGCAGCACGGTGCCGGCACCCAGGCCGGTTGCCGTCAACGTGTAACCGTCGGCGCTGTAAACCGCTTCGCCAACGACGGCCGCGTGGCCTGTCGCATGCCACACGAAGGCCGGCTGGTACAGCTCGACCAGCTTGTCATACAGGGCGGGGTGGATGGCCGCGTTCAGCAGCAGGGGCACGGCACGGGCACGCAGCATGCCCAGGTAGCCGGTCAGCGAAGCGAGGTTGTTGTCGCACAGGCAGAACACCAGGCATTTCGACGCGAAGCTGGCGCCGAGCGCGTCGGCGCCCCGCGCCAGGTCGGCATACGTGACCGCACCGCGTTCCTGGTCGATGACGGCCACCGCGTCGCCGTGGACCGCCAGGTCATCGTAAAAATTCATCGGTGCGGCCCGCGCAAATCAGAACTGGACGCCGTACTTGGCCAGCGTTTCCTTGCCCTTGGCGTAGCCGGAGAAGTCGATGATGTCGTCCGTCTCCAGCATGATGTCGAAGGCGTCTTCCAGCGCCGCGATCAGGCCCATGTGGCCGACCGAATCCCAGGCCGGCACGCACTGGTAGACGAACTGGTCGTTCAGTTGCTCGCGCTCGACGGAGAACGTGTCCATGAACACCTGCGCGTATTTGTCTTCGTTGCTCATATTTGATCCTTGATTGATGTTTTAGTGTTTTTTGAAAACCAGTTTATCGACGTTGGGCCGCATGGGGCGCGCGGGATTGCCCAGCGCAATCATGCCGTCGGGGATGTCGTTGTAGACCACCGAGCCCATGCCGACGATGACCTCGTTGCCGATGGTGACGCCTTCCTTGATCTGCGTGCCCATGCCCACGTACGAGCGCTCGCCGATACGGCAGGCACCGCCGATATTGACCATCGACGAGATCACCGTGTGCGCGCCCACCTTGACGTCGTGGCCGACGATGGCCTTGGCATTGATGGCGGCGTTGACGCCCACCTCGGCCAGGCTGGCGACGATGCACTGGGGCGTGACGACGGCGCCCGGCTGCAGGATGGCCGTGTGCGACTGCACGGCGCTGCTGTCGACGACGACACCGAAGCGCACGCCGCGCGCGCTGACCTTGTCGTAGATGGTCTTGCGGTGCACCGGCTCGCCGTTGGCGATGACGACTTCGAAGGCGTCCGGCCCGTGGGCCTGCAGTACGGCGTCGAGCGTGTAGACCTTGGTGCCGTAGAAGTCGCTGCCGGACTCGGCGTAGTCGTCGATGAAGGCGATCCCTTCCCACTGGGGCCGGGCCTGGTTCGCGCGCAGCGCCGTGTCATAGATTTCCTTGCCGAAGCCGCCGGCGCAGTAAATGAACAGTTTCATCAGGCCTCCTGGATGCGGGCACAGTCGATGCCGAAGGTGCTCTCGATGTGGTGCACCAGCCTGCCGATTTTATCAGGCCACCCGGCGCGCATCGTCTTGACCGTGTCGATCATGCGCTGGCGACCGATCAGGAAGTCGACCAGGATGGCCGACTCGCTGGTGCGGGCCTGGTACTGCTCGTAGCTGATGTGCGGGAACGGCAGCTCCATCGTCGCCATTTCCTCGGCCGTCCACGGCGCCGTGTTCATGATGACGGGGATGGCGCCGTTGACGACGGCATCGCCGCACACGCCCGTCATGAAATCGTAGGTGAACAGGTAGTTCGAATTGCGCAGCAGCAGCTGGTACTCTTCATACGACTTCTCCCAGTCCAGCCCCAGCGTGCCGGGCACGCGCACGCATTCGCCGTACTTGACGCCCTTGCCGAAGAAGGTGGTCGACAGGGGGCGCGGCCGGTTCAGCGCGAACTCCACCTCGTCGCCGGGTGCCAGGTTGATCATCGGGTAGTACAGGTTGAACGACGCGTCCGGCCGGAAGATGCGCTGGAAGGTCAGCAGCAGGTCGGTCGGCGCGATGGCGATCGGCAGGCCCGTCAGGTTGCCTTCCTTGTTCAGGAAGTAGCGCGCCACGTTGCGCGCATTGAGCGGGTTGTCCGGCACGATTTCCGGGTAGATGATGACGTCGTTGGCCAGATCGACCGTGTCGCCCGTGCCCAGGTAGCGCGGCGCCGTCGGGTCGGGGTCGACGCCGGCATCGACGATGAAGGCGAACGAGCGGTAAGTCTTGTCGCGCAGGTCCATCATCAGCATATTGGCGTCCACGCCCACTTCGCGCAGCGAGCGGCACAGGAAGTACAGGGCACGGGCGCCGTCGGAGCGCTCCGTCTGCGGCGGCGCGCAGATGACGATTTTTCCCATTCGATTCTTTCAGTAAAAATGCGCGTTCAGGCCTGGCTGCGCGCGCAGATGGCGACCACGCGCGCGACGTCTTCTTCCGTCAGGGCCGGGTAGATCGGCAGGCACAGCACGCGCGCCGCCGCCTGGCTGGCCGCCGGCAGGTTGTCGCGGTGGGCCGACGGCAGGCCCCGGTACATGGGGAAGTCCGTGATCAGGGGGTAGAAATAGCGGCGCGCGAAGATGCCTTCGGCCTTCAGCGCGTCGTACAGCGCGTCGCGCGACAGGCCGTATTCCGGATCGACCAGGATGGGGAAGTAAGAATAATTGGCGTTGCTCACGCCAGAGTCGACGTGGAAGGCGCAGCGCAGGCCCTTGATGCCGGCCAGGCCCTTGCGGTACAGCGCATCGATTTCCTGGCGGCGCGCGATGGCGGCATCGACGTGCTTCAATTGCAGCATGCCGAAGGCGGCGTTGATCTCGCTCATCTTGCCGTTGATGCCGGGCGCGACGACGGTGGTCTCGTTGACGAAGCCGAAGTTCTTCAGCTGGTCGATGCGCAGCTTGGTCTTGGCGTCCGGGCAGATGATGGCGCCGCCCTCGAACGTATTGAATACCTTGGTGGCGTGGAAGCTCAGCACGGACAGGTCGCCGTGATTGAGCAGGCTGCCGCTGGCCAGGCGCACGCCGAAGGCATGGGCCGCGTCGTAGATCACGCGCAGGTTGTAGTTGTCGGCGATCTTCTGGATCGCCTCGACGTCGCAGGGCTGGCCGTAGCAGTGCACCGGCATGATGGCCGTCGTCTGCGGCGTGATGGCCGCCTCGATGCGGGCCGGGTCCAGGTTGAACGTGGCCGGGTCGATGTCGACGAAGACGGGCTTGATGCCGTTCCACAGCAGCGAATGACTGGTGGCGACAAAGGAATACGGCGTCGTGATGACTTCGCCCGTGATGCGCAGGGCCTGCAGCGCCGTGATCAGCGCGATGGTGCCGTTCGAGAACAGGGCCAGGTGCTCGACACCCAGGTACTCGCACAGCGCCTGTTCCAGTTGCTGGTGATAGGGGCCACCGTTCGTCAGGATCTTGTTGTCCCAGATCTGCTCCAGGTAGGGCAGAAATTCTTCCAGCGGTGGCAGCGAAGGCTGGGTGACGAAGATCGGTTTTTCTTTGCTCATGCTTTCCTTGTCAACCAGGCAATGGGCTGTCCGCATTCGAGAAATCGGCCGTGCCTTGCACCATACGGGGGTGTGAGAATTTTACGTCATCGCCCCTGGAGACGGTAGACTATTTTGTGCGGGCAATAGTATCTCCGGGGCTGCAACAACCCGATTGGCGCATCGCGATTTGAGCTTCCCCATATTTTTGGTAAGCTTGCGCCTTTGCAAACCCTTGGTGCCGACGATGAATCAGGAAGCTATTTTGTCAACAGCGTTCTATATTGATAATAACGTCAAGCTCAATATCGGACGATTGCAGGATCGCGCCCTGTTCAACTACCGCCTGTACAAGTTGCAAAGACTGAAAGCCATTGCCGACCAGCGCCCCTTCGAGAGCGGCTGGCGCTTCATCACCGTCAAGCCGTGGGCCAAGGTGCTGGACGGCGCGGACTGGGCAAAATTTGAATATATTGACAACGAGTATTTCGAAGATGTTACGCCGGAGAATATCGGCGACAAGGTCGAATTCTTCAAAAAGAGCATCTTCGTCTGCTCGAATTATCCACCCCATTCCGGCGGCGAGGATAAGAACGTCCAGACCTTGAGGAATTTCAGCGCGTTTTATCAGATGTGCCCCGATACCCTGTTCCTCGGCTGGGATTGGGATAACCATTTCAATGTGCATATCGGCTCGGTATTTGCCGCCGCCAGCGATATCTATTACCCCAGCCACCGTGCCAACGATTTCGAACTGTCGCAATTCTGCACGCACAAGTACCACATGCCGGCCAGCGCCTACCAGTGGGGCCGCGACTTCCTGATCGAGCACCTGGACCTGATCCTGCGCCGCGACCGGCTGCACGAATCCTTCGGCCGCTTCAGCAACTACGGCCTGTTCGGGCACCGCAACGACATCGTCAACACCCTGGCGCAGAACGTGCCGAACGTGGCGCTGGCCAGCCTGATGCCGTACCACGGCCTGAGCGAGCGGCAGAAGCTGGAAGAGTGGACCCGCTACAAGGCGCACTGGATCGTGCCGACCCTGAACGACGTATCGACCCGCATCTTCGACGTGCTGCTGACGGGCGGCGTGCTGATCCTGCCGCGGCGCTTCCAGGCCGACCCGCTGCTGGCCACCATCGACGAGCGCGACCGCGTGTTCTTCGACGAGGACGACGTCATCAATCCCCAGGCCCTGCTGGCCCGCGCGCTGGCCCGCTTCGACCAGGGCGGCCTGGACGGCGTTTTGCGCCGCCATCGCTTCGCCATCGACCACCACAACCTCGACAGCCGCGTGCGCGACATCCTGCGCATTGCCCGCGGCGTGCTGGCCGAGCAGGTGCCGGCCGGCTGACCGGCCAGTTGATCTACGCCAGCTGGTTCGCGATCCGCATGGACAGCATAGCGCAGCCGGGGCCTTCCGGCAGCAGGTGGTCGTAGTCGCCGAACCAGGCGTCGTCGTAGGAAAAATCGTCGAAGCTGTTCAGGATGTGGATGGGTTCGCGGAAGGCGAAGCCGGCGATTTCGTACAGGCTGCGGAAGATGTTCGACGACAGCCGCTGCAGGGCCGCCTTGTAGTCGCTGCGCGCCGGCGGGATGACGATCAGCACCTTCTGCTGGCGCGCCTGCGCCGCCAGGATCAGGTGCACCAGGTGCAGGTCCTCGGCGCGACGGTCGTGGTGTTTCATGTGCGTGCCGGCGCGGCGGTCGGCGCCGTAGTCGTTGCCGAAGAAGGGGCCGCCGTTGGTGCGGATAAAGCCCCGGTAACCCCGCTCCAGCTTCATTTCGCCCAGCCGGCCGGCGATCGACGCATGGGCCGCGAGAATCTCCGGGTCGGTGTAGTCGCTATCGAGCAGGAAGATTTCCTTCAGCGCCGCGCATTTTTCCTTTTCGCTGGTTTTCTCCAGCAGGTAGCCCGACGAAAAGGCCGAATAGAACACGACGATATTGCGGATGCCGGGGTTCAGGCTGGCGACCTTGTCGTACAGCAGGTAGCTGTGGCGCAAATCCTGCGACGGCGAGCACAGGTTGAACGAATCGGGCACGCAGGCCGGATTGAAGCCGAAGTCGCCATGCGACGAGCCGATTGCCAGGGTCTTCAGGCTGTTCAGGTGTTCGACCAGGCTGGTGCGCTTGGACGTCAGGTCGAGGATTTCCTGGCGCAGGATCGGGCTCAGATTCAATTCCATGGTGTTCCTTAAATGCCGGCGGCCGGATGCTGGTCCCAGCCTTCCGTGACGTCGGCCGGGTAGCCGCGGCGGAAGTGGCGCGTCCACGGGTAAGCGGGCTCGTCCGAACCGTCCTTCAGGCGGATCTTGCTGGTGTCGCACAGGAATTTCGCCGGATTGCCGCCCACCACCGTGTGCGGTGCCACGTCCCTGGCCACCATGCTGTGCGCCGCCACCAATGAATGGGTGCCCACTGTCACGCCCGGCAGCAGCACGGACATCGTCGCCACCGCCGCGTAATCCTCCACCGTGCAGCCCAGCAGAACATTACTGGGTGGGTGCGGGTCGTTGGTCAGCACGACGTACGGGAAGATCCACACGAAGCTGCCGATGGTCGACATCTTGCCGATATGGACATTCGAGTGGAAGCGCACGTAGTCGCCGATGGTGCAGTCGCCCTGGATATCGGACAGGGTGCCCAGCTGGAAGTTGATGCCGGCCGTCGTGTGCTCGCGCACCGTCACGCGGTGGCCCGTCATCAGGCGTTCGCCGAAGGTGCAGCCTTCGTAGAACACGGAGTGCGAGCGGATCTTCGCGTTGGCGCCGATCACCAGCGGCTTGCCGTCGGCCAGCGGCGTCGGGTAGCCCAGCTCGCAGAAGCCGTCGACCTGGCAGTTGTCGCCCAGTTCCACATTGTCATGCACCACCGTGAACGGGCCGATGGACACGCCGGCGCCGAGCCGGGCCTTGGGCGAAACGATTGCGCTTGGATGGATCATGATGTCTCCTGCGGCGGGTGGGCCCGCCATCTGATGTCTACAGCAGCTTGCGCAGCACGCCGGCTACCTGTTCGGCCTGTTCCAGGGTCATCGTCGGCCCGATGGGCAGGCTCAGCACTTCGCGGTGGATCGCCTCGGCAATCGGGAAGGCGCCCTCCGGCAAATTCATCGCGGCGTAGGCCGGCTGGCGGTGCGGCGGCACCGGGTAGTGCACGATGGTGCCGATGCCCTGTTCGGCCAGCAGCCGGGCCAGCTCGTCGCGGCGCGGGTGGCGGATCACGTACAGGTGCCAGACGGGATCGGCCCACTCGGGCACGTGCGGCAGCATCAGGTCCGTGCCGGCCAGCAGCTCGTCGTAGGCGGCGGCGATGGCCTGGCGCTGGCGGTTGCCCGCATCCAGCGCCGTCAGCTTGACCGACAGCAGCGCCGCCTGCAGCTCGTCCAGGCGCGAGTTATAGCCCGGCACTTCGTTGTAGTACTTCACGCGCGAACCGTAGTTGCGCAGTGCCTTCACTTCGTCGGCCAGGGCCGCGTCGCTGGTGGTGATGGCACCGCCGTCGCCCAGCGCACCCAGGTTCTTGCCGGGGTAGAAGCTGAAGGCAGCGGCGTCGCCCAGCTGGCCCGTGCGGCGGCCGTGGCACAGCGCGCCGTGGGCCTGGGCCGCATCCTCGATCACCTTCAGGCCGTGCTTGGCCGCGATGGCATTGATGGCGGGCATATCGGCCGGCTGGCCGTACAGGTGGACCGGGATGATGGCGCGCGTACGCGGCGTGATGGCTGCCTCGATCCGGGCCGGATCGATGTTGTAGGTGCGCTCGACCGGCTCGACCGGCACGGGCGTGGCGCCGCAGTGGCTGACGGCCAGCCAGGTCGCGATAAAGGTATTGCTGGGCACGATGACTTCATCGCCGGGGCCGATGCCGTAGCCTTTCAGGGCCAGGAAGATCGCATCCAGGCCGTTGGCCACGCCCAGCGCCTGGGCACTGCCGCAGTAGGCGGCGAACTGCTGCTCGAAGGCGGCCACCTCCTTGCCCAGCACGTACCAGCCCGAATCGAGCACCCGTTTGAAGGCCGCTTCCAGTTCGGCGGACTGGCTGCGGTTGATGGCTTGCAGGTCGAGGAAAGGAACGCTCATTTTGTGCTGGCACCCTGGTCGTGACGCTTCACCATGGCGGCGAATTCGTCGTAGTCGTAGAAATAATCGGATTTGTCGAACTTGGTCGAGGCCATCACCAGGCAGACGCCGCCCGAGGAGAAGTTCTCCACCTCGCGCCACATCATCTTCGGGATATACAGGCCGTAGTAGGACCGGTTCAGGTGGAATTTCTTGCGCTCGTAGCCGTCGTCGACGATGACGTCGAAGCTGCCGGACATGGCGATCATCAGCTGCTGCAGTTCGACGTGGCCGTGGCCGGCGCGCGAGGAGCCGCCCGGCACGTCGTACAGGTAGTAGACGCGCTCGATGTCGAACGGTACCTGGACGCCGCCTTCCACCACCGACAGGTTGCCGCGCGGGTCGGAGTGCTTGGGCAGGTCAACGATACGGCAGTGCTCCATCATGGGCATGATGTCAGGCTTTCAAAGGTTGGAGGTAGGACTGGTAGCGCCCGTACGATTCGCCGATCTGGTGGAACACGCCGTGCAGCTGCTGGTGCACGCCTTCCACGGTGGGCTGCGACGCCAGCAGCTCGTCGCTGCTGATGACGCCCGTCTCGTGGGCCGCCGTCAGCAGGTCGATGTAGTCGGAAAAACAGTAGCCGAAATTCGGGTTGGCGTTCGGGTTCGAGTTCGACTGCAGCACGGGATCGCGGCGGAAGTAGGACAGCTCTTCGTCGATGTAGAAGGCGGTGCCGCCGGCCGTCAGGTTGAAGTAGGCGGCCAGGTCGGCCAGGCCGTGGGTGCAGTCGTGCGAGCCGACGGTAAACAGCTTCTGGTAGCCGATTTCCCACAGCCGGCTGCGGCGGAACATGATGGTGGTGAATTCGCCCACGCTGTTGCGCATGCCCAGGGTCATGCCGCGCTGCAGGTCCAGGCCCGTCATCGTGCCGCTGGCCTCGTACGGCCGGCGCGTCTCGATGCGCTGGTTGGCCGAATCGATCACCTGCGAGGCCGAGAACACCAGCTGCACGTCCGGCCGGGGCTGCGCCGCCGCCACCATGCGCTCGACGCAGAAGGGGTGCAGCAGGTCGTCGTCGAACAGGGGCTTGATGTATTCGCCCTTGGCGGAGAACAGCGCGCTGACGACGTTGGCCTCGCGGATCACGCTGTTGCGCTGGTAGATCACGCCGGGAAAGCGCGCGCAGATGTCGCGGATCGCCTCGCTGGGGCAGTTGTCGCTGACGAGGATCTCGGTGTTCGGATAGGTCTGCCCGATCGCCGAGCGCAGGCACTGTTCGAAGTGCTCCGGCTTGTACGACGGGATGACGATGCTCACTTTCGGGAATGCCATGCAAACCTTTCTACGACGTATTCAGACGGCCTGGGCCAGCACCACGTACTGCCACGGCAGCGCATCCTGGACGGCCTGCTCGCCGTCGGCACCGCCGGCCTGCGCCATGGCGCGGATCAGCGGCAGGAAGGCTTCGCGCTGCGGCTCCTCGCGCACCACGGGGCTGCCGCCGGCCAGTTCGAAGCCCGTCTGACGCAACATATCAAGGATCGTGCCGCGGGTAAACAGGTGCAAGTCGGCCGGGGCGGGAATGCTGTCGGCGGCGTAGCGCAGGTCGCCGATGGCCAGGCGCGCCTGCACGCCCCAGTGCTGGGCATTGCGCACAGCCACCACCAGCTTGCCGCCCGGGGCGATCAGGCTGCGTACCCGCGCCAGCACGGCGCGCGGGTCGCGCACTTCCGTCAGCACTTCGCCCAGCACCCAGCAGTCGGCGCCGGCCAGCTGGGCCAGCATCTTCTCGTCCGGGTTCTCGATATCGGCCTGGAACACGAAGTCGCAATGGGGCCGCGCCAGGTCGGCCAGCGCCGCGTCCTTCTCGATGCCCGTGTAGTGGCAGATGGGGAAGCGGGCCCGGTAGGCCTTGGCGAAGGTGCCGTCGCCGCAGCCGATATCGACGATGCGCCGGGCATCCTGCGGCGTGAAGTGCAGCAGATACTGGTTCACTTCCGTGCCGGCCGACGGCAGGTCGTAGTGGTAGCCGCCGGTGCGCTTGACGGTGCCCTGCCACGGGTGCTTGATGTAGAAGGCCGGGTCCAGGCCCTGGAAGTCGTGCTTGACCCAGTCGACGTGGCGGATCAGGTGCGTGTTGCCGGTGCGGTGCAGCGCCAGCATGGTGGCGATCAGCGGTGCGCCGTGCTTGATGGGCATCGGCCACTGGCGCACCACGTCGATATTGACCAGCATGCAGGCCGGGTGCAGGTAGGCCACCTCGCCGTCGTCGGGCCGGTCGTAACCCTGTTCGTTGACCTGCTGGATGGAGCCCACGCCCCACATGCCCGGCTGCAGCTCGGCTTCGAGCGTCTCGAGGAAGCCCGGCTTGACGATCTCCACGTCCGAATCGAGGAACAGCACGCGCCCTTCCAGGCCCAGGTTGTGGATGGCCCACGTCATGCCCGGGCCATGGTGGATGTTGTAGCCGAACGGGATGAAGGTGACGTTCTCGAAGCGCTGCGTGACGGGGCCGATCTGCGCCGCCACTTCCGGCCGCGAACCGTCGATCACGTAGATCGGGTTATGCGGATAGAACTGGCGGAAGGTGCGCAGCAGCGCTTCGATCAGGTCCGGCGAGTTGTACGAGACCGTGACGACCGGGATCTGGTCGGTGTGCAGGGGGGCGGTGGTCATGATGTTCCAGTCAGGTCAGACGGCGACGGCGCGCAGCAGGTATTGGTAGGGCAGCGCATCCTGCTCGGCCAGGGCCGGGTCGGCGCCGGTGGCGGCGGCGAAGTTGCGCAGCGCGGCCAGCACGGCCGGATCGGGCTGGTGGGCGTTCACGGCCGTCATCTCGACGACGGCGAAGCCGCATTCGCGCAGCATCTCGGCCAGCGAGGCACGGGTGAACAGGTGCAGGGTGCGGCGGTCCGGCACTCCGCTTTGTTGGTAGTTCAAGTTGCCCGAGGCCAGCAGCGACTGCACCAGCCAGTTCTGGCTGTTGTTGACGCAGGCCACCAGCTCGACGGCACCCAGCGCCTGGCGGCGTATCCGCTGCAGGAAGGTCCACGGGTCGCGCAGGCGCTCCAGGGTTTCCGGGAACAGCCAGCACTGGGTCGGCGCGACCTGCTGCCACTGGTGCTCGTCCATGTTTTCCGGATCGGCCGCGATGGACGCCGTGCTCCAGCCGGCATCCAGCCGTGCCGGGGCGATGGCCGTGAAGTGCGAGTTCGGCTGGCGCGCGCGCCAGGCCTGGGCCAGCGAGGCGCCGCCCACTTCGACGACGCTGTGCATGCCGGCGCGCATCAGGGCCAGCATGCTGTCCTGCTGGATGCTCAGCTGCCCGGGCGCCGGGTCCGGCACGGCGTGCAGGCGGATCGGGTCCGGTTCGTCGTTCAGAGGCACGCCGGCCGGGCGCTTGACGACGCCGGCCAGCAGGTCCTCGTAATCGCGCACGAAGCGGGGCGTGTCGAACAGCGGGCTGGCGTCGCGGTTCTCGGCCAGGCGCTGACGCAGCGCGTTCAGGCGCGCCGGGTCGCTCGCCAGTGCCACCGCCAGTTCTTCATAGTCTTCCAGCGTGTGCGTTACCAGTTCCGGCAGCCCGACCGCGTGCAGCAGGCTGCCCGCCATGCGCGAGCAGAAGGTGCGGCCGGCCCACGTCAGCACGGGCAGGCCGGCCCACAGCGCATCGCTGGCGGTGGTGCCGGCGTTGAACGGCGCCGTGTCGAGGAACAGGTCGGCCAGGCCGAAGCGGGCCAGGTACTCGGCCGGCGGCACGCGGCCGGCGAACAGCAGCCGGCTGCCGTCGATGCCTTGCGCTTCGGCTTCGCGCACCAGGTTCTCGCGCGTATCGGGTACGTCGGCCACGATCCACAGCACGCTTTCCGGCACGCGATGCAGGATGCGCATCCACGCCGCGAAAACGTCCGGCGTGAACTTGAAGTTGCTGTTGAAGGAGCAGAACACGAAGCGGTTTTCCGGCAGCCCGGCGGCGGCCCGTTCGAGGCGCGGGCCGATGGCGCGCTGGCGGTCGTTGATCTGGAACGTGTGCGGCATGCGCAGCGGCTTCTCCGTGAAGTACGGTTCCAGCTCGGGCGGCAGCACGAAGGCATCGGCCACGACGTAGTCGACGCCGGGAATGGCCGTCGGGCCGGGGAAGCCCAGCCACGTCAGCTGCACTGGCGCCGGGCGCCAGCACAGGATGCCGGCGCGCGCGCCCAGGGTAAGGCCGTGCAGGTCGACCAGGATGTCGATCTCGTGGGCGCGGATGCAGCGTGCCGCTTCCTCGTCCGTCATGCGGTCGATGCGGATGTAGTGGTCCATCGCGCCGACGACGCGGGCGCGCAGCGGCGAATTGTCTTCGCGGCTCCAGCTGAAGGCATACACCTCCACGCGCGAGCGGTCGTGCAGCTCGTACAGTTCCGCCGTCAGGATCGACACGGCATGCGAGCACAGGTCGGAGGACAGGTAGCCGATGCGGATGCGCTTGTGCGGGTAGCCGGCCGGGTCGGCCAGGGCCGGCACGTCGACCTTGACCTTCTCGTCGATGAAGCGCTGCGAGGCGGCCAGCTGCTCGGCCGGATCGGGCGAGGCGCCCAGGGTGGCCAGCGCCGACGTGCAGCGCTGCATCTGCTCGGCCGTCACGTCGCCGAAGGGCTGGTAGACGGGCCAGCGACACAGCTTCTGGCGCAGGTGCACCCAGTGCGTGATGGCGTTGGGCTGGTCCGGCTGCACCAGCAGGCTGCGCGCCAGCACGGCCTCCGCTTCGGGCAGGCGCTTGCGGATTTCCAGCAGGCGGCCGATATTGTTCAGGGTCTGCACGTGCAGCACGGGGCTGGCCGGCAGGTCGGCCACTTCCGTCAGGATCGCGTTCCACGTCGCCAGTGCATCGTCCGGGCGGCCCAGGCGCTCGTACAAGGTGCCCAGGTTCAGGCGCGCTTCGATGAAGCCGGGATTCAGGGCGATGGCCTTCAGGTAGTCGCCTTCGGCCTGCGCGTCGTTGCCCGTGCCGCTGTGGGCGATGGCCAGGTTGAACCAGACCGCGTAGGCCAGCGGCGATTGCGTGTGGGCCAGCCAGGTTTCATACAGGCGCACGGCCTGCTGCGGCGCGCCCTGTTCGATCAGCGCCTGCGCGCCGCCAAACAGTTCGCCCAGCGGCAGCACGCCGCGTTCGGCCTGGTGGAACAGTGCTTCGGAAGGGCTCGTCGGGTTCGCGGTCACACTCATCCTTTTGGTCTTTTACAGAGTGAAGCGCAGCAGCGCTGCAGTAAGCGTAATCATACTCCGATGCGCGTGGCGCCCGGGAGGTTTTGTGCTGATAGGCAACATTTCCTGCGTGGGCGGGCGGATCCGGAAGCGGTTAAGATGGCAATCCGCTCACTTCCGCTTCCGCCGCCGCCAGCCATGCTCAAGACGCCCAACGATTTCACGCCGCTGATCGACCCGCTGCCTGCGGTGGAGGCGCCCCTCACCTTCGTCTTCCACCGGGGTCACGTGCTGCTGCGCGGCACCGAGCTGGCCGTGCCGGAGGATGTGACGGCGCTGGCCCTGCCGCCCGAGCGGCTGCACCCGGTGGGCCTGTGGCAGGGCCGCTACTGCCAGGCCGCCTGGGCCGACAGCATGGAGCTGACGTCGGGCGAGCTGGCCTGGCATCCGCTGCGCTCGCTGTTCGGCACCGTCGACGATGAATTCCTCGGCCTGGCCGGGCGCGCCAGCCAGATCGCCGACTGGGCCCGCACGCACCGCTTCTGCGGCGCCTGCGCCAACCCGATGGAACGGGCCGCCGGCGAGCGCGCCTACCGCTGCACGGCCTGCGGCCACCTGGCGTATCCGCAGATCTGCCCGGCCATGATGGTCCTGATCCGCGACGGCGACAAGGTGCTGCTGGCCAAGCACACGCGCTCGCCCACACGCATGTTCACGGCCCTGGCCGGCTTCGTCGAGGCGGGCGAATCGATCGAGGAAGCCGTGCACCGCGAGGTCTACGAGGAAGTGGGCGTGCGCGTGCGCGACCTGCGCTACTTCAGCAGCCAGTCGTGGCCGTTCCCGAACTCGCTGATGATCGCCTACACCGCCGAGTACGTCGACGGCGACATCCGCGTCGATCCCAGCGAGATCGAGGAAGCGCGCTGGTTCGGCCCGGACGACGAGTGGCCCGAGACGCCGCACAAGGTATCGATCGCCAGCGCGCTGCTGGCCGCCAACCGGCCGGGGCGGGCAAGCCGGTGAGCTTGGCCGATGTTGGGTATACTGGCGGATACTCTTTCAAATATGTAGCCTCTCATTATGTCTAAAGAAGCATTTTCCGAACACGACTGGCGCCGTTTCCTGGCCACCTTGGGCGAGGACCCGGACCGTCCAGGACTGGCGGAAACGCCGCACCGGGTGGCCAAGGCCTGGAAGCACTGGACGTCCGGCTATGACCAGGACCCGGTCGAACTGCTGAAGGCCTTCGAGGACGGCGCCGAGCAGTACAACGAGCTGATCGTCGTGCGCAACATCCCCGTCTACAGCCACTGCGAACACCACCTGGCGCCGTTCTTCGGCAAGGCCACCATCGGCTATCTGCCCAACGGCAAGATCGTCGGCCTGTCCAAGCTGACCCGCCTGGTCGACTGCTTCGCCAAGCGCCTGCAGGTGCAGGAACGCCTGACGGTGCAGATCGCCAATACCCTGATGGAAGTGCTGGAACCGAAGGCCGTGGGCGTCGTCATCAAGTGCCGCCACATGTGCATGGAAAGCCGCGGCATCCGCACGCCGGGCGAGGAAACCATCACGTCGTCGATGCTGGGCGAGCTGCAGCCGAACCTGGGCCTGCGCACCGAGTTCCTCGCGCTGGCGCGGGATTAGTTGCCGCAAAAATGGGGACAGACCCCATTTTTAAGGAAATAGTTGCTCGAAAAATGGGGTCTGTCCCCATTTTCTGGGCAATAAATCGTCGGGCTTACGGTAGAAGTATCGGAAAACCCGATCACTTCGTACCGAAAATCGCGCTTTTTTATCGGATGAACGAGGCCTAAGATATCTCCATCGAACGAACTTTTTGGAGAACATCATGAGCCTCAAACACATCCTTGCCGCCGCTTCCCTGCTTGCCGCCACCGGTGCCGCGCTGGCCGACGGTGTCACCCGTGCCGACGTGGCAGCCCAGGTCCAGCAGACCCGCGCCGCCGGCCTGCTGGACATGACGGAAGCCCACTTCCCCGCCATGCCCGACCAGCTGTCGACCCTGACGCGCGAGCAGGTGCGTGCCGCGGCCGTGCAGGCCCGTGCCAACGGTGAACTGGACATCACGGAAGGGGACTACCCCCATATCGCGCCGCAGCCGTCGACGTTGACGCGGGCACAGGTGCGGGCCGAAGTGCTGGCCGCGCGGGCTTCGGGCCTGCTGGACCTGAACGAAGTGAATTATCCCCGCGAGTACGCCAACGGCCTGCAGCCGCGCGTGCAGGCGCAACCGTTGCAGGCCAGCGTGCGCGCCTCGTCGCTGCAGCGCTAAGTCGTAAGGGCTAAGTGCTAGGGAATCGCTGATTTATTGCTGGTGGATGAGATTCGTCTTGAAAAACGTGTCCAGCAAGACGCAAATGCCCTGTCATACCGGGGTATGGCGGGGCATTTGTGGCGCAGCTGGGCGCGTTTTCTCATGGCGAAGATCGCCGCCATGAATAAATCAGCGGTTCC
>Ga0209913_1000446_pt1 | contig 35247 bp, 35 predicted proteins | sample PersoiDNA2013203_FD_185805 | JGI IMG/M metagenome (GOLD analysis project Ga0209913, IMG submission 185805) | Permafrost soil microbial communities from the Arctic, to analyse light accelerated degradation of dissolved organic matter (DOM) -... | ecosystem: Environmental > Terrestrial > Soil >... | reverse complement strand
GTCGGGGGTCCTATGGACGCATTACGTAACATCAAGCTTTCCACACGATTAATCTCTGCATTTGTGGTGTGTGCCATCATCACGTTGGGAGTGGGGCTTTTAGGGCGCTCGGGCATCACAACACTGAAAGCAACAATAAACGAAATCGTAAGCAACAATCTGGTGTCTGTTTACAACACCGGTAATGCCCGCGCGAGTGCTTATGCATATTCCAGGGCTGTGCATGCTGCTCTGCTATTTAAGTACTCCAAGGCAGATCCGGTTAAATTTGACGCCGCAGTGCAATCCATGTCCGAGAGTCAGAAGGAAGTTGAACGGCTCTTCAGGGAATACCGCCAAACGCCTCTTGCCGATGACGAGCGCGTGGCGGGTGATCAGTTCGAAAAAGACTGGCCCGCCTATGTTCAGGGGGCAAATAAAGTAATTGCGTTGGCGACGGCGGGCGACCTTGACGGTGCTACGCAGCTATTCCAGCAGCAGATTTCGCCGTCCTTCAAGGGCGTTATTGATGACCTTCAAGTCATTGTTGCATCCAACTATCGCCAAAGCGGTGAGACCGCAGTCGCGGCAGATGCCGCCACTACGAGTGCTTACTGGATATTGGGCATAGGGGTAATGGTAGCTTTCTTGGCTGCCATCGCTTTGGGAATGATCATCACACGCTCGATTACGCGACCGCTTTCTATCGCTATACGCAGCGCTGAGGAAGTGGCGGAGGGTGACCTTTCTCAACATATTGAAATCAGTGGGCGAGATGATGTCAGTGTACTGCTGAGTGCGCTGGGTAAAATGCAGGAAAACCTGCGGACCACTGTAAAAGAGATTGGCAGTGCTGCTGACCAACTGGCCTCTGCATCTGAAGAGCTGAACGCTGTCACGGAGGAAAGCTCACGCGGCCTGACGCGGCAGAATGATGAGATTCAGCAAGCGGCAACGGCAGTGAACGAAATGACTGCGGCCGTGGAAGAGGTTGCGCGAAATGCGACAGGCGCTTCTGAAGCCTCTGAGCAAACCAGCCTTAGTGCTGTGCAAGGGCGTGATCAAGTGCGCAGAGCCGTTAACTCTGTGGGGGCGATGGCGGATGAGATTTCAAACTCAACCGGCAAGGTTGAGGTGCTTGCAACCCGTGTCAACGAGATCACAAAAGTACTTGAGGTGATCAGGGCCATTGCGGAGCAGACCAATCTCCTGGCCCTGAACGCCGCCATCGAAGCAGCCAGGGCGGGTGAGCAGGGTCGCGGGTTCGCTGTTGTAGCAGATGAAGTGCGCGCACTTGCCCATCGGACCCAGGCGTCGACGGCGGACATCGAGTCGATGATGCAACAGGTTCGTTCGGGAGCTGAAGAAGCCGTCCTCGCGATGAATAAGAGTAAAGAGCTGGCAGTCGATACGCGGGCGCAGTCCATTGAGGCTGGCCAGGCCCTTGACCGAATCACCGAGGGTGTTTCAATCATCAATGAAAAGAACCTAGTGATCGCAAGTGCCGCTGAAGAGCAGGCTCAGGTTGCTCGTGAGGTTGATCGTAATCTGGTCAATATTCAGGATCTTTCCACGCAAACAGCGGCGGGCGCACATCAAACCAATGCTTCGAGCGCCGAGCTTTCGCGACTGGCGGCGTCGTTTGGCGTACTGATCAGTCGATTCAAAGTTTGAGCACTAAGGTTGCCGGGCGTACTTGGTATCAGCGGTGATGGTGATCCACAGCTTGGCTGTCACGTGGTGTCGTAGTCTTAACTGTAGGCGATCGAACGCGACTATCCGCAGCTTTGGACTGGACGCATATTGCGGACGTTGACGGTAGATAGTTAGAACGCTGAATTCGAATAACGCCGTTTATGTTCAACAGGCCCCCACATCTAAGCCAGGTGCGGGGGCCTGTTTTCGGGCTCCGGAAACCAGAGTGGCCGTGTTCTGCAACCCGGTGCGTTTAACCCGCGGGACTACGCTGGGACAGGTTCTACACATGCCACCAGGCTGCAGCCCTTGTAAGCCGTGGGGCTTGTCTCTAAAATGCGCTCGCGGGTAGATTTCGAATCTCTTCTTCACCGCCACATTCTACAAACACAAACCCCTGATCTTCCTAGTGAAAGTCGGGGGTTTGTGGTTTTTTGTGGCTGAAAAAAAAGGCCATATAGGCCCAATGTGGGACTGACGGTGTTTTTTACCGTCGACCTTCAGACACAGTTGCTCGGCGGGTTCAGAATTGACAGGTGGGCTTCTAAGCTTGTTAAGCAGGCTGCTTTCGGCCAAAACTGGTCGATCAGGTGCCTGCGAAAACTAGGAGGATTCATCCTGCATCGAATCGTTTGCAATTCTTCCGCCTATCCGGACTGCGTAAAATGACCACCCGACCGAAGCCGAAACTCAACCTTCGCATTTTGATTCTTATCTTTGTACTGCTTTCGGCAATCGCAACCCTGGGCAACAGTTTCTGGGTGACGTTCAAGATTCAGAAGCAGGAATTGATCGAGAATGCGCTGGAAGTGAACAAGGCCTATGCCTCTCGGATCGCCCGGAGTGTGGAGCAGGTACTCAACTCCGACCTCGATAAGCTGAAATATGGTTCGATCGTCATTGGCAAAACGTTTGGTGACAAGCAAGAGCTCGCGGAGGAAGTCCAACGACTGTTTGGGCAAGACGCCAGTTTCAACTCTGTGTTGATCGCCGATGCGGCGGGAACAATCATTGCCTCAGCTCCCGAAAACCTCCACCTCGATGGGCGGGCGCTGCAACACAAGGAGCCTCTCAGCCTTCGCACGCCGATCATCAGCAACGCGTTCAGGTCCATCGCAGGCAATCTGGTGGTCTTTATTTCCCAGCCCATATTCGACGCGAGAGGAGAGTACCTGGGCCTGATAGGGGGCAGTGTCCGACTTGAACAGAGGAATACACTCCAGGCGCTGATGGACACCAATGTGCGCAAGGACGGGGCGCATGTCTATCTCGTCGACAGCGCCCGCCGGGTGCTCTATCACACCCGTCCCGAGCACATCGGGAACGTCACTGGAGTGGGCTTGATCGTCGACGCGGCACTTAGTCAGGACGCGGGAACGTTGCAGGCGACGGATGCCGATGGCGTGGACATGCTCGCGGGGTTCGCCAGGGTGCCCAGCAGTGGTTGGGGGGTGATCTCGCAGCAGCCACTGGAAAACATACAAGCCATCCTGCGACACACCATGGCCAAGGTGGCGCAGGGCATCGCGCCCCTGGCGCTGTTCGGAATCGTGTTGATCTGGTGGCTGGGCGCACGGATCTCGGCGCCATTGTCCAGGCTTGCCGATTGCGCCAAACGGCTGGACTCGCCGGACAGCTACGAACGCATCAGCGCAATCCCGTCGCGCTATTTCGAAAGCTGGCAGATTCGCAGAGCACTGCTGCTTGGCGCCACCCTGCTACAGGAAAAGATCGGCAAGCTAAACCAGCAGGCACAAACTGATGTGCTGACAGGGCTGGCCAACCGTCGAGCGATGCAGGACATCCTGTCGCGCTGGCAGGATGCCGACAAAACGTTCGCAGTCGTTTCCATGGACATCGACCACTTCAAGCGTGTGAACGATACGTTTGGTCATGGTGTGGGTGATGAAACGCTGAGGGCCATCGCGCAGCTCATGCAGCAGAACTCACGGTCCAACGACTTGCCCTGCCGGGTCGGCGGAGAGGAGTTCGTCTTGTTATTGCCCAACAGTTCGCTTCAGGCTGCAACGGATGTCGCCGAGCGATTGCGTGCCTCGATCGAAGCAGCAGACATTGTGACTGTCGGGCACGTCACCGTGTCGCTGGGCGTCGCGTTATGGCATCCCGATGGCGATTCGATATCCGCTGTGCTTGAGAGGGCTGACCAGCTTTTGTACCAGGCCAAGCAAAACGGTCGTAATCGGGTGGTGGCGGAACAGGCTTGATGCGTGGCCCGCCAGTCTCGGGACACGCCTTCAATGCCGATGCCGATGATGAATATCCGGAAAATGCGGATGGCTATGCTTGATCGGGTTATGGGTATGCACATGAGTGTGCGGCATTGCCGGGTCCCACTCAAACGCGTGTTCATGTTGATGATGTTCATCGTGGACATGCCGATGCCCGTGTTCCGTCGCCTCATGCTGATGTGCATGGGCATGGCGCTCGGTCAGGTGCAGCCACACCCCCGCAGCCATCAGCGCCGAAGCAATCCAGAACGCGCCGCTCACCGACTCGCCCAGCACCAGCAAGGCCAGTGCGGCGCCGAGGAAGGGCGCGGTAGAAAAATAGGCGCCGGTGCGCGCACTGCCCAGCCCGCGTAACGCCAACACAAACAGCACTAGGCTGATGCCATAGCCGAGAAACCCGACCAGCAAAATCGGTGCGAGCTGCGCCAGGCCGGGAATCTGCGCGCCGAGGTACAGTGCCAGGCTGCAATTGACCACACCCGCGATCAAACCCTTGGCGCCGGCGATAAACAGCGCGTCCGAGGCCGACACCTTGCGTGTCAGGTTGTTATCAATCCCCCAGCACAGGCAGGCCACGGCAACCGCGAGTGGCCCGGTCCAATCGTGACTGTCGGCGCCGCCTTGGGGCCATGACAGCGCCACGCCACCCAGCACAATCGCAATCATCCCGAGGACGATGCGGCGGTCTGCGTTTTCCCTGAAGACGAGCCAGGCGATCAGCGCGGTCAATACCGATTCAAGGTTGAGCATCAGCGACGCGGTGGCGCCGGAGGTGCGGGTGAGGCCGAACATGAGGGCCACGGGCCCGAGGATGCCGCCGAACGCAATGGCGCCGAGCAGCCACGGCCATTCGGAGGGAGTCAGTCCGGTGGGAGACCAGCCGCGATCACGGATCAGGCGCACGACGGCGAGTCCGGCGCCGCTGCCGAGGTAAAGCAGGCCTGCGAGCAGCACGGGCGAGAGGCCCAGGCCGAGGCTTTTGGCGAGCGGGGTGCTGGCGCCGAACAGAGCGGCGGCGGCGAGTGCGTAAAGGATACTGAGGTTCATGGGCCATTCTCGAAAGGTTGACCCATGATACGTCGCTCGCTCAGGTTAAATCCCGGGCAAATAGTGCAACGTCCGGTTTAGTGCGCAGTTTTCAGCTTAACCACATCACCGGAGATTTTGGTGGTGTAACCGCTCAGGACCCAAGCCCAAAACCATTTTTCCTGGATTTCGGTATTGATCATTGCGTCGCCGCCTTTTGCCTGGATGGCAGCCGTCTGGGCGCGGACGAAACGGCTGTTCTGGCCGATTGGGATAACACCGAACAGCATGATGCCGGTGGCGCTGGCTTCACTATGACCCAGCACGGTGTATTGGCTGCTGTCGTATTGCGGGGATTTGATGGCGGTGCCGGTGCAGCCTGCGAGGGTGAAACCGAGAACAGCTGCTGCAACCACTTTACTGACGTACTTCACTGAGTAACTCCATGGACTGAATCCCGAGATTCAATTCTCGGGGGGCGATACTTTAAACGCTCCGGTAACAGATTGAAAACAATCGCCGGTCGTTCAGGCTTGCACATACACCCAAGCCGTCAGGCTCGATGCCAACGTTACGCAGACCCGCGTGTAATCGGACACTTCATACGCATCCGCCGCCGCCAACTCTTGCTCGGTAATCTGAAACACCATGCCTTCAACGCTGGCGCCTTGGTCGGTGCTCGGCGCGACGATCGGGTGATGGGTCTTGCCACTGGTGGCCAGCACGTGCGGGTCAGTAATCTCTACCCAGTTTTTCGAGTAGCCCAACATGGCGTCGTGCTGGCCTACCAGTTCTCGGCCGAAGTTGGCGAGTTGGACGGCCTTGTCCTGCAAGGTGCCGTAGGAAAACAACAGCACGGGGAATTCGGCGCAGCGTTCCATTTTGGTTCCTTTGAACGATTAAGCGAGTAGGTCTTCATAAAACGCGCCATAGGGCTTGCTCGGGTGAGCGATCTGGATTTCCAGAATCCACAGCCCCGCATTTGGGTAGTGCTCGAAGTCGCCGAGGTCGCCGCCACGATGGATCGCGTGGGGAAAGTCGCTGACGCGGTGGCCCTTGATGTCGAGGTTCAACTGCCAGCCCATGGCCTGGGCTTGTGCTTCGGCGTAGCGGTAGAGTTCGAGGCCGATGACCTGGTCGTTTTTCCAGCGCGCTTGCACGCGGTCGAACAGCTCTTTGGCCGCGTTGGCGCAGGCGATCATGTCCGGGTCGGTGCCGGTGCTAAACGTGGCCCCCGCGTCGCCTTCGTGACCTTGCCAGACGGCGCCCATGTCGATGAAAAAAATGTCGTTTTCACCGAGTACCGGGTCACCGTCGGAGCGTTGCTTGAAGGTCTTGAGGGTATTGGCGCCGAAGCGCACCAGCAGCGGGTGCCAGATGCGTTGCATGTCGAGGTCGGCGAGGACTTGCTTGCCCAGTTCGCGCGCTTCAGATTCGAGCATGCCGGGGCGGATGCGCTGGGCCAGTTGTTCGATGGCTTGCCAGGTCATGGCCTGGGCATGGCGCATGGATTCGATACTGTAGGCGGCGCCCACAGCTTCTTTGGGTTGTGCGGACACCGGTTTTTCCTCGAGTTAAATAGCATCAGGCGTTATGCGTTTTACTATATAGCGACATGATGGCAAAGCCAAAGCGCAAAAGCGCTGTGCGCCGACGTTCTCCATCGAAAACACCCGGCGGGGTGATGATGGCAAGGGCTTATAAACACTGGTGATGATTTCAAAGACTTGTTAAGGTCGCCGCCTTTCCAAAAAGCCATTAGAGGGATCTAAATGCACCCGGTACTTCGCAAGACATTCGGCGGCCTTTCCGCCCAGTACTACATTCGCAATTTTCTATTCGGGCTGATCTTCCCCGTGCTGATCTATACCGCGCTGACTCACTCGAAAACCGGTGTCTTCCCGATGGGCGCGCTCTTCTATTGCCTGGTCAATAGCCTGTTGTACCCCTATGCGCGTTTTGTCTACGAAAGCATCATGGATTACATTTTTGGCAACAACGTGTTCTTCGTGAACGCGATCCTGATGTTAGTCGTCAAACTGTTCACCATGGCGATGTGCTGGAGCATGGCGATTTTCATCGCGCCCATCGGCCTGGCTTACCTGTACTTTCATCACAGCCGCGCATCGAACCAGTCCTGATTCGATGCTGGGTGGAACCCCGTCGCTGAGCGTAATGCTGCTCAGTTAAGGAATGCGGACTCCCAAAAGAAACAGATTGGAGGTGTGCGCCTTATCTTCGGCAAAATTGTGCCGGCGCGATGGACCTGCCGACCGAGTGGATCATTGCGCGGACTTGCCCATCCATTTGCATTCGACCTGACCCGTCATTTGCATCGGATTTGACCAGCACGATTCGTGGGCATGACCGGCAGAGAACGCCCCTTTGCCGTCGGTCATGCTTCCCGGAAGCTGTCGTTCAACGCCGAGCTAACAGGCCGCAACCTGTGCCGCGCAGCGGCAGTCTTCGGTTGCGGTCCGGGTTGAGGGACGGGTTAGACCTCCGTTGGCCGCGCAGGATGATTTGGACTTTGGCTTACGCCTCCGTCGCCGACGGCCAGCCGGTCCGTGCCGCACTACGAAGATTGGACTGCACAACTAAGCGATGAAACGGGGCAATAAGAAAAATATAGAGACGACCTAAGCGATTGTGGCAATGAACAACGGTCGACAGAGTTAAGTGACGTTTAGCTCCCGGCGACGACTGACCGGAACACAGAACAGAGAGCCTGAAGTCCAGGTGCTTGTCGTCTTCTCCAAGAACAACTTCAGTTGGACTTGTGCTGTAGATCTTAAAGATGCCCAGTCGGCCCGCTCCGCTCCCCGCATCCAGTGATGCGAGATGCTTAGCTGTCTTGAGGCCGAAACCGGCTACGAGCGCGTCTCGAACTGACAAGAGGCTGCCGACCCAAGGCGCTTGGTGAGCGAAGATGAACCTCGCCAACAATTCGGGATTGGTTGACGCTCCGGTGGGAAGCTCGATCGAGTAAGCGTCGGCGAGATTCATCGATGCGTAGGCTTTAGCAATCGCCGACTCCGGAGGAAGCGACACAGATGTTGCGTGATGGTGCTCGGTTGACATGTATGCGGCCTATGGTTCGTTTCTGAGGTCTAAAATTTCAACCACATGATCTGGCATCTCCTGCGGGAGCATTTGCCTAGCACTGTAATTGGCATCTTCTTGGCTATCCGCCCGAATCGGCCTTGTGTCTTCGGACCAGGACTCGCTATCGAGCGACGACTTGAGGCGATATCTGTACTTCACGAAAAAGAGCCTCAGGGCCGTCATTTTTTGGCCCTAGATGAGGGTTCGAGTACGAATCACAGGAAGCGTAGCATTGAATATGGCTTAGTAGACGTAACCGAACGCCCCACTGATCTCCGACGCTTGTTGGCTCGCCGGCTGCTTTTGACCGAGGCTGTGTAAAAACATTTTTCAGCGCGACAGGTACTCAAAACCGGACTGGAAATCGCCCTTCTACGCAAAATCCACATCTGCTGACGTGCCGATAAAATTCAGATTTAACGTAGACGCGCGCACCTCAATTTTGGCGACGCGTTTTTACACACTCTGGGCCGAAAGATGCCGGTGTCGCGCTTCTGCGTATCTCCTGATAGATATCTAACGGATTGATCTGTCTCAGGATAAAGTGGCGTGTCAAATGATCAGGGCATGCACATGTCAAAAATGACTCAGCGCTTGAACATTAATGAACAGATCTCTTACCTGAAGGTAGGTATAGAGCTAGGTATTTTTAGCGTATCGGACGCTGCCCAATGGGCAGATGATCAAATCGCTACACAAGAAGACCCTGCCTACGAGCTGATAGAGCTTTCACTCATGAGTGACTCGAACCGGTACGAGATTGCAGATCAGTTGGTTCGAATTGGGGCGCCCTCGTTAAACCCCGCTGAGGTCTTGCCGTGTCTGCTCGCCAAGGCACATAAGAGGCTCCTCAATGAACCAGATTTTGGACGGATTTTAGCGGAGGGGCTGTACCGATCTTGGTCAGCCTCAATCTACGACTTCCCAGAAATCTTGAGTCCATGCGGTTACTTCGACGATGCCTATTCATTGGCTGAGAACGGGGTATATGGGACGACCGATCAGATAACGCGCGAGCTACTTGAGTTCACCTCTCTATTCCAGAACTGCGCTGAGCTTTTTAGCGCCTAAATGACAGATGTGGGAGAAGGCTAGCAGCTGCGAGAGGCCGTTTTCGACCCAAAACAGACAATCACCGAGAGCAACCAACCAAGATCAATCAGGTGTCTTTCGCAGTCATGTACTTGCTGAAATTGTTGATATGGTCGTCAAGATTATCCTCAAGCATCATCCGGTACTGCTCACAAAAATACTTCAACATCGCTTCGCGAGCCTGTGCCATTTCCTCGCCTGATTTGAAGTTGCGAGCGCTCACCCAAGCATTGAATCGAGTGGTGCCAAACAACATCGACGCGCTTACCTTCCCAAGGTTTTCGAACGCCTTAAGCTGCTCGTTTGATAGGTTTATATGCGCGTCTGCGCGATCATAAAATGCTTCATCGGTCGCTTCTGGCATTGCTGGTTACCTTTCTGATCATTGTCGGAAAATTCCGTAATTGGAACACTTCCCACATCTGCTAGCTACGAAACGAAATGAAAAACGCCAAGGTCTGATGTCCGCTTTTGGCCCAGAGTGTGTAAAAACGCGCTGATGCTCTGTCGGCGCGCAGCGCTGACGGTTGTTAGCTGAGTAATTGCTCAGAACAAGTCCTGCGGATCATCACGAGGGCCTGGGAGCCCATAGGGCCGCTTCTACCTTGCTGGGTGGCCAAAATACAGACCTCTTCAGGCCGACAGCGCCTTCATTAAACCGCTGGTACCGAGAATTTTCATGACTCGCTTAAAGTTGTAGGCGAGGACGTTCAAGCTCATCTCCGCACTTACTCCGTTCAGCTTTCGTGTCAGGAAATGTGTGGCGCCCATCCATTGTTTGAGTGTCCCGAAGGGATGCTCGACCGTACGCTTGCGGACTCGCATCATGTCCGGCGCGTTGCTCAGCCTGTTCTGCATTTCCTCCAATACGGCTTCATGCTCCCATCGCCGAACTCGCCGTTGCTTGCTCGGTGTGCACTTCGATTTCAGCACGCATCCCTGGCAATTAGAACTCCAGTAACGGTGCAACTTCAGGCCTTTTTCAACGCTGGAAAAGCGCCAGATCAACGCCTCTCCAGCGGGACAAATGTATTCGTTTTTTGCCGCGTCATAGAGGAAGGCATCGTTATTGAAACGCCCGTCAGCCTTGGCTCCAGAGGTCATCGGCTTGGGCACATAGGCGGTGATACCTGCATCGTGACAAGCCAGGATTTGTTCGCTTTTGAAGTAACCTCGGTCAGCCACTACCGACAACGTATCTGACGCCATAGCCTCGCGGGCCTGCTTGGCCATCGAGCTGAGTTGATCGCGGTCGGAACCGACGTTAGTAACCTCATGGGCAACGATCAAATGGTGCTGGGTATCGACCGCTGTCTGCACGTTGTAACCGACGATTCCCGTGCCGCGCGTCATCATGGAACGGGCGTCTGGATCGGTCAGTGAGACCTGTTTACCCGGTGATTCGTTGAGCTGAGTTTCAATCGCTTGAAGCTCTTTCATTTGCGTCTTCAGCTTGGCGATCTTCTCTTCCAACCGCACGGCGTTGGGCTCGGAGGCTGTGGGTTCTTGTCGATCAGCAGCATCAAGCGCGGTCAGGTAGCGGCTGATGCTCGATTCAATTTCTTCCATTCGCCGCTTTAGTTTGGCGCTAGTGAAGTTGCGGTCACGATTGTTGACGGCCTTGAATTTACTGCCGTCGATGGCAACCAGGTTTTCTCCGAACAATCCGAGCTGCTGACAGAGCACGACGAACTGACGACAGACGCCTCGGATGGCCTTGCTGTTGTCTTTTCGGAAGTTGGCGATGGTCTTGAAATCAGGCATCAATCGCCCAGTCAGCCACATCAGCTCGACGTTGCGCTGGGCTTCTCGTTCCAGGCGCCGGCTCGACTGAATGCGGTTGAGATAGCCATAGATGTAGATCTTCAGCAGGATTGCGGGGTGGTAAGCAGGCCGGCCAGTATCGGCGGGGATGGCACCTTCGAAACCCAGATTGACCAGGTCAAGTTCATCGACGAAGACGTCGACTACGCGCACCGGATTGGTATCGCTGACATAGTCATCGAGGCTCTCGGGAAGTAAAGTACTTTGGCCTCGATGTTCACCTTGGATAAAGCGCTTCATAGGCGATCCTTGCGATGATTTCCGAGGAAATTATAGGTGGTCACGCAGGTTCAAGAGAGCATCTTGGTGCAGCTAGCCAACAGATAGTAGGGAATCATAATGGCTGAATACCGTTACACGAACGCGGATAGATTGAGTCAGCTTAAGAAACTAGAGTCAGCACTGACCGAACTGATACGGGTCGCTAGTTCCACTCCAGCGATGACTTACGTTGAAGATTATCGTCTGGCGCTGGCGAAGGCCGTTGATCTTCAAAAAGAGGGATTTACCCAAAATGAACTATCAGCCCTAGCGCGAGCCATCCCGGATGTTTTCGATCGACATAAAGATTGGATGCCACCCATGCACCAGATAGAGACTGGTGAATGGGTTGAGCACGAGTGGTGGACGTTACTTGATGAAAAATTACTGCCTGTCCTGAGTCTTGCCAGAACGTTGCAAATGCTTGGGTACTACTAGTTACCTGCGGCAGCAATGTTGATTTATTCGATTCCGATTCTGACGGCTTTCGTTTTTACACACTCTGGGCCGACAGCAGTCGCTCATGAACGACTGCTTTTGGCCGATTCTGTTGAAAAAGTCGATCTGCCCAAACTGCCTGATCATTGACCGGTGAAAATGCCTTTTTTGCACGCTGCTACGTGAAATCCGAGTCCGGAAGCCTCTGCCAAAAGTAAAGATTTCAATCTCGGACGCATACTTTTCTGATGCGCAAACCATGGCCGACTTTTTCAACACAATCGGCCGGTTCCGGTCTTTCGCGATCGACTACAGTCGACCCATAGCGGACTCTGACCAGCATTTGGTTAAGGGGGGCTTTAGCCCGTCCCATTGAGCGAAGTGCTTTATTTTCTGATATTAAATCCGTCCGCCTTTCTCGCTCAGCCAACCTACTCAAACCGCCGCCGCTTCATGAACAATCCCATCCCCATTGCCACGGCAAAAACCGACAGCAACCCCAGATCAAACCCCAACAAGCGGATCTGACCTGCCACAACGCAGCCAACCGCACCCGCCGCCACCAACACCACTCCTAGCCACTTGCGTAGCAGATACGGTTTGAGGAATTGATCGAGCAGAAAGGACAACACCAAGGCAATGACCAATTGAGTAATTACGGACATGTACGTCTCCAGTCAGGTCTTGATGATCAATGTCGAGAGGGTGCGTTGCGGGCCGATACCGCCGTTGACCTGCGCCTCGATGCTGACCAGTACGTCGCCAGCATGGTAGGTGGGTAGGATTTCATTGGCATACGTGCGCACACCGGCCCCTACAGATATCGCCACGTAAGAGGGGGCCACGGCCTTGGCGGCGGCAGTGAAGGCCGTGGCTGCAAGGTTGGCGATCGTGGTGCGCTGGGCGTTGAGGGCATCGCCCTGTTGCCGGGTCAACGGCTTGGAGATGCCGATCATCATCAAGCACGGCAGGTTTTTGGCCAGCATCTTGTCGTACACCTCGACGACCTTGCTGTTGACCTCATAGTGGGCGTTTTTTGCCTCGCCAAAATGCAGCTCGCGCAGGCGCCCACGTTCGCTGTCGGTGAGGGTGATCTGCGAGATGTTGAAGACGATCCCGTGATTGCCCATGTATTGGAAAGTCCCTTCGAACTTCATCGCTCGTTTCCTTTTGAGGTGAAGGTAGCGATTCTCTACAACGAGCGTATTGGATTCAAATCATTTCATCTGGCTGGAGCGGGGAGCGGTGAATGCCGGTCAGTTAAGCAGGCACCCTTGGCGAGCATTTTTTCCAGGGCGTCGAGCGTTGGATCATCATGGCCCGCGCCGGCCCTCGGTAGTTCGCTCATATTCAGTCCTATCGATTTTTTGGTGTTCAAGAATTAATGACCGCTTCTGGCCGTTCTTTGCCGATCATGGTTTCAACGCGTGTTGGTCAAATCCGATGCAATCGCGGGTCAGAACGAATGCAAGTGACTGGTCAGGTCGAATGCAAACGGGTGGTCAAGTGGCGCGCAATTTCGCAACCGAGATAAATCAAACACAACAGCCGCCAGTGGGAGCCGTCGAGCCCCACATTCGCTCATTGCTGTTTTCCGGGTTGTGCTCGCTTAAGTGAGCGGCATTGGCTGCTGAACGAAGTGCTTTATGCACCTCAGATATGCAGCCAAGCCAACCCCCCCAGCACCACCGCCACACCCGCTGCCGTAAACGATATGCGCTTCAACCATTCCTTGCGCGTCAACAACGTGATCGCCGCCAACGAAATCGCGATCTGAATCGCCGTCATCGCCTGGGCCCAGCGGTGATGCTGGTGCAGCGCTTCTTCGGATTTCTGATCCCATTCCCGTGAGGTTGCCTCAAGTTTCTCGGCCTGTTTGCGCACGTCTTCCTTCTGGCCCTTGTAGCGCTCGCTCTCATCCTTGTAATGCGCGGCGTCCACACCGGGAATATGGGTAGCCAGTTCCGCCAGGTTTTGCCGGCTGGATTTGGCCTGGTAGTAGTTCCACTGGTTGGCGGCTTCGGTCTTGAAAATGGCAGCGTTGTTCTTGTCCATCGCCGCTTCGCTTTCGGTGGAGCCGGCCTGGTAGCTGAGCATGGCGCCAAGGGTGGCCATCAGTGCAGTCATCACGGCGATGCGGCTGGCGAAATTGTCACCGCGCGCGTGGGCATGTTCGGTGGTGTGTTCGATGTGTTTTTCGTGGGGGCTGGGGACTTCGAAGGCTTCGGTCATGGGGGCGGCTATGAAGGGATTGAGGGAGTTTGATTCTTCCTCAGTGAAGCTGTCTCAATCCTGTACGTAACGCTGTAAACCCGCGACTAGCGCGTCAAACGTCGCCCGGCAGCGCGGGCTGTTGCGCAGGTCTTCATGCATGGTGACCCAGGTGTCGAGTTTGAGTGCGAATGCCTCCGGCAGTACCCGCTGCAGGCGCGCGTCTTGTTTGGCCAGTTTGACCTGGCATCCGCCGATGCCGGCGCCAGCACGGATCAGCGCCAGTTGCGCCAGGTCGCTGTCGCTGCTGAGGGCGAAGGAGCTGCGCTCGAAGCCTTTAACGGCCAGGCTGCGGATAAATGCGTTCTCCCGGTCGTAGCCGATCACCGCGTGGCCGCTCAGGTCTTTGAGCTCTTGCGGCGTACCGTGCTGGTGCAGGTAATCGTCGCGGGCATGCAGGCCGACTTCGATCAGGCCGATGCGCTGTGCCAGCAGTTGCTCCTGGCTGGGGCGGACCATACGCACGGCGATGTCGGCTTCCAATTGCAGCAGGTCGATCAGGCGGTTGGTCAGGACCAGTTCGACCTTGAGGTGAGGATGCTGTTGGCGCAGCCGCGTGATGATCGGCGGCAGTACTTCCACGCCGACCACCTCGCTGGCGGATACGCGCACCACGCCGCGGACCTCGTCGCCTTGGGCGCAGGCGCTACGTTCGAGGGCAGCGGCCGTGCGCTCCATGGTCTCGGCGTGGGCCCTCATGGTGTGGGCCACTGCCGTCGGCAGCAGTCCGGTGGGGGAGCGAGTGAACAGCACCACGCCCAAGGCCGTTTCCAGTGCGGCAATGTGCCGACCGACGGTGGGCTGTGTGATGCCGAGCTGCCGTGCGGCCCCCGACAGCGATCCTTCCTCGAGTACGCCAAGAAACGACCGGTAAAGCTCCCAACCAATGTTCAATGCCATGCGTAAATGTATAGCGTCTGGATGGTCTTCGGCAATTCCTCTATAGCCATGCTGCGAACAGAATGGCCGCTCCAACCAACGTGGGAGTGGGTGATGAGCAAGGTACTGGTATTGGGTGCAACCGGCGGTATCGGCGGCGAAGTGGCGCGACAGCTGAGCGCGGCGGGCTGGCAGGTGTGTGCGTTGACCCGGGATGTCGACAAGGCCCGTAGCCAGAATGCCACCTATACCTGGCTCAAAGGCGATGCGCTCAATCGCGACGAAGTGATCGCTGCCGCACGGGGCTGCGCGGTGATCGTCCATGCGGTGAACCCGCCGGGCTATCGCAATTGGGCCGAGCAGGTGCTGCCGATGATCGACAACACCATAGCGGCCGCCATCGCCGAGCGCGCAACCATCGTGTTGCCCGGCACGGTCTACAACTTCGGGCCGGATGCGTTCCCCGTGCTGGACGAAGACTCACCCCAGCACCCGCTTACCCGCAAGGGCGCGATACGGGTGCAACTGGAGCAGCGCTTGCTGCGGTCTTCCCGCGAGGGCGCTCGCGTATTGATCGTGCGTGCCGGGGATTTTTTCGGCGCCGGGGCGGCCAACAACTGGTTCTCCCAAGGCTTGGTCAAACCCGGTAAACCGGTGCGCGCCGTCAGCGATCCTGGCGCGCCAGGCGTAGCCCACCAGTGGGCCTACCTACCGGATGTGGCGCGCACCATGCTCGAGTTGATTGAGCGTCGCGCCACCCTTGAGGCCTTTGCCTGCTTTCATATGGCCGGGCACGTGGACATCGATGGCACGCAGATGAGCCAGGCGATCCAGCGCGTGGTGTTACGCAGGACGGGCCGGCAACCACGTGTAGGCGTATTTCCTTGGTGGTTGTTGACGTTGGCTGCGCCGTTTGTCGTGACCTTTCGCGAGATACAGGAGATGCGTTATCTGTGGCAAACCCCGCTGCGTTTGGATAACCAGCGCTTGCTTGCGGCCCTGGGCCACGAGCCCCATACGCCGTTGGAGCATGCGGTGGAGGCCGCATTGACCAGCCTGGGCTGCCTGCCCACGCCTGCCTGATCAGGCGCCCATACACCGCAAGGTTGATCACCACCCCCGTGGGGCTTCGAAAGGCGAGGTGCACAGTCTAAAAAGTTGCCTGTCGGCAAGCGCGGCCGTTATTGTGCTGAATCCTTTTAGTCCTTCCTCCAGGGTTTTGTAGTGATGAATGCACCGCGTACCGCAGTCGGTCCGATCAAGGCCGTGATTTTCGATATGGACGGCTTGTTGCTGGATACCGAAGGCATCTACACCGAAGTGACGCAGATCATCGCTGAGCGGTACGGTCGTACCTATGACTGGGGGATCAAGCAGCACATCATCGGGCGCGGTGCCCAGGACCTGGCCGACTACGTGGTCAAGGCGCTGGACCTGCCGATCACTGCGGCTGAGTTCCTCGAAATCCGTGAGCCGCTGATGAGCGAGCGTTTCCCCAGAGCATTGGGCATGCCCGGCGCCGAAGCGTTGGTACGGCACCTGAACGCGCACAATATTCCGATTGCGGTGGGCACCAGTTCGTCGCGCAATTCCTTTGGCCACAAGACCACGTTGCACCGCGAGTGGTTTGGCCTGTTCGGCACCATCGTCACGGCTGACGACCCGGAAGTCGGCGCGGCCAAACCCGCGCCGGACATCTTCCTCACCGCCGCACGGCGCCTGGGCATTGCGCCGCAAGATTGCCTGGTGTTTGAAGACTCGCCGTTCGGCGTCACCGCGGCGAAGGCTGCCCGGATGACTGCCATCGCCGTGCCCGATGAAGCCATGGCCGACAGCAAGTACCACCACGCCGACCAGATCATCCGCAAACTCGCGGACTTCGACCTCGCTGCCTACGGCTTGCCGCCAATGTCCTGACCCGGCGCCTACAGGCGGTTATGCGCTGAAGCCACCGTCAATGGTCAGGCTGGCCCCGGTGATGTACCCCGCTTCCGGCCCGGCGAGGTAGGCCACAAAGCTGGCGATCTCCTCGACATGGCCATAACGGCCCACCGCCATCAACCCGATCAGGCTCTCGGCGAATTCACTGTTCGCCGGGTTCATGTCGGTGTCCACCGGCCCCGGTTGCACGTTGTTAATGGTGATGCCACGTGGCCCCAGGTCCCGGGCCAGGCCCTTGGTCAAGCCGACCAGCGCCGCCTTGCTCATCGCATACGGCCCGCCGCCGCCAAACGGCATGCGCTCGGCGTTGGTGCTGCCGATGTTGATCACGCGGCCGCCTTCGCCCATGTGCTTGGCCGCTTCCTGAGTGGCGATGAACACGCTGCGCACGTTGATTGCCAGGGTCTGGTCGAAGTCCTCCAGCTTGAAGTCTTCCAGCGGAGCGATGGCCAGTACGCCGGCGTTGTTCACCAGGATATCCAGGCGCCCAAAGGCTTGGACCGTGGCGTTGACCGCGTTGCGAATCGCCGTGGCATCGGCACTGTCTGCCTGAATCGCCAAGGCTTTGCCGCCGGCGCTGATCACGCTGTTCTGCAATTCTGCGGCCTTGGCGGCCGAACTGACGTAGGTAAAGGCGACAGCTGCACCTTGCGCCGCAAGACGCTTGACGATGGCGGCGCCGATGCCGCGTGAACCGCCTTGAATCAAGGCGACTTTGCCGCTGAGGTTCTGGGTGGTCATGTCGATCTCCTAGCTGTTCAAGGCGGGATGCCTTGTTGATGGAGCCGAGTATCGACCTCACCCAGCGCTGTCGGTAGACCTTGATTGCTATAGTCTGTGTAAACCAAAAGTTTAGAGTGGGCGGATATGGAGAGCTTCGGCAGTATCGAATGCTTTGTGCGCAGCGCCGAAGGCGGCAGCTTTGCCGAAGCGGCCCGGCACTTGAGCCTGACCCCGGCGGCAGTGGGCAAAAGTGTCGCCAAGCTGGAAGCGCGCCTGGGCGTGCGGTTGTTCCAGCGCAGCACCCGGCGCCTGACCCTGACGGAAGCCGGCAAGCTGTTCCTCGAAGAAGTCAGCGGCAGCCTCATCACCATCCAGAACGCCGTGGCCAACCTGGCCAGCGCCGAGGGCCGGCCGGTGGGGACGCTCAAGGTCAGCATGGGCACGGTGTTCGGTAATCGTTATGTCATGCCGTTGCTGGGGGAGTTCGTCCGGCGTTTTCCGGATATCAGCCCGGATTGGCATTTTGATAACCGCCAGGTTGACCTGATCGGCCAGGGCTTCGATGCGGCCATCGGCGGTGGCTTTGAGCTGCCCCAGGGCGTGGTGGCGCGCAAGCTGACGCCCGCGCACCGGGTGCTGGTGGCGTCAGCGGATTACCTGGCACAACGCCTGCCGGTACTGGCGCCCGAGGATTTGGCGCGCTGCCTGGGCATCCTGATCCGCTCCCCGCAAACCGGCCGCGTGCGCTCCTGGCAACTGACCAACCGTGAGCGCGAACAGCGCCCGTTGGAGCTTAAACCGCGCATGACCCTGAGCGACTCGGAGGCCGCCTGTTGCGCCAGCGCCCAGGGCCTGGGCATCGCGTTGGTGAGCATGCCGATGGCGGTGCCGTTCCTCGACAGCGGCGCGGTGGTGCGGGTGCTGCCCGACTGGTACGTCGACGACGGCAACATTTCCCTCTACTACGCCGAACACAAACTGCTGCCCGGTAAGACCCGGGCGTTTGTCGACTTCATCATCGAGCAGTTTGTAATGAAGGGATTGGCGCAGCGCTTCAGCGCGATTTGATGGCGACGCCGTACCGGGCGCCTGCGTCGCGGGCAAGCGCCTTCCCACATCTTTTTGACCGCCTCAGCATTTACGCCTTGCTGATGAGATTCCCGGCATGCAGCCCGCATTCCTTCTGCGTGGCTTCTTCCCACCACCAGCGGCCTTCGCGCTCGTGCTGGTTTGGCAACACCGGGCGGGTGCAGGGCTCGCAGCCGATGCTGATAAAACCGCGCTCGTGCAGGCTGTTGTACGGCAGCTCCAGCATGCGGATGTAACCCCAAATTTCCTCGCTGGTCATCTGCGCCAGCGGGTTGAACTTGTACAGGCTGCGTTCCGGTGTAGAAAAGGCTGTGTCGATTTCCAGTGCCGCCACTTGGCTGCGGGTGCCGGGGCTCTGGTCGCGGCGTTGGCCGGTGGCCCAGGCGCGCACGCCGGAGAGCTTGCGACGCAGTGGCTCGATCTTGCGCACGCCGCAGCATTCGCCATGGCCGTCTTTATAGAAGCTGAACAGGCCTTTCTCTTTGACGAAAGGTTCCAGTTTGCTCTGGTCCGGCGAGATCAGCTCGATGTCGATCTTGTAGAACTCGCGCACCTGTTCGATGAAACGGTAGGTCTCCGGGTGCAGGCGGCCGGTGTCGAGGCTGAACACCTTGACGTTCTTGTTCAGCTTCCAGGCCATGTCTACCAGCACCACATCCTCGGCACCGCTGAAGGAAATCCACAGGTCATCGCCGAACTGGCTGAACGCCAGCTTGAGAATGTCCTGGGCAGATTTGTTGGCATAGGTCGTGGCGAGTTCAACGACATCGAAGGCTTGGTTCATCAGGACGGTTCCTACAGGTCAGTGGCGCTGAGCGCTCTATAGGGGAGCGATGGTATCAAAATCTGCCCTGCGTTGCGGCGGCCGCCTTGAATCGCTAGAGTTCGGCAGTCTTTTTGCTCGCTCGCCTTGAACAATACAAATAGGAGTGTCTCGTGGAAATTGCCTGTCTCGACCTGGAAGGGGTACTGGTTCCGGAAATCTGGATCGCCTTCGCCGAAAAAACCGGTATTGAATCCCTGCGGGCGACCACCCGGGACATTCCCGACTACGACGTGCTGATGAAGCAGCGCCTGCGCATCCTCGACGAGCACGGGCTCAAGCTCGCCGATATCCAGGAAGTGATCGCCACCCTCAAGCCGCTGGATGGCGCCATCGAGTTCGTCAACTGGCTGCGTGAGCGCTTCCAGGTGGTGATCCTGTCGGACACCTTCTACGAGTTCTCCCAGCCGCTGATGCGTCAGCTGGGCTTCCCGACTTTGTTGTGCCACCGCCTGATCACCGACGAAACCGATCGCGTGGTCAGCTACCAACTGCGCCAGAAAGACCCCAAGCGCCAGTCGGTGCTGTCGTTCAAGAGCCTGTACTACCGCGTGATCGCTGCCGGCGATTCGTACAACGACACCACCATGCTGGGCGAGGCTGACCGTGGGATTTTGTTCCATGCGCCGGAAAATGTGATCCGCGAGTTCCCGCAGTTCCCGGCGGTGCATACGTTTGAAGCGCTGAAGAACGAATTCATCAAGGCTTCGAACCGGCCGTTGAGTCTGTAAGTCGTTCAGCCCCATCGCGAGCAAGCCCGCTCCCACATTCGACCGCGCTTCCAAAGGATAAACGCGTTCGAATGTGGGAGCGGGCTTGCTCGCGATGGGGACCTTACGGCCGCCTGAGATCTTAAGCCCCTGCCAGCAACCGCTCATACGGGATGCTCAAGCCTTCATGCAGGCGCTTGATCATCGACAGGCTCAGCTTGCGCTTGCGGTTGAGCACTTCGGACACCCGGCCGCTGGTGCCGATGAATGCCTCCAGGTCACGTGCTGTCATGCCGAGTTGCTCCATGCGAAATCGGATGGCTTCCACCGGGTCCGACGGCGGCATTGGATAATGTTCGGCCTCGTACTTTTCAATGAGGACGGCAAGAATTTCCAGCTCATCACCCTCAGGCGAGCCGATTTGCGCTTCCCATATCTGCTCGACGCGTGCGAGCGCGGCGGTGAGGTCTTCTTGGGAATGTATGGGTTTGATGTTCATCACACGGTCTCCGCGTTGATCTGATCGTACTGTGCGTGGGTCCCGACGAAACGTATGAACCCAAGCTGACGCTGATAATTGATCGCCATGATCACTCGATACCGGTTGCCGCCCACGTTGAATACAACCCTGCTGCCTTTGAGAATGCTCGCGGTTCCGAGCTCCGCCTTGAGCGCTTGCGGCGTTGGGTATGCAGCCTTCTCCATGTGGCGATACAACTCGACCAGCGGTGTTTTGGCGTCGACGTAAGCTGGGTGGCTCTCCCAGAAGAGACGTAAGGTCGAGAGCGCGATTATCCGCATGATCCAGACCTCCCAATTTGGGAGATGTTAGGCTCTGGCGAGTGCAGATGCAATCTTAGAAATATTTTCTGACGAGTAAGCAATCGCTTCATGTGATCCTTCACAGATGGCGGGTGGACGGTCGAAACCGGACGCTATCCTCCCGCTCATACGCCGTCCACAGCGCTTCTGATTCAGGTTTTTTCTGCGCTCGGGCGCTACGTCCCGAAGCCAGGAAGGGCGCTGCGCTAGAGGCTTTCCAGCGTTTGTAACAACACCCGCACCTTGGTCAGCGACTCCTGATATTCCGCCTGCCATTCCGAGTCGGCGACGATCCCGCCGCCGCCCCAGCAGCACACCTGACCGTCCTTGACCAGCAAGCTGCGGATGGCGATGGAGCTGTCCATCTCGCCGCGCACGTCCAGGTACACCAGCGAGCCGCAGTACAGCCCGCGCCGGGTTGGCTCCAGTTCGTCGATGATCTGCATCGCGCGGATCTTCGGTGCGCCAGTGATGGAGCCGCCGGGGAAGCTGCCGGCGATCAGATCCAGGGCGTCCTTGTCGTCGGCCAATTCGCCGGTGACGCTGCTGACCAGATGATGCACGTTGGGGTAGCTTTCCAGGCTGAACAACTCCGGCACGTTCACCGAGCCGGTCCGGCAGGTGCGGCCGAGGTCGTTGCGCAGCAGGTCGACGATCATCAGGTTCTCGGCACGATCCTTGGGGCTCGCCAGCAGTTCGGCGGCGTTGGCGGCGTCTTCTTCAGGCGTCAGGCCACGCGGGCGGGTGCCTTTGATCGGGCGGGTTTCGACTTGGCGCTGGCTGATCTTGATGAAGCGTTCCGGTGACAGGCTCAGCACCGCGCCGGCATCCGGCAGGCTCTGGAACCCGGAAAATGGCGTCGGGCAGGCTTCGCGCAAGGCGCAATAGGCCGCCCAGGGATCACCGCTGCACGCTGCGCGAAAGCGCTGGGTGAAGTTGACCTGGTAGCAGTCGCCCGCCTGGATGTAGGCATGGATGCGTGCGATGGCTTGCGCGTAGGTCTGGGCGCTGAGGTCCGGTGTCATGGGGCCGTGGAGCTTGAAAGCGGCCGCTGTCTCTGCACCTGGTTGGCTGAACAGGCTGAACAGGCTGATCAGTCGCTGCCGCTCGCCATCGACCAGCGCCGGATGAAAGACCAACTGGCTGGTTTGCGCCTGGTGATCGCTGACCAGGGCCCAGGCATACAGCCCAAAACGTGCGTCCGGCAGGTGCAGATCATCCACCGCCCGCTGCGGCAGCTGTTCCAGGTGCCGGCCGAAATCGTAGCTCAGGTAACCGATCAGGCCGCCGGCAAACGGCAACTCGTAGCCAGTCGGCAATGCCGCTTCACCCAACTGCGTAAGGTTTTCCCGCAGGCGTTGCAGGAACTCGCTGCCGCTCTCGTCAGGCTGCACCGCCAGTGTCGCCTCGGGCCAGGCGCTGAGCAGGTCATAACGCCCACGCTCGGCCACCGGGCGGCCGCTGTCCAATAGCACTGCGCCAGGGGCATGGCGAATCGCCGCAAAATACTCGGCGGGGTTGGCCCGGTAGGGCAGTGGGTGTACGGAGCAGGTCAACATGCGGGGTGGATCAGCTGATGGCGTGGGGGAGGGGATTGTAGACCCCTGTAGGATTTGGTCCTAGAGGGGATGTCGGGGATAGACAGATCGAAGGCCGGCTCAGCCTTCGACGGCCGGGATGTGCCCAAACATGGCCTGCACGAACTTCACTCGTTCTTCCGGCGTTTCCGTCGCGCCGGCAGCTTTCAATTCTTCCAACCGTGCCTCGACCGCATGGGTGCGCAGGGTCAGGCCGCAGTCGTTGGCGATCTGGATATTCAGCCCCGGCCGCGCATTCAGTTCGAGGATCAGCGGGCCTTTTTCCTGGTCCAGCACCATGTCCACACCGATGTAGCCCAGCCCGCACAACTCATAACAACCCGCGGCGAGTTTCATGAACCCGTCCCAGTTCGGCAGTTGCACGCCATCCACCGCGTTGGTGGTGTCGGGGTGTTTGGTGATGATGCTGTTCAGCCAGGTGCCGCGCAGGGTCAGGCCGGTGGCCAAATCTACGCCCACGCCGATCGCGCCCTGGTGCAGGTTGGCCTTGCCGCCGGACTGGCGGGTCGGCAAGCGCAGCATGGCCATCACCGGGTAGCCCATCAGCACGATGATGCGGATATCCGGCACGCCTTCGTAGCTGATGCTCTTGAAAATCTGGTCGGGTACCACGCGGTACTCGATCAGCGCGCGGTCGCGATGGCCGCCCAGGGAGTACAGGCCGGTGAGGATGCTGGAGATTTGATGCTCGATTTCCTCATGGCTGATGATCTTGCCGGACACCGTGCGATAGCGCCCCTCAAAGCGGTCGGCGATGACGAGGATGCCGTCACCGCCGGCGCCCTGGGCCGGCTTGATCACGAAGTCGCTGCGCCCGCCAATGATCTCGTCGAGCTTGTCGATTTCCTTCTCGGTGGAGATCACCCCGTACATTTCCGGCACGTGGATGCCGGCCGCCAGGGCCCGTTCCTTGGTGATGATCTTGTCATCCACGATCGGGTACAGGCTGCGCTTGTTGTACTTGAGCACGTAGTCGGCGTTACGCCGGTTGATGCCCATGATGCCCCGTGCTTCCAGGGCCTTCCAGGTCTTCCAGAAGCCGAACATTACGAGTCGGCCTTGAGGAAGGCCTTGAAGCGCACCAACTCGGTCAGGCGGTAGCCGCGATAACGCCCCATGGCCAGCATGAAGCCCACCAGGATCAGCAGGATCGCGGGGAAGGTGAACACAAAGTAGACCAGCTCCGGCACGCTCATGATCACGTGCGCCAGGGACGCCGCGAACAGCGTGCCGATCGCGACTTTCATCGCATGCCCGGCACCGCGTTCTTCCCAGGTGATCGACAGGCGTTCGATGGTCATGGTCAGAATCACCATCGGGAACAGCGCCACCGACAGCCCGCGCTCCAGCCCAAGTTTATGGCTGAACAGGCTGATGGCCGCGATCAGCACCACCACGAAGGTCAGCACCACCGACAGCCTTGGCAGCATCTGCAGTTTCAGGTGTTCCAGGTACGAGCGCAGGGACAAGCCCAGCGCCGTGATGATCGTAAACAGCACAATCCCGAAGCCCAACTGGGTCTCGCGGAACGCCAGGGCGATCAGCACCGGCGTAAACGTGCCCAGGGTCTGCAGGCCGATCAGGTTGCGCAGGATCAGGATCACCAGCACGCCAATCGGGATCATCACCATGATCATGAAGGTCTGCTGGGTTTGCAGTGGCAGGCCGTACAGCGAGTATTCGAGGAAATTGGCGTCGGTGTTTTCGTCGGTCAGCTTGGCCAGGCGAATCGCGTTCATTTCGCTGTTGTTCAGGCTGAAGGTGACCATGGCTTTCTTGCCGCCATCGACGGTGATCAGGTTTTCATCGCCGGTCCACCACAGCAGGCGGTCGGCGGGCAGGCCGGGTTCGCCGGTTTCCGGGTTGAAGTACAGCCAGTCATTGCCATTGAAGCTGCGCAGCCACAGTTCCGGGGTTTGCGGCTGGTCGGCGACGAGGCGGATGGTGTGGACTTTTTCCACCGGCACGTGGGCGATGGACAGCAGCAGTTCGACGATCTTGGCCTTGTGCGGCGTCGACGGGTCGCCCGCCAGCAGCAGCTTGACGTTGTCGTCGTTGAGGTTGTTGGTGCGCTTGATGGCTTCGGTAATAAAGGTTTCCACATCGGCCGAGTGCTGGCGGATCGGTGCCAGCAGGGCTTCGGCGGCGATTTTTTCCGGGCCTTCCACGGCAATGCTGTCGCGGAAGGTCGGGCCCTTGATCTTGACCTTTTCGCCGCTGTAACGCTTGGTCAGCACCAGGCGGTAATACAGGGTCTGGTTGCCCTTGGCCCGGCGCGCCGACCAGGTGACCTTGCGGTTGCCATCGATGCGGTTGACGCTGACCCCATAGTTATTCGAGATGAAGCTCTCATTGAGGCTGACGAAGTCGCGGCTCAGGGGCGGCACGAACATCTGGATCTTCACCGGGTCTTTCGGGTTGGCGACGAACTCGACCTTGGCGTCGATGTTCCACAAGTCGTCGGTGGCGTCCTCGGTGACGGGAATGCCCAGCACGAAGATCTGGTAGGCGGTGACCGAAATACCCAGCACCACCAGGAGGGTGATCAGGATTTTCAGGTGCAGGGTCAGAGAGCGCATTCGGTTTACTCGGCGGTATGAGCGTCGGCGGCGCAGGCAGGTTTGCCCGCTGCGTATTTAAGACTGGGGTCGACCAGCGCATCGAAGCGTTTCAGCGCTTCGGAGCCGATCAGCAGCGGGTATTGGAAAGCGCTGCGGTCAGTCAAGTTCACTTCGATGCTGCGTAATGCGCTGCCCATGCAGATGTCCAGGGCAATCACTGGACGGGCGGTGTAGTTCTTGTCCTCATCGGGGTCGTAGTCACCGGCGCGGCGCTTGATCTTGCTGACGCGGGCCAGTGGGCGTTCGATGGGGTGGGAATGGGCGGTGTCGATGGCCAGGTAGAAGCGCACCCAGGATTCGCCGTTGCGCTTGAAGCGTTTGATATCGCGCGCGCTCAACGAGGCGGTCTTGGCGCCGGTGTCGAGTTTGGCTGCCACTTCCAGGTCGATATCTGCCAGCTTGGCGTATTCGTTGAGGCCGTACACGGTCTTCTCGGCGGCAGCACAGAGCCCCGGTATAAGTCCCGGTATGAACAGTAGGCAAAACAATCGGGGGAAGGGCTTGAGTCTCATAAATCCTGAGGCGGTGCAGTGCGATGTTCAATTCAAGGCGACTGGCATTGCTGCGCAAGCTCCCTCGTGCGCCGTTTCATCAAGAGATGTCAGGCAAAAGCGGCGGCTATTCTAACATGATGCTTTTTTGGCGCCAGCGCTGGCAGGCGGCCATGCTCGTGGTGCCTGCAACGTTGGTTATTAGACGATTGTCGACAATGTTGATTTATTCTTTGACTAAGAAGGGCTAATTGGCTAGTTTTTGCGGCATTGCTTTTAAAGGTGTCGACAATATGCTGGATCAATCGGAAGCTCCGGTGGTCTCCCCGGAAGAATCCCAGACAATGTCGGAGAACGTCTTTAGGCGTATACAGGCCGCGATCGTCAAAGGTGAGATCGCCCCCGGCAGCAAGATCTCCGAGCCGGAACTGGCGCGCACCTACGGCATCAGCCGCGGCCCGTTGCGTGAGGCGATCCACCGCCTCGAAGGCCAGCGCCTGCTGGTGCGCGTGCCCCATGTCGGCGCTCGCGTGGTGTCGTTGAGCCACGAAGAACTGATCGAACTCTATGAAATCCGTGAATCCCTCGAAGGCATGGCGTGCCGCCTGGCCGCCGAGCGCATGACTGATGCCGAGATCGAAGAACTGCGCCAGGTGCTGCACACCCACGAACGGGATGCGGCGTTCCAGGCCGGTGTCGGCTATTACCAGCAGGAAGGCGACTTCGACTTTCATTACCGAATCATCCAGGGCGCCGGCAACCGCACCTTGACCCAAATGCTCTGCGGCGAGCTGTACCAACTGGTGCGCATGTACCGCATCCAGTTCTCCGCGACCCCCAATCGTCCACGCCAGGCCTTTGCCGAGCATCACCGCATTCTTGACGCGATCGCCGATCGCGACGGTGAACTGGCCGAGTTGTTGATGCGCCGCCACATCGGCGCGTCCAAACGTAATATTGCCCGCCATTTCCCAGGCGGTGCGCCCCAGACAGCCACTCAGCGAGGTGAGTCATGAGTTCCAATAACAACCGCACTCCAGGCCAGCGTTTCCGTGATGCGGTCGCCAGTGAACACCCATTGCAGGTGGTCGGCACGATCAATGCCAACCACGCACTGCTGGCCAAACGTGCCGGCTTCAAGGCGATCTACCTGTCGGGTGGCGGGGTGGCCGCAGGTTCCCTCGGCGTGCCGGACCTGGGCATTACCGGCCTCGATGACGTGCTGACCGACGTGCGCCGCATCACCGATGTGTGCGACCTGCCGCTGCTGGTGGACGTGGACACCGGTTTCGGCTCCTCGGCCTTCAACGTGGCGCGCACCGTCAAGTCGATGATCAAGTTCGGCGCCGCCGCCATCCATATCGAAGACCAGGTCGGCGCCAAGCGCTGCGGTCATCGTCCGAACAAAGAAATTGTGTCCCTGCAGGAAATGGTCGACCGCATCAAGGCCGCCGTGGATGCGCGCACCGATGACAGCTTCGTGATCATGGCGCGTACCGATGCGCTGGCCGTCGAAGGCCTGGAGTCCGCCCTGGAGCGAGCCGCCGCCTGCATCGAGGCTGGCGCCGACATGGTGTTCCCGGAAGCCATCACCGAGCTGGACATGTACAAGCTGTTCGCGTCAAAGGTGAAGGCGCCGATCCTGGCTAACATCACTGAATTCGGTGCAACCCCGCTGTACACCGTCGAACAGTTGAAATCTGCCGATGTTTCCCTGGTGCTGTACCCGCTCTCGGCCTTCCGTGCCATGAACAAGGCCGCCGAGAATGTCTACACCGCGATCCGTCGTGATGGCACCCAACAGAACGTGATCGACACCATGCAAACCCGCATGGAGCTTTACGATCGCATCGACTACCACACCTTCGAGCAGAAGCTCGACGCGCTGTTCGCCGCCAAGAAGTAACGAACGCGCCTCCCGGATAACTACAAAATTGGAGAGTAACCATGGCTGAAGCAAAAGTACTGAGTGGCGCTGGCCTGCGTGGCCAGGTGGCCGGGCAGACCGCACTGTCCACCGTGGGCCAGGCCGGTGCCGGCCTGACCTATCGCGGCTACGACGTGCGCGAACTGGCCGCTGATGCGCAGTTCGAAGAAGTCGCCTACCTGCTGCTGTACGGCGAATTGCCGACCAAGGCCGAACTGGCTGCCTACAGCGCCAAGCTGAGCAAGCTGCGTGACCTGCCCCAGGCGCTCAAGGAAGTGCTCGAGCGCATCCCGGCCGACGCCCACCCGATGGACGTGATGCGCACCGGTTGCTCGTTCCTCGGCAACCTCGAGCCGGAGCAGGACTTCAGCGTACAGCGCGATGTCACCGACCGCCTGCTCGCTGCCTTCCCGGCGATCATGTGCTACTGGTACCGCTTCAGCCATGACGGCAAACGCATCGACTGCGTGACCGACGAACCTTCCCTCGGCGGTCACTTCCTGCACCTGCTGCACGGCAAGACGCCGAGCGAGTTGCACGTCAAAGTGATGAACGTGTCGCTGATCCTCTACGCCGAGCACGAATTCAACGCTTCGACCTTTACCGCGCGTGTCTGCGCGTCGACCCTGTCCGACCTGTATTCCTGCGTCACCGCTGCGATCGGCTCGCTGCGCGGCCCGCTGCACGGCGGTGCCAACGAAGCGGCGATGGAAATGATCGAGCGCTTCCTGTCGGCCGAGGACGCCGTCGACGGCACCCTCGCCATGCTGGCGCGCAAGGACAAGATCATGGGCTTCGGCCACGCGATCTACAAAGACTGCGACCCGCGTAATGAGGTCATCAAGGGCTGGTCGAAACTGCTCGCCGAAGAAGTCGACGACAAGGTGTTGTTCCCGGTCTCCGAGGCCATCGACAAGGTCATGTGGGAGCAGAAGAAGTTGTTCCCCAACGCCGACTTCTACCATGCCTCGGCGTACCACTTCATGGGCATTCCGACCAAGCTGTTCACGCCGATCTTCGTGTGCTCGCGCCTCACTGGCTGGGCCGCCCACGTGTTCGAACAGCGCGCCAACAACCGCATCATCCGTCCAAGCGCCGACTACATCGGCGTCGAACAGCGCAAGTTCGTGCCAATCGAACGTCGCTGAAGGCCGACGATTCCAGGACTGAAATGAGGTCATAAAGGTGGGAGGGGGCTTGCCCCCGATAGCGGAGTGTCATTCAACACCTATAGCAACTGATACGCCGCCATCGGGGGCAAGCCCCCTCCCACATTTGAATCGCATTTCAAATCTGGATCAGTGGGTCCCTTTTGTAATCACCGTGACCGAGTCCCGACGATGAACACTGAATTTCGCAAATCGCTCCCCGGCAGCCGCCTCGATTACTTCGACGCCCGCGCGGCTGTCGAGGCAATCACCCCCGGCGCCTACGCCACCTTGCCTTACACCTCTCGCGTACTCGCGGAAAACCTGGTGCGCCGTTGCGCCCCGGCGACCCTCAACGCTTCCCTGAGCCAACTGATCGAACGCAAACGCGACCTCGACTTTCCTTGGTTCCCGGCGCGAGTGGTGTGCCATGACATTCTTGGCCAAACCGCCCTGGTCGACCTCGCCGGCCTGCGCGATGCCATCGCCCTGCAAGGCGGCGACCCGGCCCAGGTCAACCCGGTGGTGCCGACCCAACTGATCGTCGACCACTCCCTGGCCGTCGAAGCCGGTGGTTTCGACCCGCAGGCGTTCGAGAAAAACCGCGCCATCGAAGACCGCCGCAACGAAGACCGCTTCCACTTTATCGAGTGGACCAAAAAGGCCTTCAAGAACGTCGACGTGATCCCGCCGGGCAACGGCATCATGCACCAGATCAACCTGGAGAAAATGTCTCCGGTGATCCAGGTGCGTGACGGCGTGGCGTTCCCCGACACCTGCGTCGGCACCGACAGCCACACCCCGCACGTGGACGCCCTCGGCGTGATCGCCATCGGCGTCGGCGGCCTCGAAGCCGAGAGCGTGATGCTCGGTCGCGCTTCATGGATGCGCCTGCCGGAAAGCGTCGGCGTGGAGCTGACGGGCAAGCTGCAACCGGGCATCACCGCCACCGACATGGTGCTGGCGCTGACCGAGTTCCTGCGTCAGCAGAAAGTGGTGGGCGCGTGGCTGGAGTTCTTCGGCGAAGGTGCGGCGGCACTGACCCTGGGCGACCGCGCGACCATCTCCAACATGGCCCCGGAATACGGCGCAACCGCGGCGATGTTCTACATCGACCCGCAGACCATCGCCTACCTGAAACTCACCGGCCGTGAAGACGCGCAAGTCGCCCTGGTCGAGCAATACGCCCGCCAGACCGGCCTGTGGGCCGACGACCTCAAAGGCGCCCAATACGAGCGCGGCCTGACCTTCGACCTGTCCAGCGTCGTGCGCAACATGGCCGGCCCGAGCAACCCGCACGCCCGTGTCGCCACCAGCGACCTCGCCGCCAAAGGGATCTCCGGCCAGTGGGATGACGTACCGGGGCAAATGCCCGACGGTGCGGTCATCATTGCCGCGATCACCAGTTGCACCAACACCAGCAACCCGCGCAACGTGATCGCTGCCGGCCTCCTGGCGCGCAACGCCAACAAGCTGGGGCTGACCCGCAAGCCGTGGGTCAAGTCGTCCCTGGCGCCCGGTTCGAAAACCGTGGCCATGTACCTGGAAGAAGCCGGCCTTGGGCACGAACTGGAAAAACTCGGTTTCGGCGTGGTGGCCTTCGCCTGCACCACCTGCAACGGCATGTCCGGTGCGCTCGACCCGGTGATCCAGCAAGAGATCATTGACCGCGACCTGTACGCCACCGCCGTGTTGTCGGGGAACCGCAACTTCGACGGGCGTATCCACCCGTATGCCAAGCAAGCGTTCCTGGCTTCGCCGCCGCTGGTGGTGGCCTACGCGATTGCTGGCACCATCCGTTTCGACATCGAGAAGGACGTGCTGGGCCTCGACGCCGACGGCAAGGAAATCCGCCTAAAAGACATCTGGCCGAGCGACGAAGAAATCGACGCAGTGGTCAAGGCGTCGGTCAAGCCGGAACAGTTTCGCAAAGTGTATATCCCGATGTTCGCGATCCACGAAGACACTGGCCCGAAAGTCGCGCCGCTGTATGAGTGGCGCCCGCAAAGCACCTATATCCGCCGTCCGCCGTACTGGGAAGGCGCGTTGGCCGGTGCGCGTCCGCTCAAGGGCATGCGCCCGCTGGCGGTGCTGCCGGACAACATCACCACCGACCACCTGTCGCCGTCCAACGCGATCATGCTCGACAGCGCCGCCGGCGAATACCTGGCGAAAATGGGCCTGCCGGAAGTTGACTTCAACTCCTACGCAACCCACCGCGGCGACCACCTGACCGCGCAACGCGCCACCTTTGCCAACCCGAAACTGTTCAACGAAATGGTGGTGGAAAACGGTAAGGTCAAGCAGGGCTCCCTGGCGCGCATCGAGCCGGAAGGCAAGGTCACACGCATGTGGGAAGCCATTGAAACCTACATGGAGCGTAAGCAGCCGCTGATCATCATCGCCGGCGCCGATTACGGTCAGGGTTCGTCCCGCGACTGGGCAGCCAAGGGCGTGCGCCTGGCGGGTGTGGAAGCGATTGCCGCCGAAGGTTTCGAGCGCATTCACCGCACCAACCTGGTGGGCATGGGCGTGTTGCCGCTGGAGTTCCTGCCGGGCACCGACCGCCACACGCTGAAGATCGACGGCAGCGAAACCTATGACGTGGTCGGCAAACGCACCCCGCGTGCGCAATTGACCCTGGTGATCAACCGCAAGAATGGCGAACGTGTCGAAGTGCCGGTGACCTGCCGCCTGGACACCGCTGAAGAAGTATCGATCTACGAGGCGGGCGGCGTGTTGCAACGTTTTGCCCAGGACTTCCTGGAATCGGCGGCGACCGTCTGAAGAGGATAACCATGGCACACGTACCGCAAATCAAGATCCCCGCCACCTACATGCGTGGCGGCACCAGCAAGGGCGTGTTTTTCCGCGTCCAGGACCTGCCCGAGTCGGCGCAGGTGCCGGGTGCTGCGCGCGATGCCCTGCTGTTGCGGGTGATCGGCAGCCCCGACCCCTACGACAAGCAGATCGATGGCATGGGCGGCGCCACGTCGAGCACCAGCAAAACCGTGATCCTCGCCAAGAGCACCCGCGCCGGGCATGACGTGGATTACCTGTTCGGCCAGGTCGCCATCGACAAACCGTTTGTCGACTGGAGCGGCAACTGCGGCAACCTGTCGGCGGCGGTGGGTTCCTTCGCCATCAGCGCGGGCCTGGTCGATCCAGCCCGTGTGCCGCATAACGGCGTGGCCGTGGTGCGGATCTGGCAGGCCAACATCGGCAAGACCATCATCGCCCACGTACCGATCACCGACGGTGCGGTCCAGGAAACCGGCGACTTCGAACTGGACGGCGTGACCTTCCCGGCCGCCGAAGTGCAGTTGGAGTTCATGGACCCGGCAGCGGAAGAAGAGGGCGGTGGTGGTTCGATGTTCCCCACCGGCAACCTGATCGACGACCTGGAGGTGCCGGGTATCGGCACCTTCAAGGCCACACTGATCAACGCGGGTATCCCGACGATTTTCATCAACGCGCAAGACCTGGGCTATACCGGTACCGAGCTGCAAGGTGCGATCAACGGCGACCCTAAAGCCCTGGCGATGTTCGAGACGGTGCGGGCCTATGGCGCGTTGCGCATGGGCCTGATCAAGCATCTGGACGAAGCCGCCCAGCGTCAGCACACGCCGAAGGTGGCGTTCGTGGCTAAGCCTGCGGACTACGTGGCTTCCAGCGGCAAGGCGATCAAGGCCGGCGATATCGACCTGCTGGTGCGTGCCTTGTCCATGGGCAAGTTGCACCACGCGATGATGGGCACTGCGGCGGTGGCGATTGGCACGGCCGCAGCGATTTCCGGGACCTTGGTCAACCTCGCGGCGGGCGGCGTGGAGCGTAATGCGGTGCGCTTCGGGCATCCGTCCGGCACCTTGCGTGTCGGCGCCGAAGCCACCCAGGTGAACGGCGAATGGGTGGTGAAGAAGGCCATCATGAGCCGCAGTGCGCGGGTGTTGATGGAAGGCTTCGTGCGCGTGCCCGGCGACGCCTTCTAAAACCCAACACCAATCCCCTGTGGGAGGGGGCAAGCCCCCTCCCACAAGGAATCTCTATTCCAAGGCAGGCATCCAAGATCTGCTTCCAGTAACCGTGAGCCCGAGGACTGACCCCCACCCACTTTGGAGAACAGCCATGAGCGCCAACGTCGATCAGAACAACCGTCCCGACTACGACCAGGTCCTGCAGGACATCGCTGACTACGTCCTCAACTACCGGATCGACTCGCCGGACGCGCTGGACACCGCCCGCAACTGCCTGATGGACACCCTCGGTTGCGGCCTGCTGGCGCTGCGGTTCCCGGAATGCACCAAGCACCTGGGGCCGCTGGTCGAGGGCACGGTGGTGCCGTTTGGCGCGCGGGTGCCGGGCACGTCGTTCCGGCTGGACCCGGTCAAGGCCGCCTGGGACATCGGTTGCATCGTGCGCTGGCTCGACTACAACGACACCTGGCTCGCCGCCGAATGGGGCCACCCTTCGGATAACCTTGGCGGCATCCTTGCCGTGGCCGACCACCTTTCGCAACAACGCGTGGCCAATGGTGATGCGCCGCTGACCATGCGCGCAGTGCTGGAAGCGATGATCATGGCCCACGAGATCCAGGGTGTGATTGCCCTGGAAAACTCCTTCAACCGCGTCGGCCTCGACCATGTGCTGCTGGTGAAAGTCGCCTCCACGGCGGTAACCGCCAAGCTGATGGGCGCCAACCGCGAACAGCTGCTTTCGGCGCTGTCTCACGCCTTTGTCGATGGTCAGGCATTGCGCACCTACCGGCACGCGCCGAACGCCGGTTCGCGCAAATCCTGGGCGGCGGGCGATGCCTCCAGTCGCGGCGTGCGCCTGGCGGACATCGCGCTGCGTGGCGAGATGGGCATTCCCGGCGTGTTGAGCGCGCCGCAATGGGGCTTCTACGACGTGTTGTTCAGCCATACCAACAAGGACCTGGCGCTCAAGCCCGAAGACAAGCGCACCTTCAGCCTGTCCCAACCCTACGGCACTTATGTGATGGAAAACGTGCTGTTCAAGATCAGTTTCCCCGCCGAGTTCCACGCGCAAACCGCCTGCGAAGCGGCAGTGACCTTGCACCCGCAGGTTGTCGATCGCCTGCATGACATCCAACGCATCGTGATCACCACCCATGAGTCGGCGATTCGCATCATTTCCAAGGTCGGGCAGTTGGCCAACGCTGCCGACCGCGACCACTGCCTGCAATACATGACCGCCGTACCCCTGGCCTTCGGTAACTTGGTGGCCGAGCAGTACGAAGATGAATTCCACGCCGCGCACCCGATCATCGACGAGCTGCGCGAAAAGATGGTGATCGTCGAAGAGCCGCGCTACAGCCGCGAGTACCTGGAGGCGGACAAACGCTCCATCGCCAACGCGGTGCAGGTGTTCTTCAACGATGGCACCCACACCGAGCAGGTGGCGGTGGAATACCCGATTGGGCACCGCCGTCGCCGGGTGGACGGCATTCCGTTGCTGGAAGACAAGTTCAAGGCCAACCTGGCCACGCGTTTTACTGCCCAGCGCAGTACCGGGATTTTTGCGTTGTGCAAGGATCAGGCGCGGCTTGAAGCGACGCCGGTGAATCGCTTTGTGGATTTATGGGTGATATGAAAGTGTCGCTGTTGCGCACGTTCCTGAACGCTAGGTTTTGACGCTGACACACCTTGCGATTCATGCGTCCTACAACTTAGGAACCGTTTTCAGATCGAAACCAATCAGGTGTCAGATGCCCTGCAGGCGCGGGTCATCTGGCAAGCAACGCTTGCGAATAAACACCTGAATCTGAGAAGGCGCTTTTATGACTAGCATAAACAATCGACAGCCAATGCCCTACACCGTCGGCTATGAAATGTCCCCGAAGCCCACGCCCATTCGCGGTGAAGACAGTGCCAAGGCGTCTGGCAATTCCAGCCCCCAGCCGTCTTCGGGGCCTTCCCGTCAGCCTATGAATGCGCCGCAGCTAGCCCATCGGGAGCTGGCTAACGCGTCGTCTGCCGCAAAAAACGCCGTACCCGATCAGCTACAACAGCTCGCTGGCCAGAATAAACAATTAAACGAAAAATATGATCAGATGGTCGCTAAGCTCGCGCCGCAAATCATGAAGCTCCAGGAGCAAGTGAACCAGCTCACTCAACACCAAAACGCGAAGACAAACCCTGGAAAGGAGGCTGCTCCGTCGAACCCAAGTACTCGTGGTGGCCCGGCGGCGCAGCAGAACAGCAAGTCGCCTGACGCGCGCGCCCCGGCAGAAAATACACAAGCGTCCGGGCGCGATGCACCTGCCAGCTTTGAGCGGTTGAGTGCCGAAAATAAGCAACTGGGCGATAAGCTCGATCAGTTGGAATCCCGTTTTAATTCGATAGTTAAAGGGCTTCAAGGCCAGATTGGTGATTTGAGTAAGAAGTTGGGCGGGGCAGATACCGCTGAAACCCGGACGCCTCCCGCGACACCAGGCGCAGGCAACGGCAAGCAGGCGGCGGCGAACAACATGCCGGCCAAAGATGCGCCTAATGCCAACCAAGGCGCCGCATCGGGT
>Ga0209913_1000445_pt1 | contig 35249 bp, 34 predicted proteins | sample PersoiDNA2013203_FD_185805 | JGI IMG/M metagenome (GOLD analysis project Ga0209913, IMG submission 185805) | Permafrost soil microbial communities from the Arctic, to analyse light accelerated degradation of dissolved organic matter (DOM) -... | ecosystem: Environmental > Terrestrial > Soil >... | reverse complement strand
CTGATACAGCGCCTGCATTCGCGGCAACTCGCAGCCGGCGGCCTTGGCGGCGGCGAGTGGGCGGGCGTAGATCGCCGCCAGTTCCAGCGGGCGTTTATGGAGATGGTCGTGGTACATGCTGGGCAGGTAGTCGTCCATGGTTTCGGTCATGGCGAACATTTGCTCGGCATAGCTGGCCGCAATGTCGTGGCCACAGGCGTGGGCGCCCTTCACCACTTCGGCCATCAGCGCCTGGATCAGTTCGCGGCTGGACTCATCCGCCATCATCGCTGTGGTGCCGCTGCCCAACAGCACGGAGAGGCCGTTGTAAGGCACGTTCCACACCAGCTTGTGCCAGCGCGCCTGGTGTACGTTGGCCATGGCCTGGGACTCGATGCCGGCCTGATGAAACAACGCGGCGCCCGCTTCGACAATCGCCTTCTGGCGCGCTTCGTCGTTGGCGGCGGTGCCGCTGTGATAACCCAGGTTGACCCGGCCCAACGCCTGATGCTCGACGACGCCGGGGGCAGAACGGTGTACGCCGATATAGCACAGCCCGCCGAGCAGATGCAGGGACGGCGGCAGGTGTTCACGCAGGCTGTCTTCGACGTCTAGACCATTTTGCAGCAACACCACCTTGGCGTCGGGCGCCGCGACCTGGGCGATGGTCGGGGCCAGGTCGACGTTGCCCGTGGACTTGGTCCCCACCAGCAGCCAGTCGCACGGCGGCATGTCGGCGGCGCGGGCGTAGGCCTGCACGGGGTTCAGGTGCAAGGTGCCATACACGCTGCTGTTAAGACGCAGGCCACGCTCACTGACCGCTGCGTATTCGCTGCGCAGCAGGAAATGCACATCGAAGCCGGCACGCGCCAGCATCAGGCCGTAGAAACCACCGATGGCGCCGGTGCCGATAATGCCAATGCGTGGCGACAATGCGGTCATGGCAAATCCTCTGGAGTACGGGTAAGCGCTTGATGAATAGCATCGGTAAGGTCGGAAGGCGTAAGACGTGTCTGTATTTGCCCAAGGAATTGACCCTCGCACACCACGAACAACGCCGGCAAATGAAAGACCTGGTAACGTTCCACCGCGCCGCCGTTGTGCCCGGCATCCACCCAGCACAGCCGATCCACCGGCAAATGCCAGCCCGGTAGTTGCTGATGCGCCCAACGGCAACTGGAACAGCCCACGCTGGTGAACACCACGAGCGAAATGCCTGGCAATCCCAGCAGTTGCTGGTCAATATCCAGGTCGGTCAATGCCTGTTCCTTCACTATACTGCTGCCACCGCCGTCGACTGGACGGTGCTCGGAGTCCGTGTACATGGGTCGTTTTTTACCTCATCCTGATGATGTCGCTGCCCTATTGATCCAACGTCCCTCCCCTCCCATTCCCCACCAACGCCTGCACACTATCGGCCTGGGTGGCATCGCCTGCAATTGCCCGCGTGCCTGGCGCAAGGGTACGGCGGTTGATCTGCATATCCCATCCCTGGGCGCCGGGGCCCGCTATCCGGGTTATGTGGCATGGTGCCGCAAGGTGGAAAACGGCTATCGCGTCGGCATCTCGTTCACCGATGAACATGCCTTGTTCGGCGCACGCATGGGTGAGCAAGCATGCCGGATAGAGCGTTACTGCCGCCAGCACGAAGACGCCGAGTCGACGCCAGAGCAGTTCGAAACCATGGCCCGCGAGTGGGTGGCGCGGCACGCCGGTGAGTTCTCCCATGAGGCGTTTGTGGCGCCGGCGCTGGATTAAAGCGGGCTTTGCCCATTGTCGCGGGCCGGTGTTACGCGCTAAGGTTCCTCCCCCCTGCATTCAAATCATGCTGTGCTCCGCCGCACGGGAATGGCTGGCGGCCGGCACCCGTGACCCTGACGAGTAACACGATGGCTGATTTACCGATCAACGACCTGAACGTCGAATCCAACGAGACCCTGATCACGCCCGATCAGCTCAAGCGCGAAATTCCCCTGAGCGACGCTGCACTGCAGACCGTCACCAAGGGTCGCGAAGTCATTCGTGACATTCTCGACGGCACCGACCACCGCCTCTTCGTGGTAATCGGGCCGTGCTCGATCCACGACCTCAAGGCTGCCCACGAATACGCCGAGCGCCTCAAGGCGCTGGCCGAAGAAGTGTCCGACACGTTGTATCTGGTCATGCGCGTCTATTTCGAGAAGCCGCGCACCACCGTCGGCTGGAAAGGCCTGATCAACGATCCGTACCTGGACGACTCGTTCAAGATCCAGGACGGCTTGCACATCGGTCGCAAGTTGCTGCTGGACCTGGCCGAAATGGGCCTGCCCACCGCCACCGAAGCCCTTGATCCGATCTCCCCGCAGTACCTGCAGGACCTGATCAGTTGGTCGGCCATCGGCGCGCGCACCACCGAATCCCAGACCCACCGCGAAATGGCGTCGGGTTTGTCCTCGGCCGTGGGCTTCAAGAACGGCACCGACGGCGGCCTGACCGTGGCGATCAACGCGCTGCAATCAGTCTCCAGCCCTCATCGCTTCCTGGGTATCAACCAGGAAGGCGGCGTTTCCATCGTCACCACCAAGGGCAATGCCTATGGTCACGTGGTATTGCGCGGCGGCAACGGCAAGCCCAACTATGACTCCGTCAGCGTTGCGCTGTGCGAACAGGCGCTGAACAAGGCCAAGATCAAGCCGAACATCATGGTCGACTGCAGCCACGCCAACTCCAACAAGGACCCGGCCCTGCAGCCGCTGGTGATGGAAAACGTCGCCAACCAGATCCTGGAAGGCAACCAGTCGATCATCGGCCTGATGGTCGAGAGCCACCTGAACTGGGGCTGCCAAGCGATTCCAAAAAACCTGGCCGATTTGCAGTACGGCGTGTCGATCACCGATGCCTGCATCGACTGGTCGACCACCGAGACCACCCTGCGCAGCATGCACGCCAAGCTCAAGGACGTATTGCCCCTACGCAAACGTACCTGAGTCTGATCTGGGCACACAAAAACGCCGGGCTAAGCCCGGCGTTTTTCATGCTGCTGTTCACGCCTTACAGCTTGGCGGCATGGCGCTGGTGGCGCTCCATGTAGCGTTCGACGTAAGAGCACGACGGGATCACCGTGTAGCCGGCCTCTTCGGCAAACTTCAAGGCTTCCTCGGTCAACGCGGCCGCAATACCACGGCCTCGCAGTGCGTTGGGCACGAAAGTCCGGTAGATGTCCAAGGTCTGTTTCCCGAGGTCCATATACGTCAGGTAGGCACGATGACCGTCCACATTGGTCTCGAACTGATGACCAGCCTGGTCATGGTGGATGGACAACGCCTCGCTCATCACTACTCCTCGCGGGTCTTGGATTCTGACCCCTACCTTACCGATGTTTTTCCGGCGAAGGAACATCTACGCCACCCCGTGCCGGTTTCGACAACGAGAAAACCTTGAGCGCTCACAACCAGCACGTAGAGAATAGTAGGCGGCAATCCTGAAATTGCTCAAGACGCACTCGTCCTCCCTGGCGCTGGCGGATATAGAAAGGGCCTCGATCAATCGGTGACCGAAAGCCTGAACATTGCCGGCAGTTGAAGCTTGAGACGAACTGGCGCTGTTAAAGTCACCTCTACATGCGCAAAAGATGCAGGGTTTGGCAAAGTCAACCTGTACAAAAGTGTTAGCCCCGATATATAGATTTTCATCTATTTACAAGGCTTGACACATGCGGGCCGGCCCTTTCAGGCGGGGTCCAATCTTCAGCAGACTGCAAAAAACCGAACACTTTTTATACAATCCTCCAAAAGATTAGCTAAAATAGATTCGGCACGGCATTTTTTTTTGCTTCTTGCGCTAGGTCAGTTTACTTACTACAAGTAATGAGTAGTATGTACGCCGGCTATTAGCTCACTCTGAGATAGTAGCTATCTAATTGAAATTCCTTGAAGGGGAACACGATGAACAACGTTCTGAAATTCTCTGCTATCGCCCTGGCCGCAGTTCTGGCTACCGGTTGCAGCAGCGTCTCCAAAGAAACCGAAGCTCGTCTGACTGCAACTGAAGACGCAGCAGCTCGCTCCCAGGCTCGTGCAGACGAAGCCTACCGTAAAGCTGATGAAGCTCTGGCTGCTGCTCAAAAAGCACAACAGACTGCTGACGAAGCTAACGAGCGCGCTCTGCGCATGCTTGAAAAAGCTAGCAAGAAGTAATAATCCTTCGGGATTGTTATCAAGCCGATCCATTTTTGGATCGGCTTTTTTATTGCCTGAATTTCGCGAGCCCTACGGGAGCGGGCAATAAAAAACCCGCTGCGGCGCAAGGCCGAGGCGGGCTTTGGATCAAGCAGGCTTACTGCTGCAGGTCGATCGGCGTACTCGACACCATCGGCGCCGCACCCGGCATACCGATTTCAGTCGGCAGGCCATCTTCGGCAGCCACCACGTCACGCACCTGATCCCAATTCACCCGCAGATGATTGGCCAGGTCTTCACGCTTGAGCAGGGCGTTGATCACTGCCGTGTGCTTGTCGACCACCGAGGGGGTGCCGTCATCGTTCAGAGGCGTATGCGCTTCCAGGTAAACCTTGCCACCACTGCTGCCGAACTTGTAGGCATCGTTGATGATGCGCACCGACGTCCCCACCGGCACCATACTGGCCATTTCCAGCACGTTATTGTTGAACATGCGGAAGCAGCCGTGGCTGGTACGCGTGCCGATACCGAACTTCTTGTTGGAACCGTGGATCAGGTAACCCGGCGTGCCCAACGAGAACTTGAACGGCCCCAAAGGGTTGTCCGGGCCAGCAGGGACGACATTAGGCAACGGGTCGCCCTCAGCGGCATGCTCAGCCTTGATCGAGGCTGGCGGGGTCCAGGTCGGGTTCGGCGTTTTCGCGACAATGGTGGTATGGGCGACCGGCGAACCCCAGCCCTCACGACCAATCCCCAGCGGGAAGGTGTAGACCACGTTCTGGCCCTTGGGGAAATAGTAGAGCCGGTACTCGGCAAGGTTGATCACGATGCCTTCGCGGGGGCCCGGCGGCAGGATAAACCGCGTCGGCAAAACGATCTCGGTGCCAGCGCCCGGCAACCAGGCATCGACGCCCGGGTTGGCGGCGACCATCTCCGAGTAGCCCAGGTCGTAGGTGCTGCCCAGGTCGGCAAAAGTGTCTTCGTACTTGGCCTTGATCACCTGGACCTGGCCAACGATGTCTTCACCCGGTGGCGGCAACGGCAACTGCAAGGCTGCTGCGGAACCCGCCGCACACAGGGCGGCAAGAGATAGGCAGCAGGTGACGACGGAAAGGCGCGACAACATCCGGAAAATCCTTCGCAGAACAACGTGTAGGTAAAAAACGATTGTATACGTGAAGCGGGCTTCTAGCTGCAAGCTCGTAGCCCCCCTTACAACTCGAACCGCAGCTCCGGCCAGATCGGCGGCGTGCCACGTTTTTGCGACTCCAGGATGGCACGGCACAGGGGGCACAGGCGCTGGTCCTGGAAGATCGAGCGATCCACCGCCGACCAGCGTGGCTGAGCCGGCAACAACGTGCCACAGAGCGTGCGATCGATCGTGCCGCCCAGCTCCAATTGACGCGTGACCAGATGCACCCGGACTTCCTGACAGGCGAACAGATCCAGCTGTTCGTCCGGCTCGATCAGTTGGTAATTAAACAGGGACCAGGCAGGACGCGACATCGAGGGCTCCAAATCGGGGGGGCGCCACCTTAGCCGAAAGCCTGCCGGTAGAAAAGCGTCATAACAGCGGTTTTAGCGTCGGCCAGACATTTTCCAGCAACTTGCCCTGGGCGCCGACCGCAGGATGCAGTTGATCGGCCTGCATCAGCTCGGGATGACCGCCCACGCCTTCGAGGAAAAACGGCACCAACGGCACGCTCTTCTCCTGGGCCAGCGCCGCGTAGACCCCGGCAAACGCCGTGGTGTATTTCGGACCGTAGTTAGGCGGCAACTGCATGCCCAGCAGCAGCACCTTGGCGCCTACCGCCTGGGACTGCTCGATCATCGACGCAAGATTTTGTTTCAATTGCGCCGGCGGCTGTCCGCGCAGGCCGTCGTTGCCGCCCAGCTCGATAATCACCAGGCCTGGCTTATGCTCTGCAAGCGCCGCCGGCAGTCGCGCGAGGCCTCCGGCACTGGTGTCGCCACTGATGGACGCGTTGACCACTTCATCGTCGAAACCTTCGTGCTTGAGCCGTTGTCCCAGCAAGGCTACCCACCCTTTGCTGGTATCCAGTCCGAAACCGGCACTGATACTATCGCCAACGATCAGGACCGTACCCGCCGCTGCGTTCTGGGCCATGCACATCAAGGCCAGGCCAGCACTCAAAAACCACATTCGCATCGGATTCTCCATGGGCGCAAGCATTCTCACCGCGCGGAACCTTAGCAAAGTGGTTCCCAGCGCGGAAGGTGAACTGACTATCCTGCACGAACTGAGCCTGGAACTGAACAAGGGCGATAGCCTGGCTATCGTCGGTGCCTCCGGTTCCGGTAAATCCACCCTCCTTGGCCTGTTGGCCGGCCTCGACCTGCCCAGCAGTGGCGAAGTCACCCTCGCCGGGCAAGCCCTGAGCACCCTCGACGAAGACCAGCGGGCGCGCATCCGCGCCGAACACGTGGGCTTCGTCTTCCAGTCATTCCAACTGCTCGACAGCCTCAACGCGCTGGAAAACGTCATGCTGCCGCTGGAGCTGGACGGCCGCAAAGACGCCCGCGAGCGCGCCAGGCACCTGCTCGAACGGGTCGGCCTGGGCCAACGCCTGACGCACTCGCCACGCCAACTCTCCGGGGGTGAGCAGCAACGGGTGGCGATCGCCCGCGCATTTGCCGCCGAACCGGACGTGCTGTTTGCCGATGAACCCACCGGCAACCTCGACAGCCATACCGGCGAGCGCATCAGCGACCTGCTGTTTGAACTGAATAAAGAAAGCGGCACGACACTGGTCTTGGTCACTCACGATGAGCGCCTGGCCCACCGTTGCCGACGCCTGATCCGCCTTGAAGCCGGCCTGATGGTCGCGCCCCTGGAGCCTTGATGGCACGTTTGCCGCTGCTGCGCCTGTTCAGCCTTGCCATGCGCCAATTGCTGCGCGATGCCCGCGCCGGCGAATTGCGCGTGTTGTTCTTCGCCCTGCTGGTGGCCGTCGCCTCCAGCACCGCCATCGGCTACTTCGGCGCGCGCCTTAATGGCGCCATGCTGTTGCGCGCCACCGAGTTTCTCGGCGCCGACCTGGTGCTCGAGGGCAGCTCACCCGCGCGCCCCGAGCAAATCAGGTCCGGGACCGAACTGGGCCTGGATCACGCGCGCGTCGTCGAGTTCTCCAGCGTTATCGCCACCGATAACGGCATCCAGTTGTCCAGCATCAAGGCGGTCAACGAGCAGTACCCGCTGCGCGGCGAACTGAAAAGCGCAGCCGCGCCGTTCGGTGACGAAACCCCAGGCGGCGGCCCGAAACCCGGCGAAGCCTGGGTGGAGGCGCGGCTGCTCACGGCACTCGACCTGAAAGTGGGTGACAGCATCGACGTGGGCATGAAGCCCCTGCGCCTGACGCGCGTGCTGACCTATGAGCCGGACCGCGCCGGCAATTTCTACAGCCTCACGCCAAGGGTGATGATCAACCTGGCCGACCTGGACGCCACCGGCGTGGTCCAGCCTGGCAGTCGCGTCAGCTACCGCGAACTGTGGCGCGGGGCCCCAGCCAGTACAGCACTGCAAACCTATCGTGACCTGGTCAAGCCGGGCCTCGCGGCCAACCAGCGCCTGCAGGATTCCCGGGATGGCAACCAGCAGATCGGCGGTGCCCTGGGCAAGGCCGAGCGCTACCTGAACATGGCCAGCCTGGTGGCGGTGCTGCTGGCCGGTGTGGCCGTGGCGCTGTCCGCCAACCGTTTCGCCAGCCGACGCTTTGATGCCAGTGCGCTGTTGCGCTGCCTGGGTTTATCGCGGCGTGAAACCATGCTGTTGTTCAGCCTGCAACTCAGCGTACTCGGCCTGTTGGCGAGCCTGGCCGGTGCCCTGCTCGGCTGGCTCGCGCAATTTGGCCTGTTCTATTTCCTGCACGATCTGCTGCCGGCAGACGTACCTCCCGGTGGACTGCTGCCGGCCATTGCCGGGATCGGCACCGGGCTGGTGGCCCTTGCCGGTTTCGCCCTGCCGCCGTTGGCGGCACTGGGCCGCGTACCACCGCTGCGCGTGTTGCGGCGCGACCTGCTGCCCATCCCGTCCAGCACCTGGATGGTCTACGGCGCGGCGCTGCTTGCCCTGGGCCTGATCATGTGGCGCCTGAGCCTCGACCTGGTGCTGACCTTCGCCCTGCTCGGCGGCGGCGTGGTCGCGGCCTTGATTCTCGGTGGCCTGCTCCTGCTGCTGTTGCAGAGCCTACGCCGCCTGCTGGCCCGGGCGTCCCTACCCTGGCGCCTGGGCCTTGGCCAGTTGCTGCGCCACCCGCTGGCAGCGGCAGGCCAGTCCCTGGCGTTCGGCTTGATCCTGCTGTCCATGGGTTTGATCGCCCTGCTGCGCGGCGAATTGCTGGACACCTGGCAAAACCAGCTGCCCAAGGATGCGCCCAACTACTTCGCGCTGAATATCCTGCCCGCCGACAAGGACGCCTTTGGTGCTCGCCTGCTCGAGCTGCAGGCGCAATCGGCGCCGCTGTATCCAGTGGTGCCCGGCCGGCTGATCAGCATCAACGGCGAGCCGGTGCAGGAGATTGTCAGCAAGGACTCCAGCGGCGATCGTGCAGTACAGCGCGACCTGAGCCTGACCTGGGCCGCCGACCTGCCGCCGGGCAATGCCCTGACTGCGGGGGCTTGGTGGGCGCAGCAACCGGGTGATGAAATACCGGGCGTGTCGGTGGAAGCCAAGGTCGCCGAAAGCCTGAAACTCAAGCTCGACGACCATCTGGTGTTCACGGTGGCGGGCGAAAATCGTGAAGCCCGGGTCACCAGCCTGCGCACCATCAATTGGGATAACTTCCAGCCCAACTTCTTCATGATTTTCCAGCCTGGCACCTTGAAAGACCTGCCGGCCACCTACTTGACCAGCTTCTATCTGGCCCCCGGCCATGACCGGCAGATCGTCGACCTGTCCCGGGCATTCCCGGCGGCCACGATCCTGCAGGTCGAGGCCCTGCTGGAGCAACTGCGCAGCATCCTCGCCCAAGTGACACTGGCGGTGGAATATGTGCTGCTATTTGTGCTGGCGGCAGGGATGGCGGTGCTGTTTTCCGGCCTGCAGGCCACCCTGGATGAGCGCATTCGCCAAGGTGCGCTGCTGCGGGCACTGGGCGCCGAGCGCAAGCTGCTGGTGAAGGCCCGACGCATCGAGTTCGGCCTGCTGGGCGCGGTCAGCGGTTTGCTCGCGGCGCTGGGTACCGAGCTGGTGACATGGGTGCTGTACCGCTACGCCTTTGACCTGGCCTGGCACCCGCACGTGTGGTTGCTACTGCTGCCGGTGATCGGTGCGGTGCTGATCGGCGGTGCCGGGGTATTCGGGACGCGCCGCGCGCTGAATGCCAGCCCGCTGACGGTATTGCGCGAAGGTTGAAAGGACGATGGCCCGCAGCGTCAAAGACTGCGGGCCATGATTGCCTATTTCACATACTCGATACCGGTGATCCACCAGCACACCTCGCCGTTCGGTGTCTGCACGATGGCCTCGTCGTCGACTTGCTTGCGCAACAGCGCCCGTGCCATCGGTGAGTCGATGGAGATGTAGTCCATCCGCTCATAGATCTCGTCATAGCCGACGATACGAAAACGCTTGGTCTCGCCCTGCTCGTTTTCAATATCGACCCAGGCACCGAAAAATACCCGCCCCTCCTGTTCGGGCATGTACTCCACCACGCGCATGTCTTCCAGACGCTTGCGCAGGTAGCGCACCCGCCGATCAATCTCACGCAGCAGCTTCTTGTTGTACTGGTAGTCCGCGTTCTCGCTGCGATCCCCCAGGGAGGCGGCCCAAGTCACCTTGCGCGTGGTGTCCGGACGCTTTTCGCGCCACAGGTAATCCAACTCCTTCTTCAGCGCTTCATGACCTTCTTTGGTAATCAGCTTGGTACTCAAACGCGTGCATCCCCAGGCAATGTCCATTGATTCCAATACGCCGCAGCTTGAAGGCCCGGCGTCGACGAACAGAGGGTGATGATAAATGAACGGGGGAAAGTAGCCAGACCCACCGACGCCTTGCATCACAGGTGAATTGCACCAGGATCGCTGCTGGGTTGAAGCAGCTCATTCCTCGCCAGGCCGTCCAACGCCTGGTCGAGCTCAAAGAGGACGGCCTGCACATTCTGGCGCAACCCTGGTAACTGCACGAGCAGCGCCGCCAACGTCTCACCCTTCTGGCGCGCCCGTAATTCTTGCACCTCGACTTGAGTGACCCGCTCCTCCAGGACGCGGGCGCGTTCATCCATTTGACGCTGCCCTTGCTGCTGCGCACCCAAGGCATTTGCCAACTGTGCCTCACGCCCCTCCAGCGCCTGAGCCTGCAACTGCAGGGCGCCCTCCTCCTGCGCCATCCGACGGGTCAGCTCCTGGCGTTTTTGCTCAAGCTCCGCCAGCCCTTGCTGCAGTTGAACCTGGCGCTGCTCAAGCATCTCTTCGCGCTTTTGCATCGCGAGTTTTTGCTGGGTCAGTTCCTGGGCGACACGCGCGAGGTTGGTCAAGGTGCTATCCACCTCGAACAGCGAATTTTGCTCCGCCAGTTCGCTCAATGCCGGCGGCGCACTGGGTGCAACCACAACGGCCAGCGATTCATTTGGCGCCAAGACCTCTGGCGCCTGCCGCGGAGGTTGAGCCAGCCCCTGGATCATCACGGGCAAGACCTTTTCAGGCTCCTTCGTCACTTTGGGAGCCGAGACCATTCGGGAAGAAAAACGAATGGACGGGACAATCAGCGTGGGACTTTCAATAGCCTCTGACGCAGGGGCAGACGTACCCAAGGTAATCACCTTCATCACCAAGGCTTTCTTGATGTTCATTGAATGATGATCTTCGGGCCTGGCGGGCGGCAACTTGCAGCCTTTCAAGTCGACAAAATGATAGGGCACCTGGCCGTCACCTACACCGCCCGATTTGGTACCGGACGCCGCCAGGGTCAGTATTTGTTTAAATACCCGCATCGCAACTTGCAGATCTTCCTGAGCATCCACCCCGCCCAAGAAGTACCGTTCAACTTTCCTACGTAATGCTGCGACATATACCCGGGAACTACCCGGCTCTATTTCTTCATCCAGACTGTACACAAGAAAGTTCGACGCGATCTGGGGTATAGCAAAACCACAGAGCAGAGCGCCGTTGACCGGCGTATCTTCACCCGAGCGTTCAAGAACTAGGGTACGGAGAAGCATCATAGTAATCGGGCCTCATGACAACAAGCAAAGCGTATATAAACATCAGATAAACATCCGACCATCAACATGCATTTATCACTCAACGATTGTTTCAGCGAGCTAATCGACTGAACGTAGGACTTCTCTTATTAATATACTTCAGTGCTTCCAAGCACGATGCATTGAACGTACCATTTTTAAACCCGAGCCCTGTATCACTCAATAAAGGCGCTTGCCTCTTCATTCTTCTTGCCTTACCCACCGAATAGAAAAGCATAATGATCGAGATAAGCAACCTCACAAAATACTTGAACAAAAAGAGTGTAATCAGCGATGTCTCATTTTCTGCCAAACGCCAAGAGTGCCTTGGGTTATTTGGATTGGAGGGGGCAGGTAAAACTACACTGTTGAAGATGATCGCCGGCGCCACCCAGCCCTCCTCGGGGCAGGTGCGGATTCTGGGGCTGGATACACAAACCCATGGGTATCACGCACGCAAGGCAATAGGTTATCAACCCGAATCCGGCGTCAACCACCCGACCCTGTCAGTCAAGAACTTGCTCAGCTTCATCGCCACCGTTCGTGGATTCCAGGGCGCGGAGAAGCGCAGGCGGGTGGATCGCGCCGCCAGCCGACTCGAACTCTGGCCAGTCCTCGGTTACCCGATCAACACGCTTCCGCCGGGCCTGAAACGCAAAGTCGCATTTGCCCAAGCCCTGCTGCACGACCCCGACGTGCTACTGCTGGACGAACCCGGCGAAGGCTTGGCGCCCCATCAGCAAGAGAAGATCAGCACGCTTATCCAGTCATTGGCCGACGAGATGACGATTATCGTTGCCTCACGCGATTGCGAAGCACTGGCCGGCGTCTGCACCCGTGCCCTGGTCATTGGCGGCGGTCGCCTGCTGGCGGACACCCCAATGCCCGAGCTACAGCGCAGCTCCCGGCACTTCCGGGCGGTCACCCTGGCGGCGAAGTCAGCCCTGGATTTGTTGGCACTCGCCGTGCTGCCCGGCGTGGCAGGTATCGAAGAAGACCGGCACGGTCCAGGCACGGTGACCGTTCTCGCCATGCCGGGACACTCCATCTACCCCGCTATCTGCGCATTGATTGCCAACCGGCGCTGGGAAATACACTCACTGAATCTGGAGCCAGGTCGCCTGAACGATGTCGTTCACCACCTGAGCCAGGAGGCATCCCATTGAACCTGCTGCCACCTGTTTTCAAACGCCAGCTTGCCAGCTATCTATCGGCACCTGCCACCTACCTGAGCATTGCGCTATTCCTGGTGCTGTCCGCCTTACTGGGATTGCACACAAGCCCATTGCTGGAGCGAAGCAGCAGTGACTTGCAGGGCTTTTTTCAATGGCACCCTTGGTTGTACCTGTTACTGATCCCTGCCCTGTCGACTCAACTCTGGGCGGATGAGAACGAGACAGGCTTTGGCGATTTCATGAAAACCCTGCCTGTCAGGCCCGCGGAACTGGTTATTGGAAAATTCCTCGCCGCCTGGGTCGTGGCGGGCCTGGCACTATTGCTGACATTTCCCATCGTGACGGTTGTCAACTTGCTGGGCACTGCGGACAACGGGGTCATTGCCTCACAATTTCTGGCCAGTTGGTTATTAGCCGGAAGCTATCTCTCGGTCGGTGTTTTTATTTGCGCACTGACCCGCCAACGCCTGGCCATTTTCATATTGACGCTGAGCCTGCTGTTATTGGCCAGCGGTGTGTCTTCGGTGTTGGATGCACTTGAGCGTCAAGCGCCCATCTGGATCATCGATAGTTTGACGTCTCTCAGCCCACTCCTACGTTTTGGCCTGATTGACCACGGGACACTTACCTTTCAGGACTGCGCGTATTTCATCAGCATGATCATTGCTTTTCTTGCTGCGACGACCGCCATCCTCAACTACAAGAACAGCTGAGAAGGAACACTCTCGATGCGATATCCATTGCGCACCGGCATGACACTTAGCGTCATACTGCTTTTGTTCCTCGCATTCAACCTGGTATGGGCAGTCAAACTTCCTGATCTGCGCCAGGATTTTTCTCAACAAAAAACCAACACATTGTCACCCGAGGTATTGCACTTACTCACCACACTGGAAAGCCCACTGGACTTCTACTATTTCAATTCAAGCCTACCGGCACAAAAAAGCAGCATCCTGAAACACTATGCTAAACGCGTTGAAGAAAAACTGAGGGCATTCGAACACGCAGCAAACGGCAGGATCAATCTGCACATTATCGATCCCGCTCCCTTTTCAGAGGATGCCTACAAAGCAGGATTATATGGACTACGCGATCAACCGGGGTTCTTCGGTCTTATCGGCACTCGGGAGGGCCAAGCCGCACAACGCATCGAATCGTTCAACCCAGAGAACGAACCGTTGCTGGAGTATGAAATCAGCCACCTGATCACCCAGTTGCTGCATCCCGAGCCCGCGGTCATTGGACTGTTATCAGGGTTACCGGCAGAAGCGTCCATCGAACCGTTGGTGCTGGAATTGCACCGACATTTCGACCTACTGGAGTTGGAGCCGACTGCAGATCATGTCCCCTCGCGGATCAAAACCCTGATGCTCATAAACCCCCGCGAGCTGCCGGAGAAAACGCTGTACGCGATTGACCAGTTCGTCCTGAACGGCGGCAAACTGCTGATGTTTATCGACCCCCTCGGCAAAGGCGACTCAAAGGCAACACCCTCGGCGACCAGACTAGACGGGTTACTCGCCGGCTGGGGGGTCAGCATGCCGAGCAATAAGGTACTGGTCGACCGCACCTATGCCCCATCGGAACATCAACCCGCCACATTCACCCTGCCACGCCAAGCGATGAATACCCATGATGTCAGCACCTGGAAGCTGGATACAGTGACCGTGTCGAACAGCGGCGCCCTGTTCTCCCTGGATAAAAGCCGGGCCACCTTCACGCCACTGCTGCGCAGTTCCAGACAGTCGTTACTGCTGGATTCAAGCGCCGTAGACAGCGCGTTCCCCACGCGTGGCGAGCGTCATGTGATCGCTGCCCGACTCGAAGGGCCAGCCTATTCAGCGTTTGCTGACGGATTTGGCGGGCAGCCGCCGGGGCTGCAGAAGGCGACGCAGATCCAAGTGGTAGTGGTTGCCGATACGGATATGTTGAGCGAGCCACCCAGCGGTTCCGCGCAAAACGCTAACAAACTGTTTGTAGTGAACACTCTGGATAACCTCGCAGCACCGCAGGCCCTTGCGAATATTCGCCCGCGTGCAGTGGCGGGCCACTCATTGAACCTGCTGGAGAAGCGCCGCGAGGCTGCCGAGCGCGCCTACCAGGATCAGGCCACCGAGCTGGAACGGCGCCTGGCACAAACGGAAAAGGAATGGCAGCGCCTTAACCCTGAGGGCACGACCCTGGGCACCGAGGCGGTCGATACCAACACCCAGTTGCAAGCGCTCAACAAGGAACGCCTGCGTTTACCGATGGAACTGCATGCACTGAAAAACGCCCTTCACGCGCCGGTGCAGCGCCTGGAACGCAATATAAAACTGCTGGTGATTGTGCCGTTGCCGGCACTGCTGGGCCTGATTGCCTGGGGGCTATTTCAATGGCGCCGCCGTCGTTGTCCGGTGCCACCGTCGGCGTTCTATTGAGGGCTCAGCGCCGCGCGATCATGCCTTGCCGGGCAATGCGCGTCAGTTGACGGATCACCTCAGCCGCATCTCTGGCGCTGGGCGCCTGGATCACCGCAAGGTCAAAGCTGTTGCTGGCAAAGCGCGCCAGGGAATCGCCATCTTCGACAAACTGGATCAGGAACGCCGAAGGCCGCCCGCCACGACGCGGCCAACCATCCAGGTAACGCAACAGCGTCGGCTGGTGCTTGCCGCCGAGGAGAATTCTTGGATTGCGTTGAGTCAGGTCCGCAGTGATCGGGGCCAGGCGTATGAGGGGGCGTAGTGCATTCATCGTGTCGTGTCTCTGCCTCAAAAGTCTGCGGGCAGGTGAGAGGCAACACCGAACCAGCGCTTTAGCGGTATTTCGAAGCCTGCGTCTTCAGTCAGAGCTGGCTTCTGTCGGGCTGCATCGAGTCCCAGTGGCGCCCCGCAATTAGCTGTTTAAATCGGCGCATAACCAACATCCTAGAGAAGCCGATGGGGCGGTGTCAAGAATCCCGCGCAACGAAAAGGCCCGCGCATGGCGGGCCTTCTCCAGGGGTTACAGGGCGATCAGTTGGCGATGGCGCGGTCGGCAGACAGTTTGCCGGCACCTTCAAACAGGACGGCCAGGGAGCCGCCGAGCAAGGCCAAGGCGAACTCATAACCGTTGTTCGCCATGAACAGACCGTTATGGATATGCACCGAGAAGATCGCCACCAGCGACAGGATAGTCAGGCCCAATGCCGCAGGGCGCGCCAGCAGACCGATGATCAGGGCCAGGCCGGCGAAGAACTCGGTACCGCCCGACAACAAGGCCATCAGGGTGCCCGGCGCCAGGCCAATGCTTTCCATCCACTGCGCGGTGCCCGCCAGGCCGTAGCCACCAAACCAGCCAAAGAGTTTTTGCGAACCGTGGGCGGCGAAGATGATACCGACGACAATGCGCAGAACGGTCAGGCCATAGCCGGCGCGGGTGGACAGGATGCTTTTGATCAGTGGGCTCATGGTGATAATCCTTTTCAAAGTAGGGGTTGGTTGGCCGCTATATTAATCAGTTTATACAATGATAAAAGCCGAAAAATTGCTTGATTAGTATCTATAAAATCGATCACTTGCGTGAGGCGATTTTCGGCCCCAACGCCGGCGGCTCCAAGGAGTCCCGTTCCCGATCAAACGCCAGGTAGTACTTATTGACGCTATTCACATAGCTGACGCCGCTCATCCCCACCTGCTCCATGGCAATGCGCTCCACCTGGAAGAACCACTGATTGGGATTAAGCCCACGGCGCTTGGCTTCGGTACGCATGCCTTGCACGCGTTCCGGCCCCATGTTGTAGGCCGCCAGCACGAAAGCCATGCGCTCGCGCTCGTTGAGCTTGGGGCTGGCGAAAAACTTGCGGCGGATCATCGACAGGTAACGCGCGCTCGCCTGCACATTGCTGTCGAGATTCTCGATATTGTTCACGCCCACCCGCTGCGCCGCCGAAGGTGTGATCTGCATCAGGCCGGTGGGGCCACCGCTGCTGCGCGTACCTGGGTCGAGGGCGGACTCTTTGAAGGCCAGCGCAGCGAGGTTCAACCAATCCATGCCTTGCTCACGCGCATATTTTTGCAGGATCGGACGCAGTTTCTCCAGGCGCTGGCGGTCGATGCGGGCCAGCGGGTTGCGCACTTGGTAAAGGCGTCGATAAATGCGCTGAAACGCCACGTCCTGGTCGGAAGGCGTGCGGTAGGTCTTGAGGAAGCGATCAATACTTGCCCGCAGCATCGCGGCGTCCTGCCGCACGAACCAGTACTCTTCGCCCGGCTCATTGATCGCCACCTGTTTGTCGAAGCGCAGCTTGGGCAGGATCTTCGACCAACGTTCAGCGATGGGCTTCTCGACGATCGTCAGGTGAAAGATGCCGGCCTGGACCATCTCCAGCACATCCTCCACCGCCAGGCTCGGGTCGACCCACTCCACCTTGATCGGCGGCTGCTTGTGCAGGGCCAGCTTCTGGTTGACCTGATTGATCGCATCCGCCGCCGCGCTGCCAGTGGTCAGCGCCAGGGTGCGCCCGGATAGCTGCTCCAACTTGGTAAACCGCCGCTCACCCTTGACCCCCACCAGCCATAACGGCACGCCACTGGCGATCGGGTCGCTCGCGCTAATCTTGTGCGCGGCCTTCACTTCCAGCAATTCTCCGGGAGCCACCAAGTCGCCTTCGCCACGCGCCAGCGCGCCGAGCAGTTGACCCTTGGCCTTGGGGATGATCTTGAGATTGATGTCCTGGCCATCGCGGGCTTGGTCATTGAGGTACTGCTCGAACGCACGCAGGCGATGGTATTCGACACCAATGGCCTGGCCCTGAATTTCACCGGAACTGTTGCGGCTCTGGTTGACCAGTATGCGCAGGGTACGACTGGAGCGAATATCGGCCAGGTCGCGCACCTTGCTCGGCTTGGTCACTTCCAGCGGCCCGTCCAGCCGCGCGACCGCCGCCATGGGCAGCAATAACGTCAGGCACAACATAAGTAACGCCGAGGGTCGGATCATCCGCTCTCCGGAAAGAATACTGGCCAGCACCTTCGCGAAAAACGAGGGGCTGGAGGTCAGAAACAGAGCGCTTTATGCGCTGACAAAGCACGCAACGGCGGCACCGGGGCAGGCAACAGGCCCACCACAATGTCGCTTGCGACGTTCAAAGACAGCTATAACTCGTTGTAGTTCTTGATTTTTATTATAAATCTACAGCTCTGATATGCTTTCCGGCCGCAGGCGGAGATAGCACCATGCAACTCATTGATATCGGCGTCAACCTGACAAACCCAAGTTTCGACGAGAAGCACCAGGCCGTTCTCGAGCGCGCCTATGCCGCCGGCGTGCAGCAATTGGTGCTCACCGGCACCAGTGTCGACGGCAGCGAACAGGCCCTGCAATTGTGCGAAAAACTCGATGAAAGCGGCCAACGGCTGTTCAGCACCGCCGGCATCCACCCCCACTCCGCCAGCGACTGGAACGGCGACAGCGCCCAACGCTTACGCAGTTTGCTCAACGACAGCCGCGTGCGCGCAGTGGGCGAATGCGGGCTGGATTTCAACCGCGATTTTTCCCCGCGCCCGCAGCAGGAAAAAGTCCTCGAAGAACACCTGGCCCTGGCCGTCGAGCTGAAACTGCCAGTGTTTCTCCACGAACGCGATGCCAACCAGCGTCTGCTGGAGATCCTCAAGGACTACCGCGATCACTTGTCCGCCGCCGTGGTGCATTGCTTCACGGGCGAGCAGCAGGCGCTGTTCAGCTACCTCGACCTTGACTTGCACATCGGCATCACCGGCTGGATCTGCGACGAGCGCCGTGGGACGCACCTGCATCCGCTGGTCAGGGAAATTCCTCGGGGCCGCCTGATGCTGGAAAGCGATGCGCCTTACCTGCTGCCGCGCACCCTGCGGCCCAAACCGAAAAACGGCCGCAACGAACCGGCCTACCTGCCGGAGGTGCTGCGCGAAGTCGCCCTGCACCGCAACGAAAGCCTGCAAGACCTGGCCCAGCACAGCACCGCCTGCGCCCGCGCCTTTTTCGCGCTGCCCACCGTGGTTTGATGCGACGCATTGACCCATATCAAAGTGACTTTTCTGAGTAACGGCACAATAATGGCACCTTGCCAATGCTGTTTCCGCTATCAGAGAAAAACCTTCCATGGGTGCCTGGCTTAGCAATATCTCGCTGAAGTACAAATTCTGGGCCGTTAATGCGGTCGCTTTTATCACCACGCTGCTGTTGGTGTTATACGCCGTGCATCTCGAACAGCAGTCGCGCAGCCAGGCATCCCAGACCTCGGCACAAGCTCAGGCGCGCTTGCTCAGCGCCTGGCCGACCGACAAGGCGTTGCCCAAGGGTGAGGCTTGGCTGACGTTTGCCCGTGGTCAAGTCCCACAGTTGGCCGATCAAGATCTGTCAGACCTGAGCAGTGCCAGCGGCTGGGTCGAACTCAATCACCTGCCATTGTTCGGCGAAAACCCGTTGATGGGCGCTGAAGTGGTCGCCCGCGCCGACGGGCAACAGGTCGCTGTGCTCGCTTACGCGCCAAGCCTGAGCCAGGTGTTCAGTGAACGCTTCACCCACTACGCCGTGGCGGTGCTGATCCTGATGCTGGCAATGCTCTGCGCGTCGCAGTTGCTGATCCGCTTCCTGCTCAGCCAACTCAACACCCTCAAGGACGTGATGCTGCACGTCGAGAAAACCGGCGACCTGTCGGCGCGTGTCCCACTGGCCTGCAAAGATGAAGTCGGCCAGATGGCCAGCGCGTTCAATGCCATGCAAGCCGGCTACCAGCGGGTGGTCAACACCGTGGCCCGCACCGCCAAGCAGTTGGATGAAGGTGCCGCGCGACTGGCCAGCAGCATGAACGAGGTGCAGCACGGCATGCTCGGCCAGCAAAGCGAAACCGATCAGGCCGCCACCGCCATCAACGAGATGACGGCCACTGTCCACCACATCGCCCAGCACGCCGGCGCCACCCGCGACCTGTCCCAGACCGCCGACACCCTCGCCGGCAGCGGCCGCGAAGTGGTAGACCGGGTGCAACGCTCGATTGCCGGGCTGTCCAGCGGCGTGCAACAGACCGCCGAAATGATCCAGAAACTCGCCGAAGACAGCCAGAAAATCAACAGTGTGGTCAGCGTGATCCACAGCATCGCCGAACAGACCAACCTACTCGCGCTTAACGCCGCCATCGAAGCCGCCCGCGCCGGGGAAATGGGCCGCGGTTTCGCGGTGGTCGCCGACGAAGTGCGCAACCTGGCCAAGCGCGTGCAAACCTCCACCGACGAAATCACCCACATGGTCTCGGCGCTGCAAGCTGGCACCCGCGATGCGGTGGACTTCATGCAGGAAAGCTCGTTCAAGGCCGACGACTGCGTGCAACAAGCCCAGGAAGCCGGCGCCGCACTGGCCGAAATCACCGGCGCCGTGGCGCAGATGCGTGAAAGCAATACCCAGATAGCCGTCGCCGCCGAGCAACAGAGCCATGTCGCCGAAGAGATGAACCGCGCGGTCGTGAGTATTCGTGATGTGACCGAAAACACCGTGCAACAAACTGTCGATTCGGCAACCACCAGCAATGAACTGGCCACGTTGGCCGGGGAGCTAAGCAAAGCGATCGGACAGTTGAAACTATAAGCAATACAAGGCGAGGCTATGACCCCCATAGCCAGCCTTGATTCGCCGCGCCACCCTACCCGACCTAAACTCTGTTCAAGTTGTTTCAACGGACAGAGGATTCACCATCATGGGCAAACGTCATCCCAATCTCCCCGCCTGGCAATGGCGTCAGTACCCGCAAAACCACCAGCACCCGACCAACCTGGCGTTGCACATGATCGCGGTGCCGCTGTTTATCATCGGGTTTCTGTTGGTCGTTTCCGGGGTGTTCAGCCTGAGCCTGGCCAGTTTGGCCGTGGGCATTGTCGGTATCCTGGCCGGCCTTGCGCTGCAGCGACGTGGCCACAACCTGGAAGCCCAGGCCAGTGAACCCTTCAGTGATCGCAAAGATGCCGTCCAACGCCTGGTGGTCGAGCAGTTCGTAACCTTCCCGCGCTTTGTGTTGAGCGGTGGCTGGTGGCGCGCCTGGCGTAAGCGCCACCAGCACTGAGGGTCAGGCGAAGACCACCACGGTCTGGCGGCTGATGGCGATCAACTCGCCGGCCGGACTCCATAGCGCGGCGGCGGCATGGCCGTAGCCGTCGCGGGCGTGTTCGATGGTGACGTGGTACTGGCACCAGTCAAGTGTGGTCAGGTCTTGCAGCGGCTGGATAAACTCGATGGTCCAGGTCAGGGTGCTGCCCGGCGCGGGCTTTCTAAGGTGCGGCAGCAAGGCCGGCGGCCAGGCATCCACCAGGGCGAGGATGTGCGACTCGGTCAGCGGCTCTTCTTTCACATCGCCGCGCAACCGCACCCAACCGCCCATGTCGCGGGAGGTGTTGCCGGTAAACGGCAAGCCGCCGACACTCCAGCGCATCGCCAGGTGCCGCATGAATTCCGGGGTGACGCCCTGGATGTAAGGCAGCTCCTGGCATTCATCCCAGTGCTTGAAAGTCGGCGGCGGTTCGCTCGCCACCACGACTTGCGACTCACGGGAGGCACCGAAACTGGCCTGGACCAGGGTCGCCACTTCGCCGTTCTGCACCACCCGGCCAAGCAATTGGCTGACGGCCTTGCCTTCGCGCAACACTTCGACTTGGTAACTGGCGGGCACACCCGGTGCTACCGGGCCGACGAAGGTGATTGCCAGCGAGCGCAAAGGCCGGTCGGCGGGGACTTGGGCACGCAGCGCTTCGTATTGCAATGCGGCCACCAGGCCACCAAAGCTCGCGCGGCCCTGCGCCCATTCGGCGGGAATGGTGACCTCCAGCGGGTGGCTACGGGCGGCGTCGAGCAAATCACAAAAGCGCATGGCGACCTCACATCAAAAAGACCAGAGGTGCGATCTTAACCAGCGTGCCCGCCAGGTACAGCGCCTATTCCGGCCAAAAACCGGACCGATTCAGAAACAATCCTCGCTGAGTTTGTCCAGCACCCGATCCGCCTCGCCTTCGGCCTGGGCCATGGTACGACGCCATACCGTGACACAGGGCTGCAGATCGGCTTGATGTTCAGCCTGGACCAGCCACTGCCAGCAATCATGCCAATCGCCCAGGGCGCCTTGGGCTTCTTTCAGGCGCGACATGGCCTTGGCCGGGAGTTTATCCAGCTCGGGGTAGGCTTCGGCGGCGTAGCGCACGCGCTTGATCAACAAGCGCAGGCGATGGCGATCGTGGCTTGGGTCCTGCAGGGCGTCATCGAGTTTGCGCCATTGCTTGACCAGGCGTTTCTCGATACGCAGGCGCAGGCCCTTGAGCAATTTCTGGTGTTGCGACGCACGGATAAAACGCGGGAATGCATCGAGGATTTGCAGCAGATGGGCCAATTCCGGGCCCTGCGCGACGTGGCGATAGGCTTCGGGTTGCAGGCGCAGGCGACGGTCGGCGGCGGCAGGGTGACCATGCTGGAGCAGATACGCAGCCAGCACTTCACGATCACGCAACGGCGTGGTCAATTGGCCAACGGTGCGGGCGGCCAATTCGAGTTGTTCGACGCCCGGCAACCCGCGCAAAGGACGTAATAGGCTGCGCAGGCGCCGCACGGTGGTGCGCAAATCATGCAGGGCCTCATCGTCGGTGACGGCGGTGAGCCGAGCCTGGCAGCTCAGTAACCCAACTTCCAGGCCGATGACCTGAGCGACTAACTGATCTACCAAAGCTGACATGCTTTACTCCACTGACGACGAATAATCCCTGCATCACTCAAGACCTGTGACGCAGCCTCGTTGCACTCGGCAACTGCTACGAATCAGCGTCCGGCGCGAGACTCACGAATATAGAAACGCGCCTTCTCGGCTTTGTTGGCACAGCCTTCAAAGGCTTCGAATTGCTGCTGGGTCTTGGCGCCGGTCAGCAGGGACAAGGCCTTGGAGTAGCTCACGGTACCGGCAAAGCCTTCGGCCTTGGCCAAGTCCAGTTCTTTCCACGCGGCGTCCAGTTGGCTGCCGCAGCTGTCGCGATAGGCGCTTTTCCCGGCACAACCGGCCAGGGCCAACATGATCACAGGCACACACATCCAGGCTTTCATCGATGACACCTCAAAATAAAGAAAAACGGTCGGACCCTGTAGACGTTGCCTACAAAGAAAAGTGCCTTGTCCACTACCTGAAATCAGAAGCGCCTATTGCCAGAGCATACCCGAGCCCGGCCGCTATTCTGGAAAAATATTGCGCGGTTGCGCGAAGATTGAAGCCGCCCCCTCATTGGGTGCATTGTGGGCGACTGCTTAACGAAGGACATCGACCATGAAGAAGCGTGTTGCCTTGGTGCTGGGCTCCGGTGGAGCTAGGGGCTACGCCCATATCGGGGTGATCGAGGAAATCGAACGGCGCGGCTACGACATCGCCTGTATCGCCGGCTGTTCCATGGGCGCGGTGGTGGGCGGAATCTACGCTGCGGGTAAACTCGACGAGTATCGAAACTGGATCGAAAGCCTGGATTACCTCGACGTATTACGCCTGGTCGATGTGAGCTTTCGCCTGGGTGCAATTCGCGGCGAGAAGGTCTTCGGGCAGATCCGCAAGATCGTCGGCGAGATCAACATCGAAGAGCTGCGCATCCCCTACACCGCCGTGGCCACCGACCTCACCAACCAGCAGGAAATCTGGTTCCAGGAAGGCTGCCTGCACCAGGCCATGCGCGCCTCGGCGGCGATTCCGAGCCTGTTCACCCCGGTAATGCAGGGCAACCGCATGCTGGTGGACGGCGGCCTGCTCAACCCGCTGCCGATCGTGCCGGTGGTGTCGAGCCATTGCGACTTGATCATTGCGGTCAACCTCAACGCGACCAACCAGAAGCACTATCACTTGCCGGTAATCCAGCGTCCGCCGGCGTTCAAGAGCCGCTTCAACAGCCTGGCGAAATCGCTGGGTTCACACTTGCCGTTTCGCCGCAAACAGGCCGAGCAGTTGATGAAGCTCGAACAGGAAGCCTTGCAGGCCCACGCGGCCGAGATCAACCCGTGGCTGGAGTCGGCCGAACCCGAATCCCAGCAACCCGCCGCCGCACCGGAAACCGCCGGGGCGCCGAAGTCGGCGACCGGTTCGTTCATCATCGATAACGTCGGCCCGGCATCGTTGCTAGACCTGATCAACCAGAGCTTCGAGGTGATGCAGACATCGCTGGCGCAGTACAAGATCGCCGGCTACCCGCCGGACGTACTGATCAACGTGCCGAAGCGGGTGTGCCGGTTTTTCGAGTTCTACAAGGCGCCGGAATTGATCGCCCTGGGGCGCGAGATTGCCAGTGATACGTTGGATCGGTATGAAAGTGAGCAGCACTGAGATTGGCGGTGTAGCTAAGGGCCCTATCGGGGGCAAGCCCCCTCCCACATTTTGAAAGTGTTCACAAATCAAACTGTGGGAGGGGGCTTGCCCCCGATAGGGCCCTGACAGCCAACGAAAATCCATCAGGCCTTAAGCCCCCAACAACCGATACCCCACCCCCGCCTCGGTCACGATAAACCGCGGCTGGGTCGGATCATCCGTCAGCTTCTGGCGCAAGTGGCCCACCACGATGCGCAGGTAGTGGCTGTCCTCGGTATGGGTTGGCCCCCAGATATCCTTGAGCAATTGCTGCTGGGTAATCACCCGCCCCGGATGACGCGCCAATTGCGCCAGCACCGCGTACTCCTTGCGGGTCAGCGCCACTTCGACGCCCTCCAGCAGCACCCGGCGGTAGGCCAGGTCGACTGTCAGCGGGCCGAAAAACAGCGCCGCTTCCTGGGCCTCCCCTGCTGGCGCCTGGCGCAGCAAGGCGCGCACGCGGGCGAGAAACTCCTGGATGCCAAAGGGTTTGGTGACGTAATCGTTCGCGCCCGCATCCAGCGCCTCAACCTTCTGCACCTCGCTGGCGCGCACCGACAGCACCAGTACCGGCACCATCGACCACTCACGAAACTCGCGTAGCACCTGCTGGCCGTCCATGTCCGGCAGGCCGAGGTCAAGTACCAGCAGATCCGGCTTGCTCAAGGCGGCCTGGGCCAGGCCTTCGTTGCCGCTGCCGGCCTCGATCACTTTGTAGCCCTGGGAGGCCAGGCTGATGCGCAGGAACTTGCGGATCTGCGGTTCGTCGTCAATGACCAAAATCGTCGCAGTCTGGCTCATGGTGTCCAATCAAAATCCATAGAAAAAAGAGTGTAGCTCACGCCTCGCGTTCCAAGCCAGGCTGTGTCGGCAACGGCAGGAACAGCGTGATGCAGGTGCCCCGCCCGCCAATCCCATCGGCGACGCTGATATGCCCGCCATGGGCGCCGACCATGCCCTGGCAGATCGCCAAGCCAAGGCCAGTGCCTTGCCCGCCGCGATCACCACGGGCAGCGGTGTAGAACATATCGAAAATCTTCGCGCGCTCGTCCTCGGGAATCCCGGGGCCCTCATCCGCCACCGCGAAGAATAGCTGGTTATCCGACACCCCGGCGCTGACTTGCAAATGGCCTTGGGCCGGCGAGAATCGTGCAGCGTTTTCCAGCACGTTGACCAGCGCCTGCTCGATCAACGCGGCATGCACATACAGCAACGGCAATTCAGGCGGTACATCGATGCTCACTTGCAGCGGCGCCAGCACCGCACGTAAACGGCCGAGAGCGCTGCCGACGATATCACCGGGCGAGACCCAGTCCCGCGCCAGTTTCAACGCGCCATGGCCCAGGCGGGTCATGTCCAACAGGTTCTGGATATAGCGGTCGAGGCGCTCGGCTTCGTCGCGGGTGCCTTCAAGCAACTCGCGGCGATCCTCCAGCGGGATGGCTTCGCCGAGCGCCAGCAGGCTGTCGATACTGCCGCGCATGGACGTCAACGGCGTACGCAAATCGTGGGACACCGACGCGAGCAAGGCACTGCGCAGTTGCTCGGTCTCGCCGTGCAGGCGCGCGGACTCCAGCTCCTGCGCCAATTGTGCGCGGGCCAACGCCTGGGCCAGCGGCTGGCTCAAGGCGATCAGCAAGCGACGGCGCTGGCCACTCAGCTCCTGGCCCGGTTTCGCACTGACACCGAGCAACCCCAGCGGGCCCTCTTCGCTCGACAACGGCCACCACCACCAACCCCCAAACGGCAACGTGCCGGTGCCCTTGCCTGCCGGCTGATCGTGCTGCCAGGCCCAGTCGGCGGCAGCGCGTTCGGCTTCGGTGAAGGTCAGCGGTCCGCCGGTCTCGACTTTCAAGGCGCCGTGGCCATCGCGGTTGACCAGGCACAGATCGAGGTCGCTCCAGCCTTCCAGGTGATGCGCCGCCGCGCTGATCACCGCCTGGCGATCGGTGGCAGCGGTGAGCTTGCGCGACAGGTCGAGCAGCTCGCTGGTTTCTTCCTGGGTATCGCGCAACGCCTGCAACTGCCGACGCTGGCGTGCAGCGAGGTTGCCGGTGAGTGCCGCCATCAGCAGGAAAAACAGCAGGGTCAGCACGTCTTCTTCACGCTGGATGGCGAAGGAGAATTTTGGCGGAATAAACAGGAAGTCATACGTCAGAAACGACAGCGCCGCGCACACCAGGGACGGCCCCAGGCTGCTGCGTACCGCCACCAGCAATACTGCCGCGAGAAACACCAGCGAGATATTCGGCAACGGCAACACGCTGGCGACCGCCCAGGCCAACGCGGCCGCAATCACGGTCGCCACCACTGCCAGCGCATAGTCGAACCACACCAGCCCGCGTACATCCGGCAGGCGCGGCGGTGCAGGCACGTCATCGCTGTCGAGGATGTTGATTTCCAGACCGCGGGCATTGCGCAACAGGCGCTCGGCCACGCCGCCACCGAACAGCCGGCGTCGCCAGTTCATCCGCGACTGCCCGACCAATACCAGGCTGGCGCGGCGCTCAGCGGCATGCTGGATCAGTGTCTTGGTCACCTCCCCCGCGCGCAGCAGCACCACTTCACCGCCGAGGCGTTCGGCCAGTTGCTGGGCGTTTTGCAGACGCAGACGCGCCTGTTCATCGCGCACGCGACCGTTATCGATATGCACCAGGCTCCACGGCAGGTGGCGGCGCTGCGCCACGCGGCTGGCATGGCGCACCAGGCGTTCGGCTTGCGCATCGCCGTCGACACCAACCAGCAAACGACCGCGCACCGCCGGCGCGGCCTGGCCGAGTTGGCGATAACCCTGAGCCAAGTCATCGTCGACGTGGGCGGCGGCGGTCTGCATCGCCAGCTCGCGCAGGGCCGTCAGATTAGTCTGGGTGAAAAACGCATCGATGGCGGCGCGGGCCTGTTCCGGCACGTACACCTTGCCGTCGCGCAAACGCTCTAGCAGCTCGCGGGACGGCAGGTCGATCAGCAGCAGCTCATCGGCCTCCTGCAGCACCCAATCGGGCAGGGTTTCGCGCACCTGCACGCCGGTGATGCCACGCACCTGATCGTTGAGGCTTTCCAGGTGCTGGACGTTGACCGTGGTGAACACGTTGATGCCGGCGGCGAGCAGTTCCTGAATATCCTGCCAGCGCTTTTCATGGCGGCTGCCGGGCGCGTTGCTGTGAGCCAGTTCGTCCACCAGCACCAGTTGCGGCTTGGCGGCGAGCAGGCCGTCGAGGTCCATTTCTTCGAGCATCACGCCACGGTATTCACTGCGCAGCAACGGTTGCTGCGGCAGGCCGCTGAGCAACGCTTCAGTCTCCGCGCGGCCGTGGGTTTCGACCACGCCGGCGAGCAACCTGACGCCCTGGCGCAACTGGGTGTGTGCAGCCTGGAGCATGGCGTAGGTCTTGCCCACACCGGGGGCGGCGCCAAGGAAGACTTTGAGCCGGCCACGGCCGTCCCGGGGCAGATCGGCTAACAGGGCATCGGCGCGGCCGGAGTCGCTCATGCGCGGGGGTTCCTTCAGGGGTTTATAAAGTCGCAGGCAGATTCACTGAAGATCAAATGTGGGAGCGGGCTTGCTCGCGATGCAAGCGACTCGGTCTAACAGTAATACCGAGGTGATGCTATCGCGAGCAAGCCCGTTCCCACAGGCTGATCAGAGTTTTTCCAGGGCCATGTTCAGCGCCAGCACATTCACCACCGGCGGGCCCACCAGTGGGCTTTCGATGTGCTCATCCAGCAAGCGCTGCAGGGTGGACACCGGCACATTCCGTGCGGCGGCTACCCGCGCCAGTTGATAGGCAATCGCCGACGGTGGCAAGTGTGGATCAAGACCGCTGCCGGAGGTCGTCAGCGAAGCTAACGGCACCGGGCCTTGAGCGGGCACGAACTGTTTATTTGCGTCATCGAACACGCGCGTGGCCAGCGCCGGGTTGCTCGGCCCCAGGTTGCTCGCGCTGCTGGAAACGGTCGCAAACGCGCCCGCCGAAGGGCGCGGGTGGAACCAGCTGTCGCCGGTAAAGTCCTGGGCGATCAGGCTGGAGCCGCGCACCTTGCCGCTGGCGTCGCGCACCAGGCTGCCGTTGGCCTGGTCCGGGAAGGCGACTTGGGCGACGCCGGTCACCACCAGCGGGTAGGCGACGCCGGTGATCAGGGTCATGAGGACCAGCAGGCTCAGGGCCGGACGGATGATGTTGGACATTTCAATTTCCTCAATTCGGTCATTGCAACCTGTGGCCACCGCTTTGCCGGTGCCCACAGGAATCGGGTCAAACCAGGTGCAGCGCGGTCAGCAACATGTCGATCGCCTTGATGCCCACGAACGGCACCAGCAGACCGCCCAAGCCGTAGATCAACAGGTTGCGCCGCAGCAACGCCGCCGCACTCGCCGCCTGCACTCGCACACCGCGCAGCGCCAGGGGAATCAACACGACGATGATCAGTGCGTTGAACACGATGGCCGAGAGGATCGCGCTCTGCGGGCTCTGCAAGTGCATCACGTTGAGCACACCCAGTTGCGGGTAGATCGAGGCGAACAGCGCCGGCAGGATCGCGAAGTACTTGGCCACGTCGTTGGCGATGGAAAAGGTGGTCAGCGCGCCGCGCGTCACCAGCAATTCCTTACCGATCTGCACCACGTCCAGCAGCTTGGTCGGGTCGCTGTCGAGGTCGACCATGTTGGCGGCTTCGCGGGCCGCCTGGGTGCCGTCGTTCATCGCCATGCCGACGTCCGCCTGGGCCAGCGCCGGAGCGTCGTTGGCGCCGTCGCCGCACATCGCCACCAGTCGACCGTCGTTCTGTTCGTGGCGAATCCGCGCGAGTTTTTTCTCCGGGGTGGCTTCGGCCAACACGTCATCCACGCCGGCTTCAGCCGCAATCGCGGCCGCCGTCAGCGGGTTGTCGCCGGTGACCATCACGGTACGAATCCCCAGCTTGCGCAGCTCGGCAAAGCGTTCGCGGATGCCGGGTTTGACCACGTCCTTCAGATGGATCGCACCGAGCAACTTGCCATCGGCGCACACCAGCAACGGCGTGCCGCCGCTCTGGGCGATCTTGTCGATTTCCCGCGACAGGGCCGGCGGCAGGTCGCTGCGGGGCTGACCGATAAAGGCCAGCAGCGAGTCCACGGCGCCTTTGCGGAATACGCGGCCCTGATAGTCGACGCCAGACAAGCGGGTTTCGGCGGTGAACGGTACGGCGGTCAATTCCTCCAGTGAAGGTTCGGCCTGCGGGTGCAACGCACGCAGGTATTCGACGATGGATTTGCCTTCCGCGGTGTCGTCCGCCAGAGACGCCAGCAGCGCACCCTCGGCCAGTTCCCGGCCACTCACACCCGGCGCCGCAACCACTGCCGAGCAGCGGCGGTTACCAAAGGTGATGGTGCCGGTCTTGTCCAGCAGCAACACATGCACGTCCCCCGCCGCTTCCACGGCGCGACCGGACTTGGCGATCACGTTAAGGCGCACCAGGCGGTCCATACCGGCGATACCGATGGCCGACAGCAAGCCACCGATGGTGGTAGGAATCAGCGTCACCAGCAGTGCGACCAGGAACACCAAAGGCAAGCTGCCATTGGCGAAGTGGGCGAACGGCTGCAGGGTCACGACCACCAGCAGGAAGATCAGGGTCAGGCCGATCAGCAGGATATCCAGCGCCACTTCGTTGGGGGTTTTCTGGCGTTTGGCGCCTTCGACCAGCGCGATCATGCGGTCCAGCGTGGACTCGCCGGGGTTGGCGGTGATACGGATCAGCAGCCAGTCCGAAACCAGGCGCGTGTTGCCGGTGACAGCCGAGCGATCGCCGCCGGATTCGCGGATCACTGGCGCGGATTCGCCGGTGATCGCCGCTTCGTTGACCGCCGCGATACCTTCGATGACCTCGCCGTCGCCGGGGATCATTTCCCCGGCGGCAACGCGTACCACATCGCCTTTGCGTAGGCTGGTGGCCGGCACGACCTTGAAGCTGCCATCGGCCTCCTTGCGACGTGCGCTGAGGCCTTCGCTGCCAGCCTTGAGGCTGTCGGCGCGGGCCTTGCCACGCCCTTCGGCCAGGGCCTCGGCGAAGTTGGCGAACAGCACGGTGAACCACAGCCACAAGGCGATTTGCGCGGCAACGAAGGTCGGCACGGCCGTGTCGGGCACGAAACACAGCACGGTGGTGAGGATCGCGGTCAATTCGACCACCAGCATCACCGGCGAGCGTTGCAGTTGGCGAGGGTCGAGCTTGACGAACGCCTGGACCAGCGCCGGGCGCCATAGCGCGGAGATCGCGGTTTTGGCGGGCTCGTGGGTTTTGACCGGGCTCGCGTTTTTTGCAGGCATATTCATTTTCATATCCCTCAGAAGCCCATGCTCAGGTGTTCAGCGATAGGGCCCAGTGCCAGTGTCGGCAGGAAGGTCAGGCCGCCCACCAGCAAAATGGTCACGGTCAACAGGGTCACGAACAGCGGGCCATGGGTGGGGAAGCTGTTCTGGCCGATCGGAGCGGTCTTCTTCATCGCCAGGCTGCCGGCCAGGGCCAGTACCGGGAGGATGTAGCCAAAGCGCCCGATCAACATGCCCAGGCTCATCATCAAGTTGTGGAACGGGGTGTTGCCACTGAAACCGCCGAACGCCGAACCGTTGTTGGCACTGGCCGAGGTGTAGGCATAGAGCAACTGACTGAAGCCATGGGGGCCAGGGTTACTGATCGCACCGGCCGGGCCAGGCAGGCTGGCAGCAATGGCACCGAGCACCAGCACACCCACCGGCATCACCAGCAAGGTCACCACCAGCAATTGCACTTCCTTGGCCTGCAGCTTCTTGCCCAGGTATTCCGGAGTGCGGCCGATCATCAGGCCGGCGAGGAACACCGCGATCAACACGTTGAGCAACATGCCGTACATACCGGCACCGACGCCGCCGAAGATCACTTCGCCGACCATCATGTTGACCAGTGCCACCATCCCGCTGAGAGGGTTGAGGCTGTCGTGCATGCCGTTGACCGAACCGTTGGATGCCGCGGTGGTGGTCACCGACCACAACACAGTACCGGTGGTGCCGAAGCGTGCTTCTTTACCTTCCAGCGGTGCGGTTTGCTCAACCGCCGGGTTATTCAGGGTCGGGTTGGGCTGGTATTCGGCCCACAGCGAGGTTGCGCCGCCGATCAGGAACAGGGCCAGCATGCAACCGAGGATCGCCCGACTCTGACGCAGGTCCTTCACGTAGTGGCCGAAGGTAAACACCAGCGCCACCGGAATCAGAATGATCGCCGACAACTCGAACAGGTTGGCCCAGGCCGTCGGGTCTTCAAACGGGTGCGCCGAGTTCACGCCAAAGAAGCCACCGCCGTTGGTGCCTATTTGCTTGATCGCAATCTGGCTGGCCGCCGGGCCCAAAGGGATCACCTGGTCGACGCCCTGCAGGGTCACGGCATCAACGTAATGCGCGAAGGTTTGCGGCACGCCCTGCCACACCAGGAACAACGCCATCACCAGGCACAACGGCAACAGGCCGTAAAGCGTGGCACGGGTCATGTCGACCCAGAAGTTGCCCAAGGTCTTGGTGGATTTGCGACCGATCCCACGGCACAGCGCGACCAGGACGGCAAGGCCGGTGGCCGCACTGACGAAGTTCTGCACGGTGAGGCCGGCCATCTGGCTGAGGTAGCTCAGGGACGCTTCACCGCTGTAGGACTGCCAGTTGGTGTTGGTGACGAAACTGACTGCGGTGTTGAAGGCCAGGGTCCACTCCAGGCCCGGCAACTTCTGCGGGTTCAGTGGGAAGTAGCCTTGGAACAACAGGATCGCGAATAGCAACAAAAATCCGGCGAGGTTGAACGCGAGCAAAGCCAGCATGTATTTCTGCCAGCTCTGTTCCTGCTGCTCGTCCACGCCCGAAAGGCGATAGCACGCGCGCTCCACGGGACCGAGCAGCGGCGTGAGCCAAGTGCGCTGGCCTTCCATTACCTTGTAGTAGAACCGCCCCAGGAAGGGGGCCGGCACCAGCACCAAGGCGAAGAAGGCGATGATCAGCCAATAGTCATAACTGTGCATAGCCTGCTCCTAGTTCCGATCCGCGCGTAACAGCGCAACCAGCAGATAAATGAACAGCGCCACGGCCAATAGCAGTGACACCCCGTCCAGAACGCTCATGGAAGTCTCTCCGTTTAGCGGCGAGTGCCGCGTGTGGGGCAATTGTCGGCAGGAGTGGTGTAAAGGAACGAGAGCGAGGGGGTGGGCGGGGCGTAAAGATTGCGTAAAGACTGGGTTTATGCGGGGTTTACACTGGGGATTTCGGCGCCTGGGCGGGCGCTATCGGGAGCAAGCTCCCTCCCACACTTGACCGAGTTGTCATGCCGAGCGCCAATCAACCTGTGGGAGGGAGCTTGCTCCCGATAGCGCCGGCACAGTCAGCACCGCACCTATCTGGTGCAACGCCGGAAAATTTCAAACGCCAAACCATCCCCCGGACGACAGTTGCGCATCTTTACGACACGGTTTTCTGGAGTGGCATGGCCGCTGCAACACCTTGAATCATTCCAAACCGTTCAGGGAGCGCAGCACGATGAACACACAACTCAAACCCACTTTGGGCACCCTGCATTTATGGGGTATAGCGGTCGGACTGGTGATTTCCGGGGAATACTTCGGCTGGAGTTACGGGTGGGGCGTGGCGGGAACGCTGGGCTTTCTGGTGACCTCGTTGATGGTCGCCGCGATGTACACCTGCTTTATCTTCAGTTTCACCGAGCTGACCACCGCCATTCCCCACGCCGGTGGGCCTTTTGCCTACAGCCGCCGCGCGTTCGGTGAGAAAGGCGGCTTGATCGCGGGCCTGGCGACGCTGATCGAATTCGTGTTCGCCCCGCCCGCCATCGCCTTGGCCATCGGCGCCTATCTGAATGTACAGTTTCCCGCACTGGACCCGAAACACGCAGCCGTCGGTGCCTATATCGTCTTCATGGGCCTGAACATCCTCGGCGTGAAACTCGCCGCTACCTTCGAGCTGGTGGTGTGCGTACTCGCCGTCGCCGAACTGCTGGTGTTCATGGGCGTAGTCGCCCCCGCGTTCAGCTTCAGCAACTTCGCCCTCAATGGCTGGGCCGGCTCCGACACCTTTGGCGCCCCGGCGATTGCCGGGATGTTCGCGGCGATCCCCTTCGCCATCTGGTTCTTCCTCGCCATCGAAGGCGCGGCCATGGCGGCCGAGGAAGCGAAAGATCCCAAGCGCACCATTCCAAAAGCCTACATCAGCGGCATCCTGACCCTGGTGGTCCTGGCCATGGGCGTGATGTTCTTCGCGGGTGGCGTGGGCGACTGGCGCACCCTGTCGAACATCAACGACCCGCTGCCGCAGGCCATGAAAACCGTGGTCGGTGAAAGCTCCGGCTGGTTGCACATGCTGGTGTGGATCGGCCTGTTCGGGCTGGTGGCGAGCTTCCACGGCATCATCCTGGGCTACTCGCGCCAATTCTTCGCCCTGGCTCGGGCCGGTTATCTGCCGTCGTTCCTGGCCAAACTGTCGCGCTTTCAGACACCACACCGGGCAATCATCGCCGGTGGCGTGGTCGGTATTGCCGCCATCTACAGCGACGGCCTGATCAACCTGGGCGGCATGACCCTGACTGCAGCAATGATCACCATGGCCGTATTCGGCGCCATCGTGATGTACATCATGAGCATGCTCAGCCTGTTCAAACTGCGTAAGACCGAACCGCTACTGGAACGCACCTTTCGCGCACCGGGCTACCCGATCGTGCCGGGCATCGCGCTGGTGCTGGCGGTGGTGTGCCTGGTGGCCATGGCCTGGTTCAACGCGCTGATCGGGATGATCTTCCTCGGATTCATGGTGGTCGGTTTCATCTACTTCCAGCTGACCGCGCAAGACCGCGCCGATGCACCAGCGGATGCAATGTTGACCGGGCTCTAAGGTTTTGAGGCGGAACAGGCCTACACTGAACTACTCAGAAAGCCTGTAACTCAAAGCAGTTATTACCGTGGGAAAAACCTCCCACGGCAATCTGCCTCAAGGAGAGCGTTATGCCGTGGTATGCATGGTTGATTATGGTGGTTGCGATCGGGTCGATCGTCGGCGGGCTGATGATGTTGCGTGACAGCGCCAACAAAGTGGAACTCACCGACGAACAGCGCAAACGCGTGGCCGAGCGCAACGCCCAGGCAGATGCCAAGGATGGGCAAGACCGCTGATCCAATGGGTGTGACCTATCCTGTGGCGAGGGCGCTTGCTCCCGTCGGGCTGCGAAGCAGCCCCCTCCCCCGTTTACTCCCAATCCGCCTTGGCAATCTGCAACCCGTGCTGTCCCTTATAGGCAGCACGCGCAGGCGAGCTCCAGCCGTTCAGCAACTCGTCCTCCAACCGGTAGATCTCAACCCCCAGCGGACGGCACACCGTCAGCGGGTCCTGCGCATCCGGGCCCCACATCGGCAGCGACAGATCCCCACCCGGGCACGTCGACAGCGCACATAGCAAATCAATCTCGGCAAAAAACTCCAGGTAATCGCCCTTCTGCGCCGGGCACGCCTTCATGAAATACATGTCGTCGTGATTCAGGCCCGTACATTGGAAAATATTCAGCACGTCATGCACGTCAAATTCCGTCAGACCGTGAGGCAATACCGCGCGGGTCAGGTTCGAGTGGCAGTGATGATGGAAATCTTCGCCGGTGAGCATGCGGTTCACATACGGGTCGCAGCGCGTACCGAGCAAATCGTGCAAGCGCCCGCCGTGTTCATCAATGCCGTAGCTTGCCAGGCTGTCATCGGTAATGGTCACCAGCGGCCGCAGGAATGGCAGGTTCGACCACAGTCGGTCATGGGTGCTGACATGCGCGCCCTGCAACTGGCGTGTACGCGCTGCCCATAGGCGTTCGCGAGGATCATTGGCGTTCCACACGTTGAAGTCACCGACCTGGGGGCCGACCGGCGTGGTCACGCGGAACACATGCCCGGCCGGTACCTTCCACGCCCTGCCCGTGCGAATCGGCACCTCGAACTGCTCGATCAAAGTGCGTTGATCCTTGCGCTCACGAATACGCTCATAAAACGCTGTGTCGACCTGCAACGCCGAACCTTTACTGACCTGGTAAGCGGCTGGATAGTCTTTGTACATGGTGCGGATCCTCGATCAAGGGTGCGTAAACAGGGCTAACGAAAGGCGTTCGGAATCATCCAGGTACAGGCTCATCGCTTCGCCTGCCGCCGGTTTATTTCCGTGGATCAGTAACTCGTATATTTCACGATCACGCTCCAGCCAGGGCGACTGAAAGCGCTGCTCATCGGGCGCGGCGCAAAACACCAGACGCAATTGCGCGATCACCTGGGCGAAAAACTCATCGAACAACGGGCTGCGCATCAGCCCGACAATCTGCTGGTGAAACAACAGGCTGTGGGTGGCCACGGAACGCCAATCCT
>Ga0209913_1000444_pt1 | contig 35283 bp, 32 predicted proteins | sample PersoiDNA2013203_FD_185805 | JGI IMG/M metagenome (GOLD analysis project Ga0209913, IMG submission 185805) | Permafrost soil microbial communities from the Arctic, to analyse light accelerated degradation of dissolved organic matter (DOM) -... | ecosystem: Environmental > Terrestrial > Soil >... | reverse complement strand
TTTGCCCATGCCCCGCAGCCCGGTGGGCCTGCGCGCATGAACACCCACCGCCAACAGGCCCCGCTGGAGGCCTTTCACGACGGCGAGCAGGCCCTGCAGCACCATGTGTCCCCCGAGCTGCGCGAACGCATGGCCGAGGCCGGCGCTCGGGTGCTGCGCGACCACATGCCCGAACAGCACCAGCTGTTCTTTGCGCAGCAGCCCTTCGTGGTCACAGGCACCTTGGCCGAGGATGGCCAACCCTGGGCCTCGCTGCGGGCCGGGGGCGCCGGCTTCATGCAGGTGCCCGACCCGCGCCACCTGCGCCTGACCCGGCAGGGCAGCGGCCTGCCGGGCGACCCCACGGCCGACCATTGGCGATCGGGTCGGCCCGTGGGTTTGCTGGGCATTGAGCCGGCCACACGCCGTCGCAACCGGCTCAATGGCCGCATCGTCACCCAGGACGATGACGGTGCCTTGATCGAAGTGGCGCAGAGCTTCGGCAACTGCCCCAAGTACATCGTGGCGCGCGAGTTGCTGCCACACCCCGCTGGCACCGCTGGGCTTGTCGCGCCCCAGCAAATCGAGCGGCACTGCACCTTGAGCCCTGAGGCTCGGGCGCTGGTGGCTCAGGCCGATACTTTTTTTGTGGCCACCGCCCACCCGCAAAGCGCCACCAGCAGCGACCCGCGCCACGGTGTGGACGTGTCGCACCGCGGCGGCCCGCCGGGCTTTGTGCGGGTGGATCATGCTGGCCAGCTCAGCGTGCCCGATTTCAGCGGCAACCATTACTTCAACACCCTGGGCAATCTGCTGCTGGAGCCGCGTGCGGGCCTGCTGTTCATCGACTTCGAACGGGGGGATCTGCTTTACGTGCTGGCCCACGCCCAACTGCTGACCGACGCTGCAGCCTTGAGCGGCTTTGCCGGGGCGCAGCGTGTGCTGCGCCTGCACCTGGACCAGGTGCTGCACCTGCGCGGCGCCTGGCCCTGGCATTGGGGCCCGCCGCAGGCCTCACCGCATGCGCAAGGCTTGGGGCCCTGGCAAAGCTGAGCCCGGATCGGTGGCACGCTCTGGGGCCTGCCACGGTGGGTTGGCAAAGCGCAGCACCAGCTCGTCCAGCAGGGCGCGCACGGCGGGTGACAGCTGGCGCCGCGATGGGTACAGCGCCTGGATGGTGAGGGTGGGCAGTTGCCAGTCGGGCAGCACGGTGTGCAGGCGGCCAGAGGCCAGTTCGGCATGCACCAGGTAGGTCGGCAGCAGGGCAATGCCGGCGCCGGCCAGGGTGGCCTGCATCAGGGCAGTGGCCTCGTTGGCGCTGAAATACGCGGCCACCGCCACCTCGCGGGTCTCGCTGCCGCGCGACAGGCGCCAGACATGTTTGCCGAAGTTGGCATAGCTCAGGCAGCGGTGTCGGGCCAGGTCTTCGGGTTGTTCGGGCCGGCCCTGGCGGGCCAGGTAGCCCGGTGCGGCCACCAGGTGCGACTCGCAGGGCGCCAGCGGGCGGGCTATCAGCATGGGGTCGGGGTCGCTGCTGATGCGGATGGCCAGGTCGACGCGCGCCTCGACCAGGTTGAGCGCGGCTTCGCTTGCATTGAGATCGATCTTGAGCTGCGGGTGCCGGCTCAGAAAGTCGGTCAGCATGGCCGCCAGCTGCGCGTACGCCAGCGACACGCTGCAGGTCACCCGCAGCAGGCCGCGCAAGGTGTCGCCGTGGGTGTCGGTTTCCTCTTGCAGGCTGTCGGCCAGGGCCAGCATCTGCTGGCAGCGGCGCAGGCAGTTCTCGCCGGCGTCGGTGAGGGTTACCTGGCGGGTGGTGCGCTGCAACAGGCGGGCGCCCAGCCATTGCTCCAGTTCGCCGACATGGCGCGTGACCATCGAGCGTGACATCTCCAGCGTATCGGCAGCGGCGCTGAAGCTGCCGGCCGTGGCCACCTCGGCAAAGACGCGCATGGCAGTGAGTCGGTCCATGATTTGGTCGATTTATGCAACAGATATGCGCGGATTATCGGGTTTATCTGCGCGTTTCTGGAAATTAAACTGCCCTCCATCCCTTGTGACTTCAACCCAACCCCCAGGACCTTCACCATGTTCCGCACCACTGTCATCGCCGCCACCCTGTCCCTGGCCTTTGCCGCCGCCGCCCAGGCCGAGCCCCTGCACCTGCAGGTCTACACCGCCGGCCCCCACAGCTTCAGCGTCAACTCCACCCTGGTCTATGGCGCCAAGGAGGCGGTGGTCATCGACGCCGGCTTCACCCGCTCTGACGCCCTGCGCATTGCCGCCAATGTGCTCGACTCGGGTCGGCAGCTCAAGACCATCGTGGTCAGCCAAGCCGATCCCGACTACTACTTCGGTGTGGAAACGCTGAAGACCTTCTTCCCGGCCGCCGAGGTGGTGGCCACCCCGGCCGTGCTGGAGAAGATCCAGGCCAAGCTGGCCGGCAAGCTGGCCTATTGGGGCCCCAAGATGGGGGCCAATGCCCCGGTCACCCCGGTGCTGCCCAAGGCCTTGCAAGGCAACAGCCTGAGCGTGGACGGCGAAGTCATCGAGCTGCGTGGCACGCAAGGCCTGCTGGCCCACCGCCCCTATGTCTGGATCCCGTCGATCAAGACCATCACCGGCGCGCTTGGGGTGGTCGGCCAGATGCATGTCTGGACGGCTGACACACAGACCGTGGCCGAGCGCGCCGCCTGGGTGGCTCAACTGGACGAAATGGCCGCCCTGAAGCCCGAGGTGGTGGTGCCCGGTCACATGGCCGCTGGCACCCCGCTGACGCCGGCCAACCTGAGCTTCACCAGCGCCTACCTCAAGACCTTTGAGCAGCAACTGGCCAAGGGCGCCGACAGCGCGGCGGTGGTGCAGGGCATGAACCAGGCCTACCCGGGCCTGCCCGGCGCGATGTCGCTGGACCTGGGCGCCAAGGTCAACAAGGGCGAGATGAAGTGGTAAGCCGCTGACCGATCACCCCACCTTGTCCAATCCACCGGAGTACCCCATGAGCCAGCCTGCCCCCATCCAGGTCCGCTATTTCTTTGACCCGCTGTGCGGCTGGTGCTATGGCGCGGTGCCGGCCCTCAAGGTGTTGCAAGGTCAGCCCGACATCGCCCTGAGCCTGGCCCCCGTGGGCCTGTTTGCCGACGAGGCGGCCCGGCCCATGGACAGCGGCATGGCCGCCTATGCCTGGGCCAACGACCAGCGCATCCAGGCCTTGACGGGGCAGGTGTTCAGCCCCGCCTACCGCGACCAAGTGTTGGGCGACGCCACGCGCCTCTTCGATTCGGGCCCTGCCACCCGGGCCTTGAGCGCCGTGCAGATCACGGCCCCCGGGCGCGAGTTGGAGGCCCTGCACGCCCTGCAGCACGCCCGCTATGTGGATGGACTGGCCACCAGTGATGCTGCCGTGGTGGTGGCTCTGCTCAATCGCCTGGGCCTGCATGCCGCAGCCCAGGCCTTGCAGGCCGGCGACAGCGGTCTGCTGGCCCACGCCCGTGAGCGCATGCAAAAAGCCCGCAGTGCCTGGCAGCAACTGGGGCTTCAAGGGGTGCCGGCTCTGCAAGTGCAGGCGGCGGGTGGCTCACGGGTGGTGACGGGGCAGGTGCTGTATGGCGCGCCCGACGCACTGCTCAGCCTGGTGCGCGGGCACTGAGGCAAGCTGCCTGCGCAGGTGACCCGTGTCTACCAGGCGGTCAGGCGAAAGTCGTTTTCAAAGCGGGCGTCAAAATCGCGCTCGCTGATGTGGTTGATGCGGGCGTCGCACTGGCTGGGCAGGGCCACACTGCGGCGGCGCACATACACCACGCAGCCCAGCAGTCGCCACACCACCAGCCGCTCTTCCCTCGGTTCAGGAAACGCCTCTTGATGGGGGGCGATGAGGAAGTCCCGATAGCGCAGCTCCACGGTGAGCCAGCCCTTGCGCCGCGTGCGAACCACGCGGTAGCGCCCCAGGTGGAGGTGGCGCTGCCATGCCATCAGCAGCATCGCTGAGAAGAGAGCAAGCAGAAGTGTCATTGTTTTAACCTCCTTTCGAGATTGGTTTGCACTGACAAACAGTATATACAGTTTATACGGTTAAAGAGTCTGCATTCAATAGGCCCCCATTTCTGAATCCATGCAAAGGAGGCGCTGACAGGGTTTTCACGACCTTGTCACTTTTGCGATTTACGTTCGAAGGCTTTGTGCTTGGAACTTAAAGTCATGGGAATCGCATCAACGAAGGGGCTGGCGGCAGGTCTGCTGTTCGCTCTGGTAGCTACTTTTTCGGGTGTGGTCCATGCAGCGGCGTTCACGCCGGGCAATCTGGTGTTGTACCGGGTGGGCGATGCCACGACGGCGGCCAGCGCAGCAGCCACAGCGGTGTATCTCGACGAGTACCGCCCTGATGGAACGCTGGTTCAGACCATCGCCATGCCCACAGCCGGGGGGGCTGCGCCTCTGACCTATGCGCTGACAGCCAGCAGCACAGGCTCTGAAGGCTTGCTTTCGCGCTCGACCGATGGCGCTTGTCTGCTGGTCCCGGGTTATGCGACGGCTGTGGGTACGAGCGCTGTGGCAGGCACTGCCAGCACCGCCGTGCAACGCTCGCTGGCGATCGTGGGCTCAGACGGCGCGGTGGACACCACCACCACGCTGGGAGCCAATGCATTCAACACCAAATCACCTCGCGCGGCGGCCAGCGACAACTGCAGCCATGCCTGGCTCAGTGGTGATGGAAGTGCCACGGCCAAGCAAGGGGTCTGGTATGCCACCAAAGGCAGCACCAGCGCCACCCAGGTCTACAGCACCAACGCCGTGCATGGCCTGTTGATCACCAATGGCCGTTTGTGGGCCTCGCTCAAGAGCTCGACGCTGAACGTCATCGGCAGCGGGCTGCCTACTGCCACAGGCCAGACAGGGGCCAGCATTGCCACTATCACAGCTGTGGGAAATTACCGCGGCATGGCCTTGCTTGATCTGCAAAGTGGTGTGTCTGGCGGCGATACGCTCTACCTGGCCAACAACTCGGCAGGCAGCATCGACAAATATTCTTACAACGGCACTGTGTGGACCAGCCGCGGCAGCCTGACGGCCACGGGGGTCGGCAATCTGCAGGGGCTCGCGGCCCTGAATCTGGGCGATGGGCGCGTGGCTTTGTTCTACACCGATTCCAACACCGGCAATCTGTACCGCAGTGTGGATGGTGCCGGCCCGACGGCCAACATGGCGGCCAGCACCCCAGCCATCATCGCGACGGCAACAGGGGATGCCACCACCACCTCGACCAGTACCTTTTTCTATGGTGTGGCGTTGGCACCTGAAGCGAGCCTGCCTGTGGCTGCCCCGGGCAGTGCCACTCAGGCAGGCACGAGCAATGTCACGGCCACCAGCTTCGTTGCGCAATGGACTGCGCCGGCCTCTGGTGGGGCGGTGGCCTACTACGTGGTGGAAGTGTCGAGCGACAACTTTGCCACCGCACCGTCCCAGACCCTGATCGTGCCCGGCACCCAGACCTCAGTCACCGTGACCGGACTCAGCGGTGCAACCCATTATTTCCGGGTTCGCGCGGTGAACAGCCTGGGGGCCAGCACGGATCTGGTCTCGAGCGCCATTGCTGCACCCAACACAGCCCCCTCGCTGACTTTTGCTGCGGTCACCGACGGCACTGACTCCGTGGGCTACCCGATCACGGCGGGCGATACCCACGATCCAATTGCGAGCACGGGGCTGAGCTTCTCAGTGTCGGACGCCGAGACGGCGACAGCCAACTTGACAGTCGCAGCACACAGCAGCAACACGGCTTTGTTGCCCGATTCGGGGCTTGGCTTGAGTGGCTGCAGCACCGGCACCTGCATCCTGACCATCAACCCCGCAGCGTTGACCGGGGCGGGTTATGTCGATGTGACGGTGTCGGTCACCGATGGAGGCGACGCCCAGGGTCAGAACCAGGCGGTCACGACAGTGACCCGCCATTTCGCGGTGTCGGCTCGCAGCGCTGCTGATCTGGCCGGTGCCTCCAACCCACGGTGGATCGCAGGACGCTCCGATTCGTCCGATGCCATTGTCAGCGGCAGCCCTGGCAGCCCTTACGTGTTGGTGGCCGATGACGAACCAGGCAACGTCATCAACCTCTGGGACCGGACCCGATCTGGTCAACCCGTCAAGGTGTTTGACATCTCGGCTGACCTGCAGGTCAACACGGGCAAGACCGGTGTCGATTGCACCTTCGCAGCCACCATCGCCAGCTATGCCGCCAACGACTGCAACACCAACCTGGAGTCCGACATGGAGGCGGCGACCCGGGTCGGCAACGTGACCTATTGGACGGGCTCTCACAGCAACAGCAGCAGTGGTCAGATCCGGCCAGCCCGCTGGCGATATTTCGCCTACAACCTGGACGACAGCACGCCGTCCAACCCGAGCCTGACCTTTGTGGGCTATTACAAGTACCTGCGCCCCGACCTGATCAACTGGGATCGCAACAACCTGCATGGTCTGGGTGCCAACTACTTCGGGCTTGCTGCCAGCACCGCAGACGGAAATGCCCCTGAGGGCAGCAGCTTCGACGGCTTCAACATCGAGGGCCTGACAAGCTCACCCACCGACTCGACGGGCTGGTTTGCCTTCCGTGCGCCCCTGGTGCCAGCTCCGGGCCAGGCCGCGGTCACGCCGGGCAGCAACGCTGGACGCACCCACGCACTGATCATCCAGGCAGCCAACTACCGTGACACCACCCAGGTTCTGACGCCCAGTGGTGGCACCTACAACGCCAGTCAACCGAGTTCCGGTCTGGGGTTGCCGATCCGACTCGATCTCGGGGGGCGGGGGATCCGCGACATCAAGAAAAATGCAGCAGGGCAGTACCTGATCATCGCTGGCCCGGCCAACAGCGCCACGGGCACGGCACCTTACGATTTCCGTCTGTTCACCTGGGACGGTTCATTTGATGCCAGCACCGGGCTGGCCACGAACCTTCAAATGCGCGCAACTGCTTTGGGCAGCGTCACGGCGCCCAACTATGGCGGTTCTGTAGAAGGCATTGTTGAGGTGCCCGACACCACCAACCCAGCCAGTACCGTCGACTTGATCAGTGACAGTGGGGATGTGGTCTTTTACGGCGATGGCATTGGCGCCAAGGACCTCGATGGCGATGTCAATGCCATTCAGCACAACTACCCGATCAAGAAGTCGCGGGTGGATACGTTCACGCTCGGCGCCGTGGTGTCCTACGACTCCAAGCTCGCCGCGCTCAGCCTGAGCAACGCCACACTTTCACCTGCCTTTTCGGCCGGTGTCTACAGCTACAGCGCGGTGCTGACCAACGGCGCCAATGCGGTGCAGGTCAGCGCCACGCCCGACGATGCCAGCCATGCCGGCATGACGCTCAACAGCAGCACGCTGCTTGCCGGGCAGGCATCGGCCTCCGTGGCTGCCGGCAGCACCCTCAATCTGGTGGTGACCGCCCAAGACGGCAGCACCAGCACCTACACGATCACCGTCGGCCAGGCCACGCAGAGCATCAGCTTGGGCAGCGCTCCGGTGGTGGTTGTGGGGGGCACAGGCACCCTCAGCGCCAGCGCCAGCTCAGGCCTGACAGTCAGTTGGGTCAGCCAGACCACCTCGATTTGTACTGTCAGCGGGCAGGTGGTCACGGGTGTCGCCGTAGGCACCTGCAACCTCATGGCCAGTCAGGCTGGCAACACGGTCTATGCGGCAGCGACACCGCAAAGTTTGAGCTTGCAGGTCACCGCGAGAAGCTTCAGCGGTACGCCCGCCGGTGGCTCTGGGTCGGTGGGCGCCACATTCACAGGCGGCGGCAGCAGCGCCACCTTGACCCGCGCCCGCTTCATCGCAGTGAGTGGTGACGTCGGATCGCCTGCAGCGGTCGCCCCCAACGGGGTGAGCTTTCCCTACGGCCTGTTTGACCTGGTCATCAGCAATGCCACACCAGGAGGAACCGTACAGGTGACCTTGACCTATCCGCAGGCCTTGCCTGCAGGGGCCCGGTACTGGAAGTACGGCAAAACAAGTTCCACCGACACGGCGCACTGGTATGTGTATCCAGGGGCCTCCATCTCGGGTAACACGGTCACTCTGACGTTGACTGACGGCGGTTCCGGTGACGATGACGGCCAGATTGACAGCACGATCACCGACCCGGGCGGTGTGGGGCTGGGTGGCAGTGATGCGTTGAGCGTGCCGGCGCTGTCCGAGGTGGCGCTGGCACTGTTGGCCATGCTGATGGCGGCGGCTTCGATGTTGGGCTTCAAGTGGTCGTTGAACGGTCGTCCGGTCTGAAGCATCACGTTGCCGGGTCAGCCCGGCTCGGGCCGGCGCTACACTCACTGCGGTATGCCCAGCACCCGTGTCACCGACCCCACCGGCCCAGGCCACCTTGATCACCATCGGCTCACCCGCCTGCTGGGTTACCAGCTGGCGCAGGCGTCCATCCCCACCAACCGCCTCTTCAAATCGAACATCGAGGCCAGCTGCCAGCTCAACAAGCTGGAATTCAGCCTGCTGATGTTGGTGGCCTCCAATGAACATGTGACGCCAAAGCGCCTGTCGGTGGCCATGAACGTGCCCGGCCCCAACCTCACGCTGCTGTTGGGGCGGCTGGAAGAGCGGGGCCTGCTGCAGCGCGAGCGCAGCGAAACCGACCGGCGCGTGCAGCACCTGCGCCTCACATCGGCGGGCGAGGCGCTGGTGCAAAAGCTGGAGACCATCATCGATCGCATGGAGGCAGACCTGCTGAGTCACCTCAGCCCGGGTGAGCGCACCCTGCTGTTCGAGTTGCTGACCAAGGTGGCAGCCCACCGCAAGGTCTGAAAGACACAGCCTTGATCCAACGCATCCATCATTTCTGGCCTGTGGCACTGGGGGGCCTGTTGGCGCTGGGCCTGGCCGGGCTGTTGTGGGTGGCATTTGGCGACGCCAGCAGCGACGCGCCCGACCCGGGGCTGGCCTTGGCGCGCGGCCATGGCTGTCTGTCTTGTCATGGCCTGGTGCACAAACAGGTGGGGCCAGGGTATGCCCAGGTGGCCCAACGATACCGGGGTGACCCCGAGGCGCCCGAGCGCCTGGCGGCGATCATCCGCGCCGGCTCGGTCGGGCGTTGGGGCCGCGTGATCATGCCGCGCCAACCCGGCGTCACCGAGGCCGAGGCCCGCCAGCTGGCCGCCTGGGTGCTGTCCCAGGGCGAGCCTGAGGCCCGCTGAAAGCCTTCGAATATCGGGTTGCCGCCCGATATCCCTGCTTCCTGTGCTTGTTTGAACGCTGATCGCGCAACTTGCGCGCTCGCGGTGCCCTGCACGGGCTTGGCACGCTGGTCCACCACCAGTTCTTCGTGTAATCCCTAGTCTGACCTCCAATCTAATTACATATAGTAATTAATTGACCGGCCAAGATTGGCCTGTCTAGCCCAGAAAAGACGATAAAGCCCACGAGGAGACTTCGAAATGGTTAATAAAATAAACAATAAAGGCGGCTGGAGCCTGTTGCCGGTCAGCCTGGCGGCGGCGGTTCTGTCCGCTTGCGGTGGTGGCGGTGGTGGGGTGGTGATCCCGCAATTGGGGGCCGCCACCGGCGCCACCCTGACCGGCACCTGCGAGGCCTTGGCCAGCAAGCTAGGCGCCCTGCAGAACACCGCCATCACCGGCACCAGCACGGTCGCTGCCGGCACACTCACGGTGGCGGGCCAGGCCGTGCCGGCCCACTGTCTGGTCACTGGCAAGATGAATCAGCGCGTCAGCGCGGTCGACGGGCAGACCTATGCCATCGGCTTTGAGATGCGCCTGCCGGTCAACTGGAACGGGCGTTTCTTCTACCAGGCCAACGGCGGCACCGATGGCAACGTATTGACCGCCACCGGTGGCTTTGGCGGCGGCCCGCAGACCCACGCCCTGCTGCAAGGCTTTGCGGTGTTGAGCTCGGACGCCGGCCACAGCGCGGCCCAGAACCCCACGTTCGGCATCGACCCGCAGGCCCGCCTCGACTATGGCTACCAGGCAGTAGGAAAGCTGACCCCCATGGCCAAGAATGTGATCCAGCTCGCCTATGGCAAGGGGCCTGATCGGTCCTACCTGGGGGGCTGTTCCAATGGCGGTCGGCATACCCTGGTGGGTGCAGCCCGCTACAGCGACCAGTACGATGGCTTTCTGGCCGGTGCCCCGGGCTACAACCTGCCCAAGGCGGCGGTGCGCAGCATCTACCGCGGCCAGCAGTACGCCAGCCTGGTCACCGCCGGCAGTGACCCCAGCACCCCGGCCGGCCTGGGCACGGCCTACACCACAGCCGAGCGCACCCTGGTGTCCAAGGCCGTGCTGGCCAAGTGCGACGCACTGGACGGCGCCACCGATGGCCTGATCCAGGACACCAAGGCCTGCCAGACCGCCTTCAACATCGCCACCGACGTGCCCACCTGCTCCGCCAGCCGCGACGGCACCTGCCTGAGTGCCGCCCAGAAGACGGCCGTGGCCGCCATCGTCAAGGGCCCGAGCACGGGTGCGGGCGCAGCGGTGTACAACAGCTTTCCGTTCGACAGCGGGCATGGTGGTGCGGGTGTGGCGTTCTGGGAGTTCACCGCGCCGCTGCAGCTCGATTCGGGCGCCGTCGGCCTGATCTTCAAGACGCCACCCGAGGCCGCCGCCACCTTCAACGGGCCGGCCTTCGCGCTGGGTGCCAACATCGACACCCTGGTGGCCCAGATCAATGCCAGCAACAGCACGTACACCGAGTCGGGCATGAGCTTCATGACGCCGCCCAACCCGACCGACCTGTCGGCCGTGAAGAACCGGGGGGCCAAGGTGATGGTCTACCACGGCGTGAGCGACCCGATCTTCTCGGTCAATGACACCGTGGCCTTGATCGACGGCCTGAATGCGGCCAACGGGGGCGACGCCACCAACTTCGCACGCCTGTTCCGGGTGCCTGGCATGAACCATTGCTCCGGCGGCCCGGCCACCGACCAGTTCGACATGATCACCCCGCTGGTGGCCTGGGTTGAAAAGGGTCAGGCGCCTGACCAGGTGGTGGCGACGGCACGCGGTACCGGCAACGCTGGCGGCGTGAATGCCGATGTGCCCAGCACCTGGTCGGCCACGCGCACCCGGCCGTTGTGCGTCTACCCCAAGGTGGCGCGCTACAAGGGTTCGGGCGACATCGAGTCGGCGGCCAACTTCAGTTGCCAGCTTTGAAGCCGCTGGCCGGGGTGCCCTGTGAAGGGCGGCCCGGCCTCCTGCCGTCACACCGCCTGGATGGCCTGCACCAGCCGGTCCGCCAGGCTTTGCGCTTCGGGGTGCAGGCGGGCGCCCTTGTGCACAATCAGGCCCAGGGTGCGTGACACCGTGGGGTCGGTCAGGGGCACACCCTTCAAGCCGGCTTGAAGCGGGCCCTGCACCGCCAGGGCCGGCAAGACGGCCGCGCCCAGGCCTGCTGCCACCAGGCTCAGCGCCCCGGTCACGTGGTTGACCTCATATCGGATGGTGGGGCGCATGCCGGTGCGGGCGATGGCGCTGTCGATCAACAGGCGGTTGCCGCTGCTGCTGGACACGGCAATCAGGGGCTCTTTGAGCAGCAGCTTCCACGACACGCTGCGCCGCCGGGCCAGCGAGTGACCCTCCGGCACGACCACCACATAGTCTTCCGTGCGGATGGGCAGAAAGTCCAGATCCGCCTCCTGGCTGCCCAGAAAGTTCACGCCGAAATCCGCGTGGCCATGCAGCACGCTGTCCAGCACGGTCTGGGCACTTTCATCGATGATCTTCACGCGCACGCCTTCGTGCTGGCTGCGGTAACCGGCCAGCGCCGCCGGCAGGATGTGATGTGCCACCGAGGGCACGCAGGCCACGGTGACCTTGCCGGTGCGGGCCAGAGACCGTGCCTCCAGCCCCTGGTAGGCCAGGCGCAGTTCCTCCATCACGATCTGGGCATGGGCCTGCAACTGACGGCCTTCGTCTGTCAAGGCGACGCGGCGGGTGGTGCGTTGGAACAGCTGGCATTTGAGTTCCAGCTCCAGCTTCTCGATGCGGCGGCTGAGCGCTGGCTGCGAGATGAACAGACTCTCTGCGGCGGCCTTGAAGCTCGTTTTCTCGGCCACGGCCAGAAAGGCCTGCAGTTCTCCCAATTCGATATTGATGCGCATGGGGCATTTATAAATCAAATTAATGCAATTGAACAACGGCGGGAGCACCACAACCACCCACCACCTGGGCTACCGTGCGCCGAAGACCTGGGGACTGAGTCTGAACGGCTACGTCAGCGGTGTGGCCGTTCCCGTGGGCGCAGGCCGGCTGAATCTGACCTACAGCGGGCATACCGCCGACACCTCGGCCACCGCCAAGACCCACAACCAGGTGCTGGGCCTGGGGGGCACCTGGCCGCTCACGCCGCAGTTGGACCTGCTGGTGGGGCATTACCGTGTGAACCGCTCGCGGACGGCGGCATTGGACGACGGCTACAACCGCACCATCGCCTTCCTCGAGTACAAACTGTCGACCCGCTCCCTGGTCTACCTCGAGGCCGACAGCACCCGCTGGAAGCGCGACTACCAGGGCGCCGGTCTGAGTGCCACCAGCACCGGCGTTTCGCTGGGGATCAAGCACAGCTTCTGATCGCCTTCAGGGGCTACAGGGGGGACGGTTGCTGGCGCTTGCTGCGTCGGCAGACCGGTTGCAGAATCTCCAGGCGTCACAAGGCCTCCTTCTGACCTTCTGCTGGCCTCGTTCTCGGAGGTGGCCGAAACCCGACGCCTGGAGCCCGCCATGAATCCTTCCGATGACGAATTGGCCCGTGCGATCCACGAAGAGATCGCTGCTGCCGCGATAGCGGCACGGCGCTTTGCGATCCGCAACTACTTTCTGGCCTACGCAGTGTCGGGCGTCATCGTGTTGGCCAGCATTGGCTCAGGCATCACCGTGGCCATTGCGGAGATTCCCAAATGGTTCACGGCGTCGTTGGCCGCTCTGCCCGCTGTCATGCTGACGGCCAGCACCGTGTTCCGGTTCGAGCAGAAGTCCGCCTGGTTCTGGAAGAAGACCAAGGCGCTGGACTCGCTGGTGCGCAAGATCCGCTATGAATCGATGGGCACGGTTGAGGCCAGCCAGGCCTTCAGCCGGATCGAAGAAGACCTGGAAAGCGAGTGGATTTCATTCGGCACGGTGGGCCGCAGCCAGGACTGACCGCGCTCATCTCGCCGGCCTGCTGCCGACTTCGAAGGGGCCGCGAGTGGCTGGGGCCAGCCTTGGCAACAGTGGCCTCCAGTAACGATGCGGTAAGTCGATGCGGTCGAACATGGGATGTTTTCCATGTTTTGAAGGACTCGCATGAACGCATTCAACCCGCAGATGGCACGCACTGTGCCTTTGGCGGCCCTGGCCCTGTGCCTGGCCTGTGCCCAGACCGTCTGGGCCGATGGTGCACCAGATGACACCGAGCCCGGCAATGGCTGGGGGGTGGGGGGAGCGGTGTTTCCCCGCGTCCGGGCCTACAAGGATTTCAGGCACAAGACCGCGGCCTTCCCGATGGTGACGTACGAGAACGCCTGGGTCCGGGTGCTCGGCCCGGGGCTGGAGTTCAAGCTGGGCCAGGCCGGGCCGTTGGCCTTCGGGCTGACGCTGGCGTACGGGGCCGATGAGGGTTACCAGGCCAAGGATTCGCCCACCCTGGCCGGCATGGCCGATCGCAAATCCAGCTTCTGGGTGGGCACGCGGGTGGACTGGCGCAGCGATCTGGCCAACCTGTCTGCCGAGCTGGCGGGCGACGCCTCCGGCTACAGCAAGGGGCAAAAGATCAAGGTCGGGGTGGAGCGCCGCTTTGAACTGGGCGGCTTCGGTGTCGCGCCGCGGGCCCAGCTGCGCTGGCAGGACCAGAAGTATGTGCAGTACTACTACGGCGTGGAGCAGGCCGAGGCCCGAGCCGGCCGCTCGGCCTACCAGGCCAGTGGGGCCCTGAACACCGAGCTGGCCGTGCGCCTGGACTACCGGCTGGCACCCCGTCAAACCACCTTCGTGGACCTGGGTGTGACCCGCCTGGGCTCGTCGATCAAGAACAGCCCGCTGGTGGACCGCTCGACGCTGCCCATGTTGCGGGTAGGCTATCTTTATCGGTTCTGAAAGGGAGTCGGCTTGTGCAACGCATCCTGCTGATCGAGGATCACCCCAGGCTGGCCAGCCTGATCAAAAGAGCCCTGGCCCAGGCCGGTGTCGAATGCGATGTGCTGGAGCGCATCGACCAGGGCTGGGCGGCGCTGCAAAGCCAGGCCTACTCGGCGGCGCTGGTCGACCGGGGCCTGCCCGATGGGGACGGCCTGTCGCTGATCCGGCGCTGGCGCGACAGCGGCCAACAGCTGCCCTGCCTGATCCTGACGGCCCGCGATGCCTTGCACGACCGCATTGCCGGTCTGGAGGGCGGGGCCGACGACTACCTGACCAAGCCGTTTTCGGTGGAAGAGCTGGTGGCCCGAACGCGCGCCCTGTTGCGACGCGCGCCGGAGCAAACCACGCTGGAGCCTCGTTTTGCAGACCTGCAGGTGCAGCCCCACAAGGCCCTGCTGGTGTGCCAGCAGCAATCGGTGCTGTTGCCCCGCACCGAGCTGCAGATCATGCTCACCTTGATCAAGGGGGCGGGTGACCCGATACGGCGCAGCGCCCTTGAGGCTGCGGCCTGGGGGCTGCAGGAGGCCGTCACCCCCAACGCCCTCGATGTGGCCCTGCACCGCCTGCGCAAGAAGATCCAGACCTTGGGCTCGAGCGTGAAGATCCAGAACCTGAGGGGGGTCGGCTATGCGCTTGAAGCCCTGTAAGTGGGCCGAACTCAGCCTCAGCGCCCGGCTGATGTGGACCTATCTCGTGGCCTGGCTGCTCACGCTGTCGCTGATCGCCCTGGCTATTTTCTGGTTTCTGCGTGGCGATCCGCTGCACTGGGTGGACCACTCCACCCTGGCCGTGGCCACCGAACTGGCTGAGCGCGTGCATTTCGACGCCCAGGGGCGCCCCACGCAGATCGTGATTCCGGAGGAGGTGCGTTGGTTGTCCGACCTGGCGCCCCTGGATCTGGTCTATCGCATCTTCGACGAACAGGGCCAGGAACTGCTGTGGTCCTCTGAGCGGGCACGACAGGTCTGGCCTGGGGCCGCGCCGGCGCCCACCCCGCAGGAAGCCCATGGGCGGGTGTGGGTCGAAGGCCTGCCCATGCGGGTGCGCACGGTCTCCGTGCCCAGCCCGGATGGCGGGCCGCGCAGGCTGTGGCTGCAGGTCGGCCTCAGTGAGCGGCTGGTCGTGTTGTTCCATGCCGGCAATGGGGCCCGGCTGGGGGGGCTGATGCTGCTCATGGCGGTGCTTTCGGTGCTGCTGCTGGGGGCGGTGCAGTTCTTTCTGTTTCGGCGCCTGCTGGCGCCCGTGAGCCGGCTGTCCGAAGAGGCGGGCCGCATCCAGCTCAGTCGCCCGGGGCTGCGTCTGGGCACCGAGGGGGTGTTTCGCGAGCTCAAACCCCTGGTGCTGTCTTTCAACGAGAGCCTGCAGCGGCTGGAGGATGCGTTTGCCCGGCAGCTGAAGTTCCTGGCCGATGCGGCCCATGAGTTGAAGACCCCGCTGGCCTTGCTCAAGGGGCAGATGGAGCTGGGCGACACCGACACCCAGGCCTTGATCCAGGACGTGGATCAGCTCTCGCGCCAGGTGCAGCAGTTGCTGGTGCTGGCCGAGGTGACCGAGCCCCGCAGCTACCGCCATGCGGAGCTGGATTGGGAGGCCATGGTCTGGGAGGTGTGCCACTTTCTCACGCCCCTGGCCCAGCGCGCCGGTGTCGGCCTGGTGCCCGACATCGAATCGGTCCCCCAGGGCCTGCCGGGCGATCGTTCGGCGCTGTTCGTGTTGCTCAAGAACCTGGTGGAGAACGCCATCGGGTTTGCGCCCAAGGGGTCCAACGTCACCCTGCAGCTGCAGGCCCGGGCGGTCGTGGTGCGCGACGTTGGCCCGGGCATCGCGCCGGCCGACTTTGCGCGCCTGTACGACCGCTTCTGGCGTGCCCCTGGGCGGCGTGACGTGGGGGCCGGCCTGGGGCTGGCGATCTGTCTGGAGGTGGCGCAGGCCCATGGCTGGCGCCTGAGTGCGCGCAATGCCGAGCCCGGGGCCGAATTCAGGCTGAGTCTGCAGCCTGCCACCCCGCAGGAGGGGCAACCATGATGCGCCGCCTGACGACGTCTGTGCTGCTGGTGGCCTTTGTGGGCATGGCCAGTTCAGGGCTGATGATGATGGTGGTGGACCAACCGTCTTTCACGCTGCGCCTGCACCCGGTGCACAAGGTGTTCGGCATCGTGCTGGTGGCGGCAGTGGGCATGCATCTGTTCACCCAGCTCCCCCACCTGATGCGGCACCTGAAAGCCCCTGCCCCACGCTGTGTTGCGGGGCTGGTGCTGTTGTTGCTGGTCACTTGTTACGCCCTGGCCTGGATGAACCCTGTGGCGCCTGAACAGGCGCAGCAGCTCGATGACATGGCACGCCGCATCGAGGCGGGTGAGGCCTGGGAGGCTCCCAAGGCCGCGTCGCCAACCGGTCAAGCACCAGGGCTGGGCCGCGAACAGAAGTCGTGTGATGCGCCTGGCGGCTGGCGCTGAAATGCGCCCGCCCGATGGGCTGTCCTGCCTCAGTCCAAGCCGGCCTTGCCGGGCGCCCAGTAGGCCTTGCTCAGCAGCCGCTGCCGGGGCACGCCGTGGGCTCGCAGCGCCGGCAGCAGGCCCTGGAGGGTGCGTGCCCGACCGGTCAGAACATAGCGCGATGACGCCTCGGCGCCCGCCAGCACCAGTGCCGACAGGGCGGGCAGGTGGGCGTCGTCGCTTTGCCGGGCCACCAGTTCGGCCTGCAGGTGCCAGGTCTGAAGCAGGGCGTGGATGCGCTCGGGCTGGTCCACCTCCAGAACGATGCGGGCCGGTTGCCAAGCGGCCGCCAGGCTGATGCTGGTCTCATCCCCCACCAGCACGCCGGTGGCACGGGGCCAGGTCGACAGGTCCAGGGACCGGCGTGGCCCCATCAAGGCCACGGTCTGCCCTACCCGGGCGTGGCGCACCCATTCGCTGCCCGGGCCGTGGGCCAGGGCATGGGCCACGAAGCGGGTCTCGCCGGTCGCCGGGTTCCAGTCGATGGGGGTGTAGGTGCGGTGGGTCATGCCGGGGCCCACCTTGATCTGCAGCTTGTCGCCCGGCGCCCAGACCCGCCCGCGCAATGCCGGCCCTTGCACGGCGATCAGGTACAGGCCCGGTGCCAGGGCCTGGTAGCCGGTGACCACCGCCGAGTGAAAGAACAGCCGTGTGAGCAGGCGGGGCAGGGCGCTGTCGGGGGCGGCCGGTGGCGCGTGCAAGCCTTGAAGGGCCGCGTCGGCGCGGGGCGCTTCCCGATGCGGGTGGGGCAGAGGCATCAGGTCGTCATGCATGGGGTTGTGCTCATATCGTGGCGGGGGGGGGTGCAGATGGGGGCTGTTGGGTTGCTGGTAGCGCAGTGCCAGGCCTGGAAAACGGCGCAGTGATGGCCCACGGCGCTCGCCGTACCCGGTATGAGGAAGGGATGGGCAGCCGTTTGGGGCGCACAGGCTGCAGGGCTCATCGCGCCTGGCGGATCCTGCCCAGCAAGGCCCTGGCCTCCTGGCGGCGGGCGGCGTCGGTCAGTGGCCGACCTGGGCCATCCGGCGCGGCCAGCGCCTTTTCCAGGTAGGGCAGGGCCTGGGCCTGCAGGCGCGCCTCGACCAGGTACTCGGCATAGAAGTAGTTCGGGTCCAGGCCCCGGGGCTGCAGGCTCAGTGCCTTTGTCAGCAGGGTGCGTGCCTGGTCTTTGTCGCCAAAACTCAGGGGCCAGCCCGGCGCCTTGTAATACAGCACGCCCAGGCCGGTGTAGGCCGATCCCTCCAGCGCCTGGTCATTGATCTGCAGGGCCTGCTCGAATCGGCTGCGCGCCTGCTTGAGCAGGGTCAGGGCGCCGAGGCCGCCCCTTTCCTGGGCCAGCGAGCCGAGCACGATGCCTTCCCAGATCAGGGGCTCGGCCCGGCCTTCGTAGGTCTCGCTGACCATGTGGGCCTTGGTGGCCAGCCCTTCGAACCATTTTTCACGGTCGTTGGCGGCCTTCTGGTAGCGGATGGTCTCCCATTCGCGCTGCAGTTGGGCCACGGCGGATTCCACCGGGGGCACTGACGAGGCCAGGGCCCATGGGCTGAGGCCCGCGGCCAGCAGGGTGAGCGACAGGGTTCTTCGGCGCAGTGGGGCGCTCTGCCGTGGGCCCGAATCTCCAGACTGTGCACAGGCCACCCTGGCGCGTGCCGCTGTGGCGCAGTGGCTCTCGCCGCCGGCCGCCCAGGGCACGGGGGGTTGTCGAACCTTCATGGTCTGAACCTCCGTTCATCAGGTCCAGACCCGCTCCTCAAAAGGGCTTGAGGATGGCAAACGGGCCTGGCGATGACGCATGGTCCGCCCGTTCGACTTACTGCAGAGTTACCCGGCTCGGCACCGGTGTCAGGCTTCAGACCAGGCGGAACACCCGGATCACCACCGCGTCGCGTTGGGGGCCGCAGGCTGTCGAGTGTGCTCACGTGCCCATGGTCGTTCAGCCAGCCGTGGCGGCCCTCGGGGGCCACGATCTCCAGCGTTGACAACGCGTGGCGGGGGGTGCCGGCCTTGGACGGGCAGCACGGATGCAGTCCCTGCATCCTGCACCCTGCTTCACAACACCCCCGCCACACCCCGCACCCGCAGCAGCCACCCCGCCAGCACAAAGCACAGCAGGCACGACAGACTGCCTGTCACGGCCCACTTCAGCAGCGGCGCCGCGCTCACACCCGAGCCGGCAAGGGCCACGGCCACCAGCACGGGCGGGTGGATCACATAGATGGCAAAGGCCCGGCGCGACAGTGCTGTCTGCCAGGGGCGGAAGGTCCCCGAAATGCGCCCCTCGGGCCCGAAGGCCTGCAGCAGGCGCAGCAAAATCCCCCAAGCCACCAGGGGCTCCCAGAAGGCATAGGCCACCGGCAGGATGGCCGAGCGCAGTTCAGGCCAACGGGCGCCCAGCCCATACAGCACCGGCAGCACGGGCAGGCAGCACAGGGACAGGTGCCACCAGAACCGCACCTCGGCGCCGGGCAGGCGCTCCAGCCAACCTGAGCGCGCTGCACGGCAGCCCACACCGAACAGCACCCCATAGCTGGCGAAATAGCCCAATTGCAGACCCCAAACATTGCGGCCAACCGGCCAGGCCTGGCGCAGCAGCCAGGCCGCGGCACCCGTGGCCAAGGCGGCCATCAGCAACGTGCGGCGGCGGGGCCAGGGGCGGTGGTCGGCTTGCCATAGTGCGGGCTGGACCGCTGCTGGCTTGGGTATTCGGCCACGGGCCCACCACCACACCAGCGTGGCCCCTGTCATCAGCAGCAGCGCCTGGGCGAACCACAGCGGCCCGTTCTCGAAGGTGTTGTGCTGCAGCAGCGTGAGAAAGCTGTCTGCCCAGGGCTTGCCGCGCGCGGTGGCGGCCAGCGCGATGGTGGCCGGCCCGATCAGGGTGCCGTATACCAGCAGGGGCACACCCAGGCGCAGCAGACGCCCGCGCACAAAATCCGCCACCCCCTTGCGGGCCAAGGCCGGCGGCGTGAAATAGCCCGCCAGCAGAAAGAACAGACCCATGAACCAGGCCTGGTTGACGGTGCAGAAGAAGACCAGCAGCTGCACATCCAGACGCGGGCTGGTGGCCACCTCGCGGTAGTACCAGCCGCCGATGGCGCCGTAGGTGATGGCCGCATGGTGCAGCACCACCAGCAAAGTGCACAGGCCGCGCAGCAGATCCAGCCCCGGCTGGTGCGGGTGCGCCGAGCGGCTTGTCTGCCCCATGGTGTTCAGCCTGGGTTGGGGCCGGCGGCCAGCAAGGCCTTGGCGGCTTCGATGCGCAGGGCCAGGGGCACGCTGGGGTCGTCCATCACGGCGCGCAAGAAAGCCTGGGGGCTCAGCCCGGGGTCGGGACCGGCGGCGGCGTGGTTGCTGGCGGGGTAGGGGGCCGCTGGCGTTTCCGGGGCTTGGGGCACCGGCACGGGCTGCAGCCGTTCCCAGGCCTGCAGCATGTCGCCGGGGCGCATGCTGCTCAGCCGCGCCAGCACATCGGCCTGGGCATCGGGCCCGGGGGGGAGGTCGATGGCGGGTTCGTCGCCAAACACGGCGGCCAGGTCGGGCGCCACAAAGGCCGACCACAGGCCGGTGTCCGGGCGCAGCGCCGGCACCTGGGCCACGCCTTGCCCGGGTTGCGGCAGCAGCCGCAGGCGGCGCGCGGGCACGCCTGGCAGGTAGCGCTCGCACAGGGCCTGCAAAAAGGCCTGGGCTTGCTCCAGCGGCAGCGGCTGGGTCCATGAGAACCACAGCTGGTAGCCGTCCAAGCCATTGATGGCAATGGCTGGGGCCGGCAAACCCAGGTCCGCCTGCACGCCCTGCCAGACCGCCGACAGCGCAGGCCAATCGGCCGGGCGGGCCAGCTCCAGCACGGCAGCCCGCTGTTCACCGTCGTGGCCACTCAGAGCCAGTTCGGTCGCGTCGCCCTGGGGCGGCTCGGCGCCTGGGGGCAGGTACAGGCGGCACAGCTCGGATTGCAGTCGGTTCATGGCGGGGTAGGGCGGACAGGTGGTCGAACTCTAACCCAGGCCGGACGCGTTCAGCCCATGGTGCGCACCGAACTGCTGACCGCCCGGGCGCACTGCAGCAGCGGCGGGGCCAGCCTGCGCTCGGCTTCTTCCAGCGTCCATCGGCTGGTGGGGGCCACCACATGGATGGCGCCCAGGGGGCGGCCGCTGGCGCCCAGCACGGGGGCTGCCAGCGTCATGTCGCCCAAAAAAAGTTCTTCACGGTTGATGGCATAGCCACGCTGGCGAGCCTGGCGGAGCGTGTCCAGGATGTCGGCCACGGAGGTCAGCGTGTGCTGGGTGTGGGCCACCCGGTGCGCACCCTCGATCAAGGCCTGAGCTTCGGCTTCGGGCAGTGCACTCAGGTAGGCCCGGCCCGAGCCGGTGCAGTACATGGGGATGCGGCTGCCGATGGGCATGTGCACCGGCACGAACTGCGCGCTCACGAAGCGGGCCACATAGACCATGTCTTCGCCATCGCCTTCCGTCAGGCAAGAGGTTTCGGTGGTGACGTTCGACAACTCCGACAGGAAGGGGTTGGCGATCTCGATCATCGGATTGGCCGACAGGTAGTTGAAGCCGATCTCCATCACCCGGGGGGCAAGCTGGTAGCGCCGTGTCTGCGGGTGTTTGCGCAGGTAGCCCAGTTGCTCCAGGGTGTAGACCATGCGCTGGGCTGAGCTTTTGTTGATGCCCACCGCTTCGCCCACCTCGGCGATCGTCATGGTGCGACGCTGGCCATTGAAGGCACGCAGCACCCCCAGCCCTTTTTCAAGTGACTGATTGAACAGCAGGCTGTTGCCGGCGGCGGGAGCATCGTCGGTGCCAGGCTTTTGGGGGTCTTGGGTGGGGTTCATGGTGTCAATAAATCGATATGCGATTCTACATCGTCGAATAGTGGTTTGTATTAATTGAAATAAGAGTTGCATGAATCGATGATTGGCATGGTCGTTGCATCGAACGGTGCATCGTCACACCTTCATCCACCCCCGGGCATTGCCCGTCTAGGAGCTTTCCATGTCACTTGCCTCACCTCTTCGCCGTGCTGCCCTGATCTTGTGCGCTGCCTGTGTCACTTCGGGTGCATGGGCCCAAGGCGGTGCATCCAACTACAACGTGGGGGCCACGGCCACCGGTATTCCGTTCACCTTTCTTGACGTCAAGAGCAACTCCATCCAGGGCATGATGGTGGACACCGTCACGGCGGTGGGCAAGGCCGGTGGCTTCAGCGTCAACGTGCAGCAGACTGTGTTTTCGGCCCTGATTCCTTCGCTCACTTCGAACAAGATCGACATCATCTCGGCCGCGATGCTCAAGACGGCGGCACGCCAGCAGGTGGTCGACTTCAGCGATCCGGTCTATTCCTATGGCGAGGGTCTGCTGGTCAAGGCTGACGACGCCAAGGCCTACACCTCGCTGGATGAACTCAAGGGCGAGATCGTGGGCGCCCAGGTGGGCACCGTATTTTTGGACATGCTCAACAAGAAGGGCATCTTCAAAGAAGTGCGCAGTTACGACTCGGTGGCCGATCTGGCGCGTGACCTGGCGTTGGGCCGCATCAAGGCCGCGCTGGCCGACCAGCCCATCATGGCCTACCAAATCCGGCAGAACACCTTCCAGGGGGTGCGCCTGGTCGACAGCTACAAGCCCGTCAATGTGGGCGATGTCTGCCTGGTGGTGCGCAAAGGCGATGCCGAGACCCTGGCCCGGCTCAACAAGGCCATTGCCGCCATCAAGGCCGATGGCACCCTGGCCAAGATCGTGCAGAAGTGGGGCATCTGAGGCCTGCGCGTCCCCGATCTGAAAGCGTTTCATGAGTGCATCCCAGTTCATCGAACATGCGCGTGAGTTCCTGCCCATCCTGTTGCAGGGGGCGGTGGTCACAGTCGAGGTCACGCTGTTGTCCTTTGTCTTCAGCACCGTGCTGGGCCTGGTGCTGGCGCTGACCCGGTTGTCGCCGGTGCGGGCCCTGGCCTGGGGCGGGGGCGCTGTGATCAACCTGATCCGCGGCCTGCCCATCATCGTGCAGCTGTTCTACATCTACTTTGTGCTGCCCGACATCGGCATCCAGCTGACGGCCTTCCAGGCCGGCGTGATTGGCCTGGGCATCGCCTATTCGCCCTACCAGGCCGAGAACTTCCGGGCTGGCATCGAGGCGGTCGACCCCGGCCAGCGCGAGGCCGCGCTGGCCATGGGCATGGGTCCGGCGTTAATCATGCGCCGGGTGATCCTGCCACAGGCCTTTCGCATTGCGTTGCCGCCCTACGGCAACACGCTGGTGATGATGCTCAAAGACTCATCGCTGGTGTCCACCATCACCGTGGCTGAAATGACCCGGGCCGGGCAATTGATTGCCTCGTCCACCTTCCAGAACATGACGGTCTACACCTTGGTAGCCCTGCTGTACCTGGGGCTGAGCCTGCCCCTGGTGGCCGGCCTGAAGAGACTGGAAGGCCACCTTCGCAAGGGAGCCCGCAGGCCATGATCGAGATTCGCGACTTGCACAAACGCTACGGCGCACACGAGGTGCTCAAAGGCGTCAGCCTGAATGTGGAGGCCGGCCAGGTTGTGTGCCTGATCGGGCCCTCGGGCTCGGGCAAATCCACCGTGCTACGTTGCATCAACGGGTTGGAGACCTACGAGGGCGGCGAAATCCGTGCCTTTGGCCAGCCGGTGGATGTGCGCAGCCCGGCCATCCGCCAGTTGCGCTGCCGCATGGGCATGGTGTTCCAGCGCTTCAACCTGTTTGCCCACCGCAGCGTGCTGGATAACGTGATGGAGGGCCCGGTGCATGTGCTGGGCCAGGCCCGCGGACCGGCCCGCGCGCTGGCCCTGGATTTGCTCGATAAAGTGGGCCTGGTGGACAAGGCCCAGGCCTACCCGGCCCAGCTCTCCGGCGGGCAGCAACAGCGGGTGGCGATTGCCCGCGCACTGGCCATGAAGCCCGAGGCCATGCTGTTTGACGAACCCACCTCGGCCCTGGACCCCGAGTTGGTGGGCGATGTGCTGGAGGTGATGCGCGCCCTGGCCCGTGAGGGCATGACCATGATCGTGGTCACCCACGAAATGGGCTTTGCCCGTGAGGTGGCCGACCGCGTGTGCTTTCTGCACAGCGGCACCATTGTCGAAGAGGGCAGTTCTGCCCAGGTGCTGGGCGCACCGCGCCACGCACGCACGCAGGATTTTCTGCGCCGGGTGTTGCATCAACCCACCCAGGCCACCCTGGAGCCCATACCATGAACCCACGGTACTCCGAAGCCATGCCGCCCTCGCTGTGGGCCGCCACGGCGCCACCGGCCACCGCCACGCCAGCGCTGGCTGAGTCGATCAGCACCGATGTGCTGGTGATCGGCGCTGGCTACACGGGCCTGTCCACTGCATTGCATCTGGCCCAGGCGGGCACGCGGGTGGTGGTGCTGGAGGCCCGCGAGCCGGGCTGGGGCGCCTCAGGGCGCAATGGCGGGCAGGTCAACCCCACCCTCAAGCACGACCCGGACGAGCTTCGGGCCCTGTTGGGCCCGGAGCGGGCCGAGGCGCTGATCGAGGTGGTGTCCGGCTCGGCCGATCTGGTGTTCGAGCTGATTCGCCGCCACGGCATCGCCTGTGATCCGGTGCGCGCTGGCTGGCTGCAACTGTCCTACGATGAGAAACTGTTGGCTGGTCTGCAGGCCCGTTCACGCCAATGGGCAGCCCGGGGTGTGCCGGTCGAGTGGCTGGATCGCGCGGCCGTGGTGCGTCGGGTGGGCACCGAGGCCTTTGCTGGGGGCTGGCTCGATGGTCGTGCCGGTGGTGTGCAGCCGCTGGCCTATGCACGTGGCCTCTTGCAGGCCGCCCAGGTACTGGGCGTGCGGGTGCACGGGCACAGCCCGGTGAGCGCCTTGCAGCGGGTGGGTGGGCATTGGGTCGCCACCGGTCCGGGGGGAACCACAGTGCGGGCTGAGCGCGTGGTGATCGCCACCAATGGCTACACCGACGGTCTGTGGCCGGGCCTGCGCCAGACCGTGCTAGCGGCCAACAGCTTCATGGTGGCCACACGCCCCTTGCAGGGCGAGCAGGCCGCAGCCATCCTGCCGGGGGGCGAGACGGCCTCCACCTCACAACGCCTGTTGCTGTACTTCCGCAAAGATGCCCGGAGTCGGCTGCTGATGGGCGGGCGCGGCCATTTCAGCGACCCGGTTGGCGCGCCTGATTTTGCCCACCTTGAACGTTCGCTGGCCTTGTTGTTTCCGGGCCTGGGGTCGCTGCAGTACGAGTACCGATGGGCCGGGCGCATCGCCATCACGCGTGACTTCATGCCCCATGTGCACGAGCCAGCACCCGGCGTGACCCTGGCCTTGGGCTGCAACGGGCGCGGTATCGCGCTGTGCACCAGCCTGGGCCAGCAGATCGCCCGGCGTCTGACGGCTGGCGATCTGGCGGGCGGGGCTCCGTTTCCGTACCCCATCACCCGCATGCGGCGCATCCCCTTGCATGGCCTGCAGCGCTTCTACATCGCAGCGGGCGTGGCCTGGTACTCGCTGCTTGACCAACTGGAGGCGAGCAAGAGCCGGCCCGCTTGAGGCTGATCAGTTGCCGGGCCGCCTCACTCCAGCAACACCGTATCGCCATTGGCCTGCGGCGGCACCTTGATGGCAATCGCCTTGAAGCGGCCGCTGCTCGGCACCGTGCCCGCGTGGGCCGTGCCCTTGGGGATGACCAGCAGCATGCCCGGCTTGAGGTCCACCAGGCGGTCGCCCAGCCAGGCGGTGCCCGTGCCCTCGACGATGTACTGGATCTCGTCCGACTTGGCGTGGTAGTGCTTGGCCACATTGCCGGTCTGCACGGCCAGTGTGGCCTGGTCGGTCACCACCAGGGTCTTGCTGCGCAAATCGGGGTTGGGCGTGGCAGACAGGTCGGCGTCGGTGAGGGCTGCGATGTCGATGGCCGCCGGTGCCAGGGGCACGGCCTGGGCGTGCGCATCACGCAGCAGCTCGGTGGCCCAGGGTCCGGCCAGCACGCCAGCGGCGAAGGCCAGGGCAATGGGGGCAATGGTCTTGAGTCGCATCAGTTCTGTCTCCGAAGGATTGGATGAAGGGGCTGGCCGCACAGACCAGCGGCGTGGATGCAGTGTGCCTCAAGCCAGGGTGTTTTGCTGGGGCGCCGGGCTGGGCCGTGCCGGGGTCGACAGCGTCTGCTGCAGCAGTGCCGGCAGCATGGCCAACATGCGCTGCACGGCCTGGCCCGGCGGGTGGTTGGGGCTGTGGTAGCTGTACAGCGACATGGGGGGCAACTCGTGCAGCTCCAGCGCCACCATGGTGCGCGGGTCCAGGTGCTGGGCCGTCAGAAAATCGACCACCGTCCAGCCCATGCCCCGGCGCACCAGCTCCAGCGCCAGCTGCGAGGTCTGCACCTGGATGCCACCACTGTCCACCACGCCCAGGCGTTGCGCCAGCTCGTCGATGGCCTGGCGCATCGGGTCGTTGCCCACCAGGCGGATCACGGGCACCTGGGCCAGCCGGCCATAGGCCAGTGGCGGGCTGCCGCGCAGCGACCAGGTCCACAACTCACGCGTGACGGCCAGGAACAGACGCCCGCTCACCAGCAGCTCGCTGTGCAGTTGTGGGTGCGGGTGGGGGTAGAAGCCCAGGCAGAAGTCCACGCTGTGCGTGAGCAGGGCCGGTGCCATCTGGTCCTGGTTCAGGGTGCGCACCTCGATGCCCACCTGGGGGTGCCGGCCGGCATGGGCCTGCAACAGGCTGGGCAGAAAATTGTGGCTGATCGAGGGGATGGCCGCCAACCGGATCTGCCCGCCTTCGCCGCGGGCCAGGTTGCGCGCCGTCTGGCGCAGGCCCTCGAGCTGGCGGTGGATGCCGGCCGACTCGGCCGCCAGCACCTGGGCCTCGGGGGTGGGGGTCAGCCCGGCCGGGCTGCGCGTGAACAGCGCGTAGCCCAGTTGCAGCTCGGTGTGGGCCACGGCCTTGCTGACCGCCGACGGCGTGACACACAGCAGGCGTGCGGCGGCGCTCATGCTGCCGGTCTGCAGCACAGCCTGGAAAACTTCGAGTTGCCTCAGGTTCATGGGGGCCCGGGGTGAATCAGGGTTAATGCGGATATGAGTGGAATTCACACCCTGCGGTCGATTATTCCGCATCGGCGGCGCGATGTCGCCCCTAGCATCGGCCATCCCGCGGCACCCTGCGGGATGAGTACAGCGCCCCACCCGAGGGCTGCGTGCTCCCCCTCAAGACCCGAACTCAGGAGTTTCCCCCATGTTGATGTCCACCCGTCAAGGAATGAAACGTTGGCTGGCCGCCATCGCGCTCAGCGCGCTGTCGGCTGCTGCTCTGGCCCAGGCCGCCAAGCCCCATGTGGTGGTGCTGGCCACGGGCGGCACCATCGCCGGTGCTGGCGCCTCGGCTGCCAACAGCGCGACCTATGCCGCCGCCAAGGTGCCGGTCGAAAAGCTGCTGGCCGGCCTGCCTGAACTGGGCAACGTGGCCCAGGTCACGGGTGAGCAGGTCTTCCAGATCGCCTCCGAGAGCTTCACCAACGAGCACCTGCTGACCCTGGCGCGCCGCGTCTCGGCCCTGAGCAAACAGGCTGACGTGGACGGCATCGTCATCACCCACGGCACCGACACGCTCGAAGAAACCGCCTACTTCCTGAACCTGGTGGTGCACACCGCCAAGCCCATCGTGGTGGTGGGTTCGATGCGCCCCGGCACCGCCCTGTCGGCCGACGGCACCCTGAACCTGTACGACGCCGTCAGCGTGGCCGCCAGCAAGGATGCCGGCGGCAAGGGCGTGTTGGTCACCATGAACGACGAGATCCAGAGCGGTCGCGACGTCAGCAAGACCATCAACATCAAGACCGAAGCCTTCAAGAGCCAGTGGGGCCCCCTGGGCATGGTGGTGGAAGGCCGCAACTACTGGTTCCGTGCACCGGTCAAGCGCCACACCAATGCGTCCGAATTCAACATCGACGACATCAAGACGCTGCCCGCCGTGGACATCGTGTACGGCTACGGCAACATGAACACCACGGGCATCGACGCCTACGGCAAGGCCGGCGTGAAGGCCTTGATCCATGCCGGCACTGGCAACGGCTCGGTGGCTGCCCAGGCTGTGGCCGCCCTGCAGGGCCTGCGCGCCCAGGGCGTGCAGATCATCCGTTCGGCCCGCGTGCCCGACGGCTTTGTGCTGCGCAATGCCGAGCAACCCGACGACAAGTACGACTGGGTGGTGGCCCACGACCTGCGCCCGCAAAAGGCCCGCATCCTGGCCATGGTCGCACTGACCAAGACCAGCGACAGCAAGGAACTGCAACGCATCTTCTGGGAATACTGATCCTTCGCCCGACGAACGATCTGCTGATCACCTGAGGCGCCCGGGGTGGGAGACCCCCACCGGGCCCTGACGTGAACCGACACCCGCCCTGGCCACAAGCCTGGGCGGGTTTTTTGCTTCAGGGCAGGGACACCCGAGCAGATCGTTTTCGATCATCGGTACCATTTCATTGACCGCTCCACCCAAGGGACGCACTGTGACCACCCCCATCCGCACCAATCCCGTGCCACCGCTGCACGAAACCGGTGCCCCACACCTGAACACTCCCGCTCAACCCAGCCCTCGCCGCCATGTCGCCATCATCGGCACGGGTGCCGTGGGCTGCGCCACGGCCCTCGAGGCACTGCGACTGGGATTGCGTGTGACCCTGGTCGAGCCTGAGGTGGCTGGGGGCACGCAGGCCACCAGCTACGGCAATGCCGGCTGGCTGTCCTCGCATTCGGTGATCCCGCCGGCCTTGCCGGGCGCCTGGCGCCGGGTGCCTGGCTGGCTGGCCGACCCCCTGGGGCCCTTGGCGGTGCGCTGGGCCTACCTGCCCAAGGCGCTGCCCTGGCTGCTGCGCTACCTGGCATCTGGCTGGACCGAGGCGCGGGTGCAGCGCACGGCCCATGCGCTGCGGGCCTTGCTCGTCGACGCACCCGCGCTGCACCAGCGCCTGGCGGGCGAGGCCGGTGTGCCGCAGTTGATCGAGCAGCGTGGCCTGCTGCATGTGTTTCGTTCGCGCGAAGAGTTCGCGGGCGAGGCGCTGGCCTGGCGGGTGCGGGCTCGCACCGGTGTGCAGTGGGTCGAGTGGGACGAAGCCACCTTGCGCGAGCGCGAGCCCGATCTGGACCCGCGTTATCGCTTTGCCATCCATGTGCCCGAAGCAGGCCAATGCCGCGATCCGGGCGCCTATGTGGCTGCTCTGGCCCGCCATGCCCAATCGCAGGGGGCCGAGCTGTGGCAGGCCCGGGCCACTGGCTTCCGCCTGGAGGGCGGGCGCCTGCGGGCCGTTCTGACGGAGCGTGGCGAGCTGCCCTGCGATGCCGCGGTCATCTGTGCCGGTGCGCGCTCGGCCGCCCTGGCGGCGGCGGCCGGCACGCCGGTGCCGCTGGAGTCCGAGCGGGGCTACCACGTGCAGGTGCCGCAAGCCACCCGCGGCCCCCGCCTGCCCATGATGGCCGCCGACGGCAAGCTCATCGTCCACTGGATGGAGGGCGGCCTGCGTGCCGCCGGCCAGGTCGAGATCGCGGGGCTGCACGCGGCAGCCGATTGGCGCCGTGCCGACATCCTGTACCAGCACCTGCGCAGCATGTTCCAAGGACTGGCCCCCCGCCCTGAGCAAGATGCCGTGCAACGCTGGCTCGGCCACCGCCCCAGCACCCCTGATGGCCTGCCCTGCATCGGCCCCTCGGCCGCTTCGCCCGATGTGGTGCTGGCCTTCGGCCATGGCCATGTCGGCCTGGGGGGCTCGGCCCGCACCGGCCAGTGGGCAGCCCGGCTGGCGGCTGGAGTGCCTGTGCAGCAGGATCTGGCGGCTTTCAGCCCCTTGCGATTCGGCCATCACTGAAGGTCCTGAGGGCCCGCACAGGGAGCCTGTACCGTGGGCGCAGGGGCAAGCACTTTCAGCTGCGCGCCCGTTTCGGTTTCCGCCATGTCCTAGCCCTGGAAGCCCGGCAAGGCGAGCCGGCCGCCCAGTGATGTGGCGCGCTTTGCACGATGAAGATTCATTGACCAGACGTAAGCCTTTTGTGAACCTGTGGCAGCATAATCATCGGCTGTCCATGCATCACCTGAGCCACATCTTTCGCAGTGCCCCCGGCCGCCGGCTTGCCAGTTGGTGGATGGTGGCGGCCATGGTGCTGGCCTCGCTCATGCCCACGGTCTCGCGGGCGCTCGCGGCGCAGCAGCCCTCGGCCCTGATCTGGGCCGATGTGTGCTCGGCGACCCAACCCTCCGGCAAGGGTTTGGTCAGCGTGGCCTTGGCCGATCTTTCGGACACCCCGGCCGTCAGCATCGATGACTGCGCCTACTGTGTGCTCATGCTCGATCGCCTGGGCCCGGCGCCCAGCCTGGTCCTGCCTGTGCTGGCGCCAGAGCCGCCCAACTGGCGGCTGCCGGCCCCCGCCGTTCCTGATCTGCGCCCCGACCTGCGTCTGGCGCACCCACGCGCCCCGCCTCTGGCCTGAGGGCCTTCCCAGACCTGTTGTCTTGCCTGCGGGCCTGCTTGCGTGAGTGAGTTGGCGTGCGGCGGCGCAGCCCTGGCCCGGCCTCTTTCAACACCTTGTTGCGCCATCGGGTGGCGGCAGCCCTGTGGGCACCGCGCACCCCGAGTGCACACGTCCGTCGTCATCCCCTGAGGGCTGGCTGCGCTGTGTCGCTCCACTTCCTTTTCTGATCGGAACACCAGACCTGCGCCCCTGCGCGAGGTGCTGGTGATCGATCGCACCCTTCTTATTTCAGCCATTTGATGCAGGAGCTTTTCATGGCTTGCTTTTCTACGTCCTGGTTTTCCAAATCCCTTCTTGGCGCGGCCAGCGCCGCCCTCGCGCTGTCGGTCTTGTTGAGTGCCTGCGGCGGCGGTGGTGACAGCGGTGGCAGCAACGGCTGGTCGGTTGATTCGAGCGGTGCCGTCAAGCTGCAGTTCGCCGCCTATGCCGGCAGCACCCCGATCCAATGCGGCACGGCCGTGGCCGGCCTGGGCAGCAAGAGCAGCGGCGCCCAGATCCAGGATCTGCGCTTCTACATCTCGAACGTGAAGCTGCTGAAAGCCGATGGCAGCTCGGTGGCGCTGACCCTGTCGGCCACCGACAACAACAACTACCAGGGCACGGACAGCGTGAGCCTGATCACCCTGTCGCAGACGGGCGTGGGCAGTTGCACGGCGGCGACCGCGCTGAACAAGCTGATCCAGGGCACCGTGCCGGCCGGGCAGTACGTGGGCGTCACCATGACGCTGGGCGTGCCGTTCTCGCTCAACCACCTCAACTCGACCGACCCGGCCACACCGGCGGTGCTGCGCTCTGATGTGAACCCTGGCATGTCCTGGAACTGGCGCGGTGGCCGCAAGTTCACCAAGGTGGAGCTGCAAAGCACCGATACAGGCAACCCTGTGACGCTGCTGCACCTCGGCTCCACCGGCTGCGTGGGCGACCCGGCCAACGGGGTGGCGATCAGCAGTTGCACCGCGCCGAACCGCGTGCCCTTGACCTTCTCCAGCTTCAACCCCAACACCCAGGCGATTGCACTGGACGTGAAATCCCTGTTTGCCAGCGCCGATTTCAGCGTGGCCAACAGTTGCATGTCCAGCCCCACCGATGCCAAATGCGTCGGGCCTTTCGGCGTGCTGGCCTTGAACTTCAACAGCGACGGCACGGGCACGGGGCAGCCGATCTCGGGCCAGACCCAGAGCGCCTTCAAGGCTGTGGGGTTGTGATCCATGGGCACCACCACGCTTGATGCCTGGGGTGCCCGGTGGCCAGGGGCCTGGCTGGGTGTGAGCTTGATGGCGGGGGCTCTGTGCCCTGGTCAGTGGGCTTTCGCCTCCAGTGAGCGCCCCGGGCACATCGCGCCCACTACCACGCCGGCCGTCTCTGCGGCCTCGCTCAAGAGGGCCGGTGCAGGGCCCGCAGACTGGGTCTGGCAACTGCCTGCCGATGTGGCGCCACCGCGCGTGCCGGCCGACAACCCGATGTCGCCCGCCAAGGTCGAGCTGGGTCGCTTCCTGTTCTATGACAAGCGCTTGTCTGGCAATGGCACCCAGTCCTGCGGCTCCTGCCACTTTCAGCGCCTGGCCTTCACCGATGGCCGTGCCCATGGCCTGGGCTCGACTGGCGAGGCGCATCCGCGCAGCCCGATGTCGCTGGCCAATGCGGCGTTCAATGCCACCTACACCTGGGCCAACCCCGCGCTGATCACGCTGGAGCGCCAGATGACCAACCCGGTCTTTGGCGAGACCCCGGTCGAAATGGGTGTGAACGACACCAATGTTCAGCAGGTGCTGCAACGCCTGCAGGCCGAGCCGGGCTACCCCCGGCGCTTTGCCACAGCCTTTCCAGAAGACCCGCAGGGCACCATCAGCTGGGACCACGTGATCAAGGCGGTCTCGGCCTTTGAACGCTCGCTGCTCAGCTTCAACAGCAAGTACGACCGGGTGAAGGCTGGCAAAGCCCGCTTCAGTGCGCCTGAAGCCCGGGGCCTGAAGCTGTTCCGCCAGGCCGAGTGCGTCAAGTGCCATCAAGAGCCCAATTTCAGCAACCAGTTCCTGACCGTTGCCACGCGCGATGTCGACGTGAGCTTTTACAACAAGGGGCTGTACAACCTGGATGGGCGCGGCGCCTACCCGGCGGCCAGCCCCGGCCTGATCGAGATCACGGGCAAGGCGGCCGACATGGGGCATTACCGTGCACCCACCCTGCGCAACATCGAGGTCACCGCGCCCTACATGCACGACGGCTCGGTGGCCACGCTGCAAGAAGCCATTGCCCTGTACGCCGACGGCGGGCGCCGCATCACCCAGGGGCACAACGCGGGGGACGGGCGAGCCAGCCCGCTCAAGAACGCGCTGGTGCGCTCCCGCCCCTTGAGCCACCAGGACCAGGCCGACCTGCTCGCCTTCCTCAAGACCCTGACGGACCCGCAGTTCCTGCGCGACCCGCGCCACGCCGATCCGTTCCAGAGCCCACCCCCTGGCAAAAGGAGAACCCCATGAAACGACACCCAGCCCGCACCCGCAGTCTGATGGCCTTGTTGGCCGGTTCGGCCAGCGGCCTGCTGCTGGCCCAGACCGCTGCACCCGAGGGCGCCGCCAAGGATACGCCCGCAGCGGCTGCAACGCACTCCACGGCGACGCTCTCCACCGTCACGGTGACCGACACCGCACCCGGCAACGAGAGCCGCAGCCTGCCGGGGCGCCTGCGCCTCGAAGGCGCGTCCCTCACCCCGCGGCGCCTGGGCAGCAGCGATGCCGCCGAGCTGCTGGACGGGCTGCCCGGGCTCAGCCTGTACGGCGCGGGCGGCGTGTCATCGCTGCCCGTCATCCACGGGCTGGCCGACGAGCGCCTGCGGGTGCAGGTCGACGGCATGGACCTGATGGCGGCCTGCCCCAACCACATGAACTCGCCGCTGTCCTACATCGATGCCTCGAACGTGTCCCGGGTGCGGGTGTTTGCCGGCATCACGCCGGTCAGCGTGGGGGGCGACAGCCTGGGCGGCACCGTGCAGGTCGAGTCGGCGGCGCCCCAATTCGCCGCCGCCGGCGAGGGCTTGCTGACCCAGGGCCACCTGGGCAGCTTCTACCGCAGCAATGGCCGCGGCCGCGGCGCCGATGCCGCCGTGGTGGTGGCCAATGAGGGCCTGAGCCTGAGCTACGCCGGCTCCAGCGCCCAATCGGACAACTACCACGCTGCGGCCGCGTTCAAGGCGCCTGCGGCCACCACGGGCGGCGCGCTGGCGGGCGACGAGGTGGGCTCTTCCGCCTACCGGGCCCGCAACCAGAGCCTGAGCCTGGCCCTGCGGCACGACACGCATTGGCTGCAACTCAGTGCCAGCCAGCAGGACATCCCTTTCGAGGGCTACCCCAACCAGCGCATGGACATGACGGGCAACCGCAACACCCAGCTCAATGCCCGTTACCAAGGGCAGTATGAGTGGGGCGAGCTGCTGGCCCAGGCCTACAGCCAGCGCACCAGCCACCGCATGGACATGGGGGCCGACCGAGACAGCTACGGCACCGGCATGCCCATGAACACCCAGGCCCGCACCCTGGGCGCCTCACTCAAGGCCCATATCAACTGGACCGAACACGACCTGCTGCGCCTGGGCCTGGAGGCCCAGCACCACAGCCTGAACGACTGGTGGCCCCCGGTGGGCGGCACCATGGGCCCGAACGCGTTCTGGAACCTGAACTACGGGCGGCGCCAACGCCACGACGCCTTTGCCGAGTGGGAGGCCCAATGGCAGCCACAGTGGACCAGCCTGCTCGGGCTGCGCCTGAGCTCGGTCACCACGGACGCTGCGGCCGCCCAGGGCTACAACAACAGCCTGGCCACCCTGTGGGGCAGCGATGCCGCCAACTTCAATGCCCAGGGGCACCGCCGCTCCGACCTGAACTGGGACCTGACCGCCCTGGTGCGCCACACGCCCGGCGCCGGCCAGACCTACGAGCTGGGCTATGCGCGCAAGTCGCGCGCGCCCAGCCTGTACCAGCGCTACCCCTGGTCCACCCAGGCCATGGCCGCCTTGATGAACAACTTTGCCGGCGACGGCAACGGCTACATCGGCAACCAGAACCTGCGCCCCGAGGTGGCCCACACCCTGAGCGCCACGGCCGACTGGCAGGCCGTGCCGGCACCCGATGCAAGCCCAGGCAGCGAGCCCGACTGGCAGGTCCGCGGCACGGTCTATCTGACGCAGATCGAGAACTACATCGACGCCCAACGCTGCGCCATCGGCCAGTGTGCCGTCGCCAACCAGACCGACACGCAAAGCTTCGTGCTCTTGCAATACCTGAATCAGCAGGCCCGGATGCAGGGGCTGGACCTGTCCGGGCGGGCGCTGCTGGGGCGCCTGGCGAGCCTGGGCACGCTGCAGACCCGTGCCGTGCTCAACTGGGTGCAGGGCACGAACCGCGTCACCGGCGATGGCCTCTACAACCTGATGCCGCTGAACCTGCGCTGGTCGATCGAGCAGCAGCGGGGTGCCTGGAGTCAGAGCCTGGAGTGGCTGGCCGTCAGCGCCAAGACCCGGGTCTCGCAGGTGCGCAACGAGATGCCCACCGCCGGCTATGCCTTGCTGAACTGGCGCGCCAGCTACCAGTTCCAGAAGGCCCGCGTCGACTTCGGCATCGACAACCTCTTCAACCGCTTCTACAGCGCGCCCCTGGGTGGGGCCTACCTGGGCCAGGGCTCGTCCATGGCCATCAATGGCATCGCCTGGGGCGTGCCCGTGCCCGGCAAGGGCCGCTCGATCCAGTTGGCGCTGCGTCTTGATTTCTGAGGAACCTCTTCCATGCTCACATTCATCTTTCGCATCCTGGGGGCCGCAAGGCCCCGGCCGTGGCCGCAGGCCACACACCGGGCTCTGGCCCTGGTGCTGGGCACCGGGCTGGCCGGCCTGTTGAGCGCCTGCGGCGGTGGCCTGTCACCCGCTACCCTGGCCAAGAGCCAGACCCTGCAGTTCGGCCCGGCGCCCGCCCTCATCCTGGGGCAAAGCGCCCAGGTGAGCGCCACCGCCAGCTCGGGCCTGAGCGTCAGTTTCAGCAGCCTGAACGCGGCCGTCTGCCAGGTGCTGGACAGTGGTCGGGTCACCGCCCTGAGCACGGGCAACTGCGTGGTGGCGGCCAACCAGGCTGGCAACGCCGACTACCAGCCAGCGCCCCAGCTCACCCAAAGCCTGG
>Ga0209913_1000443_pt1 | contig 35296 bp, 29 predicted proteins | sample PersoiDNA2013203_FD_185805 | JGI IMG/M metagenome (GOLD analysis project Ga0209913, IMG submission 185805) | Permafrost soil microbial communities from the Arctic, to analyse light accelerated degradation of dissolved organic matter (DOM) -... | ecosystem: Environmental > Terrestrial > Soil >... | reverse complement strand
GGCGACGGTATTTGTGGCAGGGGTAGTGGAAGTCGACATGCTCTGCCTCACTTGTAACGGATGCTCGGATTGATGACCGCATACAGCACGTCAACAACCAGATTGATGAAAATGAATTCCAGCGAGAACAGCAGAATCTCGGCCTGGATAATCGGATAGTCGCGCATCTCGACAGCGTCGATCAGCAAGCGCCCCATGCCGGGCCAGTTGAATACTTTCTCGACCACGATGGAGCCGCCCAGCAAGAAACCGAACTGCAGGCCCATCATCGTCACCACGGGAATCAGCGCATTGCGCAGGCAATGCTTGGCGATCACGATACGCTCGTTCAGGCCTTTGGCGCGCGCGGTGCGGACGAAGTCTTCTTTCATGATTTCGATGAACGACGAGCGTGTAAAGCGCGCCATGATCGCTGCCACACCGGCGCCCAGCGTCAGCGACGGCAGGATGTAATGGCGCCAGCTGTCTGCGCCGACGGTCGGCAGCCAACCCAGCTGCACCGAGAACACTTCCATGGCCACCATACCCAGTGCAAACGGCGGGAACGAGATACCGGAAACCGCCAGCGTCATGCCGACGCGGTCAGGCCATTCGTTACGCCACACCGCTGAAAATACACCGATGAACAAACCGAAGATCACTGCCCAGACCATGCTGGTCACGGTCAGCCACAAGGTAGGCCAGAAACGCTCCATGATTTCCTGGCTGACCGGCAGCTTGCTGCGCAGCGAGGTGCCGAAATCGCCATGCGCGGCATTCACGAAGAAGCGCACAAATTGCTTGTGAATGGGCTGATCAAGACCGAGATCGGCACGAATCAGCGCCACGGTGGTCTCGTCGGCTTCAGGACCGGCGGCCAGTCGCGCCGGATCGCCGGGCAACAGGTGGACGAACAGGAACACCATCACCGCGACCAGCAACAAGGTCGGGATGAGGCCCAGAAGACGTTTTAGAACATAAGAAAACATGGCGCGTCCTGCAATGATTCAACAACTTGGAGAGCGATGGTCACGTGTCCTGCATGTGTCCATCGCTGAAAGATTCTGTACTGCGTGACTACTGATACAACAACAACCGTCGTCCCGGCGATGCGGGACGACGGCACAAGCGATTACTTCAGCTCGATGTCATCAAAGTTGAACGATGCATCAGGCATCACATACACGCCCTTCAGGTTCTTGCTGCGTGCATACAGGACTTTTTCCGTCACCAGGAAGGCCCATGGCGCATCCTTCCAGATTTCGGTTTGTGCATCCTTGTACAACGCGGCCTTCTGTGCACGATCGGTGATCGTCAGCGCTTGAGCGATATCGCCATCAACCTTGTCGCTCTTGTAGTAAGCGGTGTTGAACAGCTTTGGCGGGAAGGCTTCGGAAGCCAGCAGCGGACGCAGGCCCCAGTCAGCTTCGCCGGTCGACGACGACCAGCCGGCGTAGTACAGACGCACAGGCGCGGTATCCGGATTCGGCGAGCTTTCCACCTTCTCTACGCGTTGACCGGCTTCCAGCGCCTGCACCTTGACCTTGATGCCGACTTGCGCCAATTGCTGTTGCAGGAACTGGATGATCTTCAGCGCTGTAGTGTGGGTATAGGCAGACCACAATTCAGTTTCAAAACCATTTGGATAGCCTGCTTCAGCCAGCAGCGCCTTGGCCTTCTTCACGTCATACGGCCATGGACCGGTCTTGACAGCGTAGTCGACGCCTTGTGGCAACACGCCGTCCATCGGCACTGCATAGCCGCTGAAAGCGACCTTGACCAGCGCATCCTTGTTGATTGCGTAGTTGATGGCCTGACGCACCTTGACGTTATCGAACGGCTTTTGCTTCACGTTCATCGACATGTAGCGCTGGATGATCGACGGGCCGCTGACGATGTCCAGTGCGCCCTTGCCCTTCAGCAGTTCAGCCTGCTCATACGGCAGCGGGAAAGTGAATTGCGCCTCACCGGTCTGCATCATGGCGGCGCGCGAGTTGTTGTCGACCACCGGTTTCCAAATCACTTCGTCAACCTTCGGATAGCCGGCCTTCCAGTAGCCGGAGAATTTCTCCGCCTTCATGTAGTCGGTTTGCTTCCATTCGACGAACTTGAAAGGACCTGTGCCGACCGGATGGAAAGCGATGTCCTTGTTGCCGTACTGCTTCAATGCCGTCGGCGAGATAATCACAGCCGATGGGTGAGCCAGAACGTTGATGAAGGCCGAGAACGGCTCTTTCAGGACGATCTTGACGGTGTAGTCGTTCAGCACTTCGGTGCGGGCGACGCGGTTGAACAGGTTGTAGCGTTTGAGCTTGTTGTCGGGATTGGTGACACGATCCATCACGGCTTTCACGGCATCTGCCTTGAACACAGTGCCGTCGTGGAACTTCACGCCCTGACGCAGACGAATGGTGTATTCCAGGCCGTCCTTGCTGACCAGATAGCCTTCAGCCAGCACGTTGACCAGCTTCAGGTCCTTGTCGAATGCGAACAGGCCTTGATAGAAGGACTTGGTGACGGCCAGCGACAATGTGTCGTTGGCATCATACGGATCCATGGTCGTGAAGGTGGAAGCAACTGCGAGCGTAACGCTCTTGGCTGCCCATGCATGCACGGCGGCAAATTGCATGGTGGTGCCGATGGCGCCGAGCGCGAGCCATCGGATGACAGTTGTGCCGCGACGGGAAGATTGAGTAGTCATGGTTAGGCTCCTGAGTTTCTAAATGATCTAAGTGATTAATGAGGCGACGACAAACTAAAAAGCAACTAAAAAGCAGCAGAAATACGATGTGTTGCAACAAAATGGCCGGGGCCGACTTGCTTCAGGGGTTCGACCAGCGGATCGTCTCCGATGGCACGAATGGGGCTTGGAATCTCATCATTTTGCAAACCTTTCTTCAGATGGCGCAGCTCGGGATCCGCCACCGGGACGGCGGCCATGAGCTTGCGCGTGTAAGGATGCTGAGGATTTTCAAAAATCGCGCGGCGCGGACCGATCTCGACGATCTGGCCCAGGTACATCACGGCAACGCGGTGGCTGATGCGTTCCACCACCGCCATGTCGTGCGAAATAAAGATAAACGAAATGCCCAGTTCAGCCTGCAGATCCAGCATCAGGTTGACGATCTGCGCCTGGATGGATACGTCCAGCGCGGATACCGATTCGTCGGCGATGACGATCTTCGGATTCAGCGCCAGTGCGCGTGCGATACAGATGCGCTGGCGTTGGCCGCCGGAGAATTCGTGCGGATAGCGCTGCGCATGTTCCGGCAGCAAACCGACGCGGGTGAGCAATGCATCGACACGTTCCTGCGCGCCCTCTTTCATGCCGTGCACCAGCATCGGCTCCATGATGGAATAACCGACCGTCATGCGCGGATCGAGCGAAGCAAACGGATCCTGAAAAATGAATTGGATGTCACGGCGCAGCTCGCGCAACTCTTTGCGCGGCAGCTCCGCCAGATTGCGGCCGCCGAATTCGACCTTGCCGCCACTGATCTCGACCAGACGCAACAGGGAACGGCCGGTGGTCGACTTGCCGCAGCCGGACTCGCCGACGATCGCCAGCGTCTCGCCGGAATACAGATCAAAGCTGACGCGCTCGACGGCGTGGACGCGCTGTTTGACACGACCGAAGATGCCGCTCTTGACGTCAAAACGTGTAGTCAGGTCGGTGACCTTGAGAATAGGCTGACGCTGCTGAGCGATTTCCGATGCGGCCTGCAATTCTTCTGCGATGGCTTCCGGCTTGGCTTCGGCACTGGCGGCGATACCGAATCGGGACGGCGTGTCGGTGCCCTTCATCGCCCCCAGGCGCGGCACCGCTGCCAGCAAGCCTTGCGTGTAAGGATGTGCAGGCGCAGCGAAGATGCTGCGCACGTCGTTTTCTTCCACTTTGTCGCCGCGGCACATGACGACGACGCGGTCGGCGATTTCCGCCACGACGCCCATGTCATGGGTAATGAACACCACCGCCATGTGCATTTCTTCCTGCAGAGAGCGGATCAGTTGCAGGATCTGCGCCTGGATCGTCACATCCAGCGCCGTGGTCGGCTCATCGGCGATCAGCAGCGACGGCTTGCAGGACAAGGCCATGGCGATCATCACGCGCTGGCGCATGCCACCCGACAATTGATGCGGGTGACGGCCGAGCACACGCTTGGCTTCAGGGATGCGTACCATTTCCAGCATGCGCAGCGCTTCTGCACTGGCGGCGCTGTGGCTCATGTTCTGATGCAGGCGAATCGATTCGGCGATTTGTTCTCCGACGGTGAAGACCGGATTGAGCGAGGTCATCGGCTCCTGAAAAATCATCGCGATCTCTGCGCCACGAATGCTGCGCATGGTCGACTGCGGCGCCTTGACCAGATCCAGCATGTTGTTGTTGCGGCGCTGGAATTGCATGCTGCCGGACACGATACGGCCGCCACCATGTTCGATCAGGCGCATGATCGCCAGCGACGACACGGACTTGCCGGAACCCGACTCGCCGACGATGGCCAGTGTTTCGCCCTTGTCGACGTGGAAGGACAAACCACGCACGGCTTCCACCGTCCGCTCGGAACCGGTGAAGGTGACGCCGAGATTGTCGACGGTCAGCACGCGTTTTGCGGCCTGCGAATTCAGAGAATTCAGCGATGATTGATCTTGCGTTGCCATTGTTGTTGCGTCCTTCACTACTTGTAGATTGCCGTGACAGGCGTGTCGCCGCCACGGGCATAACCGCGATACATACCTTCGGTGTTGAACGTCAACGCCACGTTGCCGTCAGCGTCGACGGCGATCAGGCCGCCGCGTCCTTCATAGGCCGGCAGCACGTCCATGACGACTTGCTCCATGGCTTCTTGCAGCGTCGCGCCGGCGTAAGCCATGCGCGCCGCGACATCGTAAGCGGCAACGGTGCGCATGAATACCTCGCCGGTGCCGGTGGCCGAGATGGCGGCCGTCGCATTGGCGGCGTAGCAGCCCGCGCCGATCAATGGGGTATCGCCGACACGGCCGACTTGCTTGTTGGTGATACCGCCGGTGGACGTCGCTGCGGCGACGTTGCCATGCATGTCGAGCGCAACCGCGCCGACCGTGCCGAACTTGTTGTCGGGGTCGATGGGATCGACAGCGCCAGCCGAACCAGCGCCATGCGCCGATTCCTTGAATAGGAAAGAGGCCGCATCGTGATCCAGCATCATCCCGCTCTGCTCGCGCACGCGCAGCCATTGCTGATGGCGCGCTTCGGTCTGGTAATACGTCGGGTCGACGATATCCAGTCCCTGCTGACGCGCAAACGCATCGGCGCCGCAACCGGCCAGCAGCACGTGCGCACTCTTTTCCATCACAGCGCGCGCCGCGACCACAGGATTGCGCACGCAAGTAACGTTGGCGACAGCGCCCGCCTTCAAGGTAGCGCCGTCCATGATGGCTGCATCAAGTTCATGCGTGCCGGCGCGCGTGTAGACCGCGCCCTTGCCGGCGTTGAACAGCGGGCAATCTTCCAGCAGGCGCACCGCCTCGGTCACTGCATCCAGCGCCGATCCGCCCGCCGTCAACACGGCTTGTGCCGATGTCAGAATCGCGTTGAGCTCACGATGGTAATTCGCTTCATCCGCCTCGCTCAGCGCGCTGCGCGTGATAGTCCCTGCGCCGCCGTGTATGGCAATGACTGGAGTGTTCATGCTTTGTTTGTCCCTGATGCAGCGATCTTTTTGACCGCATTGCTTTTAAGTGCGTTGTTCTTGATTGCCTTGCCGCTTGCGCGTGCCAGGCTCTTGCCTTGTTCGTACTGTTCCGCCTGGTACAGCCAGGGCAAAACGAATTCTGTCATTTCGGATGCCGCCTGCACCGAGCGCTTGGCGCGATGCGCAACGGCGTCGCACAGGGCTTGAATCAGCACCAGCGCCGCAGCATCGGAAGTCGGCGACATCTGTCTTTCGGTCTGCGAATAAATCGTCACGTCGGCCAGCGGCACCAGCGGCGAATGCGGCAGATCGGTAAAAGCGATCAGCTTGGCGCCCTTCTCGACCGCACGGCGTGCCAGCCGCACCGTATCGGTGGCGTAGCGCGGATACGCCATGGCGATGACCACATCGCGCTCGTCCAGCTTGAAGAACTGCCGGCCAGTCTGCGACGGGCCGCCCGGATGCACACCGGACAAGACGGTACGGCAGAACGGCTCCAGCGCATGCACCATGATCCCGGCCAGGAAAGCACTGGCGCCGAAGCCGATGACGAAAATACGGTCGGCTTTCAGAATCATCTCCACCGCCTGCTCGCAATGCTCGGCGACCAGCGCCTGGCGTGTTGCTTCGATGTTGCGGATGTCGTTGTTCAATGCGGCGTAAATGATTTCCGCGCTGGTGGCGCTCTTCTGGACTTCATGACGCATCTTTTCCACCGGCGCCAACGAAGAAGCAAAATCGGCGACCAGTGCATTGCGAAACGGCGCATAGCCGTCAAAACCCAGCGCATGCGCAAAGCGGTTTGCCGTCGCCAGCGAAATCCCCGCCGCTTCCGACAGCTCGTCGATGGTCATGGTGGCGGCACGGAAAGTGTTCGCCAGCACGTAATCGGCAGTCTTGCGATGCGCCTTCGACAGATTCGGATACAGCTTGCCCAGCACCCGCGCTACTGCGCCGCCGCCCTGCAAGGATGTGTTTTTTGAATTGTGCATACGACGTTGCGATGAAACCCGGTTCGTGAAACTGAAGTAAAACGGAAATTAAATAGAAGCGGCTTCGCTTCAAAAAATGTAAATATATTTTCATTATTTTGAAAAGTAAAGAAAATATCCTTTCAAAAATGAAAGTAAAAACAGATGCACCTTTATCACGCGAGCGCAAGGTAAAAATGCACCTCAATAGAGAGGAAATTGGCTGCACTGCACCAAAGCGGAATGCGCCAATTCACGACGGGCACGCCGCGAGAGTCACGTTGAAGATCGCAGAAATCAGGATGATATTTGGAGGAGGCAGGCACGTCCGGTCACCGCGTTTTTGCTGCAGCGAAGCAGAAACGGACGACAAATCGCCGGCAAGATGCCGGATTGAAACGAAACGAAGAAATACGGTCCGCGATGCGCTATCTCGGCAACAGCACGGACAGCATTGACAATCAGGACTACCGCTCAACGCGGCACGATTTCCCGTAGTTCGATCAGATTGCCGAACGGGTCTGCCGTATAGATACGGATAAAACCGGGAATCGGCGCGTCTTCCTGCACAGGGAAACCGCCCGCCTTGAGTTCAGCCAGCATCGGCGCCAACTTGTCGACGATCAGCCCGGGATGGGCATTGAGCGCCGGTTGAAACTCTTTGTCGACGCCCAGATGCAGCTGCAACACGCCGCACTGAAACCACAAACCGCCACGTGCCTGCAAGGCCGCAGGCTTGGGCAACTCGGGCATGCCGAGAATAGTGCCAAAGAAACGCCGGGCGGCGTCTTCACCTCCGACGGGCATGGCAAGTTGGATGTGATCGATAGCGGTGACTGGCATGAGTATCCTCTGGCTGGCTTGGCTTGCGCTGAGCAGATATCCGCAGATACGAACATGTGCAGCGCGACGTGCGGAGGATTCTATCCCTTCGCTGCCAACGGCGCTGGCGGTGCCAAAAATCGCTGACTGAACGCTGACCGGGCAAACCCAGACAACGTCGAGAAATAGCGAAGCGACGCGCGATGCCGTATCCTCTCACCTGTACACGTATGCATATGTGTTCTGCCGCAATCGTTCCAGACCGCATCAACCGATATCCATCATGAACATCCGCTTTCTCGAAACCTTCGTCTGGCTGGCCAAGCTGAAAAATTTTCGCCTGACCGCCGAGCGCTTGCACACGACGCAGGCGGCGGTGTCCAGCCGCATCGCCACGCTGGAGCAGGATTTCGGCGTGCGTCTGTTCGACCGCGGCGCGCGCGAAGTGACGCTGACCACCGATGGCAGCAAGGCGCTGGTGTATGCCGAGCGCATGGTCAAGCTGATGCGCGAGATGAAGGACGATATGTCGGACAAGCAGGTCTATGCCGGCGTGATCCGCATCGGCGTGATCGAATCGATCGTGCACAGCTGGTTTCCGGACTTCATCGGGCGCGTGCACAAGATGTTTCCGCGCCTGCAAATCGAAATCGCCAGCGACACCACCATTCATCTGCGCGAACAGTTCAGCAAAGGGGCGCTGGACATCGTGCTGCAGGCCGAGCCGGTCATCGGCACCCACATCACCAATCTCAACCTGTGCGAATTTCCGATGCGCTGGGTTGGCAGTCCCAAGCTCAATATCGGCAGCGAGACCCTGAGCCTGTCCGATCTGGCGACCTTCCCCATCATCAGCTTTGCGCGCAACTCGGGACCGCATGCGGCGATCGAGCGCATCTTTTCCGACAGCGAACGCGGCGCACTGCATATCAATTGCATCGCTTCGGTGGCCACGATGATCCGGTTGGTGACTGACGGCTTCGGCGTGGCGGCGGTACCGCCGGCGATCATCCAGCGCGAACTGAATGAAGAAATCCTGCACACGCTGCGCGTTGATGTGGAGTTTCCGGCGCTGGTCATGCTGGCCTGTTTCCGCTCCGACAACGAGAACCCGCTGACCGAAACGGTGGCCCGTATTGCTCAGGAAACCGCGGCCGACTTCGCACTCAATTGGGGACACGAGATTGCACGCCTGCCATCGCAGGCGCAATAGAACTCCTCGAAGCGTCAATGCCGGAAAGGCTTAGGCGTATTTGCAGAGGCTTGCAACTGAGCACCACAAACGCGCAGCGACCGGCCCACTTTTGCTCATAAGATTTTCCAATCATTCGCGCCAACAATTTCTTGTTGGACAGCGCCGCATCGGCTACGCATACTGATTTCAAATAATTTACACAAGATCGTGCGTGGCGCCGGATGCAAACACCGGCGCGAAGACAAACGACAGATTTCCGCCAGGCATTTTCCAGCTTCGATTTTCACCCGGCATCTCGGATGTCCGGCGTGTTCTCGCACTGTGAGAATGAATGGCAGCTCAATCAATCTACAGCGGGAGAAGGCAAGCATGACCCATTCAACTTCAGCAACACTCGACTCCGTTCCGCGCTCCGGCGATGCCGCCGTGGACCTGGAAGTCACCTACAAGAAAATCGCCTGGCGATTGATCCCCTTCCTGGTTTTTCTGTTCGTGCTGGCATGGATCGACCGCGTCAACGTCGGTTTCGCCAAGCTGCAGATGCTGCAGGACTTGCAATTCTCCGAAGCGATCTACGGCCTCGGCGCCGGCATCTTCTTCATCGGCTACTTTCTGTTTGAAGTGCCGAGCAATCTGCTGCTGGAAAAAATCGGCGCCCGCAAGACGCTGGCGCGCATTACCATCCTCTGGGGCCTGGCCTCGATGGCGATGGCGTATGTGACTTCGCCGACATCCTTTTACATCCTGCGCTTTTTGCTGGGTGTATTCGAAGCCGGCTTCTTCCCGGGCGTGGTGCTGTATCTGACCTACTGGTTTCCGGCGCAACGCCGTGCCCGCGTCAACGGCCTGTTCATGACGTCGTTCGCGATTGCCGGCGCCGTCGGCGGCCCGATCGCCGGTACCATCATGAGTCAGATGGAAGGCGTTGGTCATCTGGCCAACTGGCAATGGCTGTTCATCCTCGAAGGTATTCCGTCGCTGATCGCAGGTATCTTCGTGCTGATGTACCTGCCGGAAAAACCAGCCAACGCAAAATGGCTGTCGACTGCCGAACAACAAGCCGTCACCCATGCGCTGATCGCAGAGAACAAGTCCGCCGGCAAACACCTCTCCTTCAAGGATGCCTGTAGCAACTACCGCGTCTGGCTGTGCGCCGCCGTGTACTTCTGCGTGGTCAGCGGCAATGCCACCATCGCTTTCTGGACACCATCGATCATCAAGGAAATCGGCATCAAGGGTAACTTGCAGATCGGCCTGATCTCAGCCATCCCTTTCATCGCCGGCACATTGGCCATGATCTGGAACGGCATCCACTCCGACAAGACCGGCGAACGCCGCATGCATAGCGCCATCGCCACACTCATCGCCAGCGTCGGCCTGATCCTGACCGGCCTGACACTCGGCAACGCAGTCATGGCGCTGTGCGCACTGACACTGGCGGCAATCGGCATCCTGGCCGCCTTCCCGGTGTTCTGGTCGATCCCTGCCGCCTTCCTGGCGAGCACGGCAGCGGCAGGCGGCATCGCGCTGATCAACTCGATCGGCAACCTGGCAGGCTTCGTCGCGCCGTACATGATCGGCGCACTCAAGACCAGCACAGGTTCGCTGTCGTCGGGCTTGTACTTCGTCGCGGCATTGGAGTTTGCCGCGAGCTTCCTGGTGATCGTCTTCATCAAGAAAGTGTGACGCTCGACAGTCTGTCCCTTTGAATTAAGTAGCACTACGCACCTTGTTTCCCCGCGCCGCCATCCCTCTGTTATTTGTTTCTGCACGGCGGCGCACCCTTTTTCACGTACCTGAAGTGGCCTTATGAAACTCTCTTTCCAAACTGAAGCAACATCGCTGAACGTCGACATCCATGCGCTGATCATCGCCGGCTGGGCCGGTCGCGACATGGCCGCCATCGAGCATCACATCGAAGAACTGGCCGCCCTCGGTATCCAGCGTCCGAGCGCCGTTCCGTTGTATTACCGCGTGTCGAGCAACCAGCTGACGCAATCGTCGGCGGTGCAAGTGCTGGGCGGGGAATCGTCGGGTGAAGTGGAAACTTTCGTCTTCAACGCCGACGGCGAACTGTACGTCAGCATCGCGTCGGATCACACCGATCGCAAACTCGAAGCACACAGCGTGGCCTTCTCCAAACAAGCCTGCGTCAAACCCGTCGCCTCTGCCGCATGGAAGCTGGCCGACGTCGCCGACTACTGGGACGAGCTGGTGATCCGTTCGTGGATCAAGGAAGACGGCAAGGAAGTGCTGTATCAGGAAGGCACGCTGGCCAGCCTGCGCACGCCGCAAGATCTGATCGCGCGCTTCACCGACGGCAAGCAGATCCTGCCGGAAGGCTGCGGCATGACCTGCGGCACGGTCGGCGCCATCGGCGGCATCCGCCCTGCGACGTCGTTCACGATGGAGTTGTTCGATCCACGTCGTCAACGCGCGTTGCGTCATTCGTATGAAGCGGAAATCCTCGCCGAAGTCGCTTGATTCCGATTCACTCTTCCGACTCATTCTTCCCTGATCAAGACATGATTCCAAGCCTGCATCAACAAAGCGAAGAACTGCGCAATAACAACAGCTCCTCGCTTGAACTGACTGAGCTCGCACTGCAACGCGCCGCTGCCGCCGATGGCGAAGGCGCGCGCGTTTTCACGCGTCTCTACGCCGACTCCGCACGCGCTGCCGCGACGGCTTCCGACACGCTGCGCAACGCCGGCATCGTGCGCTCGCCGATCGAAGGTCTGCCGGTGTCGATCAAGGACTTGTTCGACGTCGCCGGTGAAACCACGCTGGCCGGCTCGGTCGCCTTGCGCGGCTATCCGGTCGCCACCGAGAGCGCCGTCGTCGTCAAACGCCTGATCGCTGCCGGCGCCGTGATCGTGGGCCGCACCAACATGACCGAATTCGCTTATTCCGGACTCGGCATCAATCCGCACTACGGCACGCCGCGCAATCCATGGCAGCGCGAGGTTGATGGTGGACGTATTCCCGGCGGCTCGTCATCGGGCGCGGCGATTTCCGTCACCGACGGCATGGCCGCAGCCGGCGTCGGCTCGGACACCGGCGGCTCGATTCGTATCCCGGCGGCATTCTGCGGCATCACCGGCTTCAAGCCGACCGCACGCCGCGTATCGATGCAGGGCGTGTTGCCACTGTCCGAAAATCTCGACTCCATCGGCGCCATGGCGCCGACCGTCCAGTGCTGCGCCATGATGGATGCCGTGCTGTCAGGCGAAGAGTTCGTCGCGCCGGTGGCGCATCCGCTGCGCGGCTTGCGTCTGCTCTACCCTACTAATATCGTGCGCGACGGTATGGATGAGCATGTCGCCGCCAGCATGCAGGAAGCCATTGCCAAACTATCGGCGGCAGGCGCTGTGATCGTCGAACAAGAGGTACCGGCCTTCAACGAACTGTCGGCCATCAATGCCAAGGGCGGCTTCACCGCTGCCGAAGCCTGGACCTGGCACCGCCAGTTGATCGCGGAACGAAAGGATCACTACGACCAGCGCGTGGTTTCGCGCATCATGCGCGGCAAGGAGATGAGCGCAGCCGATCTGCTTGATGTCCTGCACGGCCGTCGCAAGTGGATCGCGAAGGTTGAACAGCAGCTTGCGGGCTACGATGCCCTGCTGATGCCGACCGTACCGATCATCGCGCCAAAGATCGCCGACCTGCAGGCCAGCGACGATGCCTACTACGCCGCCAATGGTCTGATCCTGCGCAATCCGACGCTGATCAATTTCCTCGATGGTTGTGCGGTGTCCTTGCCTTGCCATGCTGCAGGAACGGCGCCGGTCGGCCTGGGGCTGGCTGCTGCCGGTGGCAATGATCGCCGTTTGTTGTCGATTGCTTTGGCGGTGGAGACGTTGCTGAAGCAGTGAGGCTAATGATTTAGTCTGAAATATGGCGTCACCATAAAAATGGCTTGCAGCGATGCAAGCCATTTTTTATTTCAGGATTAACAGTTTCGCCTGATGATGTTTGCAGGCTACGATCAGTCTCGATCAAGCAAAGACGCGGTTGTCGCACGACGGACAGCCGATGGCATTGGAAATCTGTCTCAGCCACAGTATCGTTCCCGCGCAGACGCAGCGATGCATGGTTGCCGACTTGTAAAGAAAAATACATTCCCTTGCGCACCTGCAGTTCAACGGCTATATTACGCACGTCGAAAAAGGCAGACTTGGTGTGGTCCAGCCCAGGTCCTTCTGAAAGCTGAAGCTCTGTCCATGCCCGTGCATGAGTCCCACGACGAATATCAACGCCATCCTGGCGTTCTTTGTTCGTCCGTGCGGTTCTCAAAGACAACGAACCGTCCTGGTCGAATGACCACTAAGGAGTTTTCATGCACGATGCTTTTATCTACGATGCCGCCATTGCCGGCGGCGGCCCTGTTGGTTTATTTCTGGCTTGCGAGTTACGCCTCGCCGGTCTCTCCGTGTTGGTTCTGGAGCAAGCCGAAGATCCACATTCTCCGTTGAAGCAACTCCCTTTCGGGATGCGCGGCCTGTCCATCCCTACCGTCGAATCCTTTTATCGGCGTGGTTTGCTGGACGACATCAAAGCGCAGCAAGATGCCGCCGGCGCTTCGGCTCCATCACGCCGTGGCAACACGGGCGCTGCGCACTGGATGCAACAGCCGCGTCTTTCAGGCGGCCATTTTGCCGGTATCCAGTTCTACCGCGACAACATCGACGACTCAAAGTGGCCCTATCGTTTGCCGGGTCAGACCGACGCGATCCTGGTCAGCAATATGGCGCATCTCGAATCCGTATTGGCAGCCCGGGCCGGCGCCATGGGCGTAGAGATCAGGCGTGGCTTTGCTGTAGAAGCCTTCGAGCAATCGGAGGAAGATGTGAGCGTTCGCGCTGGCGGCGAGGCTTTTCGTGCGCGCTGGCTGATCGGATGCGATGGCGGCCGCAGTACCGTGCGCAAGCTTGCCGACATGGAGTTTGTCGGCACGGAGCCTGAGTTCACCGGCTATTCGGCAGAAATCGAGATGGCCGACCCGGATAAACTTTCTCCGGGCCGCCATTACACAGCCACGGGCATGTACACCTACCAATCGCCGGGCACTGTCGCCATGGTCGATTTTGACGGCGGTGCTTGCCATCGGACTCAGCCGATGACGCGGGAGCACGTGCAGTCGGTGTTGCGACGAATTTCCGGCACCGACGTCACCGTCACGGCACTCAAGCTTGCGAGCACCTGGACCGACCGCGCCTTTCAGGCGACGGCCTATCGCAAGGGGCGTGTGCTGCTCGCCGGCGACGCGGCGCATATCCATTCACCATTGGGTGGCCAGGGCCTCAACCTCGGGTTGGGTGACGCAATGAATCTCGGCTGGAAACTGGTGGCCACCATCCGCGGCAATGCTCCGGACGGTTTGCTCGACAGCTATCATTCGGAACGGCATCCGGTGGGCGCGCAAATACTTGACTGGTCGCGCGCTCAGGTTGGGCTGATGCGGCCGAGCCAAAGTTCGCGCGCGCTGGAAGCGATCATCCGGGATCTTATCGGAACACATGATGGCGCGACCTATTTTGCGGAACGCGTCTGGGGGCTGTCGCTGCACTACGATCTTGGGGACAGTCACCCGCTGGTCGGTCGCAGCGTGCCCGAATTCGAGCTGGCCGACGGCTCCCGACCGGGTGATTTTCTCCGCACCGGGAAAGGTCTATTGCTGGACTTTGGCGCAGGCAAACCTCTGCAAGAGGTGGCGCGTCGATGGAAAGGCAGCGTCACTTATATCGCCGGCGACGCGAAAGATAAGCTCGGTGTCTCTGCCGCGCTGGTACGTCCTGACGGCATCGTGGCGTGGATGTGGGCCAGCACCAATGACACAGGAACCGCTCCGGAATCACTTGCTCAGGCCGCTTCACGATGGTTTTGTGAAGTATGAAAGCCCACTTGAAAACAGCGACGCAAAGAACTCGCCTGCTCTTCAGAAAAATTTAGCACTGGTTTTCAAGCCAGATACAATATTGCGCGCTCTGATACGTCTTCAGCTATCTAAGCCCTCAGCCCCGCGCTTGTCCTCCTAAGAAAGAAAACATGACTACCGCAACCGCATCTCCCCCTGCTCAATTCTCTCGTTACCAGAAATTTGTCGTCGGCATGCTGGCCTTCCTGCAATTTGCCGTGATTCTCGACTTCATGCTCATGTCGCCACTGGGCGCCGTGATCATGCCTGCCATGCAGATTGCACCAAGCCAGTTTGGTCTGGTGGTGTCAGCCTATGCGTTCAGCGCCGGTATCTCGGGCCTGCTGACGGCGGGCTTTGCAGACCGTTTTGACCGTAAGCGCCTGTTGCTGTTCTTTTACACCGGCTTCATTTTGGGCACGCTGTGGTGCGGCCTGGCGCAAAGCTTTGAAAGCCTGCTGGCGGCGCGCATCGTCACCGGCCTGTTTGGCGGCGTGATCGGTTCCATCGTGCTGGCGATTTCGACCGACCTGTTCCCGCTGAGCATGCGTGGCCGCGTGATGGGCATGATCCAGACCGCTTTCGCCGCCAGCCAGGTGTTGGGGATTCCGATCGGTTTGTACCTGTCGAATCGCTGGAACTGGCATATCCCTTTCATTGCGATGGCAGCGATGGGCGCCATCGGCGGGCTGGTCGTGATGTGGAAAATGCAACCTGTCACCGATCACCTGAAGATACCTAGCGAACACAGCGCGTGGATGCATCTGTTCCATACCGTGACCGAGTCGCGCTATCTGATGGCGTTTGCCACGACTGCCCTGCTGATGACCGGTGGTTTCATGCTGATGCCGTTCAGCAGCGCGTATCTGGTGGCTAACCTGGGCATCGATCTGCACCATCTGCCGTCGGTCTATCTGATCACCGGTTTGTTCACGATATTTATCGGGCCGATGATCGGCAAGGCGGCGGACAAGGTTGGCAAATTCCGCGTGTTCATGTTCGGTACCGGCTTGTCGATCGTGATGGTGCTGGTCTACACCCATCTGGGCCGCGTGTCGCTGCCGGTGGTGATTTTTGTGAACGTAGTGCTGTTTGTGGGGATTTTCTCGCGCATGATTCCGTTCCAGGCGCTGGTGTCGTCGGTGCCTGCAGCAAATCAGCGTGGGTCTTTCAACGCGATCAGCGCGTCCATCCAGCAACTGTCGGGTGGACTGGCATCCGTGGTTGCGGGGCATATCGTCGCCATCGGGACGGATGGCCAACTGCAAAACTTCGACGTGATCGGCTATGTCGTGGTCGGTACGTCGCTGGTGGCATTGACACTGGTATGGCGTCTGAACCGCAGCCTCCAGCAACGGGCGGCGCTGGCAGCCAGTGCTACCAACGACCAGGCCAAAGTCAACGCTGCCCCTTAGCCATATCTGACTTCAACTGAGCGGCGCTGCTCTCTTCCTTGGCCAGCGCCGCTGTCTCGATACACTCCAGCAACGTTGCCACAGCGATGCTGGGTGTCGGCGCGATACGCTGCAGCACGCCGATTTCCCGAAAAAATCCGGTTCCTCCCAGCGGCAAAACGCGCAGTTTCCTGATCGATGCTCCAGCAGCGAGATCGTAGGGAATGATTGCCACGCCCAACCCTTTCCTGACCATTTCGATGATGACCATGGGTTCATCCAGCTCCATGGTGTCGTTCACCTGCAGACGCGTACGCTTGAGATAGCGATCCACCAATTGCCCGCCATACGAGCGGCGGCTGTAGCGTAAAAAAGGATGTGCCGCCAGCAAAGCCTTGATCGAGGTCTCCTGTGCCGACAACGGCGCGATGGCGACATAGGTTTCGCGCAGCATGGTGCTCCACGTCAATCCCTTGGTCATCTTCAGATTGGGGCGGATCATGATCGCCAGCGATAAGTCATTGCTGTCGATTTGCGACATCAATTGCACCGACGTGCCCGGCACGACATTGACCTCGACCAGCGGCAGCTTCTTGCGAAAATCCGCGAGCGCTGCCGGCAGCAAACCCAACTGAACGGTAGAGATCGCGCCGATGTCGATCTTGCCTCGGGTAGCGGCGACCTCGGTCTGCCCTTTCATGGATTCAAACAGCCGGATGATTTCTTCCGACGTTCGCAGCAATTGTTTGCCGTGGTCGCTGACGGTGACGGACTTCCCCACGCGGGTGAATAGCTCGCAGTTCAATTCTTCTTCCAGCCGCCGGATCTGCATGCTGACCGCAGATTGGGTCAGCCCCAGCCGCGCCCCGGCAGTGGAGAACGATCCAAGCTGGGCTGCAGCGATAAAGGTCTTCAGGTAGCGAATCATGCTTATGAAAAATTTGAATTAACAGGATCAAAATTGATAATTTTACATCACAAATTTGTGTATATAGACTGCGTTAAATCCCTGGCAAGCAAAGGGTCTTGCAGACTGATACTCCTTTTCGGCGGCCGCCTTGCGACGCCAGCGGTTTGCCTGCACTTCATTCATAGACATTTATTCAGGAAGGAAACCAAGATGACATCGACATCGCTATTTCACCTCGCATTCCCCGTCAAGGATATCGCCGAAGCACGTGCTTTTTACGGCGACCTGCTCGGCTGCCCGGAAGGCCGCAGCTCCGAGAAATGGGTTGATTTCAATTTTTACGGCCATCAATTGGTGGCGCATCTGGCGCCGGAAGAAACCGGTTTCAGTGTCAGCAATTCGGTAGACGACCATGACGTTCCCTCCCGCCACTTCGGCGCGATCCTGTCCTTGCCAGAGTGGGAAGCCCTCGCCGCGCGGCTGAAGTCTGCCGGCATCAAGTTCATCATCGAACCGTACATCCGCTTCAAGGGCGAAGTCGGCGAGCAAGCCACCATGTTCTTTCTCGATCCGTCCGGCAACGCACTGGAATTCAAATCCTTCGCCAACATGGATTACATCTTCGCGAAGTAATCCGCTCGCCACACATCACATCAGGGGGAAGAAATGAACAAACTCTTACTGGCATTGGTCCATGTCGGCGCTCTTGTCGGCCTGCAAACCGCGCATTACAGCCATGCAGCGCAAAGCGATGAACTGAACGGCACACTAAAGAAAATCAAGGAAAAAGGCGTCATCGTGCTAGGCGTGCGCGACTCGACCAAACCGTTTTCTTACCTGAACGACAAGCAGGACTACGAAGGCTACGCGGTCGACCTGTGCCTCTCCATCGCCAAGACCATCCAGCGCAAACTTGGCATGTCGCAACTGACCATCTCGATGGTGCCGGTAACCTCGTCCAGCCGCATCCCCCTGATTCAGAACGGCACGGTCGACATTGAATGCGGCAACACCACCAACACGGCCGAGCGCCAGAACATCGTGGAGTTTTCGCCAACCTATTACGTCAGTGGTTCACGCCTGCTGAGCAAGCGCGCCAGCAATATCCAATCGCTGGCCGACCTGCGTGGCAAAAAGCTGGTCATCAACAGCGGCACCACACACATCAAAATGGTCACCATGCTCAACGATGAGCAAAAGCTGGGCATCGACATCATCGCCTCACGCGATACTGCCGAGGGAATGCTGGCCGTGGAAACCGGCCGGGCCGCCGCCTTCATGAACGACGATATCGTACTGGCCTCGCTGGCCGGCAGCAGCAAGATCAAAAACGAGCTGGGGGTCGGCAAGGATGCACTGTCGGTCGAACCTTTCGGCCTGATTTATCGCAAGAATGATCCTGCGTTCAAACAGGTGGTCGACGGCAGCATCGCCAATATCTTCAAATCCGGCGACATCAACAAGATCTATGCGAAGTGGTTTCAGTCGCCGTCGCTGCCACACGGACAAAACCTGAACTGGCCCATGAGTCCGGAAACCCAGGCGGCAATCGCCAAAATCAGCAACTCGCCAAATCCGGCGGACTATGCGCCGCTGCCGAAGGAACAATTGTCGCTGGTCAGGAAGAAGTAAAACATTGCTGCAGGAGAGCGAAAGCACTTCGCAGACAAAGGCAGACGTACAAGCAAAAGCGCCCAATCAGGGCGCTTTTGCTTATTAAAAAAGAAGAGAAGGACCAGCCGCGAGACTAGAACTCATTTCATAAATAGGCGTGAGATGCGTTCTTTCCAGAAAGGGCACTGGCAAGGCGTGCGACGCGTCGCGTGGTGGTGCCACGCGCAAGGAGTGCAACGCGGCCAGCGCCCTTTCTGGAAAGAACCCGGAGGGAGCGGCCTGTTTGGGCGAATTGCTGCGTTACGAATCGGGGTCAAGACGTCCAGTCTTGACCCCGATTCGCGCCTTGCACTTCATCCCAAACAGGGCAAGCTCGCATTCACGCCTATTTATGAAATGAGTTCTACAACTTGCCGGCCGCGACGTCGGCATCAACCACCTCTCGCGCCACGGTAATGGCATGCTCTTCCGCTTCCGACGAGCTGTTGCCGCGAAATTCGGCACAAGTAGCTCTGCGGAAAGGCACCGGATTATCGTTGCGATGCAGCTGGTAACCGCCAACCCAGGAGCCGTCGCGCTGCTCATGGCTGCTGGCGCGAATGAAATAACCCTGATGTTCCACCGCATCGCCATCGAGCATTGCGTCGATCAATGCGCGTGCAAATGCAGCGCCGGCAGCTTGTGCAGCCCCGACATTGGCAAACGGCGCACCCTTGATATGGGGATAAATGTCTTCACCGATATGCACTGCGCAGGCGATACCGCCCTTTTCCGAATGAATGCTGTCGAGCACGGTGATGTGTTTGCCACGATAGTCCAATCCGTACTGCGCCATGGTCTCACCTGAAAATAATAAGAAGAATTAAGGCATCGTAGCACAGGCACCCGTCATGTCAGGCAGACAACTCCGGTCGGCACAAATCGATGCTCCGCCCGGTAAGCCTTGACGCAATGTATTGCGCCATAGCAACCCTTGCTAGGAGCGCGAGCGGCCTGTCATATAATGGCGACCCTACGGCGGAAACAGGCCGATCTATATATGAACCAAAACACAATGACGCAGCCCGGCGCGCCGTCACACAGCACGCACGGCATCAGACTGGAATCGGTCACGCTCAAACGCGGCGACCGCGTGGTCTTCGAACAATTGACGCTGCACTTGACGCAATCGCGCATCGGCCTGATCGGTGACAACGGCGCCGGCAAGAGCAGCCTGTTTCGCCTTATCTGCGGATTGGATCAGCCGCAGACCGGCCGCGTGACCGTGCATGGCAGCGACACCGCCCATGCCACTGATCGCCGTACCCTGCCGCGCAAGATCGGCTTGATGTTTCAGAACCCTGACGATCAGATCATCTTCCCGACGGTCGCTGAAGAACTGGCTTTCAGCCTGACAGCGGCCGGAACAGAAAAGAAGCAGGCACGCGAACAGGCGCTTGCCTTTCTGGCTGAACGGCATCGCGCCGACTGGGCGCCGCGCGCCATCGGTGAACTGAGCCAGGGGCAGCGCCAGCAAGTCTGCCTCATGGCGCTGCAAATCACGCATCCGGCAACGCTGCTGCTGGATGAACCCTATTCCAGCCTCGACATGCCGAGTCAGTTGCGCCTGTCTGCACAGATTCGCGCAACCGATCAGCAGATCATTCTGTCCACCCATTTGCTGGAACACGTGCAGGACTTCGAGCGCGTCCTGTGGCTCGACAATGGCGTCTTGCGCGGTGATGGGCCGGGGCGCGAAGTCTGCGCAGCATACGCCGAGAATGTCCGCGAGCGCTGCGTCGCCGATACGACCATCCAGGACACCGCCGTCGCGGACGGTGCCCTGCTGAAACAAGTTGCCGATGCGTAGCCTGTATGCCACACGCCGCACCTGGTTGCACGGCGTGCCTGCCTGGGTCAAGCTGTTGGCGCTTTCCATCGGCGGCACGGCATTGATGCTGACCGGTGCCCTCGGCCAGCTTGCTGTTGCGGCAATGATCGTGCTGGCGCTGTTTCTTTCGCTGGGCCCGGCCGGCTGGCGGCAATGGCGCATGCTGCGCGGCCTGTTGATCGCATGCACGCTGATTGCAGGGTTCCACTGGCTGGCAGGCGATCCCGCCGTCGGTGTGATCAGTGCCTTGCGTATCATGGCGGCATCGATGCTGGCGTTGATGCTGACCATCACGACGCGCTTCGACGATTTGCTCACGGTGCTGGAAACGATATTGTCGCCGTTGCGCCGCTTCGGCGTGCCGGTAGAACGCATCGCGCTGGGTATCGGCCTGACGCTGCGTTTTGCCGAGAATTTTTACGCGCAGTGGCAGCGTCTCGATGACGCGCATCGCGCTCGCACCGGACGCGGTGGCGGCTTGCGTCTGCTGGCGCCGCTGGCTATCCGCGCGCTGCAAACCGCCGAACGCGTGGCCGATGCACTGGTCGCCCGTCTTGGTGGCTAGACAGTAAGGCCCGTAGTCCACTGAATCCTTTGCATTCCGTGAATCCCGATAACCGATTTTCTTTTAATGAGTGACCCTTCCATGACAACAACCGGCACCATGACATCTACCCGCTCGCTTTCATACATCGCCCTGTTCGCCGCCGTGATCGCGGTGTTCGGACTGATTCCTAAAATCGATCTGCCGTTCGGCGTACCGATCACGCTGCAATCGTTGGGCATCATGCTGGTCGGCTGTCTGCTGGGCCCCAAGCGCGCGTTCTATACCATCGGACTGTTTCTGGTTGCGGTAGCGCTGGGCCTGCCTTTGCTGTCGGGTGGCCGTGGCGGTATCGGCGTGTTCGTGGCGCCGTCAGCCGGCTTCCTGCTGGGCTGGTGGGTCGGTGCGGTGGTGTGCGGTCTGTGCATGCGCCAGTTCATGCGCCGCATGCCGGACGCCAACGGCAAGCGCCTGCTGATTGCGGCTTTCTTGTCGTCGGTGATCGGCGGTATTCTGGCGATGTATCTGTTCGGCATCCTCGGCCTGATGCTGGCCGCGCATCTGACACTGGTACAAGCCTCGCTGGCAGTGCTGGCCTTTATTCCCGGCGACCTGGTCAAGTGCGTGATCTGCGCAGTGCTGGTACAAAGCGTGGTGCGCGGCATGCCGGCATGGCGTCTGGATCGCGATTGATTCCATTGCGATCAAACTTCGATACCGTCCACGCGCCACTGGCGCAATGGGCGGCAACGACACCGCACGCCATCGCGATAGACGATGGCGTGACGCGCCTCGATTTTGCGGAGCTCTTCCGGCAAGTCACAGCACGCGCAGAGACACTGAAGCAATCTCACCCGGCGGCGGTCTGCTGGGTTGAGGACGTCAGCGATACGAACAATGCAGTGCCCTTGCTGTTGAGTTTTCTTTCCATCATTTCCGCCAACCGCACTGCTGCGGTCAGCGATCCCGACTGGCCGCCGTCCGTGCGTGAGCAAATCTTCGCACGCGTGGCCGCCGGTGTGGGTGCCGAGACAGCGCCTGACCTCGCCACCGCTTCCACGCCTTTCTACATCGGCTTCACCTCCGGCAGCAGCGGCTTGCCCAAGGGCTTCCGCCGCAATCACGGCTCGTGGACCAGCAGCTTCGACATCTCACTGGAATCGTTCGGTCCGGGTGCCGGGGCGACGATACTGGTGCCGGGGCGCTTGTCGCATTCGACCTTCTTGTTCGGCGCTTTGCTCGGGCTATGGAGTGGCGCAGGCATCCGGTTGCAGTCGCGCTTTTCGCCGACGGCGGCGCTCGACACCCTCGCTGGCAAGGGTGTTGAAGGCGCCGGCGCCATGGTCGCCGTGCCGAGCCAGCTGATCCTGATGCTGGATCTGGCGCAACGCCGCGCCTTGGCGCCGATGCCAGACGTGCAGCTGCTGATGATCGGCGGTGCGCCGTGGACGCGCGCCCGCACACCGGAGCTGCAGGCCCTGTTCCCACGTGCGCGCATCATTGAATTCTATGGCGCGTCGGAAACCAGCTTTATCGCCTGGACCGACAGCGAGAGCACCCTTCCCGATCACGTCGTCGGCAAGCCGTTCAGCAATGTCGACGTGCGTATTGATGCTTCCCAACCCAACACGCCCGGATTGATTTACGTGCGCAGTCCGATGGTCTTCAAGGACTACGTCACGCTCAATGAACAATCCGATCAGCCCGCCTTGCTGCGCGACGGTGACTGGTTGTCGGTGCGCGATGTCGGCCATCTCGATGAGCAAGGCCGGCTGCATTTGCTCGGACGGCAACAGCGCATGCTTCTGGCGCAAGGCAAGAATCTGTTTCCGGAAGAAGTGGAAAGCGTGCTCGCAGCCCATCCCGCCGTACATGCCGCCTCGGTACAAGGCATCCCCGATGCTGTGCGCGGCGTGCAGGTCGCAGCGCTGCTGGAACTGAACGAAGCCGTCAGCGCCGATGCATTGAGCGCATGGTGCCGCGAGCGGCTTGAGCCTTACAAGATTCCACGCCGCTTCTACGTCTGCGACGACTGGCCGTTGACGCCCAGCGGCAAAAGCGATCACAAGCAACTGGCGCTGCGCCTGAGCGCGGCCGATGCATCCTCGCCTTCGTCTTCGTTGCAGCCGTTATGAGCACCATGAATACAATGCACGACGCCGTCATCCTCGGTTGGGGCCGCAGCGCGGTTAGTCCAGTCGGCGGCGCGTTGTCGTCATTGCAGCCGCATGAAATCGGCGCGCCGGTCATGCTGGGCATCCTGCAACGTTTCGGCATTCCGCTCTCCGCCATTGATGCTGTGATTGCCGGCAACGCCATGGGCGCAGGCGGTAACCCGGCGCGCATGTTGGCGCTGGCCGCAGGCTGCGCAGATCGCCTCCCGGCCCTCTCCGTCGATAGTCAGTGTTGCGCCGGCCTTGATGCTGTTGCGTTGGCCAACGGCATGCTGGCAGCAGGCAATGCCGATGTCGTGATCGCCGGCGGCGTCGAAGCATGGAGTCGTGCGCCGATACGTCAACATCGTCCACGTCATCCCGGCGAGCCGGCAATTGAATACGGCAGTCCCGCCTTCGCACCGGATCCGGCGCGCGATCCCGATATGCTGCTGGCCGCTGCGCGCCATGCACTTGCCGCCGGCATCACGCGCGGGCAACAAGATGACTGGGCGATGCAAAGCCATGCACGCGCGGTCGCTGCACGCCTCCATGTGCAAGACGAAATCATCGCCATCGGTGCAGCCACTTGCGACAGTTATCCGCGCGCACTTGATCAGCGCTACCTCACGCGTATGCCGGTTGCCGCGATCTCCGACGACGAGCGCGTCGATGCTGCAACCCGGCAAGCTCATGCCATCAGCCGCATCGCCATTTCACCGAGCGCCGATGGTGCGGCGTTTGTCATCATCGCCACACGTGACGCCGCACGCCGCCTGAACCTGCGTCCGCAATTTACATGGCGCGCAGGCGTCAGCGTCGGCGCCTCGCCCGAAACGCCGATGCTGGCCGCCATCGATGCCACGCAGGCGGTGCTGGCGCGGACTGCGAACAAGATCGTGGCTATGTGGGGAGTGGAATTGCACGACGCCTTCGCCGCGCAGGCCATCGCGTTCTGCGAAACATTGCATCTGTCTCCTGCGCAGCTCAATCGCCACGGCGGCGGACTTGGGCGCGGACATCCTATCGGGGCGTCAGGCGCGATCAGTCTGGTGCGATTGCTGGCCGACATGCATCATGCGGCGCCCGATGGCGCGTTGGGTCTGGCGACTATCGCCGCGGCCGGAGGTCTCGGTACAGCGGCGATTATTGAGCGCTGCTAAGTTTTATCTTTCAGTCGTCCCAACGTCATGAAGACAGTCAATACGACGCTGGGTCCTGACTTTCGTCAGGACGACAGGTATACCGAATACCGCCAAGACTAACGCAGCGTCCTGAAAAACTCTTCCGGCTTCAGACGCTCTGTCCTTACCGTATTTTCCGGCGCATCCGGATCGGCATAGCCCAACGCCATGCCGCAGACGATGTGATGGTCATTGCCCAGCTCCAGCGTCGATCGGATCAAACCCGGATACGAGGCCAGCGCGCCGATGGCACAACTGCCCAGGCCATGCGCAGCAGCCGCCAGCATCAGGCCATACAGACACATCCCCAGATCCATGTAACAACCGCTGCCCATGCGCGCATCGATGGTCACCAGCAAAGCAACCGGCGCATTGAAGAAATGGAAATTGCATTCGAACTGGCGGTCGCGTCCGGCCCGATCATCGCGCCCGGTCTGCAAGGCGCCGTACAACTCCTTGGCAGCCGCGACCTGACGTCGGCGCAGGGACTGCGGCATCGGCTGTGGAAAATAGCTATAATCTTCCGGCTCCTGCTTACCCTCCCGAAAAGCCTCCACCAGCGCCGACGACAGTCGCGCACGCGCCTCGCCTTCCAGCGAGATGAATTCGCCGGGTTGCAGATTGGCGCCACTGGGCGCACGGCGCGCCATGGACAGCAATTCGGCCAGCATGCCGTCAGGCAACGGACGATCAAGGAAGCCGCGCGTGGAATTGCGCGAATGAAGTAAGTCAGAAAACGACAAAAGAGAATCGGGCATAGAATCGGACACGACAGTGCGTCTGCGCGGCGGTATGACAGCGATACAGCGGCGCATAGGACTAAAATGGCTTAAGTGGGCGTCAATATAGCCTATCGCACCGGGTAGCGGCCAAATCCCGATGGCGATAACACGGATACAGCAATTCCAAATTGACAATCTTTCATTTTGGAAACAAGTCAAACTTCCTGCCGTCGTCAATTTTTCATTAGAATGCGCATTTGGCTCAGCTTTCAGGAGCCTCATCGGCGGCTTGCCCCGATGCATTGTCAACGCACCGACTCGCCGATTCATCGATTTCCAGATTCCAGTACCTCACCTGCATGGCAACTAAAAAAACATCCCCGTCTGAATACAGCGAATCATCCATCCGCGTCCTGAAAGGACTGGAACCGGTCAAGCAACGTCCGGGCATGTACACCCGGACCGAGAATCCCCTGCACATCCTCCAGGAAGTCATCGACAATGCCTCGGACGAAGCGCTGGGCGGTCATGGCAAGAACATCATGGTCACGCTCAATCCCGACGGCAGCGTCAGCGTCGAGGATGACGGCCGTGGCATCCCGGTGGGACTGCATCCGGAAGAAGGCGTGCCGACGGTCGAAATCGTCTTTACCCGCCTGCACGCCGGCGGCAAGTTCGATAAGGGCAGCGGCGGCGCCTATGCCTTCTCGGGCGGTCTGCACGGTGTTGGCGTATCGGTCACCAACGCGCTGGCGTCGCGCCTGGAAATCACGGTCTGGCGTGAGGCTGGGGTGCACACGCTGGCCTTCTCCGATGGCGATCTGATCGAGAAGCTGAAGTCGCGTCCGATGACGCGTGAAGATAAAAAATCCGGCACTCGCGTGACCGTCTGGCCAAATCCCAAATATTTCGACTCGCCGACGATTTCGCAACAAGAACTGCAACGCCTGCTGCGCTCCAAGGCGGTGCTGCTGCCGGGCGTGAAGGTGTCGCTCGTCAACGGTAAAACCGGCGACGTGCAAAGCTGGCAATACGATCAAGGCCTGCGCGGCTATCTGATGGAATCGCTGGCGCAGTCGACCAGCGCCGATCCATTGATCCCGCTGTTTGAAGGCGAGCAATACGCCGGTGCCGATGCCGAAGGTTTTGCCGAAGGCGAAGGTGCGGCATGGGTGGTGGCATGGACGGAAGAAGGCAACGTGGTGCGTGAGTCCTACGTCAACCTGATCCCGACCTCAGCCGGCGGTACGCATGAATCCGGCCTGCGCGAAGGTCTGTTCTCGGCAGTGAAGAGCTTCGTCGAAATGCACTCGCTGTTGCCTAAGGGCGTCAAGCTGTTGCCGGAAGACGTGTTCGCACGCGTCTCTTTCGTGCTGTCGGCCAAGGTCCTCGATCCGCAATTCCAGGGCCAGATCAAGGAACGCCTGAATTCACGCGACGCCGTGCGTCTGGTGTCGACCTTCTCGCGTCCGGCGCTGGAGCTGTGGCTGAACCAGCACGTCGAGTACGGCAAGAAACTGGCCGATCTCGTGATCAAGCAGGCGCAAAGCCGTCTGCGCTCGGCACAAAAAGTCGAAAAGAAAAAATCTTCCGGCGTGGCAGTGTTGCCAGGCAAGCTGACCGACTGCGAATCCAACGACATCACACGCAACGAAATCTTCCTGGTCGAGGGCGACTCCGCCGGCGGCTCGGCAAAGATGGGCCGCGACAAAGAGTTTCAGGCAATCCTCCCATTGCGCGGCAAGGTGCTGAACGCCTGGGAAACCGAGCGCGATCGCCTGTTCGCCAACAATGAAATCCATGACATCGCCGTCGCTATCGGCGTCGATCCGCATGGCCACACCGACACACCAGACCTGACCGGACTGCGCTACGGCAAAATCTGCATCCTCTCCGATGCGGACGTTGACGGCTCTCACATTCAGGTGTTGTTGCTGACGCTGTTCTTCAAGCATTTCCCCAAACTGATCGACCACGGCCACATCTGTATTGCACGTCCGCCGCTGTATCGCGTCGACGCGCCGGCACGCGGCAAGAAGCCGGTGCAAAAGCTGTACGCACTCGACGACGGCGAACTGGAAGCGATCGAAGACAAGCTGCGCAAGGACGGTCTGAAAGAAGGCGCATGGAGCATCTCGCGCTTCAAAGGCCTGGGTGAAATGAACGCGGAACAATTGTGGGAAACCACCATGAACCCCGACACCCGCCGCCTGCTGCCGGTCTCTTTGGGCGAACTCGACCATATCGCTTCCGAAGCGCGCTTCACCATGCTAATGGGCAAGGGCGAAGCCGCCTCGCGCCGTGCCTGGATCGAAGAGCACGGCAACGAAGCCGAAGCGGACATTTAAGACAGCAAAATGCGCATCAGCGACGACATCATGCAACCAGGTCTCTGGCGCCGCTTCCTTTCGGGAGCGTTGCCGGTTGCTGTTGCGGCCGCTGCGTTGTGCATGTCGTTGACCACAGCGCCTGCGCATGCCGATGTCTACGGTTACATCGACGCCGACGGCATGGCGCACGTGTCGACGGAGAAGCTCGACGACCGCTATCAGCTGTTCATGCGTGGCGACGCCACCTTCGACTCGAACAAAATCGCAAAAGGAATCCCCGGCGTTGACGTGAAACAGAACATGTCCTCGCCGCTGATGAAGCTGATGCTGCAGCATCCGAATCTGAAAAAGTATGAAACCATGCTGGATCAGAGTGCGAAGGAATTCTCGGTCGAGCCGGCCTTGCTGAAAGCGATCATGGCGGCTGAATCCGGTTTTAACCCGACCGCCGTCTCGCCCAAGGGCGCCATCGGCCTGATGCAGATCATGCCGGAGACCGCCGAGCGTTATGGCGTCCAGGGCGATCGTCGCAAGACTATCCAGCAAAAGCTGACCGATCCGAAGATCAACATCCGTCTGGCCGCGCGTTATCTGCGCGACTTGCAGGCGCTTTTCCCAAAGCGGCTGGAACTGGCGATTGCCTCCTACAATGCCGGCGAACGCGCCGTGCAAAAGTACAACAACCAGATCCCGCCCTATCCGGAAACACGCAATTACGTGCAACTGGTGGCACAGTTCTATCGGCTGTACCAGCCGGGCGGAAGCGCCGCCAATAATGCAGGCAACGCCGGTGATAACGCGGAAAAACCACGCCGCATTGAAATCATTTTGCCGGGCCGCCGCAGCATGCCGCCACCGACTTCCATCGAATAATTCACACAACGAAATCAACGCAACCCAGCCACATGACTGAACAAGCCAATCTGTTTGAACAAGCCGCGCCATCCGACGGCGAATCGCTGACGCTGTCGACCTTCGCCGAGCGCGCCTATCTCGACTACGCCATTTCGGTGGTCAAGGGACGCGCCCTGCCCGACGTGGCCGACGGCCAGAAGCCGGTGCAGCGCCGCATCCTGTACGCGATGAATGAACTCGGTCTGAACGCCACCGCCAAGCCGCGTAAATCGGCGGCCGTGGTCGGCGACGTGCTCGGCAAATTGCACCCGCACGGCGACCAGTCGGTGTACGACGCGCTGGTGCGTATGGCACAGGACTTCTCGCTGCGCTATCCGCTTATCGACGGCCAGGGCAACTTCGGCTCGCGCGATGGCGACGGCGCTGCGGCGATGCGATACACAGAAGCCCGTCTGACGCCGATCAGCAAGCTGCTGCTCGATGAAATCGACATGGGTACGGTCGATTTCCAGCCGAACTATGACGGATCGACCGAAGAGCCGAAGCTGCTGCCGGCACGTCTGCCCTTCCTGCTGCTGAACGGCGCATCAGGCATCGCGGTCGGCATGGCGACTGAAATCCCGTCGCATAACCTGCGCGAAGTCGCGCGTGCCGCTGTGGCCATGATCCGCAATCCCAAGATCACGCATGAAGAACTGATGACGCACATCACCGGCCCCGACTTCCCGGGCGGCGGTCAGATCATCACGCCATCGTCGACGATTGCCGAGATGTATCAGAGCGGCCGCGGCAGCCTCAAGGTGCGTGCACGCTGGAAGATCGAAGACATGGCGCGCGGCCAGTGGCAGGCGGTCATCACCGAGTTGCCGCCGGGCGTGTCGTCGCAAAAGGTGCTGGAAGAAGTCGAAGAACTGACCAATCCCAAAATCAAGCTCGGCAAGAAAACCCTCACGCCGGAACAGCAGGCGCAGAAGCAAAGCATCCTGGCGATGCTGGATGCGGTGCGCGACGAATCGGGCCGCGAAGCAGCAGTGCGCCTGGTGTTCGAGCCGAAGTCCAAGAACCAGGACCAGACCGAGTTCATGAACACGCTGCTGGCCCAGACTTCCCTGGAAACCAGCTCGTCGATCAACCTCGTGATGATCGGCGGCGACGGACGCCCACGCCAGAAGGGTCTCGGCGACATCCTCAGCGAATGGATCAGCTTCCGCTTCGCCACCATCACGCGCCGGACACAATTCAAGCTGCAAAAAGTCGAGGACCGCATCCACATCCTTGAAGGCCGTGAAGCGATCCTGCTCAATATCGACAAGGTCATCAAGATCATCCGCGAGTCGGATGAGCCGAAGCCCGCACTGATTGAAGCCTTCAAGCTGTCGGACCGCCAGGCCGAAGACATCCTGGAAATCCGTCTGCGCCAACTGGCGCGTCTGGAAACCATCAAGATCCAGCAAGAACTGGCCGAGTTGCGCAACGAGAAGTCGACGCTGCAAGACCTGCTGGAAAATCCATCGTCGATGAAACGCCTGGTCATCAAGGAAATCGAAGCCGACGACAAGCAATTCGGCGATGACCGCCGCACCGTTATCGAAGAGGCCGAAAAAGCCGTGGTCGAGCAAAAGATCATCGACGAACCGGTCACCGTCATCATTTCGCAAAAGGGCTGGGTGCGCGCACGCAGCGGCCACGGCCACGACGCGACGCAATTCACCTTCAAGGCCGGTGACGGCCTGTACGGCGCTTTCGAGTGCCGTACCGTCGACAACCTGCTGGGCTTCGGCTCCAACGGCCGCGTCTACACGGTTGGCGTCAATTCGCTGCCGAACGCACGCGGCGACGGCGTGCCGATCACGACGCTGGTCGACCTCGGCAGCAGTAGTGGCCAAGGAAGCAACCTGCTGCACTACTTCGCCGGCCCGGTCGATACGCAGATGCTGCTGGCATCCGATGCCGGTTACGGCTTCACCGCCAAGCTTGGCGACATGCTCAGCCGCGTCAAGGGCGGCAAGGCATTCATCACGCTGGACGAAGGCGACCTGCCACTGGCGCCACGTCCAATGCCCGTCGGCGCCAGCGCGATTGCCTGCCTGTCGGGTCAGGGACGTCTCCTGGTGTTCGGCCTGGATGAAATCAAGACCCTGTCCAGCGGTGGCCGAGGCGTGATCCTGATGGAACTGGAAAAGAACGAAAAACTGCTGGCCGCACAAGCCATCACCCAAAAGGGTGTGCTGGTCTCCGGTACCGGCCGTGGCGGCAAGGAGCAAAATGTGTCCCTGTCTGCCGTGGCGCTGGGTCTGCACATCGGCAAACGTGCACGCAAGGGCAAGGCGCTGGAATCCAAGCTGAAAGCGACGGCACTGGCAGCGATTAGCTGAAGTCAGGTTGACCTCAATAAGCCGCGTCGCAGAATAAATATTCTGCGACGCGCAACTTGCCCCCCCGTCATCTGCAGCAAAAAATTGTCAAAAATGAAACTTGATTGAATGCACCGAGTCCATCTGTTATGCCATTCCCGGCATGGTCAAGGAGGACATAGTGCATTCACGCTACAACATGCTGCTCGCAGCCCTGCTGCTGGGTTTCGCGCTTCCCGCGTACGTCAACGCTGCACCGTTGCAGAATTTTCTCTACACAGGGTCGGACGACCTGAACAAAATCGAAGCACTGATCAAACGCGCCGATATCGGCGGTGTGCAAATCGTCTATAGCTGGAGTTCTCTGGAAAAAGAAAAAGATCGCTACGATTTCGCACAAATTGAAAAGGATCTGGCGTACCTCAATGGGTTGAACAAGAAACTGTTTATTCAAATCCAGGATCGTTTCTTCGATCCACGCCACAAGTATGTGCCACTCTACCTGCAGACCGATCCGATTTATCGGGGCGGTCTCGTCGAGCAGTATGACAATCCGGGCGAGAACAAACCTGTGGCATCTGGATGGGTCGCACAGCAATGGAATCCCGCTGTACAACAACGTTACCAGCAGCTTTTGCTGGCGCTGGCAACACGCTTCGATGGCCGGGTGATGGGAATCAATCTGCCGGAAACGGCAATTGACCCAAAAACCAAAAAGGATAAAACCGGATTCAGCTGCGAAAAATACTTCAACGCGGAAGTGGAAAATCTAAGCTTCGCCAGGAAGGTATTCAAACAATCCTATGTTGTGCAATACGTGAATTTCTGGCCGTGCGAATGGGATAACAATCATCAGTACATGTCACGCCTGTTTGCCTTGGCCGAAAAAGAAAAAATTGGCCTCGGCGGTCCGGACATCATTCCGAACAAAAAATCGCATATGAAAAACGCGTATCCGTTTTTTTATCAATACAAGGGAAAACTCGCACTCGTGGCCATGGCCGTGCAAGAGCCCACCCTGACCTATACCAATCCGCAAACCAGAAAGCCGTTCACACGCGAAGAGTTTTCTGATTATGCGAAGAGCTATCTCGGCGTAGACATCATTTTCTGGAGCACCTCGTCGCCCTGGCTGATGCAAGACAAGGCAACAACGAATCGATAGAACATTGGCCGGACGTAAATGAAAAGGGATGTCGTATGGAACGACATCCCTCTTCTGTGAATCAGTCAACTACTGCAAATGTACTATCGGCCGATCTGGTGACCAATCACGCCACCGACAGCCGCACCACCTGCGGTACCAATACCGCTGCCGCCCGTCAGCACTGCACCGGCTACTGCGCCGATACCTGCACCGACTGCCGTATTCTTGTCGCGACGCGACATATTGCTGCAGCCGCCCAGCACTGTCAGAGCACATACCGTGATGGAGATGACTGTAATTTTATGAATTGTTCTCATGATGACGCCTCTGTTAAAAAAGGGATGCTGCAACGAAAGCCGGTTGCTTAATGTGCCTTGATGTCCTGTCGCGAACAGGACATTTTTTAGATGCATTATTCCCGAATAGTTTCGAGTGTCAGCTAGTTGTAAACAATCTCTTACAGTTGTTACAAGCACGAGCGATGCCTGCAAAATTTCCTGGCTAAATGCGTCACGCCTGCTGGCGTGCCGGTGCCCGCGACATGCCCGACACCATCAGCAACAAAGCCAGCACGCAAGCGACAGCACCCGCCAGGAAGGCCGATCCATAGCCGAAGAAGCCGATCAGCACCCCCACCACCGGGCCGGTCAATCCGGCCGCCAGATCAATGAAGGCCATGAAGGTCGCGACGGCCAAACCACGTGAGTGGGCCGGCACGCGCGCCATGGCCTGCACGCCCATCGATGGAAACACCAGCGAGAAACCGATGCCTGTCAGCAGCGTGCCAAGGCCCGCCATGATCGGATCATGCGATTGCCACAACAGCAATTGGCCGACCAGTTCAATCGCTACCGAGACGGCGCCGACCTTGGCGCCGCCGATGCGATCCGGCAGATGCGCAAAGAACAGGCGTACGCCCACATAACCCGCGGAGAAGCCAAGGATCGCAATCCCTGCACCCGACCAGTTGTTAGTGGCATAGAGCAGCACCAGGAAGCTGGTGATGATCGCAAAGGGCATCGCACTCAAGGCCAATGCCAGGCCGAAGCGCCAGATCAGGCGCAACACTTCCGACATCGCCACACCACCGCCCTTGCTGCCGAGCGCAGGCAAACCGCGCAACATCGCCGCAATGGCCAGGCCGACCATCGGCAACAACATCGTGGTCAGCGCCACGCCGGTGAAACCGAAGCGCTGCTGGATGGCGATGCCGACCGGTGCGCCCAGCCCCAGAGCGGCGAACATGGCAATGCCCTGCCACGCCATCACCTTGCCGGTGCGTTGCATGCCGACGCGGCCGATGCCCCAGGTCATGGTGCCGGTCAGAAACAGGCTTTCCGCCGGCCCCATCAGCAAGCGACCGATAAAGAGCACGACAAGGCTGGTGCCCGCATCGGCAATCATGGTCGAGGCCAGATACAGCAAGCCGGCGACAGAAGCCATCGGCAAGCCGATCGACACCGCACGCTTGGGACCGTGACGATCACAATACGAACCGGAAAATTTGCGCGAAAAGATAGTTGAAAAGGATTGAATCCCCACTACCCAGCCGACCGTCAGCGCGCTGAAACCAAGCACGCCATTGACGTGCAGAGGCAAGGCCGGCAGCGGAATACCGATGCAGAGGAAACTGGTGAAGACGATGGCGACCAAAGGCAGCAGGCCGCCGCTGGTGGTCTCGGTGGACGCATCCGTGGATTTGTTGGTTGTTGTAGTCATGATGTTATTGATCCCATGTAGAGGTGAACGAACAAGCGAACGAACGCGTACCACGCAACGTGGCGGCTGGCTTGTCGTCGAGGGAAAATAATGCAGCGATTACCGTCACTGCAGCGGTAGTAGAAACTGCTGCAGAAGGTACTGATGTGGGCAAGGTAAGCCCGCCCGAGGGAAGTAAGTGTGTCGTCAATTTTTCACCATAGCGTTATACACGTGCACGGCGACATGAATCGCTGCCTGAAACCTTCAGGCACGGCACGTGAATGACGCGTTGGTTGACGTTAACGCTTACGTAACGAGGCAGGAGGCTTGTCAGAGAAAGCTAATTCGAAAAACTAATTCGAAGCCGATTTAGCTTACCTCACGAAGTTCTGTTTCGTTATTTGCGGCCGATTATACAGAATAGTTTTTATTCTTGTCTAATCTGCGGGAACCTTGTTGCCTGCTTTACAAGACATGCGACGAAACACGCGTAAACGACAAAGCCCGCGCGAGGCGGGCTTTGTCAGACGTCGGCACGGACAATCACCGACGCTGCTTCTACAGCTGGAACAGCTACTTCTACAACGGTACAACCACTTCTGCTGCAATTACACAACTACTCAACTTCTCAATTTCTCAACTACTTCTACAGCTACTGGTACAACAGGTACAGATACAACGGGTACTTCTACAACAACATCAACTACTCAGAGACTTTAACTACACGCGGCAATCAGGCTGCGGTGCGTTCCAGGCGATGCACGTTGTCGGCGTTGATTTCGATCTTGCGTGGCTTCAGTGCTTCAGGCACTTCGCGCACCAGTTCGATGCTCAGCAGACCGTTTTCCATCTGTGCGCCGACGACCTTGATATGGTTCGCGAGCTGGAAGCGTTGTTCAAAATCACGTGCTGCGATACCGCGATGCAGGAAGGTCGGCGAGCCTTCTTCCTTCTGTTTGCGACCGACGATTTTCAGTGTGTCGTTTTCGGCTTCGATGTCGATTTCAGCGTTGCTGAAACCGGCCACGGCCATGGTAATCCGGTATTTGTCGTCGGCGACCAGTTCGATGTTGTACGGTGGATAGCTCGGTTGCGAATCCGCGCGCTGCGCGTTGTCAAACAGTTGAGCCAGGCGATCGAAACCAATTGCGGAGCGGTAGAGTGGAGAGAAATCGTAAGTACGCATAACAGTATCCTTTTGAAAAGAAGCGATAGATAAACAAGAAACAAACGCGAACCTCCATTGAGCATTCGCTGGGGCCGGCAGGACATTTCCCGCTGCCTTGTTACCGATATACGACCAGACTTTTTCTTTTCAAGAGGTTTTTTATCAAGCTTTTTTCGGCGATGTTTTTTGTATTTTTTTTAACAATGCCCCTTGTTTTATCGACCGTCGTTTTTCATTGCCGCAACCACCGTGCGCAAAACTGCCTGCGCCCGACTGTCCCGCACATTGGTATGCAACATCACTTGCGCAAGAGGCAAAGACGGCAGCTTCATGCTCTTGCCGACATCGATGGCGCCGGCCGGTTTGACGCGATAGAGCAACGCCGTCACCGCCAACCCCGCCGTCACTGCAGCCGCGACGGCATGCACGCCACCGCCGATAAATACTTCCTGCCAGGGAATGCCGGCGTCTTCCAGGCGCCGCACCGCCAACTCACGGACGCCACAGGTATGCGAGAACGTTGCCAGCCGAAGCGGCTCGTCCGCGCGAGGCTGCCATTGCGGCGCCGCGAACCAGCCCATGCGTTCTTCCTGGATCAGTTCGCCATCGCTGCGCTCGCCGTCACGGCGCACGATGACGGCATCCAGTTCGCCACGGTCGTACATGGCGAGCAAATCGCGCGAGGCGCCGATGCGCACCTCGACGATCACGCCGGGATCAAAGGCATTGACTTGGGCCAGAACGGCCGGGAAACCATCACCAGCGACGTGATCGCTGACGCCAAGACTGAG
>Ga0209913_1000442_pt1 | contig 35347 bp, 29 predicted proteins | sample PersoiDNA2013203_FD_185805 | JGI IMG/M metagenome (GOLD analysis project Ga0209913, IMG submission 185805) | Permafrost soil microbial communities from the Arctic, to analyse light accelerated degradation of dissolved organic matter (DOM) -... | ecosystem: Environmental > Terrestrial > Soil >... | reverse complement strand
TGCGGCGCCACTGACCACAACAATCATCTGGCGGCGCTGTCGATGATCAAGATGCAGGGCGGCGTGTTCGGCGCGGTGTCGGACTCATCATCGCTGTTGCAAGCGATAGGAAAATAATCATGCACGCGCTCGAGCTGGAAGTCATCGGCGCCGGCAAATCTTTCGGCGAGTTCCGCGCACTCGACGAGGTCTCGATCAAGATCAAGGCCGGCACCATCCACGCGCTGCTGGGCGAAAACGGCGCGGGGAAAAGTACGCTCGTCAAAGGCCTGGTCGGCTACAGCCCGCTTGATCAGGGCATCATCCAGGCCGACCGCCGCGAGGTGGAAATCCGCGGCCCGCGCGTGCCCAATACGCTCGGCATCGGCATGGTGTATCAACACTTCACGCTGGCGCCCAGCCTGTCCGTGGCAGAAAACCTGCTGCTGGCGCGCGGCCTCGTGCGCTGGCGCATCCACTGGAATCTGGAACGCCAGGCGCTGGAAGAATTCATGGCCGCGATGCCGTTCCGGCTCGACCTCGACCGCCTCATCAGCAGCCTGTCTGCCGGTGAAAAACAGAAGCTCGAAATCCTCAAACAACTCTACCTGCGACGCCGACTGCTGATCCTCGACGAACCGACTTCAGTACTCACGCCGCAAGAAGCCGATGAAGTACTCGGTCTGATGCGCGACCTCACGCGCCGTGAAGAACTGACTGTGCTGATGATCACGCACAAGTTCCACGAAGTCACCGCGTATGCCGACGACGTCACGGTGCTGCGCAAGGGGCGTCTGGTCGGCAGCACGGCCGTGGCCGATACCAGCCCTGCGGAACTCGCACACTGGATGATGGGACAAGCCCGCGTCGAAAAAGAAGTCGTGGCGCGTCCGCCAGTGTCTGCCGATACGCCGATCGGCCTGAAGGTGGATTCTCTGCTGGTCCTCAATGATCGCGGCGTCACCGCCGTCAACACGCTATCGCTGCAAGTCAAACGCGGCGAGATCGTCGGCCTGGCCGGGATCTCCGGCAACGGTCAGAAAGAACTGGTGGAAGCCCTTCTCGGCCAGCGCCGCCGCTTGTCCGGCGCAGTACAGATCAACGGCGCCGACTATCAGGCCAGCCGCACTGAGATGCGCGAGCGCAAGGTCTTCGCGCTGCCGGAAGAACCGCTGCGCAACGCCTGCATCGCCGGCATGAACGTCGCCGAAAACATGGCGCTGCGCAATTTCGATGTCGCGCCCTACCGTCGCAGCGGCTGGCTGCGCTGGAGCGTCAATCGTACCGCCATGCGCAAACAGGCGCAGGCCTTGATCGCCGCCTTCAACGTCAAACCGCCGCTGCCGGAACGCGCCATCGGTACGCTCTCAGGCGGCAACGTGCAACGCGCCGTGCTGGCGCGCGAGCTGGGTGACTCGACCAGACAGGAAGATGCGGTAAACGTACTGATCGTCGCCAATCCGGTGTTCGGCCTGGATTTCGCTTCGGTCGCCGACATCCACGCGCGGCTGTTGCAGGCGCGTGCACTGGGAACGGCGATCCTGCTGGTCAGCGAAGATCTCGATGAGTTGCTGGAGTTGTCCGACCGCATCCTCGTAATGACCGACGGCGCCATCGTGCACGCGACAGATGCCGCCAGCGCTGACCGCGCAGAACTGGGACGCTGGATGGCTGGCCATGGCGAGCACCAGGACACGTCATCCACATCCGGACACAACGCGCAACTGGAGACCGCATGATTACCGTCGACGCCATTCCCTATCCCTATCAATTCGACAGCCGCCGCACGGCGCTGGTGGTGATCGACATGCAGCGCGATTTCGTCGAGGAAGGCGGCTTCGGCAGCGTGCTCGGCAATGATGTGCGGCCGCTGGCGACCATCGTCCCGACGGTAGCGAAACTGCTGGCGCTGGCGCGCGAACACGGCGTGCTGGTGGTGCACACGCGCGAATCACATTTGCCTGATTTGTCCGACTGTCCGCCGGCCAAACTCAAGCGAGGCAATCCCACGCTGGGTATTGGCGATGAAGGTCCGATGGGCCGCATCCTGGTGCGCGGCGAACCGGGCAACCAGATCCTGCCGCTGTTGGCGCCACACGATGGGGAGCTGGTGATCGACAAACCCGGCAAGGGCGCGTTCTACGCCACCGACCTGCACGCGCAATTGCAAGCGCGCGGCATCACGCACCTGCTCTTTGCCGGCGTCACGACCGAAGTCTGCGTACAGACCTCGATGCGCGAAGCCAACGACCGCGGCTACGAATGCCTGATCGTCGAAGACGCCTGCGCCAGCTATTTCCCCGTATTCCATCAGGCCACGCTGGCCATGCTGACCGCACAGGGCGGCATCGTCGGCTGGAAAGCGCCGCTGTCCACGCTGCAAGCCTCATTCAAAGAAACCGCCGGAGAATCCGTATCATGAGTCCGCAAGTCAATCTGCCGCACATCGTTGAAGAAGTCGAACAAGCCTTTGCCGACTATGAATACGCCCTGCTGGTGCATGATGTGCCGGCGCTGGACCGCTGGTTTTGGTACGACCCGCAAACGGTGCGCTATGGCGTGGCGGAAATCCTGCTGGGCGGAGAAGCGATACGCCAATACCGTCAGACCTGCGCGCCGGTGCATCCCTCGCGCAAGCTGTACGGTACGGTGATCACGACCTTCGGCAGCGACTATGCTACTGTCAGTACCGAGTTCACCGCCGACGACTCGGATAAAATCGGTCGCCAGATGCAAACCTGGGTGCGCATGGAAGCCGGCTGGCGCATCGTCGCCGCGCATGTGAGCCTGATGGCTTGATGGCTCAATGACTTGATGTGGCGACACCCCCGCTTCCGATTTCCGGCTTGTTGATTTCCTTTTTGTATTGATGACGTTCCACCATGACCGTAACTTCTGCAAACCCTCTCGCTGAACAGGTTTACAACCGGCTCAAGGAAGACATCTTCAATTTCCGTCTGCTGCCGGGTGACAATTTCACCGAAACCGAAATGGCGCTGTCCTACGGCGTTTCGCGCACGCCATTACGCGACGCCCTGTTCCGGATGCAGCGCGAAGGTTATCTGGACGTCGGTTTTCGTCGCGGCTGGAAGGTGCGGCCGATCGACTTCGATCGTCTCGACAATCTGTACGACCTGCGCATCGTGCTGGAAATGGCAGCGCTGGAACGGCTCTGCCAGAACCCGGATCCCTCACCGGGTCTGCAGGAACTCAACGCCGTCTGGCTGGTGCCGGAGGAAGAACGCGAAAGCGAAGCCGTCAAGGTGGCTGAGCTGGACGAAAGCTTCCACACCAACCTGGTCGCCGCCGCCGGCAATGAGGAAATGACGCGCATCCATACCGAAGTGACGGAAAAAATCCGCATCGTGCGCCGACTCGATTTCCTGAAAAAGAACCGCGTACTGGCGACGTATGAGGAACACGGCAAGATCCTCAAGCTGATCGCCAAACGCAAGGCCACCGAAGCGCAGATCCTGCTGCGCGCTCACATTACGCAAAGCAAGCTGGAAGTGCGCAAGATCACCATCTGGATGCTGGCCGAAGCCCGCCAGGAACAATTGAAAACGCTGCCTTAACCGCCAGCACAATCCACTCTGCCGCGTAGCTGAAGTTTTACAGGCGCAACGTCATGAACATGCTGTTCGGGTCTTCGCCGTAAGTGCCGAACGGGCCGCAGTAGACGAAACCAACACTCTCATACAATTGCCTGGCCGGTTTGAAGGCGTCGAACGATCCGGTCTCCAGACTGAGACGTTCATAGCCGCGCGCTTTGGCCTGCTCGATAATATGCGCCAGCATCGCCCGGCCGGCGCCTTTGCGACGCAGCGCCTCGGGGGTGCGCATGGATTTGATTTCGCCATGCCGGCGATCAAGCTCCTTCAGCGCCCCGCAGCCTATCAGTTGCGCATCCTCCCACACCGTCCAGAAAGTGATGTCCGGACTGCGCAGCTTGCTGAGATCGAGCGCGTGCACGCTTTCGGGCGGTGATATCTCGCGCATATTGCGCAAATGCTCTTCGAGCAAGGCGTGGATGGCGGGGCGCGAAAGGTCGTCCACTTCTATCTGCATGGCTGTTTCCCTGTGTCGTGAAGTATGAATAGTGAATTGCTGCCTGATCCGGACATTATGCCCAGAGATGCGCGAGACGGCATTGGCAACAAACAACATTTCCAATTTGCAATGATTGCAAATTAACAACTCACTTGCGCAATCCAACCTCAATGCGGGCCTTCCCAGCCCCGAACAACCTTTCCCAACGCTTGTTTCCCGCCGTTTCGCCGCCAAATCAGGGGTAAGCCTCCGAAAACATTTATAATGGAAGGCTTTTGCAACGGCATCACTTTTAACCTCTTCCATGAAGGTATTTCGCGGACTTCCCAATGCTGAATCGCGTGCGCCCTGCGCGCTGACGATCGGCAACTTCGACGGCGTGCACCGTGGCCACCAGGCGCTGCTGGCGCAGGTGCGCGAAGCTGCAACCCGCCTGAACCTGGATGCCGCCGTGATGACGTTCGAACCGCATCCGCGCGAGTTCTTCGCGCAACTGGCCGGCACCCCGGAAAAAGCCCCGCAACGCATCGCCAACCTGCGCGACAAGCTGCAATCGCTATCCAACGCCGGTGTCGACCGCGTGATCGTCGAACACTTCAACGCCAACTTTGCTGCCCTGTCGCCGCAAGACTTCATCGAAAAGATCCTGATTCAGGGTCTGCACGTGCGCTGGCTGCTGGTGGGCGAAGATTTCTGCTTCGGCTCGCGCCGCGCCGGCAATATCCAGACCCTGATCGACGCCGGCAAGCAATACGGCTTTGAAGTGCACACCATGCCTAACGTGAACAACGAAGGCGTGCGCATCTCATCGTCGGCGATCCGCGCGGCGTTGGCAAAGACGGATTTCCCGCATGCGCGCCAGTTGCTGGGTCATTCGTATGCGATTTCCGGCCATGTGGTGCACGGCAAGAAGCTTGGCCGCACCATTGGTTTTCCGACGCTGAACATGCGTGTGGGCCACAAGCGTCCGGCGCTGTCGGGGATATTCATCGTGCAGGTGCATGGACTGGGCGACAGCCCCTTGCCGGCCGTTGCCAGCCTGGGCGTGCGTCCGACCGTGGACGACAGCGGCCGTGTGCTGCTGGAAACACACATCTTCGATTACAGCGGCGATTGCTACGGCAAATTGCTGCGCGTGGAATTTTTGAAGAAATTGCGCGACGAAGAGAAATACGTCGACCTGCCGACATTGACGGCAGCCATTGAGCGCGATGCGCAACAGGCGCGTGCCTGGTTCAAGGAACAGGCGAGTTTCGCCGTGTCCGCCACCGACCGAATTTGACGCTGGCCCGCCCCGCTCGCCGGTACTGATTTCCGGCGACGCTTCTTACCGTATCAACAGCCGGATCAGCTACCTCAGCCGTCACCGATTTCCAGAATTTAACTGAAAACAACTATGTCGAATAACGAATCCTCCAAGCCAAACAAGCCGGGCAAACCTGAAGGCAAGCCGGTCAGCAAGTATCCGGTCAACATGACGGAGACCGCATTCCCGATGCGCGGCGACCTCGCCAAGCGCGAGCCACAATGGGTCAAGGAATGGCAGACCAAGAAACTGTACCAGCGCATCCGCCAGGCCTCGGCTGGTCGCCCGAAGTTCATCCTGCATGACGGCCCACCGTATGCCAACGGCGAGATCCATCTGGGCCACGCCGTCAACAAGATCCTGAAAGACATGATCGTCAAGGCCCGCAACATGGCCGGCTTCGACGCGCAATACGTGCCGGGCTGGGATTGCCACGGCATGCCGATCGAAATCCAGATCGAAAAGAAATACGGCAAGAACCTGCCGGTGGCCGAAGTGCAAGCCAAGGCACGCGCTTACGCCAATGAGCAGATCGAACTGCAAAAGAAAGATTTCATCCGTCTGGGCGTATTGGGCGAATGGGACAATCCATACAAGACCATGAACTTCTCCAACGAAGCCGATGAGCTGCGCGCGCTCGGCACGATCCTGGAGAAGGGTTATGTCTATCGCGGCCTGAAGCCGGTCAACTGGTGTTTTGACTGCGGCTCCGCATTGGCGGAAGCGGAAGTCGAATATCAGGACAAGCGCGACCCGGCCATCGACGTCGGCTTCCCGTTTGCGGAACACGATAAGATCGCCAAGGCCTTTGGCCTGACCAAGCTGCCTACCGACAAGGGTTACGTCGTCATCTGGACCACTACGCCATGGACCATCCCGTCCAACCAGGCGCTGAACGTGCATCCGGAATTCGACTACGCGCTGGTGCAGACAGAGCGCAATGGCGAACCGACGCTGCTGATCCTGGCCAACGATCTGGTCGAATCCTGCCTGCAACGCTTCGGCCTGGAAGGCAAAGTCATCGCCACCACCAAGGGTGAAGCGCTGTCGCTGATCGCCTTCCATCATCCATTGGCGACCGCCGACAAGGGCTATGACCGCCTGTCGCCGATCTACCTGGGCGACTATGTGACCGCCGACAGCGGTACCGGCATCGTCCACTCGGCCCCTGCCTACGGTATCGAAGACTTTATCTCGTGCAAGGCGCACGGCATGAAGGACGACGACATCATCAGCCCGGTCATGGGCGATGGCCGCTATGCATCGTCGCTGCCGCTGTTTGCCGGCCTGACGATCTGGGAAGCGTCGAAGCCTATCTGCGCCAAGCTGGAAGAAGTCGGCACGCTGTTCAAGCTGGTGATGTTCGATCACAGCTACATGCACTGCTGGCGCCATAAGACACCGATCATCTATCGCGCCACGTCGCAATGGTTCGCGAGCATGGACAACACGCCGAAAGACGGCGGCAAGAGCCTGCGTGAAACCGCGCTGCAAGGCATCGAAGACACCGCCTTCTTCCCGTCATGGGGCAAGGCGCGTCTGCACGGCATGATCGCCAATCGTCCCGACTGGACACTGTCGCGCCAACGCCAATGGGGCGTGCCGATGGCTTTCTTCGTGCACAAGGAAACCGGCCTGCTGCATCCACGCACGCCAGAGCTGCTGGAGCAGATCGCCCAACGCATCGAGCAAGGCGGCATCGAGGCATGGCAGGCACTGGATCCAAAGGAATTGCTGGGCGACGAGGCTGATCAATACCTGAAGAACAAGGACACGCTGGACGTCTGGTTCGACTCCGGCTCGACTCATCAAACCGTGCTGCGCGGTTCGCACAAGCAAGAGTTGCAATTCCCTGCCGATCTGTATCTGGAAGGTTCGGATCAGCATCGCGGCTGGTTCCACTCCTCGCTGCTGACCTCGTCGATGCTCAACGGCCGCGCGCCGTACAAGGCGCTGCTAACCCACGGCTTCGTGGTCGACGGCGAAGGCCGCAAGATGTCGAAGTCGCTCAAGAACGGCGTCGAGCCGCAAAAGGTGGCCGACTCGCTGGGCGCGGAAATCCTGCGCCTGTGGGTGGCGTCGAGCGATTATTCCGGCGAGATCTCGATCTCCGACGAAATCCTCAAGCGCGTGACCGAAGCGTATCGCCGTATTCGCAATACGCTGCGCTTCCTGCTGGCCAACACGGCCGATTTTGACATGACCAAGCATGCCGTGCCGGTCGCCGAGATGTTGGAAATCGACCGCTATGCGATCGCCAACATGGCGAACCTGCAAAAGGAAATCCTGGCGCATTACGAGACTTACGAGTTCCACCCGGTGGTTTCCAAGCTGCAGATGTATTGCTCGGAAGACCTGGGCGGCTTCTACCTCGACATCCTCAAGGATCGCCTGTACACCAGCGGCGTCGATTCGCATGCACGCCGTTCGGCGCAGACTGCGATCTGGCATATCACCCAGGCGCTGCTGCGTCTGATGGCGCCGACGCTGTCGTTCACGGCGGAAGAAGCCTGGAGCTTCTTCGCCAGCAAGGAAGCCTTTGCCGACAGCAGCGAAACCATCTTCTCGCAGACCTACTACACGCTGCCGGAAGTGGCGCAAGCCGAGGCGCTGGTTGCCAAGTTCAACGTGCTGCATGAAGTGCGCGCAGCGGTGACCAAGCAACTGGAAGAAGTCCGCATCGCCGGCAACATCGGCTCGTCGCTGCAGGCGGAAGTCGAACTCAAGGTCAGCGGCGACAAGGTCGCCTTGCTGGAAAGCCTGGGCGACGATCTGAAGTTCGTGCTGATCACGTCGGCGGCTAAGGTCACTGCAGTGGCAGCGGAAAGCGATGAAGCCATCGTCGTCACACCGTCGGCCAACCAGAAGTGTGAACGCTGCTGGCACTACCGCGCGGATGTCGGCTCACATGCCGAGCATGCCGGTTTGTGCGGCCGTTGTGTTTCCAATCTGTTCGGCAGCGGCGAAGCCCGCCATTTCGCTTAAGCATCATCAAGTATAAGTAGCAAGCAGACCGGCACGCGACCAATAAGCAATAGCGCGTGCCGGTGCTTTTTCTGAATATCCTTCTTCGACATCATCCATATCCATCCTCCATGGCTTCCAATAAAAAACGCCTCATGCCCAGCTCCAGCAATAACAACAGCCTGTTGCCATGGCTGGGTATTTCGTTGATCGTGCTGCTGCTGGATCAGTTGTCCAAGATCACGATTCTCAAGCTGTTTCACTACGGCGAATCGCGCCCGATCACCGGCTTCTTCAATCTGGTGCTGGTGTATAACAAGGGCGCGGCATTCAGCTTCCTGGCTGCCGAATCGGGCTGGCAACGTCATCTGTTCACGGCCATCGGCATTGCTGCTGCGGTCTACATCATTTATCTGCTGCGCAAGCACGCCGGACAACGCATGTTCTGCTGGGCGCTGGCGCTGATCCTGGGTGGCGCCATCGGCAACGTGATTGACCGCATTGCCTACGGCCACGTGATCGATTTCCTCGACGTCTTCGTCGGCAACTGGCATTGGCCGGCGTTCAACATCGCCGATAGTGCGATCTGCATAGGTGCGGTATTGTTCGTGCTGGATGAATTGCGCCGCGTCGGCAAATAGATGACCGGCAGCAAGACTGCGGTGATCGGCTACATGTGATTACCGCAGCTCATTACTGCAGCTCATTACTGCAGCTCATTACTGCAGCTCATGATTCAGTTCTACAGGGAGTAAGGCAATGGATCTCGCTGGTAAAAAAATCCTTCTCGGCCTGACCGGTGGTGTCGCGTGCTACAAGGCCGCCGAACTCGCGCGCGGCCTCGGCAAGGCCGGTGCGTCGGTGCAGGTTGTCATGACACAGGCGGCAACGCAGTTCATCACGACCGTCACCATGCAGGCGCTGACAGGTAACACGGTCTACACCGATCAATGGGATGCGCGCATCGAGAACAACATGCCGCACATCGATCTGACGCGCGGCATTGACGCCATTGTGATCGTCCCCTGCTCCACTGATTTCATTTTCAAACTTGCTCACGGCGCATGTGACGATCTGCTGTCGACGCTGTGCGTAGCGCGCCCGCATGGCGTGCCGCTGATGATCGCTCCGGCCATGAATGTCGAGATGTGGCAGAACCCGGCGACCCAGCGCAACATCGCACAGGTACAGCAGGATGGCATCAAGCTGCTCGGCCCCGATTCGGGCGACCAGGCTTGCGGTGAAGTGGGCTATGGCCGCATGCTGGAACCCGAACAACTGCTGGAAGAAATCATTGCCGCCTTCCAGCCCAAGCTGCTGGCCGGCCGTCGTGTGCTACTGACGGCAGGACCGACGTTTGAACCGATCGATCCGGTACGCGGCATTACCAATCTGTCGTCCGGCAAGATGGGTTACGCCCTTGCGCGCGCCGCGCGGGAAGCCGGCGCCGAGGTCGTTCTGGTATCCGGACCGACTGCGTTGACGGCGCCTTACGGCGTGCGCCGCATCGATGTGCAGACCGCGCAGCAGATGCATGATGCCGTGTTTGCCAATGTATCGGGGCAAGATGTTTTCATCGCAGTGGCAGCGGTGGCAGACTGGCGTGTGGTCAATGTCAGCAATCAGAAGCTCAAGAAAAGTACAGACGATGACAGCCTGCACTTGTCCTTCGAGCAGAATGCCGACATCCTCGCCGACGTTGCTGCTTTACCCAAGCGTCCCTACTGCGTGGGCTTTGCGGCCGAGTCTGAAAACCTCGAACAATACGGCGCCGCCAAGCGCGTGAAAAAGAATATTCCCCTGTTGGTCGGCAATATCGGCCATCAGACTTTCGGCAAGGACGAAAACGCGCTGACGCTGTTCGACGACAAAGGCCATACCAGCCTGCCGCGCGCCGACAAGCAGACGCTGGCGCGGCAACTGGTGCGCGAGATCGCGCATCGCCTGGCTACAGCAGGCACACACTAATTCAGCACTGACTTTTAACTTAACAATTTTTGTTCCCATGAAAACTATCGACGTCAAAATCCTCGACCCGCGCATGAAAGACCAACTGCCCGCCTACGCCACCGCCGGTAGCGCCGGCCTGGATCTGCGCGCCTGCCTGGACGCCCCGCTGACGATCGCACCGGGAACTACGCATCTGATCCCGACCGGTCTGGCGATCCACGTGGCCGATCCCGGCTATGCCGCGATCATCCTGCCGCGCAGCGGTCTGGGCCACAAGCATGGCATCGTGCTGGGCAATCTGGTCGGTCTGATCGACTCCGATTATCAAGGTCAGTTGATGGTCTCCACATGGAACCGCGGGCAGACCGAGTTTGTCCTAAACCCCATGGAGCGTCTGGCGCAACTCGTGATCGTTCCCGTCATGCAGGTCGGCTTCAACGTGGTTGAAGAATTCGACAGCAGCGAGCGCGGCGCAGGCGGCTTCGGCAGCACTGGCAAACACTAAGGATTACTAAGGAGTATTGGATGCGCGCAGGTCATCAGGGATATTGGGGAAAAATAAAAATAGCGCTGGCCGTCATTCCGGCAGCTTTACTCGCAGCATGCGTCACACCGCAGGACGGCAGCACCCTCAATACAACGGCCCCGGCTGCGACTGCACCTGTCGCCGTGAAGCCGCCGGTGCTGACGCCGGATCAGATCGCCTTGCGGGCACTGACGACGCAGCAGGATCGCCTGTACAACGTCGCGGCGCCGCTGTTGACCAGCAACGCTCCACTGTGCCGGGGCAACGCGCGCAATCTGCTTGGCTTCACCGCCAAGAACAAGTATTCGTACCCGACCGAGTTCGTGAACGCCGCGCAATCGCTGGGTTTTGACGACCGCCTGCAGGTCACCGGCGTATTGCCCGGCAGCGGCGCGGCAAAGAGCGGCATTCAACGCGGCGATGTGTTGCTGGCGGTTGCCGACAAGCCTCTGCAGCAAGGCCCCGACGCCGAACGCCAGGCGGCCAATCTGCTGGGCCCGCTGGTCACCAACGGCCGTGCACCGATCAAACTGACCGTGATGCGTAACAAGGCGCAGCAAAACGTCATCGTCCCGTTGACGCTGGCCTGCGCCTTCAGCATCGAACTGGGCAACGCCGACAACGTCAATACTTACGCCGACGGCCGCCGCGTGCTGATCACGCGCGGCATGATGAATTTTGCGAAATCGGACGAAGAACTGGCCTATCTGATCGCCAAGGATATGGCGCACAACTCGCTGGGACACGCCATTCGCCAGCGCATGGTAGCGACCACGGGCAGCGTGATCGACAACCTGATGCGCGCACAGCCTTATCCGACCGCCGCAGCAGGCACCGGCGGCATTCGTCCGTATCCGCAGGAGCTGGACGCCGCGGCTGACAATTTGGCGCTGTACATGCTGGTACGTGCCGGCTACAGCATCGACGGCTACGCGACCTTCTGGCAGCGTCTGGCGTCGCAATATCCGGTCAGCGTCCCGAATGGTTACACTGCCCTGCATCCGGCGACAGCCTATCGCATGACCATGATCGACAAGTCGACGCAGTCGCTCAAGACCAAACAGGCTGCAGGAAAGCCGCTAACACCTTAATGTGAGATGCTGACGGCACCGGGCAAAACCGATGCCGTCATGCGCTTACAGATGGCTTCTTTGCCGCCGGAACAGCCTACTACTCCAGCGACGAAGCCATGAGATAGGGCTAAACAAGACGGATCAGCAAATCAAAACAAAAAGGCCGGAACGATCAAACGTTCCGGCCTTTTTGCTTGTCCCGCTAGCTGCAGGACCGGCGCACCTTGCGATGCGCCGGCGTTGTCGATACCGCTTATTCGACTTCCAGCTTTTCCTGTGGCTCTTCCGGCGGAGGCGTCGGATCGTCGCCTTCGGGGAATTCCAGCTTGACCTGATCCTTGTCGTCCAGCTCGACGGTAACACGGCCACCGTTGACCAGACGGCCAAACAGCAGTTCGTCGGCCAGCGCCTTGCGGATCATGTCCTGAATCAGACGCGACATCGGACGCGCACCCATCAGCGGATCGAAGCCCTTCTTGCTCAGGAACTTGCGCAAAGTGTCCGAGAATACGGCTTCCACCTTCTTCTCGTGCAGCTGCTCTTCCAGTTGCATCAGGAACTTGTCGACCACACGCAGGATGATTTCTTCGTCCAGCGCACGGAAGCTGATGATCGCATCCAGACGGTTGCGGAATTCCGGCGTAAACATACGCTTGATATCCGCCATCTCGTCGCCGGCTTCCTTCTTGTCGGTGAAACCGATCGAACGCTTTTGCAGGCTTTCTGCGCCGGCATTCGTGGTCATCACGATGATGACATTACGGAAGTCAGTCTTGCGGCCGTTGTTGTCAGTCAGCGTGCCATGATCCATCACCTGCAGCAGGATATTGAAAATATCCGGATGCGCCTTTTCGATTTCATCGAGCAGCAGCACAGCGTGCGGCTTCTTGGTGATCGCTTCGGTCAACAGACCACCCTGATCGAAACCGACGTAGCCCGGAGGCGCACCGATCAGACGGCTGACCGCATGACGCTCCATGTATTCGGACATGTCGAAACGAATCAGCTCGATGCCCATGATGAAGGCCAGTTGCTTCGCCACTTCGGTCTTGCCCACGCCGGTCGGACCGGAGAACAGGAAGGAGCCGATCGGCTTGTCGGTTTTACCCAGGCCGGCACGCGCCATCTTGATGGCCGATGCCAATGCTTCAATCGCAGGGTCCTGACCGAACACGACGTTCTTGAGGTCACGATCAATTGTTTGCAGCTTGGTGCGGTCGTCCTGATTGACGGATTGCGGCGGAATGCGGGCGATCTTGGAGATGATCTCTTCGATCTCGGACTTGCCGATAGTCTTCTTCTGCTTCGACTTCGGCAGGATGCGTTGCGCTGCGCCGGCTTCATCGATAACGTCGATTGCCTTATCCGGCAAGTGACGGTCGTTGATGAAGCGAGCTGCCAGCTCGGCCGCGGATGTCAGCGCCGAAGCGGAATACTTCACGCCATGGTGCTCTTCGAACTTGGACTTCAAACCACGCAAAATCTGAATGGTCTGCTCGACAGTCGGCTCGTTGACGTCGATCTTCTGGAAGCGACGCGACAGAGCGTGGTCTTTTTCAAAGACGCCGCGGAATTCGGTGTAAGTGGTCGCACCGATGCACTTCAGCTGACCGCTGGACAATGCCGGCTTCAGCAGATTCGATGCATCCAGCGTGCCACCCGAAGCCGAACCGGCGCCGATGATGGTGTGGATTTCGTCGATAAAGAGAATGCCGTTCGGGCTGTCCTTCAATTGCTTGAGGACGGCTTTCAGGCGTTGCTCAAAATCGCCGCGATACTTGGTGCCGGCCAGCAGAGCGCCCATGTCGAGCGAATACACGACGGCGTTCTTGAGGATCTCCGGCACATCGCCCTGCGTGATGCGCCATGCCAGGCCTTCGGCGATGGCAGTCTTGCCGACGCCGGCTTCGCCGACCAGCAATGGGTTGTTCTTGCGGCGGCGGCAGAGAGTCTGGATCACGCGCTCGACTTCGGCATCGCGGCCGATCAGCGGATCGATCTTTCCTTCTGTGGCAGCCTTGTTCAGATTCTGGGTGAACTGATCGAGAGGACTTTCCTTTTGCTGGCCTTCGGTCTGCACGTCTTCCGCTCCTTCTGGCGCTTTTTGCGAATCAACTTGCTGATCCTTGCGCACACCATGAGAAATGAAATTGACTACGTCCAGGCGGGTCACGCCCTGTTGATGCAGATAATAGACAGCGTGCGAATCCTTCTCGCCGAAGATGGCGACGAGCACGTTGGCACCGGTCACTTCCTTCTTGCCGTTGGAAGCCGACTGCACGTGCATGATCGCGCGCTGAATCACACGCTGGAAGCCCAGCGTGGGTTGCGTATCGACTTCATTGGTACCGGGCACGGTTGGCGTGTTATCGGTAATAAAATTGGTCAGCGTCTTGCGCAAGTCGTCGATATTGACCGAACACGCGCGCAACACTTCCGCCGCTGATGGATTATCCAACAGGGCAAGGAGCAAATGCTCTACCGTGATAAATTCGTGACGGGATTGTCTGGCCTCAACAAATGCCATGTGCAAACTGACTTCCAATTCCTGCGCAATCATGCTTCCTCCATCACGCACTGCAGGGGATGCCCTGCTTTCCTAGCGTGGGTTAATACGAGTTCAACTTTTGTGGATGCGATATCTTTGGGATACACACCACACATACCTTTCCCATCGCGGTGAACTTTGAGCATAATCTGCGTCGCCGTTTCACGGTCTTTATTGAAGTACTCCTGAATGACTGCGACGACGAATTCCATCGGCGTATAGTCATCATTCAACAACAATACCTGGTACATAGGAGGCGGCTTGAGCTTTTGCTCCTGCCGCGCCAGGACTGTACCGTTATCATTATCGTGCTTGGTTGCCATGCATCTATTCTAAAACTATCAATCAACTGTGCAACGCACAACGATGAAGAAAATATCCAAATTAAATTAGATATTACGCGTTTTCCTGATAGTCCGCAGATAACGCTTATTTATCGTAAATCAAGAGGTGCACTTCCCATCGAGTGAACAAAAGCTTAATAATTCCACTCAAAACAACTTGACTTTTGTATTTTTAACGAGAACAATGGAATTCATTGATAAGTAGTTACTGCTTGTTAATACGAAGGGGGCAAGTTTAAGGGGGGCTGCGGACGTTTTAATCTCGCGAGGCTTCTTGCTTTAACGGCTCGTGTGATTTTTTATTAATTGAAAGATGCTTTTATGGCAACAGGTACAGTCAAGTGGTTCAACGATTCTAAGGGCTTTGGCTTTATCACCCCGGACGACGGCGGTGAAGATTTGTTCGCACACTTCTCGGCAATTCAGATGAACGGCTTCAAGACCCTCAAAGAAGGTCAAAAAGTTCAGTTCGAAGTCACGCAAGGCCCTAAAGGCAAGCAAGCTTCTAACATCCAAGCCCCTTAATCTCGTATTAAGTTGCTTCTAAAAAGCTCCTGTTTCGACAGGAGCTTTTTTTATGCCTGTTTTTCACGCCCAAAATAAAACAGCAATAAAAACGCCGATAAAAAAGGCCGGTTACCCGGCCCTTTTTACTCAATTGCAACGTCACTCAAAAGTGTGACGAGTTGCAAATCACATGTTTTCGATCACTGCATCACCAAATCCGGAGCACGATACCTGCGTCGCCCCTTCCATCAGGCGCGCAAAGTCATAGGTCACCTTCTTCGACGCAATCGTGGTTTGCATTGCGTCGACAATGATCGCGGCTGCTTCGGTCCAACCCATGTGGCGCAACATCATCTCCGCCGAGAGGATCAGCGAGCCAGGATTGACGTAGTCCTTGCCCGCATAGCGTGGCGAGGTGCCATGCGTAGCCTCGAACATCGCTACGGAGTCCGACATGTTGGCGCCTGGGGCAATACCGATACCACCAACCTGTGCGGCCAACGCGTCCGAGATGTAATCGCCGTTCAGGTTAAGTGTCGCAATGACGCTGTACTCCGCAGGACGCAGCAAGATTTGCTGCATGAAAGCATCCGTGATTGAATCCTTGACGATGATGTCGCGACCGGTCTTGGGATTCTTTATCCGCACCCATGGGCCGTCATCGATGATCACACCGCCAAACTCCTTCTGCGCCAAGGCGTAGCCCCAGTCGCGGAAGCTGCCTTCGGTGAACTTCATGATGTTGCCCTTGTGGACCAGGGTGACCGAGGGCTTGTCATGATCAATCGCATACTGAATTGCCTTGCGCACCAGACGCTCGGTACCCTCTTGCGATACGGGCTTGATACCGAGGCTGGAGGTTTCGGGGAAGCGCAATTTCTTTACGCCCATTTCCTTGACCAGGAAATCGATCAGCTTCTTGGCGCCTTCAGTACCGGCTTGCCATTCGATACCGGCGTAAATGTCTTCCGAGTTTTCGCGGAAGATGACCATGTTTGTCTTTTCAGGTTCGCGCAGCGGCGACGGCACGCCTTTGAAATAGCGCACTGGACGCAAGCAGACATACAGATCCAGTTGCTGGCGCAGCGACACGTTCAGCGAGCGGATACCGCCGCCAACCGGCGTGGTCAGCGGACCTTTGATCGAGACGATGTACTCTTTGACTGCGGCGACGGTTTCCTCCGGCAGCCAGACGTCATCACCGTACAGCTTGGTTGACTTTTCGCCGGCATAGATTTCCATCCAGCTGATCTTGCGCTTGTCGCCATAGGCTTTTTCGACCGCAGCATTGACGACTTTGAGCATGACAGGCGTCACATCGCTGCCGGTGCCGTCACCTTCAATGAATGGAATGATCGGATTGTCCGGAACATTGAGGGAAAAGTCTGCGTTGACGGTAATCTTCTTACCTTCAGACGGCACGTTGATATGTTGGTACATCGTTGTCTCCGACAATTAAACTAAACGGAATAAAGCGAAAAAGCGCGAATGGGCACAGCCCGCAATTCTGAACCTGATTCCCCTAAGCGGCATCAGGAAACAGCGGCGAATTACGCATCGTGCGTCCAGATGAGCCACGAAACGCCATCGCCGCATCCAAGCTTGCGCACACGGGAGATCTGCAAAGGATAAAGCAACGTCTTATATAAGACATAAGATACCATTTTTATCTTGCACGAGTATTTTACTGAATGTCGTGCCTTTGCAATACCCAGGCTGTAACATTTGCACTGGCGCGCTCGCCGCAGCTGCAGAAGCCACTGCGCTGCCAATTCGCCGATGCAGACGCAGCGCCCTCCCGACCCAACTTAACTTCAGCTCAAGCATGCCTTTGATTTTGTTCAACAAACCGTTTCAGGTCCTGTGCCAGTTCTCGGCACATCCCGAACACGATACGCTGGCGAATTATCTCGACATTCCCGATATTTACCCCGCTGGCCGCCTGGACGCCGATAGCGAAGGCTTGATGCTGCTGACAGACGACGGCCAATTGCAGCATGAGATCAGCCATCCCAAACGCAAGCAGCCAAAAGTTTACCTGGTGCAAGTAGATGGCGTCCCTGACCGGGACACGCTGGAACGGTTGCGCAATCCTCTCGATCTGGGTGATTTCGTGACACAGCGAAGTGAAGTCAAACATGTTGCTGAGCCAAGCTGGCTGTGGCCGCGCAATCCGCCGATACGCGTAAGGAAGAGTCAGCCGACCAGTTGGCTTACCATCAAAATCTCCGAAGGAAAGAATCGCCAGGTTCGCCGCATGACCGCTGCGGTCGACCTGCCAACTTTGCGACTGGTGCGCATTGCTATCGGCCCTTTTTCACTGCAGACGGACCCTCTGATGCCGGGTGAATGGAAGGCCGTGGAACCGGGCGAGCTAAATCGCCAAACCTGACATTATGCTGACTAAAAACCCCGATACTACGCGGGATGCAAAGAAATTTTCTTTTTTGGAATTTTCTGTCAACCAAGCTTTCAGCACGTCGTTATTGGCAATGATTCACGAGAATCACCGTTTTCTTAACATGTTAAATTTGAAGGACTGCAAAATGAAAAAATTGATCGCCGCTCTGATCGCTGGTCTGTTCGCTACTACCGTTTTCGCACAAGCTGCAGCTCCTGCTGCCCCAGCAGCTCCAGCTGCTGACGCTGCTGCTCCTGCTCCAAAGGCTAAGAAAGCGAAGAAGAGCCACAAGGCTAAGAAGGCTAAGAAGGCTGCTGCTGCTGACGCTGCTAAGTAATCTAAGCTTTCGCAAGACTAAAAGGCAGGCTCGTCCTGCCTTTTTTCATTTCCGCTCCAGATTTCTCAATCCGATAGCCTGTTTTGACGAGATCTCCCGATTACAGCCTCCGACACGCCACTGGCCATCCATCCTCGCTATAATCCGCTGATCGCCCGTCACCCTTATCTCAAATTCATCATGCGCCGTTCACTTGCACTGCTTACCGCACTTGCTGCTTTCGCGACCGCCCTCCCATCTTACTCCCAGCAACTTCAGAAATTCCCCACGATCACGCTCAATGCCGGGCTCTATCTGATCAAGGCCGAAGTCGCCTCGACCGAAGCACAGCGCGAGCAGGGCTTGATGTTCCGAGACAAAATGGGCGCCAATGAGGGCATGGTGTTCGCTTTTGGCCAGCCGGCTGGTGTCTGCATGTGGATGAAGAACACGTTGATTCCTCTTTCCGTCGCCTTTATGGACGAGACCGGCAAGATCATCAATATCGAAGAAATGAAGGAACAGACCTTGGATTCGCACTGCGCCACCAAGGCGGCAACCTACGCCCTGGAGATGAACAAGGGCTGGTTCAAGCAAAAGAATATCAAACCAGGCACCGTGATTGAAGGTTTGCCACGCTAAACACCGGGCAAGCAGTCCGTGACGCGCTGAAGGACGTCACGGCGGACACCTATAGCTTGGAAAAAGTTAGCAAGCCGTCAAGACCCGCGCAATGGATGGCGGACCTGATTGATCACCTGAGAAGAAACAGCCCAATAACAACTCAATCTCAGCATGACAGTCTCGGATACAGCCCGAGAGCGGTGAATACGATAGCTGCAAATGCAAAAACCCGCCAAATCGCTTGGGCGGGTTGATGTTTTTGAATCGACATTACTATCGATTCAGCATTGCTTGAGTCTCCGCCGGAGCAAAGACCCAGTCAACGACAAGAATTAAGCAGCCAGTGCCTTCAGGGCAGCAGCCAGACGGCTCTTATGGCGAGCAGCCTTGTTCTTGTGAATGATTTTCTTGTCAGCGATGCTGTCAATGGTCGAAACCGACGATTGAAACACGGAAGTCGCAGCAGCCTTGTCGCCTGCAGCGATCGCCTTGCGAACAGCCTTGATTGCTGTACGCAGCGTCGAACGCTGGCTGGAGTTGTGCGCGTTTTGCTTAACAGCTTGACGAGCACGTTTGCGTGCTTGTGCGGTATTTGCCATGAATAATTATCCTAAATCGAGATCGAGTGCATCGCAATCTTGATAACTTGCGAGGCGGAATTCTGTAAAGCCACGGATTATAACCACTTTTCCTCAAACTGGCAAATACAGCCCCACTATCGCCTCTGCGTGTTGCAAAGCGGTCAAATTGCCAAAATTCAACAAATCCTGAAATCTGTTTTTTCGCCTCGCCGAACCTTCGCGCGCTCACCATCTCAAACGCCATCACCCTGGCCCCCAATGGCACCAAACCGCCTGCCGCATCAAAAACGAAAGCTATAATGCCGTCCCATGAACTTGCATAAAACGCTTGCCACCGTCTCTGGCATGACGATGTTATCCCGCATTACCGGCCTCGCAAGAGAAATCCTGTTCGCACGCGCATTCGGCGCCTCGGCCTATACGGATGCTTTCAACGTGGCTTTCCGTATTCCCAATCTGCTGCGCCGCCTCTTTGCCGAAGGAGCCTTCTCGCAGGCGTTCGTCCCTATCCTTGCCGAATATAAAAACCAGAAAGGCGATGCCGCCACCAAAAACCTGGTTGATCACGTGGCAACGGTATTGATCTGGGTGATGCTGGCGACCAGCATCGTCGGCATTCTGGCGACACCGGTGATTGTCTATTTCATCGCTACAGGCCTCAAATACAATCAAGGGGCTTTTGATGCCTCCGTGATGATGACGCGCATCATGTTTCCCTATATCGGCTTCATGGCGTTTGTTGCGCTGTCCGGCGGCATTCTCAATACCTGGCGAGAGTTCAAGATCCCGGCTTTTACGTCAGTGCTGCTGAACGTGTCTTTCATCGTTGCTTCGCTGTTCGTCGCGCCGTACATGGACCAGCCGATCTACGCGATGGCATTCGCCGTCTTTGTTGGCGGCATATTGCAGGTAGCCCTGCAGATCCCTGCACTGACAAAAATCGGCATGCTGCCGCGCCTGTATCTGAATCCAATGATCGGTCTCTCGGATGAAGGGGTCAAGCGCGTGCTCAAGAAGATGGGGCCGGCCGTGTTCGCCGTCTCTGCCGCGCAGATCAGCCTGATGATCAACACCAACATCGCCTCCCGCCTCGCACATGGCAGCGTGTCGTGGCTGTCGTATGCCGACCGCCTGATGGAATTCCCCACTGCCTTGCTCGGTGTGGCGCTCGGCACGATTTTGTTGCCCAGCCTGTCGAACGCCCATGCCGAAAACGATATGGTGGAATACTCTTCCCTGCTCGACTGGGGCCTGCGCCTGACGTTTTTGCTGGCGCTGCCTTGCGCGGTCGGCTTGGCGACGCTGTCCGAACCGCTGACCGCGACGTTATTCCATTACGGAAAATTCGATACGGTGTCGGTAGCGATGACCAGCCATGCGCTGGTCGCCTATGGCGTGGGCCTGATTGGCCTGATTCTGGTAAAGATTCTCGCGCCCGGTTTTTACGCAAAACAAGATATCCGTACGCCCGTCAAGATCGCTATTGGTGTGTTGATTGCAACGCAGTTGATGAACTACATTTTTGTGCCGTGGATCGCGCATGCCGGGCTGGCCTTGTCTATCGGGCTGGGCGCCTGCCTCAATGCCGCGTTTCTGTTCTGGGGACTGCGCCGCCGCAACATCTACACGCCACAGCCGGGCTGGCGCATGTTCCTGATCAAACTGACCGGCGCGCTGTTCCTGCTGGCCGGCGTCGCGCTTGCAGTGGCGCGGCATTTTGACTGGATCGCCATGCGCGCACATCCGGCCGAACGCGTGGGCGCGCTGATGCTGGTATTCGCTGCCTGCGGCGTCGCCTATTTCGGCGCGTTGATGGCGATGGGCTTCCGTTTCCGCGACTTCAAACGCATCGGTCGCTGATCACAGATTTATACTTTGTTTGTCCGGCAATGTTGCTTTGGCGCCCCATTGCCAGCCAACCATTTCACAAGCGCGCATATTTTGTTAGCATGATCAACATATGACGCTTACACCGCTCGAATATTTTTCTTCGCTGGTTCGTCAAGACGATTCGATTCCGCTGTTTGAATCGGCTCTGGCGTTGGGCCAGGATGCCTATCCCGATCTGGATTTTTCCGCCTGCCAGATCGAGATGGATACGTTAGCGCTCAAGCTGAAGCAGCGCCTCTCCGCCGATGCATCGCATATTCAAAAACTGCGCATGCTGAACCATTTCTTTTTTCAGGAATTGGCTTTCGCCGGCAACATCAATAATTATTACGATCCCGACAATAGCTACATCCATCGCGTCATCACGTCGCGCCGCGGCATTCCGATTTCGCTGGCGGTGGTGTACATGGAGCTGGGCCAGCAAATCGGCCTGAACATGAAGGGCATCTCCTTCCCCGGCCACTTCCTCATGAAGTTGTCGGTGCAGTCCGGCGATATCGTGCTGGATCCGATGAACGGTTCCAGCCTGTCGCGCGAAGAACTGGAAGAACGGCTTGAGCCCTATCTGGAGCAACAGGAATACGGTGATGAGCTACCGCTTGCCGCTTATCTGCGTGCGGCACACCCGCGTGAAATCCTCACTCGCATGCTGCGCAATCTGAAGGCGATCTTCACTGACGCACAACGCTGGCAGCACGTGCTCGATGTGCAGGAACGTCTGGTGATTTTATTGCCGGATGAAATTACCGAGCGCCGCGACCGCGGGCTGGCGTATGCGAATATGGCGGAGCCGCAGGCTGCGCTGGACGATCTGGAGGCCTATCTGGCCTTGCGCCCCGATGCGGAAGACGCCGACATCATGCGCGAGAAACTGCCAGAATTGCGCCATGCAAGCCGGCGTCCCAATTAAGATTCAACTCGGATTGCATCCGCATCAAATCAAGATTGAAGACGCCGTCTCTGTAGAACTGATTACCCCTTCGAACGCGCTTCGATCACTTCCCAGCGTTCTAGGTTTTCCAACAGCAAACCGTCGATTTCAGCAAAGCGTGCATTCAGGCTAACTGCAGTATCCGCACCTTGCTTGTACAGATCAGGATCAGCCAGCTTGGCAGAAATCGCCGCCTGCTCTTCTTCCAATTGCGCGATCAGCTTGGGCAATTCTTCCAACTCACGCTGCTCCTTGTAGCTGAGCTTCTTCGGCTTGGCCGCTGCGGCAACCGGTGCTGCTTGCACTTCTGCCGGCTTGGTTTCCAGTTTGCTGTCGGCCTTCTTGGCTGTTGCCTGCATGTTGGCGCGCACGCGCTCCCAATCGCTATAGCCGCCGACATATTCGCGCCACACGCCATCGCCTTCGGAAGCGATCACCTGTGTCACCACATTGTCGAGGAAAGTACGATCATGGCTGACCAGGAAAACGGTGCCGGTATATTCTTCCAGCAACTCTTCGAGCAATTCCAGCGTATCGATGTCGAGGTCATTGGTCGGTTCATCGAGCACCAGCACGTTAGCCGGCTTGGCGAACAAACGCGCCAACAGCAGACGGTTGCGCTCGCCGCCCGACAAGGTACGTACCGGTGAACGTGCTCGTTCCGGTGCGAACAGGAAGTCGCTCAGATACGTCATGACATGCTTGCGCTGGCCATTGACTTCTACCCAGTCACTACCAGGTGCAATGGTTTCGGCCAGGCTGGCTTCTTCGTTGAGCTGGGTGCGCATCTGGTCGAAATACGCGACCTGCAATTTGGTGCCTTGGCGCACGGTACCGGCATCTGCAGTTTCTTCACCGAGAATGAGCTTGAGCAACGTCGTCTTGCCGGCGCCGTTTTGACCGATCAGGCCGACCTTGTCGCCACGCATGATGGTACCGGTGAAATCGCGCACGATGGTCTTCGGACCGTAAGCCTTGCTGACGTTTTCCAGTTCCGCCACGATCTTGCCGGAGCGCTCGCCGGAAGAAACTTCCAGTTTGACCTGACCTTGGCGATCGCGGCGCACGCTGCGTTCCTGACGCAAAGCTTCGAGACGGCGCACGCGGCCTTCATCGCGGGTACGGCGTGCCTGTACACCCTTGCGGATCCAGACTTCTTCCTGCGCGAGGAATTTGTCGAATTTGGCGTTCTCGACTTCTTCATTGGCCAGCAACTCTGCCTTGCGCCCCTGATAGGTGCTGAAGTTGCCCGGGAAGGAAAGTATTTTGCCGCGATCGAGTTCGATGATGCGCGTGGCAACGTTATCAAGGAAGCTACGATCATGGGTGATGAACAGTACGCTGCCCTTGTAATCGCGCAGCAGTGCTTCCAGCCACAGGATAGAGCCGAAATCCAGATGGTTGGTCGGTTCGTCCAGCAGCAGCACGTCGGGAGCGCCGACCAGCCCGCATGCCAGCGCCACACGCTTTTGCATACCGCCGGACAGTTCTCCGATCAGCGAGTCAGCTTTGAGGTTGAGCTTGTCGAGTGTAGTTTCGACCTTGTGGTTCAGACTCCAGGCGTCGGCAGCATCGAGCTTGACCTGAATGTCGTGCATACGCTCCATCAGCGCATCATCGTTGTCGCCGCCGAACTGGCCGGTCAGCGATTCGTATTCGGCCAGCAGCGCCGGCAATTCGCCGAGGCCTGAGGCAACCGCATCGAAAATCGACATCTCTGCGGGGAAATGCGGCTCCTGATCGACATAGGCAATCTTCAGGCCTTGCTGCATGACCAACAGACCATCGTCCAGTTTGGAAACGCTCGCGATGATTTTCAGCAAGGACGACTTGCCGGTGCCGTTGCGACCGATCAGACCGACGCGTTCGCCTGTTTCGAGGGAAAACTCCGCGTGATCGAGAAGCGCAACGTGTCCGAATGCGAGCTGCGCATTGGAGAGAGAAATGACTGCCATAAGTATGCCGAGGGATGAAATCGAGGGCCGGGCAGAAGCTGCTTTGCCGCGACTGAATTAAGAAGAAAGACCGCATTGTACCGATTGTGCGCGGGCTTCGTGAATCTAACGTCGATCTGCCAGCGATCTTCCTGCCGTAATACTGCATCGCAACAACGATAATTTCCATATGGCAATAAACGATGTGTTTTTAGCATGATTCTGTCCCAAAACAAGCACGCCGCAGGCTGCCGCATACATTTGGAAACATAATCGCGCTCTTGATTGTTCTCAGATCGGCAGTCCGGGCCACCCCATGTTGTAAGATACGGCACGCCCTTCACTAACAATGACCATGCGCTTCAACTCTCGTTTTCCCCAAGTTTCCCGTCAACGCGGTTTTCTGAATCCCAATATCGCCAAATTCATCGCCTTCACCGTTCTGGGGCTGGCGATCATTGGTGCATTGATCATCGCCTATGCGCTTATCTTCATCAATCCGCGCCTGCCGTCGCTGGATGTCATCACCGACTATCGTCCGAAAGTACCGCTGCGGATTTATTCTGCCGACAATGTGTTGCTGGGCGAATTCGGCGAAGAGAAACGCAGCCTGGTAAAACTCGACGCCATCCCCGCCAACTTGAAAAATGCTGTGCTGGCGATTGAAGACTACCGCTTCTATCAGCATGGCGGCATCGACTACATCGGTATCGCGCGCGCCTTGGCGACTGACGTCATCAAAGGCCACGCCAGCCAGGGTGCCAGCACCATCACCATGCAAGTGGCGCGCAATGTGTTCCTGACAAAAGAAAAAACTGTTTCGCGCAAACTCTATGAAGTCCTGCTGGCCAACAAGATTGAAGCGACCCTGAGCAAGGATCAGATCCTTGAGGTGTACATGAACCAGATCTATCTGGGACAACGCGCCTTCGGCTTTGCCGCTGCGGCACGCACCTATTTCGGCAAGGACATCAAGGACATCACACTGGCGCAAGCCGCCATGCTGGCCGGTTTGCCGAAAGCACCTTCGGCGTACAACCCGATCGTCAATCCCAAGCGCGCGCACATCCGCCAGCAATACATCCTGCAACGCATGCTGGATCTGGAATACATCACGCAAGCGCAATATGACGCTGCCGTCAAAGAAGATATCCAGGTGCGCGCACCCGGCAACCAGTACAACGTTCATGCCGAATACGTGAATGAAATGGTGCGCCAGATGGTCTACGCACAGTACAAGGAAGACACCTATACCCACGGCATCACCGTCACCACCACCATCAATGCAGCCGATCAGAAGGCAGCCTATGACGCCGTGCGCAAGGGTGTGATGGACTACGACCGCCGCCACGGCTATCGCGGTCCGGAAGAAACCATCGAGTTGCCGTCGGGCGACGACGACCGCGCGCAAGCCATCGATGACGCCATGGATGACCATCCCGACAACGACGATATCCTGGCTGCCGTCGTCGTGTCGGCTGATCCGAAACAGATCCAGGCCGTCATTCGCAGTGGCGACAAGATTACGCTGAGCGGCGACACCTTGAAATTCGTTGCGGCGGCATTGGGTCCGAAGGCCAAGAAAGAAATCCGCATCGCACCGGGTGCAGTAATCCGCGTCATGCAGGATGCCAAGAAAAACTGGCAGATCGTCCAACTGCCGGAAGTGGAAGCCACATTGGTGTCGGTGACGCCACAGAATGGCGCGATCCGCGCGCTGGTCGGCGGCTTTGACTTCACACAGAACAACTTCAATCACGTGACGCAGGCATGGCGTCAGCCAGGTTCGACGTTCAAGCCGTTCATCTATTCGGCTGCGCTGGAAAAGGGTTTCGGCCCTGCCAGCATCATCAACGATGCACCGGTGTCCTACCCAGCGGGCAACGGCCAGCCGAACTGGGAACCGAAGGATGATGATCCGCCGGCCGGTCCGATGTCGATGCGCACCGCCTTGCAAAAATCGGTCAATCTGGTGGCAATCCGTACGCTCGATGCGATCGGCGTGAAGTATGCGCAAGACTTCATCACCAGCCATTTCGGCTTCGATGTCGACAAGGTGCCGCCTTATCTGCCGATGGCTCTGGGTGCGGGTCAGACCACACCGCTGCAGCTGGCGTCCGCTTACGCGATCTTCGCCAACGGTGGTTACAAGATCAATCCTTATCTGATCACGCAAATCGCAGATGCACGCGGCAAGGTCTTGTCCAAGGCAGATCCTCTGGTGGTCGGCAACAATGCGCCACGCGCCATTGACGAACGCAACAGCTATGTCATGACCAGCCTGCTGCAATCGGTCGCACAACGCGGCACCGGCGCACGCAGCAACTCGCTCAAGCGCACGGATCTGGCGGGCAAGACCGGTACGACCAACGATGCGATGGACGGCTGGTTTGCCGGTTATCAACGCACGCTGACGACCGTCGTCTGGATGGGTTACGACCAGCCCAAGACTCTGGGCAGCAAAGAATTCGGCGCGCAACTGGCCTTGCCGATCTGGGTGGATTACATGGGGGCCGCGCTCAAGGGCGTGCCGCAATTCGACATGCCGGCACCGGCAGGCATCAAGTTTGTCGATGGCGAGCCTTACTACGACAACTTCTCTCCGGGTGATGGCTTTGTCGCCTCGCTGGGTACGGAAGGCGGCGGTGTGGTGGATGCCTTGTCCAATTTCTTCGGCTGGTCAAAGAATCCGAACTCCGAGACGCCTGCCCCCGCGAGTTCGACCGGCGCCCCGGCATCGCCTGCACAGGTTGACCGGGACAAGCTCTATCAGGGTCATTGACCAGTCTTTGACCTCACTGACTGGATCGCAAAAAAGAAAAAGCGCAGAAGACTATATCTTCTGCGCTTTTTTTATCTTCGTATCTGGCGCCCCCGACACGGATCGAACGTGTGACCTATCCCTTCGTACCACCATGGCTTTCGCCACCAAGTAACTTGTTTGTGGTCTGGACTATACCTTGGCCATGGACTTACAGTCCGCAGGCCGGAGCCGTCTAGTCTCTACACCTTCCACACGATAACAACCCGGTGCGGCTTGGCTCGGTATTGCCAGCAGCCGTTTGCAGCATAAGCACTGCAAGCGCTGTCAGGGTTCACCGAATTTGACTCCATTCACACGGCGCCTTTCGGATGCCGGTGCCCAATTGTATTTAGGAGGGGATCGCTCTATCCACTGAGCTACGGGGGCGTGGGCGCTATTGTAGCGGGTGTGGGCGGGTATGGAAAGGCGCACAGTCGGATCAAGCGCCGCTTGTGCGGCCGTCGAACCAATTCTGATCCAGGCACAGACGCAGTTGCATGCGGGCGCGATAGAGCAGCACGCTGCAATTGCTGGCTGTGATCTTGAGCTCCTTGCAGATCTCGGCAATCTCGAACTCGAACAGTTCACGCATGGAAAATACACGCGCCATCACTGGTGTGAGCTTGTTCAGACAAAAATCCATGATGTCGAAGAACTGCGACTGCTGCAGGGTTTCCGCCGGATTACCCCAATCGGCGGGCGCTTCGGCCCAATGCCCTGTATCGTCAAAAAGTACGTCGAAGTCGGTCGGGTCGCCGGTTTCCTCTTGCGTGATCTGGACGTACTTCTTTTCCTTGCGAATCAGGTCGACGATCTTGTGCTTGAGAATACCGACCAGCCAGGTGCGCAACGACGACTTGCCCGAAAAGCCCGCGGCGTTCTGCAAAGCTGCCAACAAGGTTTCCTGCGCGACGTCCTCGGCAGCATCTTCCTGCAGATGCAGGCGTGCAAACTTGACCAGCATGCTACGCTCGGCAATCACTGACTGTTCAAACGACTTGTCGGCCATGGGGATTCATCTGTCTTCTGAAATTGATCTGTACGGCAACATGCACTGCAAAAACGCTACTGTACTTGGATTTTCATGGCGCTGGTGTGCGGGCATGATAAACGCCAGCTCTTATACAATGCAAACATTGCGATCAATTCTCCGATCAGCTCGCCGCATATAACTTACAACGATTAATTATATGGCCAGCCTTATATCTTTCCCGATGTTCGCACGCAGCGTACCACGCGCGTTTCCGACGCTGTATGTGGCGCGTTACCTGACATTATGTGCCGGGCTGATGACCGGCATGTTACCGCTGGCTCACGCGCAAAACTCAAACTCAGCCCCAACTTCGACGTCGAGCTCAGCCTCGGCCCGGCAAACCTTGCCGGATACGATTGCCCAGCGTGTCGTTGCCTGTACCGCGTGCCATGGCAAAGAAGGACGTGCCTCCAGCGACGGGTTTTATCCCCGCATCGCCGGTAAGCCGGAGGGCTATCTGTTCAACCAGCTCACCAACTTCCGCGATGGCCGCCGGCAGTATCCACTGATGACGTATCTGTTAGATCATCTTTCCGACGCCTATCTGCATGAAATCGCCAACTACTTCTCTGAGCAACATCCGCCCTACCCCGCACCACAGCCGAGCGACGCTACGCCGGCAGTACTGGAACGCGGCCGCAATCTGGTCATGAACGGCGACAGCAGCAAGAAAGTGCCGGCTTGCATCGCCTGTCATGGACAAGTGCTGACCGGCGTAGCGCCTGCCGTTCCGGGCCTGATCGGTTTGCCGCGCGACTATATCAATTCGCAATTCGGCGCGTGGCGAAACGGCGTACGCAAAGCGAAAGCGCCCGACTGCATGGCGCAGATCACGCAAAAACTGACACTGGAAGATATCAACGCAGCCAGCAGCTGGCTCGCCGCTCAAGCCGTACCGGAAGGCGCAGTACCGGCCCCTGCTACAACCGTCAAACTGCCGCTGGCTTGCGGCAGCGCCACCGAATAAAGGGCTGCTCATGAAACGCATCTTGCTGGCCCTCATCTTGCTGATCATCGCCATCCCCGCCGTCATGGTCGGCATGCAATTTGTTGATCATGACGACGATGCTCCGGCACAATCGGCCGCCCCGATGAACCCCGAACAGCAAGTCATCCGCGGCGCCTACCTGGCCCGTGCCGGTGACTGCATGGCCTGCCATACGGCACGCGGTGGGCAACCCTATGCCGGTGGCCGCGCCATTCCGACGCCGTTCGGCACGCTCTACGCGCCCAATATCACTGCCGACAAAGAAACCGGCCTGGGCAGCTGGAGCGCAAAAGATTTCTGGCGCGCGCTGCATCACGGCAAATCGAAGGACGGCAGCTTCCTTTACCCGGCCTTCCCGTATCCGAACTACACCAAGGTGACGCGCGAAGACGCCGATGCCTTGTTCTCATATCTGCAAACCGTCAAGCCGGTGCATCAGGTCAATCAGGAACACGCACTGCGCTTTCCCTACAACTACCGCATTCTCCTGGCCGGGTGGCGCGCGCTGTACTTCACACCGGGTTCCTACGCGCCGGAAAGCAAACAATCGGTCGAGTGGAATCGCGGCGCTTATCTGGTTCAAGGACTGGGACATTGCAGCGCCTGCCATACGACACGCAACGCATTCGGCGCAACGGTGGACAAGTCCGATCTGGCCGGCGGCCTCATTCCGATCATGAACTGGTATGCGCCGTCGCTGACCTCAGACGCTGAAGCCGGGCTCGGAAAATGGGAAATGGCTCACATCACAGCGCTGTTGAAAACCGGCGCCTCGCCGCGTAGCACGGTATTCGGCCCCATGGCGGAAGTCGTCAGCCAGAGTCTGCAACACCTGACTGACAGCGACATTCAGGCCATGGCGGTTTACCTGAAATCCTTGCCGCAGAACGATCCCCCGCCAGCGCTCGACACGGCGCAGCCGGACAAGGCAACAGCCGATCGCATTCTGCAAACCGGCAGCAAGATCTATGAGCAGCAATGCGCCGAGTGCCACCAGGCCAACGGCCAGGGCATCGCGCCGGCTTACTCGCCGATGAGCGGCAACCGTTCGCTGACGATGGGATCTGCAGTCAATCCGATTCGCATGGTGCTCAATGGCGGCTTCCCGCCGTCAACCGAAGGCAATCCGAGGCCCTACGGCATGCCACCTTTCGGACAGGCACTGAACGACCAGGAAGTCGCTGCGGTCGTGTCGTATATCAGGAATAGCTGGGAAAATCGCGCCGGTTTCGTCTCGCCGCAAGAGGTGAATCGCTATCGATCGATTCCGTTGGATTGATAATTGAAGTCCGGTTGACACTTGGCTGAGCCAAGAACGAGCTTCAAATATCAGATTCGATGGGATCCGGTTGCAACATTCGACCGAGTGGCCGAATCATTAGACTCTGCGGGCCTTACCTTATGAAGTAGGTAGGGCATAGATGATCCGTGAATCCGCGTTAGATCATCATCCCTGGCATCAAGCGCTCTTGGCTTCCATGCTGAGCTTGTAGCCCATGCCGCGTACTGTCTTCACATAGTCGGCGGCGGCTCCCAGAGATTTGCGCAGACGCATGATGTGGACGTCGACGGTGCGCTCTTCGATGAAGGTGTGATCGCCCCAGACTTTATCCAGCAACTGGGCACGTGAAAAAATGCGTTCCGGATGCGCGACCAGGTAGCGCAGCAGTTTGAATTCCGCCTGATCCAGTTCGATCTCGTCCTTGTCGACCGTGACGCGATGACGTTCGGTATCGATGCCGAGCAAGCCATAGGACAAACTCTGATGACCGACTTCTGGTACTTTGCGACGCAGCAGCGCCTGCACCCGCGCCACCAGTTCTTTCGGTGAAAACGGTTTGGTGACGTAATCGTCGGCCCCTTCATTCAGACCTTTGACCTTGTCTTCTTCCATGCCCTTTGCGGTCAGCATGATGACCGGTAAAGCGGCGGTACGCGCATCTCTGCGCCACTCGCCCAGCAATGCCAGCCCCGACGTATCAGGCAGCATCCAGTCCAGCAGCACCAATTGCGGCAAGGCGGTCGCGATAAGCTTGCGCGCTTCTGCCGCATCACTGGCGATGCTGGTGGCAAAGCCTGCACCTTGCATGGTGAAGCGCAGTAACTCCGCGATACTCGGCTCGTCTTCGACTAATAAGATATGTGGCTGATCTTTTGACATGCGCTGCTATGTTGACTTGTGATGGTTGGCGATGTACTCAGGGCAGTAGTTCGCCGCTGCCCTGCCCCGCGCTCTTCTACCCGCCTATTCAGGCCGCTACTTTATCAGCAATCCGCTGTGCCATCGCCTGCGCCGTCTCAGCCTGCTGCGCCTCCACCATGACGCGGATCAGCGGCTCGGTGCCGGATGGACGAATCAGGACGCGACCGGTGTCGCCGAGTGCCTTCTCGACCGCATCTTTTTCGGCTTGCATGCCTGGATTGGTCTTCCAGTCGAAGCCGGCAGGAATCTTCACATTGATCAGTACTTGCGGATACATACGGATGTCTGCTGTCATCTCGGCCAGGCTTTGTCCGGAGCGTTTGAGCGCCGACATGACCTGCAGCGCCGAAACAATGCCGTCGCCGGTGGTGTGCTTGTCGAGACACAGCAAATGGCCGGAGCCTTCACCGCCGAGCAGCCAGCCACGCTCCTGCAAAGTTTCCAGCACGTAGCGGTCGCCCACCTTGGCGCGCGCGAAACCGACCCCCATTTTCTTGAATGCGACTTCCAGCGCCATGTTGGTCATCAGGGTGCCGACGGCGCCCGGCACCGGTCCGGTAGCCAGACGATCCTTGACCATCACATACAACAGCTCGTCGCCGTTATAAATGCGGCCGGCGGCGTCCACCATCACCAGACGATCGGCGTCGCCGTCAAGCGCGATGCCGACGTGTGCGTGATTGGCGCGCACCGACTTGGACAAGGCTTCCGGGGCGGTGGCGCCAAAACCTTCATTGATGTTCAGGCCGTTGGGCTGGTTGCCGATGTTGATGACTTCGGCACCCAGCTCGTGAAAGACATGCGGCGCGATGTTGTAGGCGGCACCATGCGCACAATCGACGACGATGCGCATGCCATGCAGATCCTGATCGTTCGGGAACGTCCCTTTGCAAAATTCGATATAACGGCCTTGTGCGTCGTCGAGGCGTTTAGCCTTACCCAGCTTTTCAGACGATACGCAGCTCATGGGCGTATCGAGCGCGGCTTCGATTTCCGCCTCGACCGCATCCGGCAGTTTGTTACCGGAAGCCGAGAAGAACTTGATGCCGTTGTCGTGATACGGATTGTGCGAAGCCGAAATCACCACGCCCGCCGACAGGCGCAGCGCACGCGTAAGATAGGCGATCGCCGGTGTCGGCATCGGCCCGGCCAGCATCACATCAACGCCTGCCGCCGCAAAGCCAGCCTCCAGCGCGGCTTCCAGCATATAACCGGAAATACGGGTGTCCTTGCCAATCAACACGGTCGGTTTGGCCGACGATGCCCATGATTTGGTAAGCACTTTTCCTGCAGCGTAACCAAGACGCATGACGAAATCAGGAGTAATCGGCGCAACGCCGACACGTCCACGCACACCATCGGTACCAAAATATTTTCCAGCCATGATTCCTGTATTTCCTCTTGAAGAGTCTTTTTTATAAATAATTATTAGATAGCGGTAGCGTCGGTCATGCCTGCATGCCAGACATTGAGCGCATCGACGGTCTCCGCAACGTCGTGTACACGGATAATCATCGCACCTTGCGCCGCCGCTGCCAAGGCCGCACCGATACTGCCTGCCAGACGCTGATCCAACGGCTTACCGGTAATTGCACCGATCATGGATTTGCGCGACATCCCGGCCAGTAAGGGCAGATCCAAGGTTTGGATCAGCTTTTGGGTATTTCTGAGCAAAGCATAGTTATGCTCGACGCTCTTGCCAAAGCCAAACCCGGGGTCGATGCACAGGCGATCATGGTCAACGCCGGCAGTTTTGAAGGCTTCCACGCGGGCTTGCAGAAATGCAGTCACTTCTTCGACCACATCGTCGTATACCGGCTGCTGCTGCATGGTTTGCGGCTCGCCCTGCATATGCATGATGCAAAGGCCGGCGGTGCTGTCTTTCACTGCATCGATGGCGCCCGGCGCCCGAAAACCATTGATGTCGTTGATCATGTCGGCGTCGGCAATCAGCGCCTCGCGCATGACTTCCGGCTTATAGGTATCGATCGACAAAGGCTTGCCACAATCACGCAAAGCGTAAATCAAAGGCATCACGCGCTTGAGTTCTTCATCCAGGGGAACCGGCGGAATACCGGGCCGGGTCGACTCACCACCGATGTCGATGATATCGACGCCGTCGGCAATCATCTGTTCGGCGCGCGAAATGGCGAACTCCAGCGCATGATAATTGCCGCCGTCAGAAAATGAATCGGGAGTGACGTTGAGGATACCCATCACCAGCGGCCTGCGGCCCGGTGTAACAGGGAGGCGATAACGCCCGCATTGTAGATATTGTTGGCTCATTCGGTTACTTCGATGTTCTGACTTCGGGTGTTTTCAGCACTGCAGGCGACCATGCTGCAATCCGTCCCAACATGCAAAAGACTGCGCAAACCTTGCAGGAGCCCTTACCCAAAGAAAAAGGGCGAGGATTACTCCTCACCCTGAGACCAGCTTCGCTTCCAGTCCCGCTATCAGGCAGGAGCAGTTGCGGTCGGCGGCGAAATGTCACCTGGCGTATTGTCGGAAGATTTCTTGACCGGTACGCCGTACTTCGGCAGACGTGGTTCGTTGCCTGCCATGATGTCGTTGATCTGGTCAGCGTCGATGGTTTCCCAATCGAGCAGCTTTTGCGCCATGACTTCGACTTTGTCGCGGTTTTCTTCCAGCAGACGACGCGACAATGCATATTGCGTGTCGAGGATGCTGCGGATTTCTGCATCGACCTTTTGTTGCGTCGCTTCGGACACGGTCTTCGACGACATGCGGCCGAAGTAGGCGTCTTGCTCGGTATCTTCGTAGACCATGGTGCCGAGCGCTTCGGACATGCCGTAACGAGTCACCATTGCACGTGCCAGTTTGGTTGCACGTTCAAAGTCGTTGGACGCGCCGGTCGACATCTGATGCATGAAGATTTCTTCTGCGATACGGCCACCGAACAAGATCGCGATCTCTTCCAGCATCTTGTCCTTGTACATGTTGACGCGGTCATGTTCAGGCAGCTGCCATGTCAGGCCCAGTGCGTAGCCACGCGGCATGATGGTGACTTTGTGAACAGGATCGGCCTTCGGCAACAGCTTGGCGACAACTGCGTGACCGGACTCATGGTACGCAGTGTTGCGGCGCTCTTCTTCGCGCATCACGGCGGACTTGCGTTCCGGACCCATGACGATCTTGTCCTTCGCATCTTCGAAATCTTGCATTTCAACCAGACGCTTGCTGCGGCGTGCGGCGAACAGTGCAGCTTCGTTGACCAGGTTGGCCAGATCCGCGCCCGAGAAACCAGGTGTACCGCGTGCCAGGATATCGGCCTTGACGTCAGGAGCGATAGGCACCTTGCGCATGTGAACGTAGAGAATCTGCTCGCGACCGCGAATATCCGGCAAGCCGACCATCACCTGGCGGTCGAAACGACCTGGACGCAGCAGCGCTTTATCCAGCACGTCAGCACGGTTGGTTGCAGCGATCACGATAACGCCGGAGTTGGCTTCAAAACCATCCATCTCGACCAGCATCTGGTTCAGCGTTTGTTCACGCTCATCGTTACCACCTCCCATGCCGGCGCCGCGATGGCGACCGACTGCGTCGATTTCGTCGATGAAGATGATGCACGGTGCGTGCTTCTTGGCGTTTTCGAACATGTCGCGAACGCGCGATGCGCCCACGCCGACGAACATTTCAACGAAATCGGAACCGGAAATGGTGAAGAACGGAACCTTCGCTTCGCCTGCAATCGCACGCGCCAGCAATGTCTTACCAGTACCTGGAGGACCGACCATCAGCACGCCGTGAGGAATGCGGCCGCCGAGTTTCTGGAACTTGGTTGGATCGCGCAGGAACTCGACCAGCTCCTGCACTTCTTCTTTGGCTTCATCGCAACCTGCGACGTCGGCGAAAGTGACGGAATTGCTGTTCTCGTCAAGCATGCGCGCCTTCGACTTACCGAAGGAGAACGCGCCGCCTTTGCCGCCGCCCTGCATCTGGCGCATGAAGAATACCCAGACACCGATCAGCAACAGCATCGGGAACCAGGAGATGAAGACTTGCGACAGGAAGGATTGCTCTTCCGGTTGCTTGACATCGAACTTGACGCCGTTGTTCAGCAGATCGCCGACCAGGCCGCGATCCAGATAGGTCGCGGCAGTCTTGACCTTTTTGCCGTCTTGCGTGGTCGCAACGATGCTGCGGTCTTCGATGGTCGCGTCTTTAATGTGGCCGGCTTTTACTTCGCTGATGAAGTCGGAGTATGCGATCGGTGTAGCGCCCGACGCCAGGCTACGGCTATCGAACTGTTTAAAGACCATAAACAGCACCAGGGCGATCACCACCCAGATGGCGGCTTTGGAAAACATGTTGTTCACTAGAACTCCTCCGACGCGAGCGCGCCTCATTACCTTATATATATCCGATTTTA
>Ga0209913_1000441_pt1 | contig 35362 bp, 27 predicted proteins | sample PersoiDNA2013203_FD_185805 | JGI IMG/M metagenome (GOLD analysis project Ga0209913, IMG submission 185805) | Permafrost soil microbial communities from the Arctic, to analyse light accelerated degradation of dissolved organic matter (DOM) -... | ecosystem: Environmental > Terrestrial > Soil >... | reverse complement strand
CGCAGGGTTGACACCCACCCCACAAGCTGCCATAATCTCAGGCTTCTTGGTGATATAGCTCAGTTGGTTAGAGCACAGCACTCATAATGCTGGGGTCGGTGGTTCAAGTCCACCTATCACCACCAGAATTCGCATAAGCCGTTGATTCGTAAGGATTAACGGCTTTTTGCATTTCGCTCTTCATGCTTGGTGTTGCACAAAGGTGCTACACATGTCCAATAAGTTCATAATCAAATCTCGACACGGAACCATTTACTACTTCCGCAGACGAGTCCCAAAATCAGCTCAAAAAATGGTTGGAAAACAAGTCCTTGTACAATCACTAGGAACAAGTGATCGTCGTCTCGCTATAATTCGAGGTCGATCTCTTGCAACTCAAACCGACTCAATTTTCAAACAGATCTCAATGGCAACAAAATCAAACAAGCGCGACGGCAGTAGCACCGAATTTATAATGAAAATCGACTTCAATGAATTCGGAAAGTTATCGTCAGTTTATGTCGACGCAGAGCCTTCAGAAATGGAAGCCGTCAATTCCGCGATTAAAACCGTCTTAGAGAAAGAAAAGCAAAGTGATGATACTCTGCACACCTCTCAGCAAAAAAAAGCGTTCTCAGGCGCTATAGCCGAGTATTTTGCCAAGTCACAAATAAAAGCACAGACAAAGGCAACTTACAAAAGCAAACTTGATCACGCTGAGAAGTTTTTTAATGAAACTAGAGATGTTCTTACAATTGACCAAGCAGACTTTGTCGCTTACTGCGATCACGTATTAGCAACCGTGACAAATTTAACCTCGCAAGGTCACTATATGACGACTGTCGCGACTTTTTTAAATTGGTTTCGCGTCAGAAATGCTAACTTACCTCCTCTAACGACAAAAACCCTTATTCCCAAAAGAAACTCACCAGAGTCCGAGGATAGAGACGCCTTCACAATAGAACAAATTGGCTTTGTGTTCGAGAATGCAAAACAATACAAATCTAAAAATCCTTATAAGTTTTGGGTGTCTATTGCCCCATTGTTTCTAGGTTGCCGAATAGAAGAGCTTTGCCAAGTAAATCTAAAGTCTGACTTACGTTACGATGAGGAGGCAGATATTTGGTATCTAGAATTTGATGGACGTCCCGATCAAGATGGAGTCACCAGAAAATCAATGAAAAAGGTATCAAGTTGGCGGCACGCACCAATACACCCTGCATTGATTAAGCACGGCTTCATTGATTTTTTAAAAAAACAACTACAGGCTGGATTTCAGCGCCCATTTCAAAAAGAATGGAAACCACGCGAAGTTGAGTCTGAATTCGGACAGATAGTTAAATGGAGTCACTACATCAGTCGATGGGGAGGCCGCGAGCTTGATGCTATTGCAAAAAATCAACATTTCGATGCTACATCTCTTGCTTACTTTCACTCGATGCGGCACACCTTCAAACAAATTCTCGGAGATGCTGGGGTTTCAAGTGAAATATCAGAAGCACTTTCCGGACGCAGATATGCGGGAGCTGACGCTGAAAGATATGACAAACTAAAGCTAAATCATCGCCGATTATATTCAGACGGAATAGAGCATGGCCTTGAATCACTTTCAAAGCTATTTGAAAAAATAATGGCCAGCTAAGAAGTAACGAAATTCGAACTGACGGCGAAAAACCAAATAAACTACCGTCAGTTTGATTTTCTTATTTCCAAAATGACAAAAAATTAGATTCTCCAGCTTTTTTGATCTCTTAATTTACTTAGTTTCGTACGCCAATCCAAAGTGCAATCCCATGCTGTAAACACTGCGGGTCATCACTGAAATACACATTTTGGTATTTTACCCCTGCGGCATCAAGAGCACTAATAAGGCGCTGTTTCTCTGCTGATTCAGGACCACTAAGTTCGATACCAACAGTTGTATTTGTCATTCCTCCAAACCACGTGATTTCTAACCCGCCAGCTTCTAGAGCCTCACAAAACTGCTTGTGATACGCAGCAGGTTCAGCTTCATGCCGATTGTGCGCAACCCAGACTTTAAACGACGATCCTTCCAGCAGCTTATTTATGATTATTTGATTTTGCTTTTGCGTCAATTTACGAGCTTGCAAAGGTGCAAGTAATTGATTATTGGCAACTCTATTAATGATGGGTGCAATTGCCGCTATACAAGCAAAAACGATGGCAGTTTTTGGGCATTCCATCGCTCCAGCCAAGACAGAAACCAAAGCAGAGACAACCGTGACCAAAAATGCAAGGCCATCCAAGATTTTTAAAGTATTCAATTTCAACTTATAGCCCCATTTGAGTGATAATTAAATTGTACATTACATTTAGTTATTATATTAATAATTGAATATAGTGGCGATATGACTATATTCTCAACTAAACGCACGACTGCCGCTCACCCCCTTCGAGACTATTCACATGGAAATTTCACCTACAGTTTTATCAATTATTGTCCTAATGGTCGTTTTCGTTTTCGGCGCACTTTTACGCGGCTTCTTGCCAGCGTATTTTACTGAAAAAGGCAAGAATCTAGCCTCCAAGGAAGACGTTACTCATCTTACTGATTTAGTCGAGAAAGTTAAGGCCTTGCATACATCCGAAATTGAGCATTTGAAAGCCAACTTACTTGCAGAGGCACAAGTTATCGAGCGCCGCCGCCATGTCTACGAGGAAGTGTGTGCTGCACTTCGCATTTTCATAACAGGGCATGGGAATTCAGCAGAGGCAAAAGATCATTTTCATGCATCCTACTCTGTCGCATGGCTATGGGCATCTGATAGCGTTTTGGAAGCATTAAATATATTCGTTAAACGCCAGATTCAATTTGCTGCCGATCCTTCTTCAATTGATCAAAATTCATTAAAAGAGGCATATGCGGCAATTATTCTAGCAATGCGGCGTGATGTGGGGTTTGTAGGGACTAATGTCGATGGCACGAATTATCAATTTGTGCAATTTTGATGATGCGAGTGAGGTGCTCGACCAGGAACTCAAAACATTCAAGACTAGCAAATTTAAAAGTGAAGGGCTGAATCAGGTAAACTCCCATTTACTACCCCGATTTTCAAAATCACACCCTAGCGGACGATAGGATTACCTTTGCCGGTCGTCATTTTTTCTAGGACTTTGCTATGCCACAAATACGCCAATATCGTGTCATGTTAATAGCTCCTCAATAAGGTCAATGCAATCTTCATTAATATCCGCGAAGTCAGCATTGAGCGCTTTTTCCGCCTCGGGTTCGCGGCGAAGTTCGGCTATTTCAACCTGAGTTAACTCAGTCACCACCAATTCCGGTAATTCATCCGTGTCAGTATCCACATTTTTCAAGCGAAGACTTTGGCGGATGATATCGGAGGTGTTCTTGATCGTGGTTGAGTATGCCGCCGCCGCACGCATTACTTGTACCGCATCCCGCAGAGACATGGCCGTCATTTGCTCAGAAGCGGCCAAGATCAGTTCACGTAGGTGCATAGAGTGCGCAAGATCATCAGCGACAAGACGAGCCGCTTCTTCTTTTATTGTCTGATCGTTTGTTATCCTCGCTAACAGGTCATCTTTAGCTCTTTGGAGCACATCGACCTTGATTGCCCCTTTCTTTGTGCCGGTCGCTGCAAAATGACGTTGAAGACTTCGTACACTAATGCCGAGCTGTTGACTGATGGCTAAAGATGTATAGCCTGCCTCTCTCATTGCAAGTGCTTGACCGATCTCATTTGGTAACGCTGTCTTCTTAATCATTGAATCGTATATATGTAAAGAATAATAAGTAGTTATTAAGTATTATTAGAGTGATCTTTGAATTTCCAATTATTACAAGCGGTTAGGTTCAGAAATCTTCCGGAAAATCCGCACTATCTCTGTTACTTCGCCACTTACGAGTAAATTTTCTAAGACATTCATACACTTCGGTATTCAACACGTCATCTGCGACCGTAGCACTTCTATAAAGGCTAATTCCACTGTATTTCCCAACTCTGCTCGGCACAATTCTTCTATAACGCCCAATACGGCCATGTTGTCGCCCAGACCAGTTAGTAAGAGCATATTTAGCCGCAGGGTGAACGCTGTCAGCAATACGGCGAAATTTGAAGTATTTGGCTAATTTGGAAAAATTAAACGCCAATAACTCATCCATATTGCTAAATGGAAGCGCTTCACCTTGCAGGGTAATTTCTATACGGGCGCGATATCGACTTGGATCAAGTGCTTGACCATTATCCCGAGTCTTCACATATGCATGGTAGCGAACATCAGCTTCTTTATTGTTTGTGTCAGTCAATTGCCACGATGTCTGAAAATGTTCAATAAGGTCTCGACGTTGGATAAGCGTATTTGTATAGGCGCGATTTTCCCCTTGCCTACGGTAAAAATACCAATCATCTTTTGGAGCAGAGGTAATGAATCTAAAGCGGTCAACGGCCAATTTAGCTAATTCGTTAATATTCGGACTAGTAAGATAGGTATCAAATGCGATTTCAATAGCAACGGGGCGAATCCTCGTTAATCCGAACTTGTTATCAAGAGCAACGATAGCCATTCTCAACTCTTGAATTCTATTAATATTTTGAAGTCGAAAACTGAATACCGAGGCTGCACCACCGCCCCCTCCATCTAAAGCTTCTACGAATAGATTTACAAATTCCGGAAGCCCCAACGTTGACCTTAATAGGTTTTGGACAGTCCAAAAATTGGAAGGCTTTGAAAGGCAAATTTCAAGCTTTATCCAGTCAATGCAAGTTTCGTATTTAACAGCGCCAACACTCATAGAATTTTACGATCTTCTATCGCAGGCAATTCAGGATATAAATGACCCTCAATAAATTTAGCGCAGTCTTCGTGTGAACTACCGTTCTCTGACATACGCTGCACTCTATTCATTACGCCTACATAGCGATCTAGCGCAGGCTCGACAAGCATTTTTAGCGCTGACGAAGGTGAGATGCCTTGCGCCACTGAGAGAGTCTCTACATGCTGTAAATGTAAACCAGTAAGTGTCAATAGAAAGTCTTTGCTACCTTTTTCTCGCAATTTCTCTCTGTAACGACGCTGACGCTCGGCAGGTGTCAAATTGGTTGACCCAATTGGTTTACGGCCAAGTTTTTTGGGGATATCAGATGTTTTTGTCATGCTGAAATAATACCACATATTTTGTCACTAGTGACAAAATATGATATGCTGACTACATATTAAACGAACGTCTTTTGACGTAGTCAAAGAGGAAGTCATGGAAAAGTACATAGCGTATTACAGGGTTAGCACTCAAAAGCAAGGGGCGTCCGGACTTGGGTTAGATGCTCAGAGAGACGCAGTGACGCGCTTTCTTAAAATAGGCTCATGGGAGTTAATCGGTGAGTTTATCGAAACTGAGACGGGTAAAGGTGCCGACGCGCGTTCTAAACGCCCTCAATTGAGCGCGGCACTTGATGCATGCCGTAGATTAGGGGCTAAGCTATTAATAGCGAAGCTTGACCGTCTGGCTCGAAATGTTCACTTCATTACCGGCTTAATGGAGGCATCACGCGGGAATGGGAGAAATGCCGTTAAGTTCGTGGCGTGCGATATGCCAGATGCAAACGATTTAACTATTCATTTGATGGCGGCATTTGCTGAGCATGAGGCGAAGCGTATCAGCGAGCGAACAAAAGATGCTCTAGCAATGGCGAAAAAGCGAGGCGTCGTTCTAGGAACGGCTGGCCGCTCAAATTTAAAACGAAACATAGAAAAGCGCCAAGCGGACTCGGACAGCTTTGCCGAAAAGCTAAGAGGGCAGATTGATGGATTCAAATTACGCGGCTTATCGCAGCGTCAAATAGTAGCCGAATTGAACAGCTTAGGCATCAACGCCCCAAAGGGGGGCAAATGGTCACTAAATCAGTTGCAGCGCCTCATAAAGCGCCAGCAAGTCCAAATTGCCTAGCAAATCGATTACGCCGACTGAAGCAAGTCCACCAAGAATGGAAATTCCTCACAACATACAACATTAATCTGATTTCGAATATCCTCGTGAGTGCTTACATCGTGGGTTGCGATACATAGATAGTAATTTGCACCATTATGTTTTGCGAAAACTAGCCATTCACCCGTGATTTTCTGAACCTCACCTAGTCTATTTAAATTTCCATGAATAATATCATTTACGAGGGAAGGTACATCATCCAATGTAACCAACCGTTCTACCCCCGATATCTCCGCCTCGCGCATGCGTGCTTCGAAGAGGGGTACACCGAAGGAAGACATACCTTTCTTTACATTCATGGCAAATGAACGCAGGTCATCCTGAAGAAAGTGTTTATGCCAAAGCCCTTTTAACGGCGGATATTTATTTTGTATAGGCGGTTTTAAAACACTCTTCCCTGCAACACCCTCAAGAGCCTTAATCTCCGCGATAACTCTGGACGAATGAATGAATCCAAATGAAGCTCCATAAAGCTGAGCTAATAGCAAACCACTGTAACGATTCGCCGCAACATCCTCCAAACCTATACTCTGAGCAAACTCATCAAAGGTAGCTGTCATATCAGTACCATCTGGCGATTTAAATAGTATTTTCTTCGCTCTCAAAATACACCCTCCGGTCTTAATAAACGAAACGAACTGAGGCAATTCGCTACAAGCTCATATCTCATCCGGATATTATATGTATATGTGGCAATTTCAACATCATCAATTCAGATTCATTATTTGGACTTTAACTGAACATTCAACAAACACCAGAATCCTGAGGTATCCATAGATTTAAAAATCACTTAAACTAACAAGCAGCCTCCCCGAAAGGGAACACAAAGGTGAGACACATTCATTTATTTTCGACACCAAGTCAAAGATTAATTCCATATAAATCATGTAGTTATGCATTAGAGGCTATGGTAGGTGCGATTCCACCTATCACCACCAGATTCGCGTTCCGACTAGTTCGGTAACGTACAAAAAACCCGCTTCTAGCTTAGGCTTTGGCGGGTTTTTTGTTTTCTAAGCGATTTTAACGCCCATCGATAGTCAAAGTCTTTTGTGAGTACATTTGCGGGTTAACTTTGCTGGTTTTAAGTATTGGCGCATGGGCTACCGTGTTGAGGGTTCCGAGCGGCCTATCGCCTTTGGAACGTATCCTAATATCTCCTTAAAAGAGCCAGAGAAGTAAGAACAGCGGCACAGGCACAAATTAAACGCGGAGATAGATCCGTCCTAGGCCAAGCGAATCGAAAAATCAACAAAGCGACTGGCAGCGCCAACGCCTTGGAAACTGTTGCACGCGCTTGGCACGCCAATCAACTTAACACATGGCAAAGTCGTACTGCAGCTCACGTCCGGCACGGCTTAGAAAAAGAGGCCTCTCCTTAATGCTGGCGCATTGACGGCAAGCATGGTGCAAAGGCAGATTGTTAAAGTTAATATTGTAGCGATGAATTTGCGTTAAGATTGCGGTGGGGTAGCGTTGGATTTAAATGTACTTTCACGCACGGTTGTCATTATTAAATTGTAATTTCACGATAAAATTCACTTTGCGATCACCTCTCTATTGTGGCTAAAAAGTGAAACATACCAAAACCATTGTCATCCTCCTTGCCAGCCTCTTAGTCGCTACTGGTGGAGCATGGCTTTATCATGCAAAACCTGCCGATAATGCCGTAGCTGCGACCAACGCACCTGCCAGCGATACCATTCTCGACACACAATTCAAAGGCATTCTATCCAATTACCAAAAAATAATCGTTCTGGTAGCGGATGAAGGCAAGCTATCTAAAACTGAGTTGGATGCCAGCGTCAGAGTGGGCCAAGTCATCTTTCATGAAAATCAGGACACTATTTCACAGCTCAAAACGAGCTTAGATGCGCTAGTCAGCTCAACGCAAGCAAACCGCTTTGAGACCATCAATCACTTGCTCGATTATGTCGAATCAGATCCAGCCCTGTTCGACGCCGATCGCCTGGCATTTAAAGAGGTCATGGCCGCTCTGCTCACGTCAGTGACCAAAGATACTTCACTGACGGCAATCAAAATGCATAAACGGATCTCGGAAGATCTGGATGCATTAAATGAGATTGAGCGTAATTATGAAAAAGAATTAGGCCAGATCTTCGGTCACTTTGAGCAGCGTGGTATTGTCTTAAAGAGAGAAAAATGGGATGCCTACGTTGCGCATTTGAAGCAGCAATATTCACGCGAAAAAATACTCAAAGACTATGGCACTGTGCTGCCTGCGCCGATCAGAGAGGAAGTCATTGAGTCTGATGCCAGCAAACCAGAACGCGAAATTTTCGGAAATCGACTGCCGTCAAAAACTGTCGTGTTCACCTTCGATGATGGACCACATAAACAGTACACAGAAGAAATTGCCACCATCCTGAAAAAATATGGTGTTCCTGCGGTATTTTTTAATGTCGGGCAAAATCTAGGTGCCATTAATACCGATGGCAGTACCACACTCGCTGCAACGGCAAAGATCAGCCAAAAACTGCATGATGATGGCTTCGTGATTGGGAATCATAGTTTTAGCCATGCGCAATTATCCAAGCTCAGTGGCGACAATCTGAACAAAGAGATCTTTCAAACGGATACGCTGTTAAAGGCAATGGATACGAACCGTTCGCCCTTGTTCCGTTTCCCTTACGGTGCGCATAATCAGGAAGGCTTACAAGCACTGGAAAAAGGACACTTACAGTCAGTGATGTGGAATATCGACTCCTTAGACTGGGCGGATCCTATTCCAAGCTCGATTGCAGACCGCGTCTTGCAAGCCATTGAAAAACAAAATCATGGGATTATTCTATTCCATGATATTCACGACCGCGCAGTCAAAGCATTGCCCGTGGTATTGGACAAGCTCGTCGCCGATGGTTATCAATTTGCAGGATGGGACGGCAAAACTTTCACTGTCGTCAAAGGTAAAAATGCTGCACAAGATAAAGTCTCTGTGAGCCCAGGCTACAGTAACTCGTGGGCAATGGTGATTGGCATTAACGACTACGCCAAATGGCCTAAACTTCAATATGCTGTTCAAGACGCACAGAGTGTACGACAAGTATTGATTGAGAAACTGGGCTTTCCTTCCGACCATGTTTTCGCGCTACAAAATGGCGAAGCAACCCGCAATGGGATTCTGGCTGCATTCCATGATCGCCTCGCCAACCCGAATATCAAAAAAGATGACCGTATTTTTGTGTTCTTTGCCGGACATGGTGCGACGCGTAAGCTCAGCTCTGGGCGTGACTTAGGGTATATCGTTCCGGTCGATTCGGACCCCAATGCATTTGCCGCTGATGCGATCCCGATGACGGAAATTCAAAATATTTCTGAAAGTCTGAACTCCAAGCACGTATTTTTTGTGATGGATGCCTGCTACAGTGGGCTGGGGCTCACCCGAGGTGGTGCCGCTAACTATCTGCGCGACAACGCAAAACGGATTGGTCGCCAGATGTTAACAGCGGGTGGTTCTGATCAAATGGTCGCCGATGGTGGTCCGAACGGGCACTCGGTATTCACCTGGACGCTCATGCAAGGGCTTTCTGGCAAAGCAGATCTGAACGGTGACGGCATTATCACCGCCACAGAGCTGGCGGCGTATGTCGCACCAGCCGTCGCCGCGGTGTCGCAACAAACGCCAGCATTTGGCAGTTTGCCGGGTTCAGAGGGTGGCGACTTTGTCTTTGAATTACCCGTCGAGAGCGAATTTATCAACACGGCCACGACCCAGTTATCGAATGATGCAATCGCGCTCAATACCAAGCTCGACTCCACCAGACCAGAAGCCGCAGTCAATGACAAAGGTAATGCAGCGCAGCCCAACACCGGTGTCAAAGTACGAGATTTACAGGGTGCAGTACAAACGCTGGTCACGCCGGTGAACACGCCACTCTCTTCACGGCAGATGGCACAACATGCGAATGACCGAGGCTTGCAGTACTACAAAGAAAAACAATACGCCGAAGCCGAAGCGCAATTTACCCAAGCACTGAAACTGCGTCCTGACTTTGCGCTTGCGGCCAATAATCTGGGTTTTGTTTACTACAAGCGCGACCAATTCGCAGAGGCAGCACGATGGTTTGAAAACACCATCAAGATCGATCCTTCAAGGGCGATTGCTTATCTCAACTTAGGCGATGCTTATGTCCATGCAGGAGACAATGTCAAAGCAAAAAAGGCGTATCAGACGTATCTTGAGCTCAGCCCGACTTCGCCTTCTGCGGTTTATGCAAAGAAGCAACTGGAGAAGCTGTAAATACCCTGAAGTCATCTCTGACGTGCCCACAACCACCATTTCTTTGCTGGGAATGGCATGTCAGATCAGGGGCGCAGCGCGTACCTATATTGAATAAACAACATAATATGCATTGAGCATTAAGGCCTCACCCCATTCAAGTGCAACACGATGTTTTTGCACTTCCGCAGTGCATTAATCATGCGCATCGGTCTTTGGCGTCTACCCTCCTCCCTCTGAAATACCCGTTTTTCTCACCTGGCACACATATTGCAATGCAACAGATGTGAGCACAACGACGTGCGAACAAGAATGCAAGGTGCGATGTCAACGGCGACAACGTGCGACAAGGACAATGGCGTCCCCTCGTAGAGAAAGTACGAGCGGATGCCTTTTTTTATTGTTTCGCGCAGCGTGTCTTTATTGTGATCCGCTGCTTTAGCTAGGAGATTCTCATGGATCGTAGTTTTTGGCGCTCCGGCCACACGCCGACATTATTTTGCTCATTCCTGTACTTTGATCTGAGTTTTATGGTCTGGTATCTGCTGGGGCCAATGCAAGTGCAGATTGCTACAGCGCTCGGTTTATCAACGCAGGCCCGCGGATTCATGGTGGCAACGCCTATCTTGGCAGGTGCCCTATTACGCGTTTTCATGGGTTTTCTGGCTGATCGGGTGGGGACAAAGCGCGCTGGCGTTATTGGACAGATCGTCGTGATTGCGGCCTTGCTCTGCGCATGGCAATTTGGCATCCATAGTTTTGCGGGCATCATGTTTTTGGGCCTGTTTCTTGGGGTTGCTGGTGCCTCGTTTGCGGTGGCATTGCCGCTGGCATCTCGCTGGTATCCACCGCAACATCAAGGTACAGCGATGGGTATTGCAGGTGCGGGCAATTCAGGTACGGTACTGGCGGCTTTATTTGCGCCGATGTTAGCGACCGCGCTCGGCTGGCAAAATGTGTTTGGTGTTGCGTGCATTCCGCTCGTGCTGTTGCTGATCACCTATTCACGCTTCGCAAAAGATGCGCCTGGCACTTTCATGAAAAAGGATGTGAGCGACTACCTGCGCATGCTGCGTGACTCGGATGCATGGTGGTTTATGTTTTTCTATTCCCTCACGTTTGGTGGGTTTTCTGGATTCGCGAGTGCGCTGCCTGGTTACTTCCATGATCAGTTTGGCTTTGATCCTAAAACAGCAGGATTGGCAACGGCAGCATGTGTGTTCGCTGGCTCGGTGATGCGTCCACTCGGTGGTGTGTTAGCTGATCGTATCGGCGGTACAAAATCGCTGCTGGTCGTGTTTGCAAGCACCTCCGTATTGATTGCTACTGCAGGCTTTCATGTTGGTGGCTCAGTCGGCGCGCTGACGCTGTTTATCATGGCGATGCTGTGTCTAGGTGCTGGTAACGGTGCGGTGTTTCAGTTAGTACCACAGCGTTTCAGTAAAGAAATCGCTGTCATGACAGGCTTGATTGGTATGGCGGGTGGGATTGGTGGCTTTGCCCTCGCAGCCAGCCTTGGTGCGATCAAACAAGCCACTGGCGACTATTCTGTAGGATTATGGTTATTCTCTTTCCTCGCGGCATTAGGATGGGTCAGTCTGAGTGGTGTGAAAGCCCGTTGGAGAACAAGCTGGTCCGCAGGTATGGTTCGCGTCTGACGATGAAAGGTACACTATGAAAAAGCTTAAATTAGTCGTCGTTGGTAACGGGATGGCGGGTATCAGAACAGTGGAAGAATTACTCGCCATTGCGCCGGATATGTATGAAATTACTATTTTTGGGAATGAACCGCACCCCAACTACAACCGTATTCTCTTATCACCTGTGTTGGCTGGAGAACAGGATTTTAAAGATATCGTACTTAACCCTGTGTCTTGGTATGAGGAAGCAGGAATCGATTTACGTATGGGATGTGCGGTGTCCAAGATTGACCGGATTAAACGCCAGGTCATTACTGATGATGGTAGCTGCACACCGTACGATCGTTTGTTGATTGCTACCGGATCGACGCCATTTATTCTGCCGGTGCCGGGCAATAAACTCGATGGTGTCATCAGCTATCGTGATATTCATGACACGGAAACTATGATCGAGACAGCACGCATTAAAAAAAATGCGGTCGTCATCGGTGGTGGATTGCTGGGTCTAGAAGCAGCGAACGGCCTTCGTTTGCGTGGCATGAATGTGACCGTTGTCCATCTGGCTGAGTGGTTATTGGAACGTCAGTTAGATAAAACTGCAGGAAAGCTGCTTCAGCAATCGCTACAAGAGCGTGGCTTAGATTTTTTGATGGGAGAAGTGACTGAAGAAATCATCGGCAATGAAGAAGGTAAAGTCAGCGCTGTACGTTTCAAGAGTGGCACCACCATTGATGCAGATCTCGTTGTCATGGCCGTGGGCATACGCCCAAATACGGCACTGGCAGAGGCAGCCGGCATTTACTGTCAACGCGGGATTGTCGTCAGCGACGCATTGCAAACCTATGATCCGCGCATTTATGCCGTGGGCGAATGCGTCAGCCATCGTGGTGTGGCGTATGGCCTGGTTGCGCCGCTGTTTGAGCAGGCAAAAGTGTGTGCGAATCACTTGGCACAAATGGGTATAGGACGCTACCTTGGCTCGTTCCTGTCCACAAAACTCAAAGTCACTGGCATTGACTTGTTTTCAGCAGGTGAGTTCATGGGCAAAGAGGGCAGCGAAGAAATCGTGCTGTCTGACCCAGCAAGTGGTATCTATAAAAAATTAGTCATCAAAGATGATCAGTTGATCGGCGCCTGTCTTTACGGTGACACCACTGATGGTGGTTGGTATTTCAAGTTACTCAAAGAGGGGCGAAAACTGGGTGAACTGCGTGATCACATCATGTTTGGCGAATCTAATGTCGGTGATGTGGGCGTGCAAGGGCAAAGTCGTGCCAACCAGATGCAAGATACAGATGAGGTCTGTGGCTGCAACGGTGTCTGCAAAGGTACGATCGTCAAAGCGATCAAAGACAAGGGACTGTTCACCCTCGACGATGTCAAGAAACAGACCAAAGCTGCCAGTTCGTGCGGCTCCTGTACTGGATTAGTTGAACAGATTTTATTGAACACGGTGGGCAGCAGTTTTCAGGAAACACCAAAAACCAAAGCCATCTGTGGTTGTACCGACCGTAATCATGGTGAAGTACGCAAAGCGATTCGTGAACATCACTTGTTAACGCACAAGAGTACTTACGACTTTCTTGAGTGGCGCACACCCAATGGCTGTGCGACCTGCCGTCCTGCGATCAATTATTATTTACTATCGACGTGGCCACACGAAGCCATCGATGATCCGCAAAGCCGCTTCATTAACGAACGTGCGCACGCCAACATTCAGAAAGATGGAACATTCTCAGTCATTCCACAAATGAAAGGTGGCGTCACGAATGCATCCGAATTGCGTCGCATCGCTGATGTAGCTGATAAATATGCGATACCTATGGTGAAAGTAACTGGTGGTCAACGGATTGACTTGTTAGGCGTAAAGAAAGAAGATCTGGTCCATGTCTGGTCCGATCTAGGAATGAATTCTGGCCATGCTTACGGCAAATCAATTCGTACAGTCAAAACCTGTGTCGGTATCGAATTCTGTCGATTTGGGACGCAAAACAGTACCCAAATGGGAATCGACTTAGAAACGATGCTGGCCAATATGTGGTCTCCGCATAAAGTAAAACTAGCGGTATCTGGTTGTCCTCGTAACTGTGCTGAAGCTGGCATTAAGGATGTCGGTGTGATCGCTGTCGATAGTGGCTGGGAATTGTACGTTGGTGGAAATGGCGGCATCAAGACCGAAGTCGCACAGTTTTTAGTGAAAGTAAAAACTGCTGAGGAAGTCAAAGAATATGCCGGTGCTTTCTTGCAGTTATACCGTGAAGAAGCCTATTACCTCGACCGCTCGGTGCATTATATTGCCAGAGTAGGCCTTGACTATATCAAAGCAAAAGTCGTCACCGATCATGCGCAACGGAAAGTGTTGTATGAGCGCTTACTTTATTCGTTAGACGGTTTGCCTGATCCATGGGCCGCTCGTATCAAAGGAGCGCAGCGTCATGAATTCATTCCATTAAAAGTCATCGCGTAAGGAAAAATGAAATGAACATCATCAAAGGTGAATGGGTACACATTTGTCAGGTGGACGATATTCCTGAACTGGGCTCCCGCGTGATTGAACGGGCTGATGGCAATATTGCTGTGTTCCGTACCAATGGCGATAAGGTTTTTGCACTACTGGATCGCTGCCCACATAAAGCAGGGCCGCTTTCTCAGGGGATTGTTCATGGCGAGTCAGTGACCTGTCCACTCCATAACTGGCAAATTGACCTGAGCAGTGGTGAAGCCAAAGCGCCGGATGTTGGATGTGCACGGCACTTTCCTGTGAAAGTGGAGTCAGGTCAAATTTTTCTCGCATTACCTTAGTCAGGATTAAGACATGCAGACAATGCCGACAACGCGGATAGTGCCAACAGTGCGAACAATCACCAAATCAACCTGCTGTTACTGTGGGGTGGGGTGTGGCGTACTGATCGAATCTGAGGGGGATCGCGTGGTCGGGATTGAGGGCGACCCCGATCATCCAGCCAACTTTGGCAGACTATGCAGTAAAGGTTTGTCATTGCCACTGACTGTCAGCAATGATACTGGGCGCGCTTTATATCCTGAACTGCGGATCGATCGTACCTCGCCACGTCGCCAAGTGGATTGGGAATCAGCACTGGAAACGGTCGCACTACGTTTTTCTGACATTATTCGTTTGCATGGTCCTGATGCTGTGGCGTTTTATGTATCAGGACAATTGCTCACAGAAGATTATTACGTCTTCAACAAACTAGCAAAGGGATTGATCGGTACCAATAATATCGACACCAATTCCCGTCTGTGTATGTCAAGCGCCGTTACTGCCTACAAAATGGCCTTTGGCGCTGACGCACCACCTGGTTGTTATGAGGATTTAGAACACGCGACAACCGTGTTATTTGCGGGCAGCAATATGGCTTATGCCCATCCGGTCTTGTATCGCCGTCTGGAAGCCGCTCGCGAGAAAAACCCCGATGTCAAATGGATTGTGATCGATCCACGGCGCACAGATACCGCCGCAATGGCAGACCTGCATCTGGCCATTGAACCTGGAACTGATGTGGCGCTTTTTAATGGCATGCTGCATCATTTAATCTGGGAAGGCTGGCTTGACGAAACCTATATCGACGAACATACCGATGGATTTGCGACAGTAAAAAATCTCGTCCGTGAATACACGCCACGTGTTGCAGCGGAGATCTGCGGCATTACAGAAAAAGATCTGATTCAGGCAGCCGAGTGGTTTGCGGTGTCGCCCTCTTCCTTGTCGCTTTATTGCATGGGTCTAAACCAATCGAGCCATGGCACTGATAAAAATATTGCGCTGATTAATTTACACCTCGCAACCGGACAAATCGGTCGCCCAGGAGCGGGCCCCTTTTCGCTAACAGGTCAACCAAATGCGATGGGCGGACGCGAAGTCGGCGGCATGGCAACCATGTTGGCGGCACATCGCGATATTACAAATCCCATCCATCGGGCAGAAGTCGCCGAACAATGGGGCGTTGAGCACATGTCGGCGACACCAGGTTTGCCTGCGGTGGCGATGTTTGATGCAATCCTAAGCGGAAAAATCAAAGCGGTCTGGATTGTCTGCACGAATCCCGTCCATTCCATGCCAGACACCGACAAAATTCGTCAAGCACTGCGCTGTGCTGAGTTTGTGGTCGTTCAAGAAGCATTTATGCACACTGATACTGTCCCTTTTGCTGATATTGTCCTGCCTGCAAGTAGCTGGGCAGAAAAAGCGGGAACAGTAACTAATTCTGAACGGCGTATTTCAATGGTCCGTCAGGCAATCTCCCCACCTGGGGATGCCAAACCGGACTGGTGGATTGCAAATAATATTGCCCGCCGCATACAGGCGCAGCTTCATCCAGAGCTGAAGGATCTGTTTCCATTTACATCACCAGAATCTGCATTTAACGAACATCGCTCGCTGACCATCGGGCGCGACTTGGATATTGGTGGTCTAAGTTATGCTGTCCTAGAAAAACAAGGCCCGCAACAATGGCCATTCCCTCAAGGGCACATAGCGGGTCAGACCCGTCGGTATACCGATGGACTGTTTCATACTGCAAATCATCGCGCCCAGTTTCATGCCACCAAATACCAACCAGTAGCAGAAACGACCAATGCACGCTTTCCTTTTCACTTAATGACAGGAAGGCTGCGAGATCAGTGGCATGGCATGAGCCGTAGTGGTCGTGCTGCGCAAGCATTTGCGCATGACCCACAACCAGCATTGACCATGCACCCAACTGATGCTGAACGTCGTGGCTTTAAGACCGGTGACTTGGTTGTCATTAGTAATAAGCAAACGAAAATGATTTTACCGTTACAACTATCCGACGAGGTAAAATCTGGTACTGTTTTTGCTGCAATGCACTGGAATGGTCAATATTTAAACAGTGGCGGTATCAACGAAGTGATTACTGGCAAAGTCGATCCACGTTCATTTCAGCCAGAATTAAAGCACGCCGCTGTGAGGATTGAAGCTATCGAATTGCCATGGCGGGTAGTTGCTGCGTGTCGCGGGAATGTGTTGGCGATGCAGGCGCGTATTCAGCCTTTGCTACGACAGTGCGCGTATGCCGCTATCACTGTCGAAAATGACATCGTGATATTAAACGCAGCGCATCATTCACCGCCTGAGGGGTGGCTGGAAAGCCTCTCTGACGCGTTGGAATTCGTGGTCGGCCCAGAGACATTGGAATACCGTGACGAGCAACGTCATATTGCAAAACGAGCGCAATGGAAGGATGGACACCTAGCTGGATTTATATTTTCGGGTGATATTCAAAGTGCAGATTTCGCCTTGAATCATGTGCGACAGAAGCAGGCATGGCAAGGTTCACGTCTGGCGATTTTTTCACGTCACACCGCAGGACAGGTGGTAGACCGCACCATTTGTCAGTGCATGCAGGTGAAAGAGTCGCGTATCGAGAATGCGATTCGTCAAGGTGCAACGTTGACGCAACTTAAAGTAACATTAGGATGTGGTAGTGTCTGCGGCTCCTGTCTACCGCAGATCGCGCAGATGGTTGCGAAAATCAATGTAGCCTAAATTGGGGCTCAAATTTGGGCGCACTGTGGCCTTGTTCATTTGCAGATTATTTATAAAAGTCGATTTCTTATTTCATGCTCCGCGTTCTTCTCATCAACGATACTGATAAACCCATTGGCGAGCTTTGTCAGACACTGATTGAAAACGGCTACGATGTTCTGCCGCTGGTTGCGACCTCACGCGCACTCTCGGAGGCAGTGAAGCAACAAAAGCCGGATATCGTCATCGTCGATACTGAGTCACCTTCACGAGACACGCTTGAGCAACTCGCACTGATGCATTCATCCGCCCCGCGCCCCGTCGTCATGTTTAGCCATGATGCCGATCAGCATTTGATTAGCGCCGCGGTCGGCGCAGGGGTTACCACCTATGTTGTCGATGGACTGGCACCAGAAAGACTGGCACCGATCTTGACGGTGGCGCTAGCCCGTTTTGCTGCTGAGTCACGCTTACGTCAACGATTAGCGACGGTAGAAAATGAACTAGCTGATCGCAAAGTTATCGATCGGGCTAAAGGTTTATTGATGGATAAAAGAAAGATGAGTGAAGCAGAGGCCTACGAAACACTGCGTAATCAATCCATGAAACAAGGAATGAAAATTGCAGAAATTGCGCGCCAGATCATTGCAATGGCTGATCTGCTGACCTGAAAGAAATCCACATGACTTCATTGCCAACTTCACTCTCTGCCGTGACAGACGTCACATCATCCGCACCACCAGAGCGCCCACACTTACGTATCGGTTATGTGGCGCTGATTGATAGCGCACCGTTAATCGTCGCCAAACAAATGGGTTTCGATCAACGTCACGGCATTACACTAGAACTCTACCAACAGCCGTCTTGGGCAGCGATTCGCGATAAATTACTCTCAGGAGAACTAGACGCAGCGCAGACGTTATATGGTTTAGTCTATGGTGTTCAGATCGGCTTAGGTGGCCCACAAGCGGATATGGCAATATTGATGACCTTAAATCGCAATGGTCAGGCAATTACGGTATCAAATCAACTAGCCGATCAATTAAAGGAAGGGCAATCACTGCGTGCGGCCTTGAAAACGCTCGGCAGAAAACCTGTCTTCGCACAGACATTCCCGACCGGAACCCATGCAATGTGGCTCAACTACTGGCTCGCAGCAAACGGCATCCATCCCGTCAGCGACGTAGAGAGCATCGTCATTCCACCACCGCAGATGCCTGAAGCCCTCGCACATGGCGAACTAGACGGTTTTTGCGCCGGAGAACCATGGCACGCCGTCGCCGAACATAATAAGAGCGGACGAACTATCGTCAGTAGCAGCCAGATCTGGCCAGATCATCCTGAAAAAGCACTCGCTTGTCGCCGTGAATTTGCCGCACTGTATCCCAACACGGTACAAGCGTTAATTCGAGCGATGCTGGAATCCTGCCAGTGGATTGAAGCGACTGAAAATAAATGGCAACTCAGTACCTGGTTAGCGCAACCAGAATATCTGCATCTCGCACAAGATTTAATACAGTCGCGTCTCGTTGGTCGTCGCCTGGACGACGAAAATGCAGAGCGAGGATCAAACTTGCCAATCCGTTTTTTTACCGACGCGACAACGAATTATCCGCTGCCAGCAGATGGTCTTTGGTTTCTGAGCCAGTTTTACAGATGGGGTTTATTAAAATCGACCAGCGACTGGGACGCTATTGTGAACCAGGTGTGTCAGACTGCACTTTATACACAGGCAACGCAACAACTCGAGCTTACCCTAGAACCAACTAAAACTACTGAAATTCAATTCATTGATGGTCAAATCTGGGATGGCCATGATGCGGTAAGCTATGCAAAGCAGTTCACAATAAACGCTGTTAGCTAGGTGTGCTTATTGTTTGACTACGCAACGCAACACCAGAAAAATAATCCGGCGCATTCAACGGCAATCAATATCCATGCTCGCCATGAGAACAATTGCCGTTGCAGCCGACGGCCTTACTATACTACCGTCGACTGTAACGAAGGAGCCAAGAATTACTGATTGCTGATCCGCTTCGCAAATGACAGCGCATAGGCTGGAGAGCGATAGAGTAAGACAGGGTCGTTAGTTGGTGCAATGCCATCGCCCATCACAAGCGGATCAAAATTAATTTTCTCACAAGATGCGCCTGCCTCTTTCGCAGCCGATGTCAATGTCAGTACACCAGCCTGAATTTCCTTGCGGCCTGCGGGCCACAAAACGGTAGGATTGTCTTGCACATCATCGGGTTCACCGACGGTCAGAATCATTTTCCAGCGGATCGGTTTTGCGCTGACCTTGGACAAAAAATCCTTTTCCAGAAAACTGGATGGTCCCGATTTCATTTCGTCATCGGTTAATCTCTGCACACCGTCCTCGGGCTCGAAACGCCAGCGAACTAAGGTGACTTTATTTTTCTTGTTCAACATTTTGAACGTGTGAATGCTATAGAAATCACTGTTGGCGTAGCTAACCGGTGGGTTATGACTGCCCATAAATGCTGCCAGAGGTTGGCTGTCTGGATGCGAGGCGCGAAACGCTTTGATTTTTTCTGGATCAGCTTTTCCGGTTGCCGGATCTGCTCTGCCAGCCAACATACCGTCATAAAAACTCTGCGGCGTTGCGGCACCAAACATCGGAACATTGAGCATGGTCATGTGTTGAATGCTACTTTTGGACAACGCAAACTCTAATGCCATCCCTCGGGGGCTTTTTGAGGTGTCGGGTGCATTGATATTGCCACCGGCCAAAGAGAACCGCGCAATCACGGGAATTTTTTTACCGTTGAACAAGATGGATTTGGAAAACGCAGTTGCTTCTTTGGCGCCCACAAACTCGCCCTGCGCGCACAGCCCCTCGGTATGATTTCTACGATGCCCCGGATTGACGCCAAAGATACTTTCGAATTCTGCAATGATTTTGTCTGGGGAAACTGTTGTATCCTCCGCCATACTCGGTGTATAGATAGTGGCTATCAAACATGCAGCCGTTAATTGGGTAAATCGTCTAGCGCGCATTTCATTCCTCTTTGGGTTGGACAATTGATATAGAAATAACTCTTTAGCAACAAAGTTATGGCAACTAATAGCTACGGACGGCGACTGATGGCAACAAGGCGGGGTAAGTTTAGCTGATTTCTTGATTGCGGGTTGTTAGTGCGCAATGTTGCGACGACGTGACCGAGTCAGGCTAAGAGAGGAGGAATTGCCAACGTTTAAAACCAGCGCCACCTGCCGCCACCTGCGGCAGGTTGATCACATGGTTGATGGAGTGCGGGTGTGTTATTCAACCGCTCATGCTATTTAGAAAAATAATCTTTCTTGGAAAAACAAGCCTTTTAAGCGCTTACGATAAACGGCAGCAAGGAGCGCCATAGCGATCACAAAAATATTAAATCCAAGGATCTTATTACCACCGAGATCAACAAACGGAATCGCGTTGGAAGGCATAGTGGCAGCATTCAGACCATGGTCATAGCTGGCACCGATGACTTGCCCCGCCTCATTGATCGCATTCGTTAAATAAAGACTCTTGCCACTAGGATGCATCGTTATCTTGTTGTTACGCCAGACAAAGGTATAACGCATATCCTCAACATCAACGATGCCAGCGACCTGACCATCATTGTTAATGCCAGTGGCAAAACTGTTGCCAACGCCAATTTTTTTACCTAAATCAAGCATGTTTTTGCCATCGTAGATAAAGGCATGCCAGCGATGATCTGACGTTTCTGACGTGCCAACGACAACGCCTTTATCGTTGACTGCGGTTGCTGAACTGTAACGTCCACCTAACGTGCCAAGATCGGTCATGCCTTTGCTACCATCATAAATAAACGCATGGCGAGAACCGTCCTCTGTCATCGCTGTCCCCACAACCTGCCCGAGGCTATTGATTCCGGATGCATAACTGATCTTCCCGCCCAAGGTGCCCAGATCCTTCAGCGTTGCGCCCGGTTTATATAAAAATGCATGCCAGTCACCATCTGCTGTATCTGCAAAACCAGTCGCCGCGCCCTCGTTATTAATCGCGATTCCATAACTATTCGGCCCACCAAGCGTCCCAAGTTCTTGTTGATGACGAAAACGATCACGGATAAAGGCGGTCGCTACCGAGCCAATTTTTGAGTAGCCAATCACCTCACCGCGATCATTAATATGCTTCGCTTCACTCTCTGTTTCACCGGGTAGTTCCAACTTCACTAGTTGTCCTTTATCGTAGAAAACCGCGTGCGGTGTCCCATTTTTTTCTTTGATAACGGCAGCGATTTGTCCGGTTGCATTCATGTCGTAAGCAATCGACTCGCCGTATTGTTGGCGTGAAATACCAACGGCAGTGCTGGTAGCAAAAACCTCCGTACTCATCAAGGCCATCACCAGCAAACAATGGCGCAGATACAATGGATGCATACAATTTCCCCTTCGTGTTTTTAGTCAAAGAATGGACTACAAAGAGCGATGGAGTGCTTGTCCATCGCGGAATGTAACAACAGCTGAAAAAGTTGGGCATTGCAGAGAGGTACGTCGAATGATAGCGATGCCATATTAGCAAAAACATCATAGCCCAGATTGTCGGGGTTGGCATACGATTTTCGTTTCGACATGTATTGAAACTGACACTGCTTTGACATGTCAGTGTAGAAAAATTCAAAAGCAACAGTAACAGCGACACGCTGAACCGAATTAGCGTAATCTATCCCTGATGCTTTTACATCGGGAGAAACCCATGTCTATCAAAAAATTTATCTATTTGATCTATATTCTGAGTATGTCATTGGTTCTGACAGCCTGCCAGAGCTGGGGCGTTGGCTCAGTAAAACCGGGACAAAGTGAATCGGACGTCATTGCGCTAGTGGGGCAGCCTACGCATCGTTATGCCAATGGTCATCAGACTATTCTTGAATATATGCGAGGCCGCATGGGGCAAGCGACGCACATGGCGACGTTTGATGCCAACGGAAATCTAATTTCCTATCAGCAAGTATTAACCATGGCGTATTTCTCTAAAATTAAACCTGGTGAAACCAATAAGGAAGGCGTACTCAGAATCATCGGTGCGCCAAGCGTGACTAATTTTTACTCGCGCTCTGGGGAAGAATCGTGGTCTTATCCGTTCAAACAAGATGGTGCTTGGGATTCTTTGATGGCAGTCTATTTTGACCAAGCTGGTGTCGTCACCAAGCTAGAGAATGGCCCCGATCCACTGTTTGAACGTGAAGGGCGTGGCAGGGGACGGTAGTATAAATAAGGTGTTTTGATTTTGCCCTTCACCGCTTAAGACAACGCAATTTCTGCGACACGCAGTGCGGCATCAGAAGGACAACATCTCCGCATCGGCAGCCACTCCCGACCTGCCCCTCCGCGAAGATCAATTCCACAAATCAACAATAAACGAAAAAGACTCAGAGCAGACAAGAGAACGTTCATTGAATACCCATTTAGTCAACACGCATACAACTAATCTGCCGAAAACTCCCCCCATTAATCTGCACAGAACGCCCCGAATCCGAAACAATTTCTTCAGGCAACGTGAACCCTATACTTTTGCTGATCTCACCAGTATTGTCCCACTGAAGTTTGCCATAATTGACTGAACCGTTCATCACCCGACCTCCGGTACGAATTTGAATTTTTTCACCGCCATGTTTGTAATACAGCGAAAACTTTCCTGTATAACCAGGGCAGTCGAATTGGGTCATGGGTGCGGGTGCTGGTATAAAACTCTGGCCAAAATGAGTAAATACAAAAATCAGTAAACCAGTTAAACAGAGACCACCAATGAGCAGTCCATTTTCTCTTAAGCGAGTCAGTATGCTTGACACTTCAGGTATCACATCGCCTGATTCAGTTTCATTTTCATTTTCAGACGTATCTTCCTCATCCTCATTGTTATCCACTTCTGATTCTTCATCAGCGCGCGCCCCATCGGTGATTTGATGTGAAATTAACGATGTTTCGTTGATGGCAAGAGGAGGATGAACAGATATCGGTGAGGCCTCAACCTTATTCACGCTAACGCTTGCCTGTACCGAATGACCAAGGTTTTCAGATAACGCGGTAGCAACAGGCGCCTCATCAGCCACTGAATGATGGACGATTTTCTCGGCATTCTGCGCTAGATCAGAAACAACCGGCGTCTCTGCCATCGCCAACAGACGAGTAGAGATATCGGTTTTATTCTTCGCGATCTGATCGTTGATTCCCCAGGCCTCACGAACCTCTTTGACAATCCTACTTTGCAGGAGTACAAAAATGGCACATAGCAACGGCATGACCACTGTAAGTCCTGGTGACTGCGTATTGATCCATTCTGCGATCAGGGGATCGGCAACAGCGATATCTCCAGCAATCCATCCCAACAAGCCCGCGACACCCGGAACCAGCAACGGATAACGATTGAGTAATCCGGTAACAAACAAACTGCCATACATCAATAAAGGGACGCTCAATAGCAGGCCAAACACCAGAAATGCGGTGTTGTCCTGCGCTACGGCAGCGAGCGCAATGACGTTATCTATACTCATCACCAGATCGGCAACGACGACGATGCCAACGGTTGACCACACTGTAACAGCGGCGTTTTTTTCTGTATCCGTATCGTTGAGTGTGTCGTCGTTTTGATGCTGCTCGTCATCAACCAACAACTTCAATGCAATGTACATTAATGCAAGACCACCAATCAAGCGCAAAGACGGCACGGACAATAAATAACTGACGATGGTTGTGAGCACGATCCGTAAAAAGAAGGCAAAGCCTGTCCCCATTAAGATCACCTGACGCATTTGTCGCTTCGGCAAGCGGCGACACGCCAAGGCGATGAGCACGGCATTATCGCCACTCAGAATGAGATCAAGAAAAAAAACCTGCAGCGTCATTCCTATTGCATGCATGATGCCATCAAATCCCATTATTTCTCCTTTGGATTGCTCTCATCAAAATACTGCTCATGTCAGCATCCCTGCAAGACCTGCATAGAGCCCGACACCTGCCGTCAGTACAAAAAGCAAGGCAACGACGACAGCATAGCTTCCTTGTAAACGCAGCGCAGGTGGCAACTCGGTACGTGCCAAGCTATATAAAAATCCGAGCACGATCGGTAACAACAGCGCATTGATCACACCAGTCGCGATCGATAAGTGAATCAAGTTAACGCCAGAGCAAACCAATATACCGCCAGCCACTAGCATGACCGCGAATGCGACATAAAACCAAGGCGCATCGCGTGGATGTTGTTCTAGCGAATGGCGTACGCCAATCACCTCGCCGACTGACCACGCCGCAGTAAGACAAACCACAATCGTCGCAACCATGGCGCTACCAGTCATTCCAATGATAAACACCAAATGTCCCACGGTATGCCCAAGCACTGCAGTAAATGCGTCAGCAATCTGCGGCACCGTTTCTAATACAACGCCGTGCTGCCCAAACGATGCTGCGGCAGCGATGAGGATCGCAGCTTGTACCATCTGGCAGAGTGTCGCACCAATGGCAGTTTCAGTTCTGGCGATTTTTAGATGTGACAAGGACAATCCTTTGTCCAACAACGCTGACTGCTGATAAATTAATGTCCATGGCATGATGCTGGTACCTAGATTGGCCGCCATCAAATAGAGAAAGCGGTTGTCATGGAGTGGCAACTCTTGTATTTGCTGCGCAACGCGTTGCATATCCGGATGCGCTTTCCATGCGACCAGTAAAAAGGCGAGCCCAAACAACCCAAAGACAATCGCAATTTTTTCTACCGATCGATACGAGCCAGTCCACATCATCGTAAAAATAAGCAGTACCACGACAGAGATCGTCTGCCAGATAGGAATGCCGAGTAACTGTCCGGCCCCCGCCAAACCACTCATTTGCGTCAGCAGCGCACCAAAGCAACTGATGATCAGCGTTGAAAGCGATAAAAATGCCATCCCACTGCCGAACCGCTGCCGTATCAGTTCTCCGTATCCTTTGCCTGTACCAAGCGCCAGCCGTATCGATAATTCCTGTGCAATGTAGAGCAAGGGAATCAACACGATTTGTAGCAGCAACAAACGATAACCCCACTCGGCACCGCTCTGCGCAGCGGTAATGAGACTACCTGCATCAGCATCCGCAAACATCACGACCAGACCGGGGCCAACCGTCATGGCAATACGCAACAAACGTTGACCGAGATGTGGATGAGTAGACATGTGGCTATCAGCGAGACGAAAAAACGCTAACGCCAGGGGCAATAGCGTATCGGGAACGTGGCATTACGCAGCGCGCTCAATGTTTGCCGCTACCGTTGCCCGCATTTCCTCCGGTACCGCTTTCTGCAGGCCCGGTTTTAAACTGGCGTAAGAATTCAGCATCAGGCGACAACACCAGCGTTGGTGCAGAATCAGCAAGCGATGTCCGATAGGTTTGCAAAGAGCGATATAGTTTATAAAACTTCGGATCTTTACCGAATGCCGCAGCAAAAATTTGATTGGCTTGCGCATCCGCTTCACCGCGTGTGATGTTGCTCTGGCGTTGGGCTTCGGACAAGATGATCGCACGCTCACGATCCGCCGATGCCTGAATTTGTTGTGCCCATTCAAAACCCTGTGCACGTAATTCTTTGGCTTCCCGTTCACGTTCGGATTTCATCCGATCGTAAATCGCCTGACTCGTTTCCAATGGAAGGTCTGCACGATGAAAGCGCACTTCTGTCACTTCGATGCCCAGTGAACGTGCTTTTTCAGTAACTTCTTTTTGGATACGATCAACAATTTTTGGTCGTTCTTTCGACAGCAACGCTGGTAGCATGACTTGACCTAACTCTCGGCGCAGCGATGAACTGACCAGTTGCGACAATTGGGTGCCCGCCTGATCAACAGTGCGGACCGATTGATAAAAACGCAAAGGATTGATAATACGAAAATGCGTGTACGTCTCGACCTCAATCCGCTTCTGGTCACCCAGAATGACTTGTTCTGAACGTGGCGTCAGAATTTGTAAGCGACGATCATAATAAATGACCGTATCGAGCATTGGCATTTTGGTTTTCAGGCCGGGTTGACTGACTGCACCCGTTGGTGCCCCCAAACGCACGACCAGAGCTTGTTGATCCTCGCCAACGGTATAAAACGTCGAGGACAACAAAGACAAACCGATTAATGAAAAGAAAGCGACGCCTAACCTGACCGTATTTTTATTCATTTTTTGCTCTCACTGCCATTTGCGTTGTTAATGACATTGGTACTCGTATTTGTATTTTTATCGGTAACCGACATATACGGCACAACGCCAGAGACACCTTTACCTGAAGAATCGATAATAACCTTGCCCGATTTTTTCAAGACGGCATCGACACTTTGTAAATACAAACGCCACGCAGTGACATCTTTGGCCTGCGCATAGCTTTGATAGACCGATAAGAAACTCTTCGCTTCACCTTCTGCTAAATTGACGGCCTGTGTTTTATAGGCTTCTGCATCCTGAATAATATGGGATGCCTCACCGCGGGCACGCGGCAAAATATCGTTGTGGTAGGCCTCAGCCTCATTCCGCGCCCGTTCCTGATCCGCACGAGCCCGTTGAACATCGTTAAACGCGTCAATGACAGCAACTGGTGGGTCAACACGTTGCAACTGTACCTGTGTGACATAGATACCAGATTCTTCTTTATCAAGCAGGGTCTGTAAGAGTTGTTTGGTTTCATCCGCAATTTGCTGACGTTTATCCGACATCGCTGCCTGAATCGGCGTCCGCCCGATTACTTCACGCAATGCGCTTTCAGCAGCGATCTTCATCGCTTGTTCTGGATTTTTGATCTGAAATAAATAGCGACCGGCGTCCTTCACCTTCCAAAACACCACACAGTCGGCCTCGACAATGTTTTCATCGCCGGTCAGCATCTGGTCATCATGTGAATTGGAATTGTCAGCTGAACTGGCGCGGGTGCGGCCGAGCTTTAATTCATTGACCTGCGTTACTTTAGGAAAAAGTACTGTATCAAACGGATACGGCAAATGATAATGCAATCCAGATTCGGTGGTTTCTGTCCATTTACCAAAGCGGAGCACAACCCCCTGCTCTTCTGGTTGTACCTTATAAATACCCGAAAATATCCACGCTAAGAAAAACAATCCAGCAATCAGCCCCAGACCTCTTGCATTGAGGGCGATATAAAACCTGGCGGCCTGCTTTTGTGCCGCATATAACAGCGTATCAACTTTGGATTGCTCTACTGGGACAGGCTGTTGCTCTTCCGGTGACGCTGAAGACATAATGGATTCCGTTTCCTTGAAGCATAGAATATGGGCGACACCGTATCATAAACAAAAAATCAACTTCGTCTGACAAAAACGCACGCTGGCCAGGTCTAAAGCCGATTTTTATGCCACACGGGGAAATTCGCTCTCTGCAGGTTAGCTGACGACCTCATTTGGCGCTTCGGTCGGGAAGTTAAGTAAAAAGCACCCCACTGAAAATAAACCATCGAGATCCAGCTATCTTAAGAGCAAGCATATTACTACCCAGCCCCCTGCGTGACAATAAAACTCCCCTGCGGGAGGGAGAGTGCGATCATTGATCTTGATGGAGATCAACAAAGCGGGGGCCGCCAGAGACAAATAGCACTCACGCGCACTAAATCCTCCGCCATCGCAGATGACGGCAAGACGAGGGATTGGGCATGTTAGATGTGAAGTTTGAGGTGTAGAGTTTAAAGTGTTGACCTTGTCCATTTTAGACAAAGCAATTTGCGCGACACGCAGTAACAACATCCGAAGTGCAATCCAATTAATTAAGAACAAGCCCCGCGCACAAAAACAGGTTTATCATTAATTCTACCCCACCACTTAAACCCGAGCGCCACCATCATGGGCATCTTTTACACCCCAATAGAACTCGCCTTTAACCTGCTCATGATGCTGACCGCCAGCCTATTTCTCTTGGCCGAGATCAAAAAAATCCCTTGGAAAAAATGGCGCGAGCCAACGGCATTTTCCGCCTGGTGCGCTAGCATTATTGTTCTAACGTTGCTGTGGCACATGCGCGTCCATGTGCAAACCGACTTATCGTTACATTTAATCGGCTTAGCGATGTTCGCGCTGATGTTTGGTCGTGCACTGACCTGTGTCGGTGCAGCGCTGAGCGTGCTCGCCTATACGGCAGAATTTGACGGACTCTGGCTTAACCTTGGAACCAATATCCTCTTGCTTGCAGTAATACCGGCCCTTCTCAGTGATTTCATCCTAAAAAAAACGCAGCAATATCTACCGCAGCATATGTTTGTGTATTTATTTGGAAACGGTTTTTTTGGGGCATTTATCGTCAATGCCGCTACCGGACTGCTGGCACTCTGTATCCATAGCTTATTGCTGCCAACGATTCCTATCCCGAACGACGCGTATGCTTACATGCTGCTGCTCGCTTGGGGGGAGGCATTTTTAACCGGTTTTTTGATCACAATCTTTGTCGTCTATAAACCAGCATGGGTATTCACGTTTGAAGATCAGCTTTACCTGAAGGGCAAATAAAAAACGTGCCTAGTATTAACAAATACATGGCACGTTTTTACCCACCCAAAAATGCAATGGTCTATTAGTTCAATTCACCAAACCATGCACCAAATGCAGGTAATTCTAGACAGGATCCATTGAGCTGACCTGGCAATCCAACGTCAGTGAGCTGACGCGCACCTGCTGCTTCAGGCCACAAAAACTGGATCGGCTGATCGCCAAGATTAAATGCAGCAATAATACTTGGGTGACCAGGTAAATCTCGACGTAACGCCAAGATTGGCTCGGGCGCGTCAAAAAAGAAAATATTTCCTAACGTCAGTTGTGGAAACTGTTTGCGCCAACGCAGAATATGACGTGCGTAGTTCAATGCAGAGTCGGCTAGCTTGTCTTGCACCGCGACGGCATTAGCGGCATGCTCTGGCGGCACTGGCAGCCATGGCTTGTGATTACTAAATCCAGCAAACGGCGCATCGGCAATCCATGGCATTGGTGTACGGCAACCGTCGCGCCCCTTAAACTCAGGCCAGAACGTGATACCGTAAGGGTCCTGAATATCTTCATAAGCAATGTCAGCTTCCGTCAACGCCAGCTCATCACCCTGATACAGACACGGCGTTCCTTTCAAGGCTAATTGCAACGCGAGTATCATCTTAGAAAACTGCGGCGTCGCATTTTTACCGCCCCAGCGTGACATCACGCGCACGACATCGTGATTACCCACTGACCATGATATCCAGCCACCTTTAACGCGAGTTTCGAACTCTTCAACCTGCGTGCGGATGTATTGTGCCGAAACTTCTGGTGTCAGTAAGTTAAAGCTGTACGCCATGTGAAGTTTATTATCGTCTGCTGTGTACTCGGCCATAACACCTAATGAATCATCCGCGCCAACTTCACCAATGGCGATCGCGCCGTATTCGTTGAGTAGTAAGCGGATTTTTTCTAGGAAGAGTAAATTTTCAGGTTGTGTTTTGTCATGCACGTGCGCTTGCATGCCGTACGGATTGGTGTCCTGCACGGTTTTGGTATCGCGATTAGTCGCAGCAGGATTACTACGCAGCTGACGATCATGGAAATGAAAATTACAGGCATCTAACCGGAAACCATCAACACCGCGGTCAAGCCAGAAACGCATGCTATCGAGATGCGCCTGTTGCACGTCAGGATGATGAAAATTCAAATCTGGTTGACTGACTAGGAAATTATGCATGTAATACTGACGGCGACGTGCATCCCACTGCCAGGCCGAGCCACCAAACACGGAGAGCCAGTTATTCGGCGGCGTGCCATCTGGTTGTGGATCTGACCAGACATACCAATCTGCTTTTGGGTTATCCCGGCTTTGCCGACTTTCAACAAACCATGGGTGCTGCTCTGAGCAATGCGACAAGACCTGATCGATCATGATCTTTAAACCCAACTCATGCGCGCGTGCTAACAGGTGATCAAAATCCGCCAGCGTACCAAACAGAGGATCAACATCGCAATAATCCGAGACATCGTAGCCAAAATCCTTCATTGGCGACTTAAAAAAAGGAGAGATCCAGACGATATCCACACCCAAGGAAGCGATGTAATCTAACTGTTTGGTAATCCCGGGCAAGTCGCCGATACCGTCGCCGTTGCTATCCTGAAAACTACGAGGGTAAACCTGATAAATCACTGACTCACGCCACCACTGTGGTGTCGTTGCTGATACATTCTGATTACTCAATGTGGTCGACATAAGATCCTGCAAATTATTTTGTTTTTGATTGACGATGTTGATTGCTTTACCCGCGCTCGCTATTTCGCCCTAGTGCTATCCGCTATTCTCTGTTGCTAAGAGTCGCGGGTGTAAGGTTGTTGCGCAGCGAGGTGTTCATTAAGCAGTGCCGAAACCCCCAGAAATGCCGGATATTCAGCGGTAATCAGATACGTGGGTATCTGTGCCAAGTAATCAGCAAATCGTCCTTTCGCTTCAAAACGCTGACGGAAGGCAGAGGCTAGGAATAACTCACCAAGTTTAGGCACGATACCACCACCAATATACACACCACCAGTTGCACCTAAAGTCAGTGCCAGATTTCCGGCAACAGTCCCGAGCATTCCACAGAAATGACTAACGGCTTCCGTGCACACCGGACAAGTGACGTCGGATGCCCGCGCACTGATTTCCGCTGCGGATAAGGTTTCGGGTTGGGTGACACCCTTCAAGGTTTGCAAACTACGGTATAACAGTTCTAAGCCCATGCCTGAAATCAAACGTTCAGCGGATACGTGCGGAAACTCCTGCCAAATGACTTCCAGCAATGCCAGTTCGGTTTTGTTGGTTGGTGAAAAGCTAGTATGACCACCCTCACTACATAATGGTACCCACTTTTCTTGGCAAGGAATAATGCCAGAAACGCCTAGACCAGTTCCAGGACCAATCAGGCCGATGACGCGATTCTCTTGTGCCTGCCCGCCACCAATCTGGATCCGTTCATGCGACTCCAGATGAGGCAAGGCGAGCGCCAGAGCGGTAAAGTCGTTCACCACTAGCAAGGTTTCCAACGCTAATGCCTGTTTTAAGGCCGTAGTAGAAAACGTCCAGTGATTATTCGTCATGCTCACTACGTCACCATCTACCGGATTAGCAATAGCAATGGCCGCATGGTGAATTGCACCAGGCCAAACCCGCTGCACTACCTCGCTGTTTAAATAATCAACAATAGCAGCCTTTGGATCAGCATAAGCGTGACATGATAAAACGACCACGGCAACGAAACGATGTGCCTCAAACTCAAGCGCAAAGCGGGCATTAGTCCCACCGATATCGGCGAGAAGACGTGGTGCTGAGGAATGTTGGATTGTTATATCTTGCACTAGCGTATCACCATCAATGTCGTTTCTCCGGAGATGGCGCAGCAACATCTCAGTTCGCCATCAATTTATGTAATATTACTACATAGATTAAATTCAAAGTCACACATTTTGTGTATTTATCAGTTAAAATTGTTCCAGTAAACAAAAATAATAAAGAATTATTAGTATTTTCATAAATAACTAGGCATCACGTTAATGTAGTTGAACTACTTAACGCAGGAGACATCAGTGATATCAAGTAACTCTGCCGCTCGCGGCAGGTACCAGCCCCTGTCGGCCCAACGAGACGTAAAACGCGTTCGTCGGGCGCAGAAAGCATCGCTGCTACTCACGCTACTCACGCTGCTCAGTCCGCTCGTCAGTCTGAGTACGGCTGCTGCCATGTCCACTGTTCAAACAAAACTACCTGCGACTCACGCCATTTCATCGCCTCAGATCAGCGATTGCGATCAATCAACATATCAGACACTCCTGAACAAAACAGCATTACAAGCAACAGATGCCCGTGCCTACTGGCTCAGTAGCGACACACTACACTGGCCACATAAAGCGTCGAATGGCAGTTTTTATTTATACTTATCAGAGAGTGGCAAACTAGACATTGTCAAAGGAAGCAAAGTTCAAGGCGCATCAGCACATCTGCGCTTAGCTGCCGGCAGCAGTGTCAAGAGTGCACGAACTGAGCTGCAAAACCGCTTCACCTTTACCGGCGCAGGGGTCGAGTTGCATGTCGATCAGCCACGAACAGCATTGCTAAAACTACTCCAGCAACAAGCCGTCTTAGTCCAAGTGGATAAACAAAACAACGTCACTGACTACACCTATATTCAGAATCCGGGCGCCCTCGATGATCTCTATGTTGCTGCCAACGGCTTGAATGATTTAGGCGTCAAACTAAAAGCGACAGGTCGCTCACAAAAAAGCGATAGCAGTTTTAAACTATGGGCACCGACTGCGAAACACGTTGCGGTCTGTACCTATCACACAGGTAAGAGTCAAGCGAATACGATTCATCCTATGCACTTTGATGCATCGACTGGCGTCTGGGCGGCACAAACAAATAAAGATCTCTCCGGTCGGTATTACCGATATCTGGTGGATGTTTTCATCCCGGGAACAGGCTGGGTCCGGAATGCAGTCACCGACCCCTATTCGATCAGTCTGACAACAGACTCAACACGTAGTTATATTGGCGACCTAACTAATCCCGCCCTTAAACCAGCAGGATGGGATCGGCAGACAATCCCTGCACGGGTACAAAAGCCGACGGATATGTCTGTGTACGAATTACATGTTCGCGATTTTTCTGCCAATGACCAAAGCGTACGACCAGCTTATCGCGGCAAATACCTAGCCTTTACCGAAACGCAGTCCAACGGCATGCACCACCTGACTGCACTGAGTCAAGCAGGCATCACTGATATCCATTTGCTGCCGGTCTTCGATATTGCCACGATCCCTGAGACGCATTGCGACACACCTGAAGTCACCGGAAGCGCTGATAGCGAACAGCAGCAAGCCATCACTGATGCACATGCCGCAACTGATTGCTTTAACTGGGGTTACGATCCCTACCATTACAACAGCCCGGAAGGCAGCTACGCCACCAGTGCCGCAGATGGGGCGACACGTATTATTGAGTTCAGAAAAATGGTAATGGCACTACACCAAGTCAATCTTCGGGTCGGCATGGACGTTGTTTATAACCACACAGCCTACGCTGGTCAGCATGAGAAATCGGTACTCGATCGTATCGTCCCTGGTTATTACCAACGACGTAATAGCGAAGGAAAGGTTGAAGAGTCAACATGTCAGAGCTGCGGAAATACAGCGACTGAAAACAAAATGATGGCCAAATTAATGACCGATTCAGTACGCCTGTGGGCCCGCGAGTACAAGATCGACTCCTTCCGTTTTGATCTGATGGGACATCAACCACGTGCTGTCATGGAGCAATTAAAGACGTCACTGGCAATTGAAAATGGTCATCCTATTGAGTTAATTGGTGAAGGCTGGAATTTTGGTGAGGTAGCTGATAACGCACGCTTCGTTCAGGCAACGCAGCTAAGCCTCAATGGCAGTGGCATCGGTACGTTCAGCGACCGAGCACGCGATGCCATTCGAGGTCCAGGGAGAAATGACGACATCAACAGCATCATCAAAGATCAGGGGTTTATCAATGGGATGGTTGACGCCCCTAATCAACTCTCGGCGCCAACCGACCCGCAGCATGTTGTACGCGCTGCAGATATGGTCCGTGTCGGACTAGCTGGAACTCTCAGCGATTACGAACTCGAGACCTGGCAAGGGCAACATCAAAAACTCAAAGAAATCGACTACAACGGCCAGCCCGCAGGCTATGCCAGCGAACCAGACGAAGTAGTCAATTATGTAGAAAATCACGATAACCAAACGCTATTTGATATCAATGCATTCCGGCTTCCGTTGACGACCAGTCACGAAGACCGCGCAAGAGTGCAGATTCTCGGCCTAGCGCTGACCGCTTTTAGTCAAGGTATTGCCTATTTTCATGCGGGCACAGATATCCTTCGTTCAAAGTCATTGGACGGTAATAGCTATAACTCCGGAGATTGGTTCAACCGCATTGACTGGACGTATCAAGATAATTACTTTGGGACAGGCTTACCTCCGAAACAAGATAATGCAGCACTTTATCCCTTGATGCAGCCTTTGCTGACGACAATGTTAATCAAACCACGTCCAGAAGATATTGCCTGGACGCGCGACACATTCAGAGATTTGCTCAAAATACGACAAAGTACCTCCCTGTTCCATCTCAACAAAAGTAGAGAGGTCAGACAACGACTCCATTTTTACAATACTGGCAAAACTCAAAACCCCGCAGTCATTGTCGGCTTTATTAATGGAGAGCAACTGGCATCTGCGCACTGGAAATCACTGGTGTATTTGATCAATGTCAGCCAGGTGGCACAACATCTACGCATCCCTGCACTAGAACAGCGTGCATTTCAATTACACCCGGTCCACCTCAGTGCAAACGCAGGAGATCAACGCATCGCAAAAGAAGCAACATTTTCAGTGAGTGACGGTTTCAGCCTACCTGCCAGAAGCGCTGTCGTTTTTGTAGAGGAAAAATAATATAGGCATCATCAGCGTTAAGTGATGTGATTAAAGGATAGGTACATCACTATTTGATTGACCCGTATCAGCGGGCACAATAATTGCAATTGCAGTTGCAAACAAGTGTGCTACTGAGAATCAGAAATATTTCAGGACTACCGCAGGAAAACAAATAACGTCCGACATTGCGATCAATACCATTGGTATTACTGGTATTAAAGGAGCGCAGAAAAACAGACGTAAAACCTAGCCTTAGTCATCGTGAAGGAAAGAGCAAAAGAGGTAAATCAGCAGCAAAAAATTGATCGACAGATAGCGTTTTCTCACAGCGAAAAACCGATAAATAACCGCTTATTCGGAAAATACCTGTGTTTGCTACAAAAAATATGAAAACTTTTCAGCATTGAGGCGAAAATTTTCACGTAACAGCGGTTATTATTAGCGCCTTCGTATTCTTAGATTGAGGAGACAGTCGGAATGGATTTTTCAAATCGCCAGCAAGAGCCAGGTAAGAAGTTCCTCGGCATGGGGCTGGTTTTAGCATTTCATTTAGTGCTGTTGTATGCACTGCTCAATGGCTTAGGGACCAAGATCGTTCAGATC
>Ga0209913_1000440_pt1 | contig 35399 bp, 34 predicted proteins | sample PersoiDNA2013203_FD_185805 | JGI IMG/M metagenome (GOLD analysis project Ga0209913, IMG submission 185805) | Permafrost soil microbial communities from the Arctic, to analyse light accelerated degradation of dissolved organic matter (DOM) -... | ecosystem: Environmental > Terrestrial > Soil >... | reverse complement strand
CCGCAGCAAATGGACGCTCCAGATTAGGCTCATTTTTACGTAGCGCGAACAAGCTCATCATAGAAACAATGTACATCACAATGGCACCAAATACTGACATGGTAATCAAGTTAGCGGTAAGCGTTTGCCCGGCAAACTGAAAACTATCACCCATAATTGCGGCAACACCAACCACTGCACCGGCAATAATTGCGCGATGTGGTGTTTTGTATTTATCATTTACCGCACCAAAGTATTTGGGCATATATCCAGCACGTGATAGCGCAAAAATCTGGCGTGAATAGCCAAGAATAATACCGTGGAATGAAGCGATCAAACCAAACAAGCCAATCCACACCAGCATATGCAACCAACCGCTGTTCGCACCGACAATCATCTTCATCGCTTGTGGCAATGGGTCATTAATGTTTGAAAGTGCTTTCCAATCGCCAGCCCCACCTGCAAAGACCATTACGCCAATAGCTAATACCACCAAGGTTAAAATGCCGCCAATGTAAGCCTTAGGAATTGTTCTTTTTGGGTCTTCCGCTTCTTCTGCAGCCATGGCCACGCCTTCAATTGCCAAGAAGAACCAAATAGCAAAAGGAATCGCCGCAACAATGCCAGGAATAGCAGCCAAGCTAAAGTCACTATGACCAGACCAGCCATTAGCCACAAAGTTGCTGACCGAAAAGCCTGGTGAAACCACACCCATAAACACCAGCAATTCAATAATAGCCAAGATGGTGACAAACAATTCAAACGTGGCAGCAATTCGAACGCCGATAATATTCAACGCGACAAATACCACATACGCCCCCATCGCAAAGGCTTTAGGATCCACTCCAGGAAACTGCACGTTTAAATAAGCACCGATGGCCATGGCAATCGCCGGTGGTGCGAACACAAACTCAATCAAGGTTGCAAAGCCTGCAACAAAAGCCATTTTTGAACCAAAGGCACGACGCGCATAAGCGAAAGGACCACCAGCATGCGGAATAGACGTGGTTAATTCCGTAAAACTAAAAATAAAGGTGGTGTACATTATCGCGATTAAGATTGATGTCACAAGAAACCCTAGTGTCCCTGCTTTATCCCATCCATAACTCCAGCCAAAATACTCACCCGATATTACCAAGCCGACTGCCAGCCCCCACAAATGCCAGCCATTCAGCGTTGCTTTTAATGATGAACTCATCACTACTCTCCTTAAGTATTAAATATAGCGTCCATAATGGTCGCCGAATTAAAGCTTTGCGCTTACTAAATGCCAGCCTTAGGTGCAATGATGTAACTTTGTAAAAAAATGCACTATCCCATTTTGGCAATCTGCCATCAATTACTTTAGATACACCCGAGACTTCAGCAAGTTAGTTACCTCCATGACCACTCTATTTAACTTCTGGCTGGAGATTTTTTTTGGTGGAATTCCGCCATGAGATTCACAGCCACATAAATAGAATATGAGAGTTCACAGTTTATGTTGATGTTTGATAACGAAGATCGCTTATGGAGTATTTTTGTAAATAGCCCTCCTTAAGCAAGGATTTCTGTGTGATGGCTAGGTGCCGAGGGTGATTATTAGGTAGGATCCGCTATGCATCACTTCGATGTGGTCTATACATCTGTGAACAATGGATCCAGTTGAGGTCTTCGTCATGTCCTGTGCGCGAAACAGGTCATTAAGTGCCTCGGTGATTACGTCAGAATCGTCGGCATGAATATCCACCTGCTCAGCTAAATCCGCCACACTTATCTCGAAAGGAATACCTGGTTTAGCCCCTGAAGTCTTAAGGGCTTCGTAGATGGCTATTGCTAGAGGACTCATGTGTATCATGGTTGATGCTCTCAATTATCTGTCGAAATTTACTCTTACTGATCTAATTACATCAATATAGTCAAAAAGAGTCTACCACTATGATAGACACGGGGGTCAGACCCACGTACCAGAAGTTGGGGGATACCATGGTGAGCCACCGTCCGCCAAGAATGCGCCAATCAAAAAACTAAGCACAGCAATGAACATACTGGCAAAAAAGGCGGTCCAAAATCCAGAAATCGTGAACCCACGAACCAGCGATGAAACCAGCAGCAGCATCAGTGCGTTAATCACCAGCAAGAAGAGGCCTAGTGTAAGCAAGGTCAACGGTAGGGTTAGAATAATCAACAGCGGTCTTACAATGGCATTTGCAAAGCCGAGCAGCAAAGCCGAAATGATGAGTGCTGAGGTGTTGTCGAAGCGAATGCCCTTGAACACGTAACTCGATACCCAAAGCGCCAGAGACGTGGCAGCCCAGTGGAACAAAAATGGAGTTAGGTGGTTATGCATGTGTTCAGATCTTAAACATGAATATGTAGACTATCATACGAAACTGACTTGAACAAAGTAGTTTCCATCAATTGCTGCAGCTAAAGTTCCGGCCACCACAGTGCCACTCGGCGGTGATTGCATATTTTTATTGTAATAACGACGGCTTTTATCATGAGCGGCTAACTATTACCGTCAGCTTATTCATGCTGTGGAAACGCGCTAATCAGAGATTTTCTGAATCAGTTCCGATTTAGCGCGCTTGATGCAAAAGCGCATTTAGCTCCTGTACCAAATCGTACGCTTCTTGATGCGTTTCATTAGAAAGCCTATGTCCCATTTGCTGGACAACTAAAAATAGTTCTGATAATTCTTCAAGCGTTTCTTTTCTTTCACCTTCCTGCGTTTCATCTCCAAGCATAAGGATTCACCTCTGTTAATTTAACAACTATCTAATACGGCGACAGAAACAATAAAGAAACTCTTCGCCAGTGGCATGGTAGAGCCTTTGTAATGCTCGATGTTTAATATTAAAACAAGAGCACCTTAAGTGCGTCCCGTTAAGATATAAGCAATTTCTTTTCACGGCGCAATTGCTCCGCTGGCATCAACGCTGACACAAAGTGCCAAGACAGAATTACCACACGCTATCTAAATAACCAAGGATGCATCATGATGAATACTACAACAACTGGCGCTGATCTTGCAAAATGATCTTGCAGAAGTAGTCTGGCAAAAACAGTCTTTACGCTCTGTCATGGCGAGATCAGCGGGCTGAACAGATTACTTGAAGAACCGCTTGAACCATCCATCATCTTTATTCTTTTCTTTGTCTGAAATAATGCCGATCATGTTGGCTTTTACTGCAGCTACATAATCTGCATCGTCCCGTTTGATGTGGTTGATAAGCCAATTACTAAGTAGCCGGTGAATTTCTGCGGATACGTCTTCACCTAACTTAAACCGTTCCATATATTCATTTACGCGTCGGACGAATAGCTCATGTACTTTTTTGTGTGGTTTGCAATATCTGTAACGTGCTTCCTCTTGTAGATTTTCTTCGAAAGCAAAATGGGACATTGTGTAGTCTACCAAGTCATCCAGCACTTGCTGGATCAGCGCCCTATCTCGCTTACCTTCAGCATTTTCCAGATCATTGATGTAGTCCACGATTCTTCTATGCTGTTTGTCTATAACATCAATCCCTGTGTCCAAGTCATTGGTCCATTTAATAGCCATTACATACTCCCCCATTCAATGTTGTAGTTGAGTAAGGCGTAAGGTAAAAGACCTGCTATAGCGCGTCCTAGCTACCTTAACTACAAAACTGCAAATTCCCCTACCAAGTAAAAAAAGTGAAGCATTAGCCAACGCCACACCAACCCAAAACACGGCTTACGCTGAGCCGTCTAATTGAAGCCTGCTAGCTTCACTAAGCATACAAGGCATGCCGAGGCTAGCACAATGTATACTGAGCTGAACACAGATTAAAGCTTAAAAATTTACAATTCTTTACAATCTGCAAAAAAATGTAACTAAGGAGTTTATAAAGCCCTAATGTTTGAATTAAGCAAGCCGTTAGGCGCCCTGATCGAGCATTGCCTCAGGCTGTGGTGTATGGGCGGCACTCAAGCTTTCCGAGACGAACTCAGCTCGTGATGCAGCATTGTTTTCCTGATTGTTCTGAGCACACCACGCACTAAAGTCTAGAGGGATTATGTAGAATTCAATTGCGCGAGCACCAGCGCGCTGAAACTCTCTGCGTGCTGCAACTGCCATTGTTTTCCATTTCTGGAATGACTCCTCAAAACATTCCGGGTCTGATGCCGAGGCCTTCATCTGAGTCCAAGTTTCCTCGGTGTACCAAGTTAGACCTATCAGGAGCGACTGATTACGTTTTTTTGCTTTCAAGCGTTGAAGCAGTGATGGTTTTTTCATGTTATAAGTCCGTGTTGAATGATGGGTTAGATGAAGATTGGGCATGCTGGCCAATAAGACCAAGATGAGTGAAACCAAATCCTGTCGAATATTTGAGCCCATAACCAAGAGCACGGTCAAAGCCAATGTGAGTGAGCCAAATTACGCCAGCACAGGAAAGCTCAGGGGACGGCAGGAAAAAGCCAGCCGCGAGGCAGCTAATGGCGCCGATATATGAATGTGCAGTGTTGTAAGTTAAAGCGCCAACACGTGGCCCTGCTAGATAGCCTAAAAATGAAATGTCCGGAGTGAAGAAAAATAGTGCGAACGTACCCCAGCCAAAACCTAACTTGGGGTAGAAAAATGATGCCGCTACCAGCACAAACAGCCCCTCAAGCCTCAAAATCCACCGTACTGCACCTGTTGTTTCACCAGCCATGTAATCTCCTCCTTTTAGTAGCATCTAACATTTGACAAAGTCCCGCATGATGGAAAGGTTAACGTAAAAGCCCTAACGATTGAGTTAAGTCCAGCTTGATGGATGGGTTAGGTGCGTGCATTTCTCGACACCCACCAGACTACAGGTAGTAAAAATGCCAATGCACCGCCTTGGAGTATTGGAGTCATCAACACTGCAATGGCCCCCTGTGCATTTGGGTGCCAATAAATGATGTCAGCCAGAAATAAAATGCCACCAGCAGAAACGATGACTGCGACAACATACCAATGAAAAGATGCGCTGCCTTTGCGCTGTAAAGATATCAGTGCGGCACTCATGAATAAGTAAGGGAAAGTTAGCCAAGTGGTAAAAAACACGAAGGCACCGGTGCTGACCGGCTTAAGTATGCTAACGAACCAAACGGTGGCGCATGCGGCTATGGCGATTAAAAGAAAAGTAATAGATTTCATGGCTGGCGGCTCACTCCTCACAGCACCTAACGTTGAATTGAGGGGCTGGCGAAGCCAGTCCCTCTCGAATGTAAGGTTAGGCTCTCAACTTTACACTGGCCCCAGCTATTGTTACTTTGTGCGTGAATCTTTTTCACGCTTGTAATCCTCATAGCTTGTGTTTATTTTGCTCAAACAACTGTCACTTTCAATTTTGTCAGGTATATGTAGGCATTGGTTTCGTTGATATTCTTGACCAGTGCCATAAAGCTGCTCCGAAGTGCAGCCGGAGAAAAGACCACAAGCAATTGAAAAGATAGCGGTGCTCAAATATTTCCGTATCAAAATCCTCTCCTCCACATAAATTTCAAAGTCAGATTATAGAAGCCTAACGGTTAGTTGAGGGGCGACCCTCGATGGTTTGATTCTAACGTCAATTCTCGCGCTCCTGCAAGGCCAGTTTGCGTCCACTCCAACGTAGGGTTAGGCATTTGATGCTCGAACCGAGCATGTAGACAGCATCCTTTCACAACCGCAGACGCAAGTTCGCGTCATTAGTTATCCAACCACCCCTAGCCCGTCATCTTATTGCGCCCTGTAGACCGATTGTGTGGGGATAGCTGCCTTGCTAAGCTAAATTGAACCACACAAAACCATTCAAAAGCGCCCAGGTCAAACACACAACAATGTAAAGAAGAACCAGTGCAGGCCGAGCGCGATCTGGTTTAGAGTAGGCCACGAGATAGCCAACGACCGTGACTACCACCAGCACGAAAACGAGAAACTCCAAGGTAAATGTTCGCGCTTGATCTGGCGAAGCCCAACTGATTGGATGACTGTTGACGTCAGTGTGCGTCACGACCTGCGCGGGTAGGTGACTTCGTACAAGCCAATAATTTAATGCAGTCGCTGGAATTGCAAGCCACAGCGCCCACAGCCGCTTCACGAACACGTTTATTTCCATACCATGCTCCCATCGTTGGAACTCTTGCGGCTGAGCTTACCAGTGAACTGAATAGTAAAAGACATGGTGAGGCCTAACGTTTAACTTAAGCGGCTGACCGAAGGCCAGTCCGCTTGAAGGAAGGGTTAGCCCGTCGTTCGTGGGCGCGCCGCCGGTTCATTTCAAATGACTGGCTTGTCGTCCACCCAGAGTAGGGATCGACGGAGCCGGTGGCTTCACTATGGCAAAATTCACACCGAGACCTTCAGATTTGATAACCAAGCGAATCAAATTTCCCGCGCTCTCTAACAGCCGTGCCTGATGGAGACTGCCGCAGTCAACGGCGTGAAAACCCATTTCCGTGGCCAAGTGAAGCACCGTCGCTCGGGCTGCGTCATCGTCGGAAGCGACGAAAGCGGCTACTTGATAGGGACGAACGGCATTAGGACAAAGTTCGAATACTTCCTGAGGCAGGGTGTTGAAGGCCTTAACAATACGTGCGCCGGGAAGCTGTTGGGGCAGTTCTTCAGCGTTTGAGAAGCTGATCGGCGAAAAGAGCAAATCAGCCGCGACCTGATGATTGCTGCAATCCAGTACGATTTTCTTGGTAACGACAGTGATGTCGCTCAACACCTCACTGGGTGGAACATTGCGCGGCGTATAGAGGAGTAGTTCACCAAACGCTGCCGCGCCGTCGTTGCTACCGCTTTGCGAACCGGGAGAAAGCGAGGCGGCCAACGCCGATTTGTCAAGATCGCGTGCACCGAAAAATACTTCGTGCCCAAGGCGCTGCCAGACGATGCCGATGCTTCGCCCCATGTTGCCAGTACCAATGATTCCGATTTTCATGGCTTACCTCCTACCGTCGTAGTTGATTGAAGCACACACAAACGAGTGGTGTGCGAGGGGCTAACGTTTGACATAAAGGGCGCGCTTTAGCGCGTCCCGCTTGATGGATGGGTTGGGCATTTATTTATCAAAAATTTCGTGGCACATTGAAGTTGTCCAAAACCCTACTGTATCTTTGAGAATGCTAACTTGTTTTATAAGACCATCTGGCGATGTGACAAACTGCGCTTCACAAAACATATCTATACTTCCACCGCCATTAACGGTCGTTGTTGCTGTATTTCCATAGGCTGTAGTTGTAGCAGTTGCGGGCATATCTATTGATGTTGTACCAGAGTTCCATGTGTAAACAAAATCTCCGCTAGATAAAGTAAATTTTTGTTTGGGTGTTCCGTGTTTGATAACAAACTCGTCAAAGTTCTTCCCGACATATTTATTACCCAACCTGTCAACGACAGACTGGGTACTTACACACCCAGATAAGAGAAACGATAGCGCCATTATTTTGAGTAATTTGTTAATCAATTGCTCTCTCCTTGTATGCCCAACGTGAAGGTAACCGGCCTCGCGCGGCTTTTCGCGCGAGGTCCGTGTTGACCGTAAGGTTAGGTTTCATGTGAGGATGCCATACAAATGCAAAGCATAAAGTGCGCATGCGGTAAGAACGCCACCAACGATGGTGAGCCAAGTTTTGCCAAGCGGTTTCTCGTACCAAACGACAGAACGGTGGCCTGGTGACTTTACGTTATTGCGCTCATTACCGGATGGGGCTTGAGTGGCATGTGGTACGGGATTTACTTCAAGTGATGCGACGGCTTGATTGACCATGCCAATTGCACTATTGATGTTCTCGATTTCCTGCTCTTTGATTTCAAAAATGCGCGCCGACTTAGTAGCGCTAACCATGCTATTGAATCGGTTTTGTAGCTTTGGATCAAACGAAAGGAGCGGCAGCACTTTGTCGGCCCATGTATGGAACTCAACATGACTTGCGAAAGGCGATGACTCGCTGCGCTGATGTTGTAGCTTTTTCAATTCAGCGAGCAAATCAATCGGCATGATGAAACCTAACGTAAAGTAGGCATCCTATTTGACGGTTTTAAATACGTCAAAAGTGAATACCAATTAATTATTGTAAATAAATTATATAATAAAATCATAGTGTTAACTTTTTTAGTATTGCCTAAAATTTAATTTATATACGACGTTAAAAACATGCAAAACTCATTACAAAGCCCAGTGAAAAACGCGGAACCGCCCAAGCTTTTAGAGCAAGTACGCGGAAAGATTCGTCTTAAGCATTACAGCATTCGCACCGAGCAGGCTTATTTAGATTGGATTAAACGCTTTATTTTACACTTTGACAAGCGACACCCTAACGAGATGGGCGCGGTTGAAGTAGAGGAGTTTTTGACGCATTTGGCAGTTGAACGCAATGTTGCTGCCAGCACGCAAAATCAGGCTAAAGTGCCTTATTGTTTTTGTATAAAGAAGTGCTTGGGGGTTGAGTTGCCTTGGCTGGATAACGTAGAACAGGCAAAAGCGCCTAAACGCCTACCAACCGTTCTCACGAAAAATGAAGTACAGGCCGGGCTTAGTCGTTTAACAGGTACGCATTGGTTAGTAGCGAGTTTGTTATATGGCACGGGTATGCGGATATTAGAGGCGCTGCGTTTGCGGGTGAAAGATATTGATTTTGAGCGTAAAGAGATTTTAATTCGCGATGGCAAGGGTTTTAAAGACCGTGTGACCATGTTGCCGCTCACATTGATTGAGCCGCTCAAAACCCATTTGGGTCGCGTAAAGCAGTTGCATCAAAATGATTTGAACGACAGTCTTGGCGCGGTGTATATGCCGCAGGCGTTGGGTTTAAAGTACCCTTATGCGGCGCGAGATTGGATTTGGCAGTATGTTTTTCCGAGCGGTAATTTGTCGCAAGACCCGCGCACTAAAGATACTGAGGCACCAGTTATGCGTCGCCATCATTTGCAAGATCAATCCATACAGCGTGCCATGCGCCAAGCTGTGGTAGATGCAGCGATTACCAAGCCAGCGACACCTCATACGCTACGCCATAGCTTTGCCACACATTTGTTAGAGAGCGGATATGATATTCGTACCGTGCAGGAGTTGTTAGGCCATTCTGACGTTGCTACCACCATGATTTATACGCACGTGCTGAATAAAGGCGGGCGTGGGGTGAGCAGTCCGTTGGATATTTTATAGATTGATTTGTACGCGAAAGCCGCGCTTACAAAAATTACACTCAAAAACCACTTGCGTAGAGAGATTTGCTGGCTGCAAATATTGCTGACCAACATCATATTTCTTTAGCTTGTTAAGGCTAGCTAGTCTAAAATTACACCTTAAATAATGCATCATTAATTACATTTTCGGATTTCACCTATGCCAGTTTATCGTTCACATACCACAACTCACGGCCGCAACATGGCTGGGGCCCGCGCATTATGGCGCGCTACCGGCATGAAGGACGGCGATTTTGATAAGCCTATCATCGCAGTTTGTAACTCGTTTACGCAGTTTGTACCTGGTCACGTTCACCTTAAAGATTTAGGTCAATTGGTGGCGCGTGAAATTGAGCGCGCTGGCGGCGTAGCAAAAGAGTTTAATACCATTGCGGTGGATGACGGTATTGCCATGGGTCACGGCGGCATGTTGTATAGCCTGCCTAGCCGCGATTTAATTGCCGATAGCGTGGAATACATGGTAAATGCGCATTGTGCCGATGCTTTAGTGTGTATTTCAAACTGCGACAAAATCACACCGGGCATGCTGATGGCGGCGTTACGTTTGAATATTCCTGTGGTATTTGTGTCTGGCGGCCCGATGGAAGCCGGCAAAGTGAACTGGCAAGGTGAGGCCTTGAAGTTAGATCTAGTCGATGCCATGGTAGCCGCTGCTGACAGTAAAGTCAGCGATGAAAAATCCGAGGCGATTGAGCGCTCAGCTTGCCCAACCTGCGGTTCATGTTCCGGCATGTTTACCGCAAACTCTATGAACTGTCTAACCGAGGCGCTTGGTTTGAGCTTGCCTGGCAACGGCTCTGCGCTTGCAACGCATGGCGCACGTAAAGAATTATTCTTAAAAGCAGGCCGTTTGATCGTCGAGCTGGCAAAACGCCATTATGAGCAAGACGATTATTCAGTGTTGCCACGTAGCATCGCCAATATTAAAGCCTTTGAAAACGCCATGAGTTTAGATGTCTCTATGGGCGGTTCAACCAATACAGTCTTGCATTTGCTGGCGGCAGCTCACGAGGCGGAAATTGATTTCAGCATGAGTGACATCGACCGTATTTCACGCAAAGTGCCTTGTTTGAGCAAAGTAGCCCCCGCCACACAAAAATATCATATGGAAGACGTACACCATGCGGGCGGCGTGATGGGTATTTTGGGCGAGTTGGATCGCGCCGGCGTAATTCACCGCGATACGCCAACCGTGCATAGCGCAACCATGGGCGATGCCTTGGATAAATGGGACATCATGGTAACGCAGGATGAAGAAGTGAAAAAATTCTTCCGCGCGGCGCCGGGTGGTATAAAAACGACGATTGCTTTTTCACAAAGCATGCTTTATCCAACTTTAGATAACGACCGTGCAGAAGGTTGTATTCGCGACAAAGCGCATGCCTACTCACAAGACGGTGGGCTGGCGGTGTTGTACGGCAATATTGCCTTGGATGGCTGTATTGTTAAAACCGCAGGTGTGGATGACAGTATTCTTAAATTCACCGGCCGTGCGCGTATTTTTGAAAGCCAGGACGCTACAGTTGAAGCGATTCTGGCCGATAAAATCGTGGCGGGGGATGTAGTGGTGATTCGTTATGAAGGACCACGCGGCGGCCCGGGCATGCAGGAAATGCTGTATCCAACCTCATATTTAAAGTCTAAAGATTTAGGCAAAGTATGCGCGTTGCTCACAGATGGTCGCTTTTCAGGCGGTACCTCTGGTTTAAGTATTGGTCATGCTTCACCAGAAGCAGCTGAAGGCGGCGCGATTGGCTTGGTTGAAGAAGGCGATACCATAGAAATCGACATTCCTAACCGCACCATTCATTTGGCCGTCAGCGATGAAGAAATGTCGCATCGCCGCGCAAAAATGGAAGACAAAGGTCGAGACGCTTGGAAGCCGGTAGGCCGTGTGCGTGCGGTTTCGCCGGCATTACGCGCATATGCGGCAATGAGCACCAGTGCGGCTCGTGGCGCAGTTCGCGACGTTTCGCAGATAGAAAAATAATACGCTTATCATTAACTCGAATCACTTTCGAACTAGCTAAAAGTAAATCAATATGACACATGCAAGCATACTACTCCGCCCTGATACCGATAATGAAGCGCCGACAAAGGATGTTCGCTTTAGTAAAGATGCTAACGGCTTGGATTACATTGAAATTGATAATCGCCACGCCACTGCCAAGATAGCTCTGCAAGGTGCGCATGTGATGCACTGGCAACCAAAATCTACAGCCGAACCGGTGTTATGGCTTTCAAGTAACGCACGCTATGTTGAGGCACGCTCCATTCGTGGCGGCGTGCCTATCTGCTGGCCTTGGTTTGGTGCACACCCTACCGATAGTAGTTATTGCCCGCATGGTTTTGCGCGGGTGATTCCGTGGCAAGTCATTAAAAGCTGTAAATTACCAAATGGTACTACTCGGCTACGCCTCGAAATGACGCAAACCGAAACGGCTAAAAAGCAGCTTTCATATCCCTACCAATTGACGCTGGAAATTACGATTGGCAATTATCTGCGTTTAGAAATGACCACGAAAAATCTTGCCAATCATCCGTTCATGATTGGTGAGGCATTTCATACTTATTTTAATGTGAGCGATGTTAAAAGCACACATGTGACAGGCCTGGAAAACTTAGTCTATTCAGACAAAGTTGAAGGCTATGTACGTAATGTGCAACATGGCCCATTGCAGTTTGATGGCGAATTCGACCGCGTATATATCAACAGTGATGAAGATTGTATTATTCGCGATAGCGGTTTTAAACGTGCGATTCGCGTTGCAAAATCCGGTAGCAATACCACCGTGATCTGGTCGCCAGGTGCTGAAAAAGTGGCGCAAATGAGCGACATGGGCGCACCTGACGAGTGGCGAAAAATGCTCTGTGTGGAGTCTGCAAATGCCATGGAAAATAGTGTAACGATTTTCCCGGGCGAGTCTCATACCATGGTGACTGAGTATTCTTTAGAGCTACTTTAAAGATATTACAAAATGTCAAACAAGCTCGCAGATGAAACCAGCCCTTATCTTCTGCAGCATGCACAGAACCCCGTTGAATGGTACCCTTGGGGTGAGCAAGCACTCACTTTAGCCAAAGAACAGAAGAAGCCGATATTGCTTTCAATCGGTTATTCGGCTTGTCATTGGTGCCATGTCATGGCGCACGAATCGTTTGAAGATGCTGAAACCGCAGCCGTAATGAACGCGCACTTTATCAATATCAAAGTGGATAGAGAAGAACGACCGGATATTGATCAAATTTACCAAACTGCTCATAGCATGTTGTCTAAAAAAAGCGGCGGCTGGCCGCTTACGGTATTTTTAACACCGAATCAAGAGCCCTATTTTACCGGTACATATTTTCCTAAAATGGCACGCTACCAGCTGCCCGGATTTATCGATTTAATCCCACGCGTTGCGGCTTATTATCATGAACACAAAGACGATGTTGCCACCCAAACCCTGCAATTAGCCGATGCTCTGGCACGCACTATTCCAGTGGCGAATAAGGTAGTCACTGCGGATGAAAACACGATTAAATCAGGTTTTCAGCAACTACGCGAGAGCTTTGATTTTGAGCATGGCGGTTTCGGCACTGCGCCTAAATTTCCAAATCCCGCTGATATTACTTTGTTATTGCATCAAGCTAAAGCCGGCGCCTTAAAAACAGAAAACAAGCAAGCAGAAGCGATGGCCTTGCAAATGTTATCAGCGATGGCTGCCGGTGGCATTTACGACCAAGTCGGCGGTGGTTTTTGTCGATATTCCGTTGATGAGCGCTGGAATATTCCGCATTTTGAAAAAATGTTATATGACAATGGCCAGCTACTTTTTTTATATGCCGATGGCTGGCAAGTTAGCCAGGATGCAACAGAAAAAGCAGTATTTGCGCAAGTCATCGCAGAAACCATCGCTTGGTTACAGCGTGAGATGCTCGATCCACGCGGCGCTATTTATTCATCGCTTGATGCAGACTCATTCGATGCGCACGGTCACAGCGAAGAAGGCGCGTTTTATGTGTGGCAGCCCACAGAAGTAAAAGCTTTGCTCACACCTGAAGAGTTTGTTGTTGCCAGCCGCTGTTTCGGTTTTGACCGCGCGGCTAATTTTGAGGGTGAAGCCTGGCATGCCTACATGGCCGTCATGCCAGACGAGCAAGACCAAGCTTTATTGCAAGCTGCAAAAGCTAAATTATTTGCCGCGCGTGAGCAGCGTACGCGACCAGGCTTAGATGACAAAATACTCACGTCATGGAATGCCTTAGCTATTAAAGGTCTAGCGCGTGCGGGGCATGTATTTAACCGCCCAGATTGGTTAAAGTTAGCGCAAAACGCCGTAGATTTTATACGTGAATACTTGTGGGTTAAAAATGCTGCTGGTTCGTTTCAGTTACTTGCGACCGCCAAGGGTGACAAGGTACATCTCAATGCCTATTTAGACGACCATGCATTTTTACTGGATGCGCTCATTGAATTGATGCAAGCAGATTACAGAAGTATCGACATGCAATTTGCCGAAGAGATTGCCGAAGCTTTACTTGAAAATTTTGAAGCAGAAGACGGTGGATTTTATTTTACGGCGCATCAACATGAGCAACTGATTCATCGCCCTAAACAAGGCTATGACAATGCAACACCGAACGGCAATGGTATCGCCGCTGTCGCCCTGCAACGTTTAGGACATATTTTAGGCGAGCCGCGATATCTACAAAGTGCCGAGCGTGCGTTACAGGCGTTTGATTACACCATTAAACGCAACCCTGCTGGTTGCGCGAGTCTAAGTCATGCGCTGTGCGAATACCTGACGCCTCCCACGCTTGTGATTGTGCGTGGTGAAGCGGCTAAGCTACAACAATGGCGGCGTGAAATTACGCAACATTATTACCCGCATCATCTATTTTTCTATCTGGATGAGACTGTGACTGCGCTACCAAAAACTTTGCAAAGAAAAGTATTAAGCGATGTCAACGCATGGGTTTGCAAAGGCGTTGTATGCTCACAAGGTATAAATAGTCTTCCGAGTTTGTTAGGTCAGATTTAATTTGTTTGAACTTATTAAAGTAATTGACCTAGCTCACTTGTTATAATTGTAATTATAGGTATCATACCTCGTTGCAAAAAATGCAAACCAAAATTATTAAGTGTAAATTCAAGGAGATAGCATGAAAGCTTTATTGTTAACAATCGCTGCTGCTGGTTCTATGTTAGTTGCAGCTCAAGCAAATGCAGTTGATGCAGCCGCGGCTCAAGCATTAGCACAAAAAAGTGGCTGTTTAGCTTGCCACAGTGTAGATAAAAAAATATTAGGCCCAGCGTATAAAGATGTTGCAGCAAAATACAAAGGTGACAAAACTGCTGAAGCAAAATTAGTCGCTAAAGTTAAAGCGGGTGGTAGTGGCGTTTGGGGTCCTATGCCTATGCCGGCAAATAGCCCACAAGTTAAAGATGCTGATATCAAAACAGTGGTTGAATGGGTATTAAGCCTTTAATTTAGCTATTATCGCTTAGTTGTAAACCATAAAAAAAGCCAGTCAATTGACTGGCTTTTTTATTTATATAAACAGAGCGTAAGGTCTGTTGCTTGAGTTTTAATTCATGCTGATTTTAATTTACTGTGGTGAATTGAGTAGGTGAAATAAACTACTATGCCGATCAATATCCATATAAAAAACCTGAACCAGGTAATGGCTGGTAAAAAGGTCATCAATGCACCGCAGGATAATATGCCCAATACTGGGATTAATGGATTCCATGGATTTTTAAATGGTCGCTTAAGATCAGGCTGGCGAATGCGTAATACGATAACTCCGATACATACCATGACGAAACTGGCCAAAGTGCCTATGTTGACAGTCTCGGCTAATTCACCCAGCGGAATGAAGCCTGCGACCAGAGAAACGACAAATCCACACATTAGAATAATACGCGTAGGCGTTTGGCGATCTGGATTGATCTTTGAAAAAATAGGTGAGATTAAGCCATCACGACTCATTGAAAATAAAATTCGCGTTAAGCCATATAGCAGCACCAGCAATACCGTAATGAGACCAGCAAGCACGCCTGTAGAAACCAAGGTTGATGACCAAGTATGTCCTATTTTGCTTAAAGCAAATGCCACGGGCGACGGTACGTTAAGTTCCGTGTAAGAAACAACGCCGGTGAGTAAGCCAGAAACAACGATATAGACAAGGGTACAGAAAATTAGAGAAGCGAGTAAGCCTATAGGTAAATCGCGTTGCGGGTTTTTAGCTTCTTCGGCTGCGGTTGAAACCGCATCAAAACCAAAATAGGCAAAAAACACTAAAGATGCACCGGCTAATACACCAACGTTTTTACCATTGTCTAATGTGCTAAACCAGCCAAATGGCATAAACGGATGCCAGTTATCTGTATTCAAATGCATGCTGGCGATCACAATAAAAATGGCAATCGTGCTTAATTTAATCAATACGATAATATTGTTAAAGCGCGCGCTTTCCTTCACACCTATCATCAACAATATTGTTAATATCCAAATAATGGCAAATGCGGGTAGGTTGATGAGCCCTCCCATCATTGGTGCTTTGGTGAGAGTTTCTGGTAAATAAATATTGAAATTAGCCAGTGTATTGATAAAGTATCCTGCCCAGCCGTTTGCTACGGCTGCCGCACCAACGCCATATTCCAAGAGTAAAATCCAGCCCATCACCCAAGCCGCAAACTCCCCAAATGCTACATAGCTATAGCCGTATGCGCTACCGGAACCGCCAACAGAAGACGCTAACTCAGCATATGACAGCGCCGCAAATCCACTGGCGATGCCGGCAAATATAAACGACAACACTACAGCCGGGCCTGATTGAGTGGCGGCGGCAATACCAGTCAGCACAAAAATACCGGTGCCAATGGCACAACCTATACCTAACAGCGCTAAGTCGAAAGCGGTCAGGCATTTTTTAAGTCCGCTGTTTGAATGCGCTAAAATTGGTTTAGTGCGTAGAAGTTGCTTGTGCATAAGAGGTGTCCGAATATTAGATGCTTTTAAAATATACTAACTAATTAACTCGACTAATAATAGTCTTTAACTATTAAACATGGCTTTCAACACCGCGATCATGTAGCCGTGATCGAGTACGCCAGCGCTTTCACGAATGCTGTGCATGGCCCACATTGGTGAACCTATATCAACGCTAGGCACGCCCAGATTTGAAGCTACAATCGGACCTATGGTACTGCCGCAGCCAAGGTCGGTTCTATGCGCATATTGCTGATAAGGCACATTTGCCTTTTCGCACAGCGTTATAAAGCGCGCGGCGGTATCGGCATTGGTGGAATATCTTTGATTAGCATTAGTTTTAATGACAGGGCCTTTGTTCACCAACACATGGTGGCAAGGTTCAAAGGCTGACGGATGGTTGGGATGATAGGCATGCGCCATGTCTGCACTGATGAAAAAGCTTTGTGCCATTGCCTGTAATCGTGCTTCTTCACCTGACTGCAGGGCGTTTGAGATGCGGCTTACCACGTCAGCTAAAAAGCTACCGCTGGCGCCAGCAGCGCTTTCGCTGCCCACTTCCTCATGGTCAAACAATGCGCAAATGCAGCTTGATTTTGGCTTATCTGTAGCAAGTAAAGCGCTTAAAGCAGCATGGCATGAGGCTAAATTATCCAGCTGACTATCCGCAATGAATTCTTGGTTCGCACCCCAGAACACCCCTTTTTGCGTATCAAAAACTGTCAGCTCGAAGGTTAAAATATCTTTAGCCTCAACGGCTAGAGCGCCTGCAATATGGTTTAAAAACTGTTTGTCAGCCTCAATGCCAGCTTCACTCTCACCAAAAATAAGCGGCAGCTCAGTTTGCTTATTTAATACCAAGCCCTTGTCATTCACTTCGCGATTCATGTGTATGGCCAAATTTGGTAGGCGCATTACGGCATCATCAAATTTAAGTAGCCTAGTTTCAAAACCTTTTGCCGTACGCACATTCACCCGGCCTGCCACGCTTAAGTCGCGGTCTGTAAATGTTGCTAAAATCGGGCCACCATAAACTTCAACACCAATTCTGACCAAACCATCATTGCCATAAGCGGCATTTGGTTTAAGGCGCAAACCAGGCGAATCGGTATGTGCACCGACCATGCGAAAGCCCGTTTCAGCGAGTGCTTGGCTACCCAGTCTTAATGCAATGATTGAAGCGCCGCCACGTATTACATAATAGCTACCAGCTGGATTAATTTGCCAAGCCTGTGTTTCGTGTAACTGTGTAAATCCCTGGCTTAGTAAGCGCTGCTCGACAGTATTGACCGCATGCCAAGGGCTAGGGCTGGCGTCAATGAAGTTGAGTAAGTCTTGTGCCTGAGCTTTTGCTTGAGCATCGATAAGCGTTTTATTCATTGGCAATCCAAGTTAATTAAATCCGTCATTTTTGACATCGGAAATCTATTAATTCAGGATATCCGACTTCTGCGATTGATTTTAAATTTAATTATAACGAGAGTCACACTAGTTGTAAGACTGATTTAGAAAATTAACGCGAAATTATACTTCCTGATTGTGTTAAAACACGTTATTCAATGACAGCGAAAGATTAGGCCTGATAGGATAATGTTTCTTTTAAAACATGAGAAGAAGATAAGTAAGAAGTAGCTATTCGTTGCATGACTATTCTCTGAACCAATTAAAAAGCGAACCAAGTGTTGATGAATATGGTATTTCTATCAGCAGGCTTGAGTCCCAAAAGATCAATATCTCTTGAACCATCCCATTTAGTATAGCCCGTATACTGAAGAGAGAGTCTGGCAAACGTCCGAGGATTGTAGTCAACTTGTAAGACGTAGCCTTGATTGTCTGGCTTGGTCACGATGTTATTTCCAGTGGAGAACGCAAACGCATCGTTACTCCCCGTAGTGTTAAAGTAAGCTAATGTGGCACCATACTTACGGTTGTATAGATAGCTGGCCTTGGCCTCAAATGTATTTAAATGGTTCTGTGGATTGCAAGGTCCTGTAGTGCATGTCGCGTCATAGCTAGCTTGGTTGTCCTGCTTTTCATGGATATAGGTGGTCTGTACAGTCAAAATATATGGATCAGACAGATACTGATATTGCGCGTCCAACGCAGTATCCGTGAATCGATCCGTGGGGCCTGTTGGATTTAAGGGGTCAGGAAATTTATCCACCTGTAGGCCATAGGCGCCGACCATCAGCGAGTGAGCACCCCAATCCTCATTCCAGGCCAGGCGCCAATACGGATTATTACGCCCGTCAATTCTAGTCACGCCGCCATTCCAGTCCTGACCGGCACTTAGCGCGCGGAAAGCTTTATTGGCGTTGCCATAGAGCGATAACTCCCCATATAGATGCCGGTCATACCAGAAATAGCCGCCGACTCCAGCGACCTGCTGGCTGAGTCCGCCTTCTATAATCGTTGAATAGGCTGGCCCTGGACGGGTTAAATTAGAGCCGTTATATGGAAAGCTCCAGGCTGGAGTGGTATTCCAGACGTCTTGCACGGATGGGTTGTTGTTGAGATTTAGGCCAAAAACCGTGTTTTTACCGAAAATATCATGGTTCAATACGAATCGAATGTCAGAATTATCCAACTGGCTATGACCCACGACTTTGCCATCAGCATTTTGCGTACTATTATTGGAGTAAGTCCATTGAACTAACATGCCAGCGTGGTCACTTAGCTTGCCTGCTGCAAAAACACTGAGATAATCGAACTGAGGTGTGCCATTGCGTACCATGAGTGTTGATCCGGTATTGTCGTGAGCCTTGGCAAGGTTCGTCATCGAAAATTGCATCATGGCGGCTAACGGTAACATCTGCCGTTCACCTAAGGTGTAGCCATTAAGTTTAAATTCCCTACCGAAGGGAGTCAGTTCTGGGAAACTGGTATGACAGGCTGCGCAATCCTCCCCCGTTTGTCTGGTAAATGACGGCACGGCGTAGCTTATAGTGGGTGTTAGAACAAGTGCGGCTAAAGCAGTCAATAGAAGTTTCTTGAAGTTCTGGTACATATTCTCTTTATGAAGGACTACTTTTTATAAAGGACCACTATGAATATCCTTGTGGGAATATCATTGTGGTTTAAGTGCGTAATTTATTCACACAGGTTTTTTTAGAGATTTGGTTTTCTATTACGGCGTAATGTGAACAAAATGAAGTGCAACATATTGTACGCATGTTTTATGAAGAAATAATGACTATTGACCGACGCACGCATTGGTGTCTAAAACGTTAAACCCCGCCCCCAGTCACCAAACTATCCGTTGTCAGGTAAGCGTCAGCTTTCCAGCCTATGATGTATTGCATAGTAATTGGTAAGGTTTTAACAAATCTCAAGCAGATACACTTTTCACAAAGTTTACATTAATTTAATTTATGCCCTGCGAAAGTAAACCAAACCCAGCGATAGACGTTTTAGTTTTATTAAGTATTTAGTTGTAAGGAAAAATCATGAAAAAAACTCAATTAGGATTAATGGCTTTATTCCTTGGAATAAGCTTTTCGTCTAGTGTATTCGCGCATGACTCAATAGGTTTCAGCTTGAATATTGGCAGACCATATTATTATGAGCCACCTCCGGTATATTACGCACCGCCGCCAGTCGTATATTATGAACCAAGACCTGTTTATCGCGAGTACTATGGTACAAACGCCAACGTATATTATTACCCACGGGCTGATCCTTATTACGGCAATGATGGCTGGCAGGGGCGTCGCGGACGCCATGGGCATCACGAACATGATGACGACGATTAATTGATTTATATCGCTTGAGTAAGCAAATCCACATTAACCATTGATAAGGTCGATATGATTAAAAAAACACTATTCTTATTTCTCACTATTTTTAGTTTTATTGGTCAAGCTCACGCAGAAAAGCCTGATGAAATTTACAAGAGTTGCCGTCTATCAGGTTATTTTGATGGTGCTAAAGACCGCCTGTATGCAGATCTTGCTGCGAGACTTTCAATTGCCAAAGGCATCAAAAAGGATGCGACATGTGACGCATCTTATGATGCAGGCTATACCATTGGAGAAGCCGTAAAAAAAGACGCTAAGCTCAGGAATGATTCAGATAAGAAAACACAGAGCGAAGCCGCAGATTTCAAAAAGAAAATTCAAGACTCTATTCTGCATGCTGCTGGCTTAGTTTAATCCATTAAATTAGTTTAATCCGTTAAAAATGGATTCCAAAGATCACGAATAGCAGCACTTTATAAAAGAAATTTAATGAACAAAAGTAAAGTTTCATTCTAAATTTATAGTTTTTAGGATGTGTTCATTAATTGAGGCTTTTACTTAAATCGTAGTCTGCCCTGCTTCTTTTTCAACTTAGTTAGGCTCATGAACATGGCACGTATTCATAGCTTTGATCCCATTGAAGATAAGAACGCAGAAATACTCATCCTTGGCAGTATGCCAGGACGTGCATCGCTGGCAGCCAATCAGTATTACGCGCACACGCAAAACTCTTTTTGGCGCATTATCTCGGAACTTCTTCAGTTTGACCACACCGCAGCATATGACGTGAGAACTCAAGCACTTAAGTCAGCTCGAATTGCCCTCTGGGATGTGCTCCAGTCATGTACGCGAGAAGGAAGTTTAGATACGATGATTGAGCGTGACACGCTGATTGCCAACGATTTCCGGACTTTTTTCAGTACTCACAACAGAATCACTCATGTATTCTTCAATGGCGCAAAAGCAGAGGATTTTTTCAAGCGGCACGTACTACAAAATATCGACAGCAACTCAATCAGCTGCCTGCGCCTACCTTCCACGAGCCCGGCAAATGCCGCTATGTCCTTCGAAAAAAAGCTCTGTGCGTGGCGTATTATACTGAAGACCAACTCACCGGTTTAACCAGCCAGACAACAGCATCAGCAAACTTCTAGGCAGGCTTGTAACGACTTGGTATTTGTCGCCTATTATTATTTTATTTACGCCTTTAACGATTAAAATTTAGGTAAAATCTAATATTAATTCAATTGGTTTTCAGTCCTCATGTTCGTACACCCAGAGTTTGACCCCATCGCAATTCATATTGGCACTTTTGGAATTCATTGGTATGGCTTGATGTATTTAATTGGTTTTCTGGCATTTTTGGGTTTAGGAAAATGGCAGATTAGCCATCGCACATGGCACGGCTGGACTATGCCAATGCTTGATGATGCCTTGTTTTTTGGTGCATTAGGGGTGATTCTAGGCGGCCGTTTAGGCTATGTACTGTTTTATCAATTGAGTTATTTTGTGCATCACCCGGCAGATATTTTAGCGGTATGGCAAGGTGGCATGAGCTTTCATGGCGGCTTTTTAGGCGTGTTGGTAGCCATGTGGATTTTTGCGCGCAAATACAATCTTAAATGGCTGGGCATTATGGACTTTGTTGCGCCACTAGTGCCGATTGGCTTGGGTGCTGGACGCATGGGCAACTTTATTAATGGCGAACTTTGGGGCAGAGTGACCAATGCTGAATACGGCATGGTGTTTCCTAAAGTGGATAACCTGTTACGCCACCCTTCGCAACTTTACGAGTTTGGTTTAGAGGGCATTGCACTATTTTTAATACTTTGGATTTACGCGGCAAAACCGCGCGCCACGGGAGCAATCTCCGCCTTGTTTTTAATCGGCTATGGCAGCTTTAGATTTTTAGCTGAATATACCCGCGAGCCTGATAGCTATTTGGGATTACTGTCTATGGGATTTAGCATGGGGCAGTGGCTAAGCTTGCCGATGGTGGTATTAGGATTGGCGATGTTTTGGGCGGCTAGTCATAATAAATTTAGCGCACGAGAAATTTAGCACCCGCGAAACAGATTAGATTAATACTCCGTCTGCGGTGTGCAGACGGGAATGACATGCTAGTTTTTAACAACAGCGTTTAATACCTGTCCATTTCTTGTTTTGCCACTCTTTAAAAAAAGCTTCACGACTTAACGGTGGCTCTGACTTTTCTAAGGCTATATTTTCCATATCTGCAGCTTCCAAGTCCGCATGTTTTAATTCTGCGAGTTCAGTTTGATGCTGTAAGTAATGCTGCAAATATTGCTCATACGCATCATCACCCGACAAACGACGGATGTTTTGCCACAATACTTTTAATTTATTGAACATTAATCTCTCACCCAATCCTCTACCAGCCTGCTTGGCTCATGCGCAACTTCAGTCAGTGGCAGTAGTGGTTTACCTGCTAGATATCGAACTATCACTCTTGATGTATCCAAAATCACGACCCATAACACTGCCACAAAAAACATGGTTAAATAAGCATCTAATTGCTGGTTAAATATCAAATGCGGCGCAACCGCGGCTTTGTCTGGAGGTAATACGCCAGAAGCCAGCTTGGTTGCCAAATCATTGGCGGCGGCCAAAAAGCCTACGCGAATATCATCGCTGAAAATCTTTTGCCATGCGGCCGTGGAGGTGATTATCACCAGCCAGACTAAAGGCAAGCCAGTGATCCAAGCATATTTAAGTTTGCCAGATTTGACTAAAATGCCGGTTGCTACACATAAGGCAATAGCAGCAAGCATTTGGTTCGCAATTCCAAACAGCGGCCACAAAATATTAACGCCGCCGTTTGGGTCTATTACGCCGATATATAAGAAATAACCCCAGCCTGCTACCACTAGCCCACTGGTAAAAATCACTGAAGGCATCCAGGAAGTTTGACCGATTTTTGGCCAGATATTGCCCAGCATATCTTGCAGCATAAAGCGGCCAACCCGAGTACCGGCATCTAAGGTCGTGAGAATAAAAATCGCCTCAAACATAATGGCAAAATGGTACCAAAGCGCCAGCATGCTTTTGCCAAATGCGTTACCAAAAATACTCGCCATACCAACTGCCAGACTTGGTGCGCCTCCAGTACGGGCAAACAAACTGCTCTCGCCCATATCTTTGGCTAGCTGATTCATTTGCTCGACTGTCACGGCAAAGCCCCAGCTATTGATTTTTGCAATCGCATCGACAGCCTCTTTGCCGACCACGCCTGCCGGGCTGTTAACGGCAAAGAATACGCCCGGCTCCAGTACTGTTGCGGCGATCATCGCCATAATGGCGACAAAACTTTCCAGCAACATCGCGCCGTAACCTATCAGACGAATATCGCGTTCGTTGCTTAACAGTTTAGGTGTGGTGCCTGATGCGATGAGTGCGTGAAAGCCAGAAATAGCACCGCAGGCAATGGTAATAAACACAAACGGGAATAGCTTGCCGCCAAAGATTGGTCCTGTGCCGTCGGTAAATTGAGTAAATGCCGGCATATGTACATGCGGTTGTAAAATGATGATGGCGATTGCCAACAAAGTGACAGTACCTAGCTTCACAAAAGTAGATAAATAATCGCGCGGTGCGAGTAACAACCAAACGGGCATCACTGCAGCGGCAAAGCCATAGGCAATAATCATCCAAGCAAGGGTTAAACCTTCATGGTCAAACATGGTACGCAAACTTTCGTTATGATCGATCCAGCCACCACCAACGACTGCCAGCAACAACAAAATCACGCCCAATGCAGATGCTTCTAACACTCGTCCCGGACGGAAATTACGCATGTAAAAACCAATAATCATAGCGATTGGAATGGTCGCCGCGATGGTAGAAGTCGCCCATGGGCTACGCTTCATGGCGTTAACCACCACTAGCCCCAACACCGCAATTAAAATAATCATGATTAAAAACGTACCGATGAGCGCCGCCGCGCCGCCAATCGGACCAATTTCATCGCGCGCCATTTGTCCCAAACTACGCGCATTGCGGCGTGTTGAGAAAAACAATGTGACCATATCTTGTACCGCCCCGCCCAACACTGCGCCAACTAGAATCCACAAGGTGCCAGGTAAATAACCAAATTGCGCGGCTAAAGTTGGACCGACCAAGGGACCAGGCCCTGCGATAGCGGCAAAATGGTGCCCAAACACTACCCATTTATTGGTGGGAATAAAATCACGGCCATTGTCTAGCCGCTCTGCAGGCGTGGCACGGGTTTCATCTATGCTTAACACCGTTGCCGCGATCCAGGCGGCATAAAAACGATAAGCAATAGCGTAAACACAGGCAGCAGCGGCAATAAACCATAAAGCGCTGATGCTTTCACCGCGGTTAAGTGCAATGGCGCTAATGGCAGCTACACCTAAAATAACCACGCTAAGCCAAATAATAGTTTTAATGTTTTTATGCATAATGGCAGTTAAGTACAGTAACGGATAAATAAGTTTTGTAAGTATAAATCAGACCCGCATCTATCGCTTAAATAGGCTAACTTAATTAGGACGCTTTAAACTTTATGCCTATCTTAGCTTGTAGCTAATGAACCTAACATGCGCTTAGTTGCCAATGTTACTATCACCATTCAACGTAAACGATTCAATTAACATGCAATCTGCATCCAAAACATCTTCGAAAATACCTGCCAAAGCACCCGCTAAAAAACTCTCATCTCTTGCCAATCTGTGGCCATTTTTACGCCCCTATCGCTCACGCGTATTTTTAGCTTTTATATTATTGTGTTTGGGCTCTGCCACACTGCTATTGGTGCCGTTGGCTTTTAGAGACTTAATCGACTTTGGGTTTGTCGGCAAAGCCGCATCAGCACAAACGCATAAAGGGTTGATAGGCGCACTCAGCTTAAACGGACATTTTTTAGTGATGTTTGCACTCGCTGTGTTTTGGGCACTGATGATTGCAACGCGTTATTACACGGTAAGCTGGGTGGGAGAACGTGCCACGGTGGATTTGCGCAGCGCAGTGTATGCACGTGTGATGACACAATCGCCGCAGTTTTTTGAAACCACACAAACCGGCGAAGTGCTGTCTAGACTGACAGGTGATACGACACTGATACAAACCGTAGTGGGTAGCTCTATCTCCATGGGGCTGCGCAGTTTATTCCAATTTGTCGGTGGCATGGTAATGCTGGCGGTGACAAACCTTTACTTGTTTTCACTCAACATTGGACTGATGTTATTACTGATATTGCCAATCATCATCATAGGCCGCTCCGTTAAAAAGCTCTCGCGCGAATCGCAAGACCGCATTGCAGACAGTTCGGCCATGGCAGGTGAAATACTCAACGCCATGCCTACAGTGCAATCGTACACGCAAGAGCAGCGCGAGATTGCACGCTTTAGTAAAAGTGCGGATGTGAGCTTTACCACCGCTTTAAAAAGAGTCCGCGTACGCGCCATGCTGACCATGATTATGGTAACCGCGATATTAGGCACCATCATCTTTGTGCTGTGGATAGGCGCGCGCCAAGTGAGCGCTGGCACCATGACGGGCGGCGAACTGGCCTCATTTGTATTATATGCCTTGATGGTAGCTGGCGCGGTTGGCACCATGGCTGAAGTATGGGGCGATGTGATGCGTGCAGCAGGCGCAACTGAACGTTTACTCGAACTGTTACACGCTGATGCTGCAATTAAAGAAGCGGCTAATGCACAACGCCTGATTAACCCAAGCCACGCCGCCATTGAATTCAAAAACGTAGTGTTTCACTACCCATCACGGCCACAGGTCGCGGCCTTGGATGACGTATCACTCAGCATTGCCGCCGGTGAAACAGTCGCGCTGGTCGGCCCTTCTGGCGCAGGTAAAACGACATTGTTCCAATGCTTACTTAGATTTTATGAAGCCAATTCTGGACAGATCACCATCAATGGGCAAAACATAGACTCGCTACGCCTGAGCGACCTGCGCAACAACATCGCCACAGTTCCGCAAGATGCCGTGATATTTTCAGCCAACGCGCTTGAGAACATTAGATACGGCAAACCAGATGCCACTGATAATGAAGTGATTGCCGCAGCAAAAGCTGCGCAAGTAGACGAATTTGTGCAGAAACTACCAGATGGCTACCAAACATTTTTAGGCGAACGCGGCACCAGGCTTTCTGGCGGCCAACGCCAACGTATTGCCATCGCCCGCGCCATACTTAAAGATGCACCCATATTATTGCTAGATGAAGCTACTAGCGCACTAGATGCAGAATCTGAAATTCTAGTGCAGCAAGGCCTAAACGCCGCCATGCAAGGCCGCACCACATTAATGATTGCACACCGATTAAGCACTGTGCAAAAAGCAGACAGAATCATCGTGCTGGAAAATGGCAAGATTGTAGAAATCGGCAGCCCGGCGCAGCTGCGTGAACAAGGTGGTTTGTATGCACGCTTGGCAGCGTTGCAACTTGCTTAAATAGGGGTGAACTTTTGAAATAGTGAGTCTAGCCTTGCGCTAGATAGCGCCCTTGATTGTTCTGAGACCCAGCATCGAAGTACCAGATAAAATTTAAACCCAGTGGTGTTGACCCAGTGGCGTTGACTAGAACAGCCACCATCCAAGCCAGGTTGCCGAAACTTGCAGGATTAAGCCAGGAATTACTTGGCGTGAAAATGCTTTGCCGCCGCTGACTATCGCCGCGACTGCCTTTGAAGTAGCGTTTAATGAAAAAGCGACCAAAATTGGAATAACCGCACCCTCTGCGCTTATTTTTCCAGCCGCACCTAACGAGGCAACGGCAATTGTTGGGGCATGAACATCAGCCAATCCAGCAATACCTGTAGCAAAAATAAGTCCAGTCTGACCAAACCAAGCTTTTAATGCGGCAGATACAACCAGCACGATAGCAATCACCACCGCCAAAACGAGTGCAGTTTTTACGCTAAATGATCGACTTGGTTTTTCCATATCCGCCCCATTTTGGTGGAAAGAGCTTAATGTCACCACTAATCCATAAATAGCCACAGAAACGCCGGCAAAAATAAGCGGCACCGCAAGCGCATGTAAAGTTGGTGGGTGAATGGCCGCTAATAACAAGCCTAGCTGTAAAACAGTAGCAAGGCTAGACAACACAGCTCCAGCCACGGCCGAACCCATTAAGGTCGGTGTTTCTCGAGCGCGCTCACCCATCGCACTGATGGTGGCAATACTAGAAATAAAACCTGAAACCAGGCCTACAAGTGGCAAGCCGATTCGCCCACCGAGCCAGCGTAATGCAAGGTGACCAAACGCGCTTATCAGCATCACCAAAATCACAATCAGCCAAAGATTTCGAGGGTTAATCGCGTCAAAAGGTCCGATAAGTTTATTCGGTACCAGTGGTAACACAATGAGCGTTGCCGCTGCAAGAATCAGAAAATCAATCATCTCTTCTTTGGTGATGGCAGCGCGCACAAACCCGTGGATAGGCTCTTTAGCGGCAAGCAGTATAGCTGCGCTAACAGATAGACTGGCAGCCAGCGAGGCCGCGCTCATTGCCAAGCCACCCAAAATTACGGTAAATATCAGTGTAATTTCTGTAGTAAGCCCCGGGTCTTCATCTTTTCTGATGAAATAGGCAATGGCGGCAAAAACCGTGACGCAAAATAACGAGGCGACCAACAGCCAAAAATCAACCAGTGTGCTGACCGCGCCAAGCAGGGATGCAATGGTAAAGGTACGAATACCGGCAATAGCCCTCTCGCTCTTGGCCGCCTTGTTGCGCTCACGCTCAGCGCCGATGAGTAGCCCAATACCTAAAGCTACGGCTAACTTAAGCCAAAGTGCGTTATCAATAATCATGAAGGTTTCCTATTGCCACAAATCATTTTACAACAAACCGCGCTCGGAGAACGATAAGGTGGTATTGCCAGCCACTATAAAATGGTCCAGCACACGCACATCCACTAACATCAGCGCCTGTTTTAGCTGTTTTGTAATTAACTCATCGGCTTGGCTTTGCTGCGCAATGCCGGAAGGATGATTATGCGCAAAGATCACGCTGGCAGCATTATGGTACAGCGCTCGCTTTACTACTTCACGCGGGTAAACGCTGGTTTGCGTCAAGGTGCCGCTGAACATTTCTTCAGTGGTCACTATTCTATTTTGCGCATCTAAAAACAATACGACAAACACTTCACGCATCAAATTGCTCAATTTCAAGCAAAGATAATCGCGCACTTGTTGTGGCGAACTGAGTATATCTTTCACTTGCATTTGTTCATTGAGTGCACGACGGCTCATTTCAAAAATGGCTTGTAACTGCACGTATTTACTACTACCTATGCCATGTACCTGAGTCAACTCGCTAAGCTGTGAGGCGAAAATACCATTTAAACTGCCAAATTGCGTTAATAGATCACGCGCTAAATCTACCGCACTTTTACCCGTAACGCCTACGCGTAAAAATATGGCGAGTAATTCGGCATCTGACAATGCTTCTACGCCAAGTTCCAGCAGCTTTTCACGCGGACGTTCACTTGCAGGCCAATCAGTAATCGCCATTTATTACCCCTCTATTATTTAGCTAGACTTACTTTAACCAGCCAATTTCGCGTGCTGTTTTTTCACCCACCATCGTCTGTTTCAGGCTTTTTGGTATTTGCGCTTTGGTTTCAGTGATTAGCAGACGCCCACCCATCAACTCAGCAAAGTTTTGCGGATAAAGTGGCGATTTATCAGGCTCGGCAAAACCATCTGGGTATATAGGCAAGGTTGTGGCTAAATCATATTTATCGGTGGCATTAAGCGTATGTAGCAACTCATGCGCCAAAATCACTAAATTTTGTTTGGCATAACTACTTTCACCAAACAGATTAACGCGACCAATGCGGCCTTTATTGAGCGCGGTTGAATGACTTAAAACCGGATTAGTATCAGGGTCGTAATACAATAAATACAAGCGAATTGCAGGCTTAACATTTACTTTCGGGCTGTGCCGCCAAGCAAAATATCGAAACTTTAAACTCCAAACAATGCTACTTAATATATTGCCATCTGTTGGTGGTGCGGGAGGAAGCTCATCCACTTGTGCGCCCAGCTGCACTTCGATTGGCCGACGCAAACCCACATGATATTGCTCGGCCTCTGCGGCAAAGTACTCCGCCACAGGCTCAAAATCATCATGGCTTAATGTACGTAAGTATGCACTTACTTTCGGGTTACCATCTGCATTTACAGGATACACAGCAACATAAAGATTATCTTTCCAAGCAAGATCAGCTTTATTTAACCAGGCTTGTTGCACCACGGTTGCCAGTATGAGCAATAAAATAACGACTCTAATATTCTTCCACATTCTTATTTTTCACAAAATTGATGAGTTGTATTGCGTATAACAATAAGTGCCAATCTGCGAGCGTTGTTGAAATAGTTTAGAATATCATTATGTACCCAACAAATAAAAAAATATTACCCGGCAAACTCGTATTAGGGATAACGGGCGGTATCGCGGCGTATAAAGCGGCGGAGCTAGTACGCCTGTTAGTAAAAGCAGGCTTTGACGTGCAAGTAGTGATGACATCTGCCGCTTGCCAATTCATCACCCCGCTAACCATGCAGGCGCTCTCTGGCAAGCTCGTGTTTATTGACATGTGGGATAGCAGCATTAGTAATGGTATGCCGCACATTGAGTTATCACGCAACGTCGATGCTATTTTAGTCGCCCCAGCCAGCGCCGACTTTATGGCTAAATTGGTACAAGGTCGCGCAGATGATTTGCTCTCTACCCTATGTTTAGCAAGGGACTGCTCACTATTGCTTGCGCCTGCGATGAACAAACAAATGTGGGAAAACCCGGCAACACAGCGCAATATCAATCAACTCAAAGCAGACGGCATCAGCATTTTAGGCCCGGATAGCGGCGAACAAGCCTGCGGTGAAATTGGCTTAGGCCGAATGTTAGAAGCTGAAGCCTTGCTAGCATTAGTGAACGCTCACTTTACGCCCAAATTATTAGCGGGCAAGCGCATACTTATTACCGCTGGCGCAACGCTGGAAATGATAGACCCGGTGCGTGCCATCACCAATCTAAGTAGCGGCAAAATGGGCTATGCCATTGCCCAAGCAGCGGCTGACATGGGCGCCGAGGTCACGCTCGTGAGCGGTGCAAGCACGCAAAACGCGCCAATGGGAGTAAGCACAATTAAGGCTGAAAGTGCGGATGTGATGTACAACTCTGTCATGAGCAACATCATCAAGCAAGATATTTTCATTGCAGTGGCCGCAGTAGCAGACTATCGCCCAGTCACGCAACACCAGGAAAAAATCAAAAAAAGCGCATCATCCCTCAGCATAGAACTCATACCCAACAAAGATATTCTGGCTGAAGTAGCTAGCCTACCGAACGCACCATTCTGTGTAGGCTTTGCCGCAGAAACTGAAAATTTACTGGAACACGCAGAAACTAAACGTCAGCTAAAAAAATTGCCACTGATTGTGGCAAATTTAGCAAGCGAGGCATTAGGTAGCGATGAAAACAGCGTGACACTATTAGATAAAAATGGTGCGCATCCATTAGAACGCGCCCCTAAAACTACTATTGCCAGATTGCTGTTACAACACGTAGCGAGCATGCTTTAGCCTAACCGACTTAAGCCATTAACTAATAATGGTTTTCTTTATTGTCTTAAGTCTGCTTAGCGATATAACATACCCGCTTTCCAAAATACAAATACCTCCCATCATGAAAAAAAAACAGCTATTTATATTGATCGCAGCCATCGTTTCTCCTCAAGCTCATGCCGATGACGCCATAGTACTTTCTCCGGTAGTTGTTACTGCAACCCGTACTGAACAAAAAAGTTTTGATGTTCCTGCATCAATCGACGTTGTAGATAGCGCTCAAATTCACGACCAACAACTTCAGACCAATCTTTCAGAGTCCTTGGCACGTGTTCCAGGGATTACAGTAGCGAACCGTCAAAACTATGCTCAGGACTTACAAATATCCTCACGCGGCTTTGGCGCAAGAGCACCATTTGGTGTTAAAGGTATACATATCATTGTTGATGACATTCCTGCAACCATGCCTGATGGGCAAGGACAAGGTGCCACTATTCCATTAGGCTCAACTGACCACATCGAAATTTTACGAGGCCCATTCTCTGCTTTATACGGAAACGGGGCTGGTGGCGTTCTACAAGCATTCACTGAAAATGGCAAAGGCAGCCCAACAGTCTCAACCAACTTTGCTGCTGGCAGCTACGGCACAACGCGTGAAGAGCTGAAAGCATCAGGTAAAGAAGGTGCTGTTAGTTATTTAGTCGATAGCTCCTGGTTTAGCACCGATGGTTACCGTGACCATAGCAAAACTGATAGAAATCAAGTCCATGCAAAAATCGTTTGGGAAGTTAATGACAGCACAAAAGTAAAGCTAAGCGCCAATTCATTCCATCAAACTTCTGAAGATCCGCTTGGCTTAACGTTAAGGCAACTTGCCTACAATCCAAGAATGGCTGGCGGAGGTAGCGACCCTTCTGGTGTAGGTCCTTCATCAGTCACGTTCAACTCCAGCAAAACTATCAACTACAATCAAGCAGGCTTGGTATTAGACAAAGAAATTGACGAAAATAATAGCTTTAAAATCATTACTTACTATGGCACTCGAAAAGTACAGCAACTTCAATCATTCAATCTACTAGGCGTAGTTGATTTAGATCGCGATTTTGGGGGCATTAATTTACGCTATAACTACGTCACCAAGCTTGCAGAACAAACTTTAAAAATCACTGGTGGCTTAGATTACGACAAGTCTAGCGAAAATAGAACCGCATTTAATAATAATAATGGCACGCCATCAACGATCGCACTTCGAAACGAAGACGATGCTGTTTATAACCTAGACCCTTATGTTCAAGCCAACTTACAGTTAGGAAGTGACTGGGAAGTCACTGGAGGGTTGCGTCACAATAATGTGAACTTTAATATTCAGGACAATTTAAATCCATCAGGCACAAACTCTAATTCTGGCAACGTTTCTTACTCAAAAACTACGCCTTCTTTAGGTGTGGTTTTTCACGCAACGCCAGCTATTAATATTTACGCAAATGCCGGTCAAGGTTTCGAAACGCCAACCTTTGCAGAAATTTCTTATAGCCTAACCCCGACTGGAGCAGTAAATGCTAATAAGTCTACGCTTACTTTAAAACCAGCCGAAAGTACGACATATGAAATTGGTACAAAAGCATTTATTGCAGACAACTCACGCTTAAATGTTGCGCTATTCACAACACGAGTTACAAATGAAATTGCTGCAGCCAATAATTCATCTGGCAAGGTCGCATACCAAAACATTCCAGAAACTGAGCGCAATGGCCTTGAAATATCTTTGGACACCAACTGGACAAATAGCTTAAAAACTTATGTTTCTTACACCTATCTTGATGCAACAGTTTCAAATAGCTATACAAAGAAAGTAACTACAGGTACACCGCCTACAGCAACGACAGTAATTCAAACTATTAATAATGGCAACCAAATACCTGGAATTTCTAAAAACTCACTCTATGGTGAAATCCAGTGGAGCTATGAGCCAATTGGATTTAGCACTGCTGTTGAGGCTAATTGGCGTAGTAAATATTATGCCACTGACTTAAATGATGCATCAGGCTTAGCAAAATCGTTTGTAGCAGCAAATATTCGTGCCGGCTTTAAACAGAAAATTAATAACTGGGGGCTTTCAGAATTTGTCCGAGTGAATAATATTTTCGATCGCAATTATGTCGGTTCAGTAATTGTCAACGACTCCAACTCACGCTTCTTTGAGCCTGCACCTGGACGAAACTGGTTACTTGGCGTTAATGCTATCTATCAATTCTAAATCTTTCTTAATCAATAAAAAACCCGCTGAGGCGGGTTTTTTATTATCCATATACAGCCAAAAGAATCGAGCACATAGTGATTTAAATGAATATTTAGTGTTTAATGTTATCCTAAATAAATCAAACAATTTACTATCTGAATGAAAGTGTTATGAAAATTATTGTCGACATAAAAATTCTTGATGATCGCCTGCATCAACAAATGCCAGCTTATGCCACTACGGGCTCTGCTGGGCTTGATCTACGTGCCTGCATCGAGGCGCCCATCACATTACAACCAGGTGAGACTACACTCATTCCAACAGGCATGGCAATACATCTGGATAACATCTATTACGCCGCATTGATTTTACCGCGTTCAGGGCTCGGTCATAAGCACGGCATTGTGTTGGGCAACCTGGTTGGCTTGATTGATTCGGACTATCAAGGGCAACTCATGGTGTCATGCTGGAATCGTGGCAACACTGCATTTGAACTTAACCCGATGGAACGCATAGCGCAACTGGTAATAGTTCCAGTGGTACAAGCCGAATTTCATTTAGTGGATGATTTTGATACCAGCGAACGCGGTGAAGGCGGCTTTGGCAGTACTGGTAAACATTAAATATTGCCGCAATTAGTACAATAAGTAGCTACTTTTACATAAAGTCAAAATTTTAGCTGATAAAGCGTAAATATTATTCATATTTACCTTGAGATAATATTAGCTTTCGTACTATAATTGCGGTCTTTCGAAAAAAGCAGAAGTTTGGAGATTAACCATGGCACGTGTATGTATGGTAACTGGCAAAAAGCCAATGGTGGGTAACAATGTTTCTCACGCTAACAACAGAACAAAACGCCGTTTTTTACCTAATTTGCAAAACCGCAAATTTTGGGTTGAAAGCGAAAACCGCTGGGTAAGCATGCGCATTACCAATGCTGCTTTACGTACTATCGACAAAAACGGTATTGATGCCGTACTTGCTGGTATGCGTGCTGACGGTCAAAAAATCTAAGCGCTAAATTTATTTAGCCAAATAAGGAATTTGAGTCATGCGTGAAAAAATTAAATTAGAATCTAGTGCTGGTACAGGTCACTTCTACACCACTACTAAAAACAAACGTACAATGCCAGGAAAAATGGAAATCAAGAAATTTGATCCAGTGGTTCGTAAACATGTTTTGTATAAAGAAACTAAACTTAAATAAACTGTGATTGATTACAGTTATTTGAGTAATAAAAAAGCCCGCAATGCGGGCTTTTTTATATTTAAAAATACTCTTAAGGTCTTTAGTTTTTAAATCTCTTTAGGTACCTCTATTTTACCAAAGACGATATTATTCGCTTCAAAAGCACGCCAAATAGCTAGATTTATCGCGGTCTGGAAAGCAGACTTCCCACTTTCAGGGTTCATAGTCCATGTACTGAGGGTTAAATCAACACCATACTCTGTAAATCCCTTAATAAACACATCTGCCGCAGGTTGAGCCAACACTCTGTCGTGCTGCTTAGCAACCGCTTGCATTAGCGCTATAGCAAGCTCCAAGTTGCTATCATAAGTAATGCATAGATTTATTTGAATACAGCCTTTATGCTCAAGCAATGAATGATTCAAAACTGCGGTAGTAATCAAAGCTTCATTGGGAATAATCACATGCGTACCGTCAGTTTTGGCAAGAAGCATGTAACGTGAACGAAGATCACTCACAACACCATAATGCTTATCTACCGTAATTACGTCGCCAATCTGCATAGATTTATCAAGCAGAATGATAAAGCCACTTACATAATTACTTGCAATGCGCTGTAAACCAAAACCCAATCCAACGCCCAGTGCACCGCCAAAGACTGAAAGTAATGTAATATCCAAACCCAAAGCAGATAGCGCAATCAACAATGCAATAAACAATAAAAATATACGCAATAATTTTGTCATTACCACGCGCAGGTTTACATTAAGCTGCTCTGTACGCATGAGTTTATTTTCTAATAGTCGGCTTATCCATAATGCGATGAATATAGTGATGATAATCGTAGATACGGCCTGTAGTACCAGCAGAAGATCGACTGGGTGCTTACCAATTTTAAATTTAACATCTTCAAGCACCTGAAATAGTTGTGATAATAAGCCACTTAAATGTAAGGCTAATACGATCCAAATCAAACCTGACAGGCTGTTTTCTAATGTTTTAAGTAATCCTCCAGGCGCAACAATATAACGTACGGCATATACGACCAAACGAATAACTGCCATTCCTAACAATAACGTGCTGGCTAAGTTTAAAAAACTAGTGTGCTGCCAATGCGCCAGAATGACCTTACCAATTTGAACAAAAATGAGGGTAGAAAGAGGGAATAGAACGCGCTTAATACTACCTATGCCCAACTTCCAATTTTCTGGTGCGCTACGCATCACATAGGCGCGCAGGACGTCATTAACAGCCCATGCAATGCCACAAGCAAGGGCGATTATTGCAAACTGCCACAACGCCACTGGTGTTGTTATATCAGACAGTAACTCCTGCCAAACTAATTGTAGCTCTGGATTCATTTTGTTAATAATTACTTTTTATTGATTGGTATCTTTGTAAACTTGAAATCAGTTGTACTAAGAATAAGATTAGTGATTTTCTACACGATGGTTTTTTATTCTGCGATTTTCTAAATGGTGCAAGCCTATATAAGTCATGATACCGATTCCAATCATACCAA